>OJDI01000131.1_pt1 | contig 36935 bp, 35 predicted proteins | sample 1592601 | NCBI WGS metagenome assembly OJDI01 (sample SAMN05416845, study PRJEB24817) | seawater metagenome | isolation source: Sea water | place: Canada:Atlantic | collected 2013-07 | reverse complement strand
ATCTACACACTGCATATCGTCGGCAGCGTCAGATGTGTATAAGAGACAGAAATGAAACTTAATGAAAATGGAATGTGCGCTCGTTGCGCTGACTTAATCGGCGTGTCCGATCGTTAAGTCGCTGCAGCCAATAAAGATCTATAGTTGAAAAAAATATATCGCAACATCTCGGAGTTTTCTCGCAACCGAATTATACGACTATCATATGAATCGATTATCCTGTCGGCTTCCGGTTACCTGATGTTGAGAGAGCTGACAGGGTTTTCTATTTCAAGGTGGTTGTTTGATAACGTTCTACACCAAAATGGCGTGAATTTATTTGTACAAATATCAATCGTATTGTTGTTCATTGGGGTTGCTTCGAAGATTTTTTCGATAGTAATGGAACAGTTCCCGCCAAAACAATTCGAAATGGTCGAGCCGGAGGAATTGATGGGGTGTCTTTCTACTATGAATAGAAAGATGTTTGGTCTAGTTAATAGGTCTTCATCTGAGCCTATCGATTTAACTAGACTAAAAGACCATCAATCCTTTCAGGTCAATATGAGATTAATTACTCAGGCCTTAGCTGAGCATATTAGAAAGTCGATACAGTTGATCAAAATAAAGCAAAAGGATCTTTTTATCTCGGTATACGATTAAGACGTATTAGGCAACTCGCTGAGTTATGCGCTTCACTATGACCCTAGGCGAGACCTTGTGAAGTCGAAAAGTATCGGTTTAACAGTAGAAGAATTTAAAGACTACGAGTGTGTGAAGTGCTTGAATGCTGGCGAGAGTACAGCTTATGTTTTGAACAAAAAAGACCTACTCTAAAGGTAACTCCAAAAGGCACAAGTCTATACAGCATTATCTTGGTTGTAAGTTAGAAATTGATGGACGTGTCGCGGGGTTTCTCAATATTGAAATTCATAATCGCAGAGTATTTGGCGACGAAGATGAAATGCGTGATTTTATGGAAGCACACATATTTGCGTTTAAATTGCTGTACGAGTACCAATACTTAAGAGAGATTTTTTAATTGGGCTCGCATCACTTGATAAAACTGGAGTACTCAATGAAGCAAGTATCTAAATCAACAAATCTAGATCTTTTTAAAGAAGCAGAAGCACTTAAAAAAATATCCAGCTAGAAATTCACAGTATGGTTACCAATACACGATCTAAAATTGTTAGTCGTTGTGAGGTGGATGTTCACGCAGGTGAACAGCTTGCCAAGGCGAGAGTGGAAAGTCTGTAAAATCGCGCTTGGAAGCATCAGCGATTCAGAAAGGCGCAAGACTCGACGCAAAATGTCTTTCGGTCTGAAAGCGAATCAGCAAGAACGTGAATTTTATGAAGATACCCGCAATGCGTAACCATTATGATTTCTCGAATTCAATTCCCAATCCCTATACTCAAAGAGGAAAGAAGCAAATTACTACTCGCCTCGACGAGGATACCATTGAGTATTTCAAGGGTATGGCTGAGGGAAAAAGGAATACTTTACCAGAGCCTAATTAACCTTTATCTGCGTGAGCTCGCTCAGGCAAACCGCGATCTTAAGCTGGAATGGCAATAGGGGGGGAAGGTGACTAAACATTCACAGAATCGGTGCGGTGGTTTCAGTTACTTCCTACACCGCTTGCTGCAGTAAATAACCTGTTCCCAATCTCTCTCCCATTTTTTTCTCCACGTGAACGGTAGATTGCAGGTGGGGCATATTTTTGTGGGGAGATTGCTTTTCTTTACGCCTTTCATCTTTTTTTTTAGGTTTTGCTATTTCTTCAGGGTAAGGAAAATGCTGAGGGTGCGAGCTGGACAGGGTCCAGCTTTGGTTGGATAGGCGTAGAGTGAGGCGCTCTCGTCTGACTATGGCAGTTCAGTGCTGCCCATTAGATGCCGGTCGATTTCTCGGGCTGCTTCTCTGCCTTCGTTGATTGCTCGTACCACCAATGATTGTCCGCGGCGGCAATCGCCGGCTGCAAATACATTGTCTACATTGGTCTTGTACTTGCCATAGACCGCTTGATAGTTAGAGCGCTCGTCGTAGTCCACGCCCAATGTGTCGGTAGCAACGTGCTCTGGTCCTAAGAAGCCCATTGCTAAGAAAACTAAATCTGCTGGCCAATCTTTTTCCGAGCCCGGTACGTTCTCAAACTTACCGTCTTTCATTTCCACTTGTACGGTGCGTACGCCGGTTAACTTGCCCGCGTCATCGCCTATGAAACATAACGACGATATTGAATAAACTCTGGGGTCTGCGCCTTGGGTATGCGCTGCTTCTTCGTGACCGTAGTCTACGCGGAAGATCTTCGGCCATGTGGGCCATGGATTGTTGTCTGCGCGGCCCTCTGGCGGCTGTGCAAACAACTCAAAGTTTGTGACGCTCTTGCAGCCGTGACGCAGCGAGGTGCCTATACAATCTGTGCCGGTGTCGCCGCCGCCGATGACTATCACGTCTTTACCCTTTGCGGATATATAGGCGTCGTCATCGTGCTGTGAGTCTAGGAGGCTCTTGGTGTTGGCTGACAAGAAGTCCATGGCGAAGTGTACGCCGGTGAACTCCCTACCTTCTATAGGCAGGTCTCTTGGCACGGTTGCGCCGGTGGTGAACAAAACCGCATCGTTAGAGGACTTCAGCGCCGCAATATCTATTGAGCCGTCTTTGCCGTCGCCCACATTTGCGCCAGTGATAAATTGCACGCCGCCGTCTCTTAGTAACTGCACTCTACGTTCTACCACTTCGTCTTTGGCGAGTTTCATATTCGGAATACCGTACATGAGCAGGCCGCCAATTCTGTCTGCGCGCTCATAAACTGTGACGCTGTGGCCTGCTTTGTTGAGCTGGTCCGCAGCGGCTAAGCCCGCTGGTCCTGAACCAATCACGGCAACTGTTTTGCCTGATCGCAGTGCTGGAATGTTGGGTAGCACCCAGCCTTCTTCATAGCCGCGATCAATAATCGCCATTTCAATATTTTTAATGGTGACTGCTGGATCGGTAATGCCCAATACGCAGGCGCCCTCGCAAGGTGCGGGACACACGCGACCAGTAAATTCCGGGAAGTTGTTGGTCTGGTGTAAACGATCTAACGCATCTTTCCACTGATCTCTAAATACTAGGTCGTTCCACTCTGGAATGAGATTGTGAATTGGGCAACCTTCTTCGGACTGACAAAACGGCACACCACAATCCATGCAGCGCGCACTTTGGGTGCTTAAACGTTGCACGTCATGGTCTGTATAGATTTCGTTGAAATCTAATAACCGATCAGCTGGCGTGCGGTATGGCGCAGCGTTACGTGGAAACTCTATAAATCCTGTGGGTTTACCCATTGTCTTTTCTCAAATCTTTTATGTCTGACGCGGTTACTAACCCGCGCTCACTTGTTGCTTACGCTGTTCTAACACGCGCTTGTAGTCTTTTGGCATGACCTTCACAAACTCGCCCAGGCTGCTCTCCCAATTTGCGAGAATTTTTTGCGCGACGGTCGAGCCGGTCAAATCTGCATGCTTTTGGATAAGGTCTTGTAGCTCTGCGATGTCGCCAGCTTCATCCATTGGGTCTAGGTCTACCATCTCCGGGTTGCAGTTAATGCTGAACTCAGACTTGGGGTCCCAGATGTACGCAATGCCGCCACTCATGCCTGCGGCAAAGTTGCGCCCAGTTGCGCCTAAAATAACCACGCGTCCGCCGGTCATGTATTCACAGCCGTGATCGCCCACGCCTTCTACCACTGTAGATGCACCGCTGTTTCTTACACAAAAACGCTCTGCGGCTACGCCGCGGAAGAATGCTTCCCCTGACGTTGCGCCGTACAGGGCGACGTTGCCGAGCAAAATGTTGTCTTCAGCGGCAAATGTGCTGACCTTGGGTGGATAAACGATAACGCGTCCACCGGATAGGCCTTTACCAACAAAGTCGTTGGCGTCGCCTTCAACCTCTAGAGTAATACCTTTAGCCAACCAACAGCCCAAACTTTGACCGGCGCTGCCGTTAAATTTGAAGTGAATCGTGTTGTCTGGAAGCATTTGCGGTCCCACTTGGTCTATGACCTGATTGGAGAGCATCGCCCCAACCACACGGTTGGTATTAATAATGGGCAGTTCTGCATAAACCTTCTCACCCGTTTTGAGTGCGGGTTGTGCCAACGGAATAAGCTGATTGTCTAATGCTTTATCTAGCTCATGATCTTGATCGTGTATGGCAAAGGCACCTAGGAATTCGTTAGGTATCTGCGCTGGCGCCAAGATGGTAGATAAATCTACGCCGTCTGCTTTCCAGTGGTTGATGGCTTCATCAGTTTTTAACAGGTCTACACGTCCAACCATTTCGTTGAGCGTGCGTAGGCCAAGTTCGGCCATAATCATGCGTAGCTCTTTAGCCACCATAAACAGGTAGTTAACGACGTGCTCAGGCGATCCAGTAAACTTCTTGCGCAGTTCTGGGTCTTGGGTTGCTATGCCTACTGGGCAGGTGTTCAAGTGACACTTACGCATCATGATGCAACCCAGCGCAATGAGTGGCGCTGTAGCAAAACCAAATTCTTCTGCGCCAAGTAGCGCGGCTATTGCCACATCACGTCCGGTCTTAATTTGACCATCTGTCTGCAATACAACGCGTGAACGCAAATTGTTCATAACCAGTGTTTGGTGGGTTTCGGCAATGCCGAGTTCCCAAGGTACGCCCGCGTGTTTGATGGAGGTCAGTGGCGATGCACCGGTACCCCCTGAGTCGCCAGCTATCACAACGTGATCTGCGCGCGCTTTAACAACACCTGCTGCGACCGTGCCCACCCCAATTTCTGCACCCAGTTTTACACTGATACGCGCTTTTGGATTGGCGTTCTTCAAGTCATGGATTAGCTGCGCCATGTCCTCAATAGAGTAAATGTCGTGGTGGGGTGGCGGGCTAATGAGTCCAACACCTGGGGTTGAGTGGCGTAGGCTGGCGATATAATCGTCTACCTTGCCGCCGGGTAACTCACCGCCTTCACCGGGCTTGGCGCCTTGAATAATTTTGATCTGCAGTTCGTCAGCGTTGCTGAGGTAATTAATGGTTACCCCAAATCTGCCGCTGGCTACTTGCTTAATGGCCGAGCGCTTGGAGTCGCCGTTGTCCATTGGGGTGAACCGCTTGGCGTCTTCGCCGCCTTCACCGGTATTAGACTTGCCGCCTAAACGATTCATGGCGATTGCCAAAGACTCGTGTGCTTCCGCGCTGATTGAACCAAAGCTCATAGCGCCAGTGGCAAAGCGTTTGACAATTTCGCTGGCCGCTTCTACTTCTTCTAGCGGTACAGGCTGCTGGCCTTCCTGAAAATCTAGCAAGCCGCGCAAAGTGGCCTTACGAGTATTTTCTTCATTAATTTGCTTGGCAAAAGCCCAGTAAGAATCTTCATTGTTTTGTCTTACTGCTGACTGAAGATTAGTCACGGCAATTGGATCCCACATGTGGGTGTCGCCGTTGCGACGCCAATGGAAATCGCCAGGATTAGGCAATATCGCTATAGGCGATGCATCTCTATTGGGGAAGCCAAGGCCGTGTCTGCGCTGCATTTCTTCAGCAAGTACGCTCAAGGAAATACCTTCAACGCGGCTGGCTGTGCCGGTAAATGCTTGTGTAATGATGTCGCCGGCGAGTCCAACGGCCTCAAAAATTTGTGCGCCTTTATAAGACTGTAGAGTAGAAATACCCATTTTCGCCATGACCTTAAGAATGCCTTTGGCCACTGCTTTACGATAGTTGTAAACCACGTCCTCTGGCGTTTCTACGCCAGCGACGCTGTCAAACTCGCCCTGTGCTTGGGCATCCCAAAGCGCTTCGAAGGCAAGGTACGGGTTAATGGCATCTGCGCCGTAACCGACAAGCAAGCAATGATGGTGAACTTCTCTGGCTTCGCCGGTCTCTAAGATAAGACCAATTTGGCTGCGCTTGTGCGCTTTAACTAAGAACTGGTGCACGCTACCCACAGCAAGCAGTGCGCTCATAGGCACTTGTTGTTCGCTTACACCTCGGTCGCTGAGAATAACTAGGCTAAAGCCGTCATTAATTGCTTGTAGGGCCTCATTGTTGATTCGCTCTAGCGCAGCTTTCAGGCCTTGCTCTCCAGAACCTGATGGATAGGTAATGTCGATCTTGTTGGTTTTCCAGCCGCGATGATCCATTGCCTCAATTGATGCCAGCTCGTCATTGGTAAGAATGGGGTGCGGTACGCGCAGACGGTGTGCATTTTCAGGCTCGGACTGGAGCAGATTCTGCTCGGGGCCCACATAGCAATCTAATGCCATGATCACCTCTTCGCGAATGGAGTCGATGGGCGGGTTGGTGACCTGCGCAAAACGCTGCTTGAAGTAGTCATAAAGCATACGGGGCTTTTCAGACATAACCGCAAGGGCGGCGTCGTTACCCATAGAACCCAAGGGGTCTCTGAGTTCTTTAATCATTGGCTGCAGCATGAACTGCATGGTTTCTTGGGTATAACCAAATGCCTGCATGCGAGAAATCAGCGTATCCGCATTTAGGCCCAGACCGGCTTGTTGATCAAGGTCAGTCAGGTCAATGCGCTGCTCTTCAACCCAAGCTGCGTAGGGTCTACGCGCGGCTAGGTCAGATTTCAGCTCTTCGTCAGGAATCATACGACCCTGTTCGAAGTCGATGAGGAATATTCGTCCTGGCTGCAAACGGCCTTTTTCTATGACCCGTGCAGGATCTACCGGCACTACCCCAACTTCGGACGCCATAATGCACTTGTCGTCGTCAGTGATGTAGTAGCGAGAAGGGCGCAGACCATTACGGTCTAATACCGCGCCAATGCAGGTGCCGTCAGTGAATGCGATAGACGCTGGGCCGTCCCAAGGTTCTAATAGGCACGAGTTGTACTCATAAAAAGCGCGCTTTTCAGCAGACATATTTGTGTGCTGTTGCCATGCTTCAGGAATCATCATGAGCAATGCTTCAGGCAGCGATCTGCCGGACATGATTAAAAACTCTAAGACGTTGTCGAAGTTGCCAGAGTCTGAGCAGTTGGCTTCAACAATAGGGAACAGCTTATTAATGTTTTCACCGAAGTGCGCAGATGCTGCAACCCCTTCACGGGCATTCATTGCATTAACGTTGCCCAACAGCGTATTGATCTCGCCGTTATGGCTCATAAATCTGTTTGGCTGAGCGCGGTCCCAAGATGGGAACGTATTGGTGCTGAAGCGTGAGTGGACCATGGCCAAATGGCTTTCATAGTCTGCGTTGAGTAAGTCTGGGTAAAACGGGAACAGCTGCGCGGGTGTGAGCATACCTTTATAGATGATGACACTTGTGGACAGCGAGCAAACGTAAAACAGGTAGTTTTGGCTCAGGGCCTTGTCACCGCGAAGGCGGTGGGTACTGTGCTTGCGGATAAGGTACAGCTTACGTTCAAATTCTTCGGTAGATTGCGTGCTGTCGTTCGATCCAATAAAGAGTTGTGCAAAGTAGGGCATAGCAGCGCGTGATGCATTGCCTAGGTCTGCTGCGTCTGGATCGGTTGGAAGGTCTCTCCAACCAATAAGGTTTTGCCCGTTTGCAGCAACCTCTTCAGCGATGACGGCTATGCAGTGGGCGCGTTGTTCAGGGTCTGTAGGTAGAAAAACGTTACCAACGCCATATTGACCGCTTTCAGGCAGACTGCCGCCAAATTGTTGTGTGGCAATTTGCTCAAGAAGCTTGTGGGGTAGGCCGGTTAAAATGCCTGCGCCGTCGCCAGAATTTTTTTCGTAGCCAACGCCGCCTCTGTGCTCCATGCAGCAGTTCATGAGGCTAGCATCGATAACTATTTGGTGGCTGGGGCGTCCCTTAATGTCACATACAAAGCCCACACCACAGCCATCTTTTTCGTTGGCTGGGTCGTAAAGCCCGTGTTTGGCGGGGAAGTTGCCGTCAAATGTTACCGTCATAATCTCTCTCAGTTAATGCGCGCCGTCATAAGCGCAATGGTCCTTGCCATTTCTTGTTGCCGACTCAAATGTGCTTTTGTCGAGGGCAAGGGACCCCGTCTACTCAGTTTCTGAGTGGACAAGTATTCTTGATTATTTTGCTAGCGAGGAGCTCAGCGCAAGGCCCGTTCAATGACCTTAAAAGTGGCTATATTCTGCCTTGTAGTAGGCTCGTAAAGTCAGCCTTGTATGGTTTGTTCCGGGGCACTGCGGCGTGCCGAACATTCCAGCTGTGAAAGATCTCAAAAATAGCGCTCTGAAGCAAGTCTCCGAGGGATTTATTGGCTTGCGCCAGCGATGTAAATTTAGCAAATATTCGACCTATTTGTGCTGTTTTAAGCCAACGAAATTGTGCTAAATAGGTTCACTAAAGAAGAATAATCTAGGTGATGGTTTGTACGAGTGGCAGGTCAGCAAAATGTTGCTAAAATCTAACGTCTTGCCGTTAGGCCCCGTTCTGTTGGGCATTTTCAAACAGTATTGATCTATAAAAGCGCACTCTAGCGTTGACGACTGGCGTTCTAAATAGCCAATTACCCTAATTTTGAGTCAGTTTTTGCTTTTCCTTTTGGAGGACATTTGCCGGAGTGATATTGACACTGGTATGCGTCTGGCTGACAGCTCATGGGTCTCAATAATGTCTTATTAACAAGTCGCTTAATGGGGTGTCGGCAGCGTGCTGGTTTTTACTTTTCCGTTAACGCCCAAATTGTTCTGGCGCTGAATTCAAAGCGGCAATAACAACGCACTCAAAGCAACGCTAAAAGAAGAGCCCTTTGTTCGGCGTTCGGTAGGCGTTTTTGCGAATTAATACCCAAAGTTAATGCCAAAACATGAACTAAAATAGATCTTTTATTTGTCCATAACTTCTTCGCGAGAGGCATATTAAAAGCAGCGCCTGCAGTTCCTTTGAGAGCGTTGAAAGTGCGCTAAACGACTCAAAGTGGGACTGCGAGATTGTTTAAGCCACTTCGAAGACGCCATTTACGTCATAACTGCGCACAAATCTGGCCATAACTGGCATTTCTTTGCGGTATTTTTTTTTGAGACAAATTAGAATGCGTGGCAACTCATTCCAATTCGATAACACTTCAAGAGAGAAACCATGAAAGATCCAGTTCGCGTTACCATTACCGGAGCCGCAGGCCAAATCGGCTATGCATTACTTTTTCGTGTAGCTTCCGGCGCGATGTTGGGCAACGACCAACCCGTAATTTTACAACTATTAGAAATCACACCGGCGCTAGGCGCAGTTAAAGGGGTAGTGATGGAATTAGACGATTGCGCGTTTCCGCTCGTACAAGACATTGTTTACACAGACGACGCAAACGTAGCCTTTAAAGATGCAGACTATGCATTGCTCGTGGGTTCAAGACCTCGTGGACCCGGCATGGAGCGCAAAGATCTTTTAGAAGCCAATGCTGCAATTTTCTCAGCACAAGGCAAAGCGTTGAATGACAATGCATCCAAGAACGTCAAAGTGTTGGTTGTGGGCAACCCTGCAAACACCAACAGCCTAATCGCTCAGCGGAATGCACCAGATTTAGACCCACGTAACTTCACCGCAATGACCCGCCTAGACCACAACCGTGCAATGGCGCAGTTGTCGCAAAAAGCAGGCAAGCATGTGTCAGATGTAGAAGGCCTATGTATTTGGGGCAACCACTCAGCCACACAATACCCAGATATTCACAGAGCAACTGTTGCAGGTGCGCACGCTATGTCGTTAGTAGACATGGACTGGTACACCGGCGACTTTATTCCCCAAGTTCAGCAGCGCGGCGCAGCCATTATTGAAGCAAGAGGTGCGTCTAGTGCGGCATCAGCAGCAAACGCAGCCATCGACCACATGCGCGATTGGGCGCTCGGTAGCGATGCGATTTTGAGCATGGGCGTTTATTCAGACGGCAGCTACGGTGTAGCTGAAGGTTTGATCTACTCCTTCCCAGTACGTTGCAAAGGTGGCGATTGGGAAATTGTTCAGGGCATTGAAATCAGCGAATTCAGCCAAGGCAAAATGGACGCCACTGAACAAGAGTTGACCGAAGAGCGCGACGCGGTAGCACACTTACTACCGTAGGGTTTCTGCTGGTCCAGGCCAGTAACTTATAGAAAAGGGCTTTCGCAACGAAAGCCCTCACTCGCTATTCGCCTTCTCATTAGCTGTTCGTCAGCTTGTCATCCGCGTACCTACCCGAATTTTTCTTTTGCGATATCTACACCGGTAGCTTTACGCATTAGTCTTACCTTTAAAATCTCATTTGTAGTAAAAAGGTGGTCGTTGTCTTTTTGTATTTTGGAGAGTGTAGATGTCATCTAATGACGCAGAGTTGGTCCGTCCTTTTAAAATCAGTATCAATGATGATGACATCAGCGACCTCAAGCATCGCCTCACTAATACCCGTTGGGCGGATGCGGAAACGCCAAATGATTGGAGTCAGGGTTTGCCTTTGGCATATGCCATGTCTCTGCGTGACTATTGGCTCAATGACTACGACTGGCATGAGCGCGAGGCTTACTTCAATGAATTCGATCAATACCTAACCGAGATCGACGGCCTAGACATTCACTTTATTCATCAACCCAGCAAGTTCCCAGGTGCGCGGCCCTTACTTATTACGCACGGTTGGCCGGGTTCTGTGGTGGAGTTTCACAAGGTGATCGGCCCGCTGACCGACCCGGTTGCTCACGGTGGTCGCGCGGAAGATGCGTTTCATGTGGTGTGTCCTTCCCTACCGGGATACGGCTTTTCAGCTAAACCTACGGCTACGGGTTGGGGTGTGGAAAAGATTTGTTCGGCGTGGGACACGTTGATGTGTCGGCTGGGCTACGAGCGCTACTTTGCTCAAGGGGGCGATTGGGGTTCTGCGGTGACCACGGGTATCGGTCGTCAGAACATTGGTCATTGCGCGGGTATTCACGTCAACATGCCCACGGTCGGCGCGACGAGCGATGCGCTGAAAAACCCCACTGAAAAGGACACCATTGCACTTAAGGCCGCGGGCTACTATGCCCAGTGGGGAGCGGGGTATTCCAAGCAGCAGGCTACGCGCCCACAAACTTTGGGCTACGGGTTGGTGGACTCGCCCATGGGTCAAGCTGCCTGGGTGATTGAAAAGTTTTACGAGTGGACCGACTGCCAGGGTGATCCGGAAAATGTGTTAACGCGGCAAGAGTTAATAGACAACGTTATGTTTTATTGGCTGGGTGGTAACGGGGCATCTTCCGCACGTCTATATTGGGAGAGTTTTGGCACGGCGTTTTCTGGCGCGGGCACTACCGTTGAGGTGCCTACGGGCTGCAGTATTTTCCCAAAAGAAATTGTGCCTGCTCCGCGCAGTTGGGCAGAAAAGCTTTATACCAACATCGTGTATTGGAATGAGTTAGACAAGGGCGGGCATTTTGCGGCCTTTGAGCAGCCTGAACTTTATATTGGTGAGGTGCGCAACTGCTTTGGTCATATGAGTTTATAAGCTCTATTTCTTAGGCTAATTGTCTTTCGTCCACTCTCGTGCTTGCTTGATATTCCTAACTTTCGCTATGGTGAGGGTTCAAAAGGAGGGCCAAAATATGTCAATTAAGTTCGAGATTAACGGTACCAGTGTAGAGCTGGACGTGCCGGATGATACGCCGCTTTTATGGGCCGTACGCGACGAGTTAAATCTTAAGGGCACCAAGTTTGGTTGCGGTATTGGTCTGTGTGGGGCTTGTACCGTGCATGTAGATGGCGTTGCTCAGCGCTCGTGCATTACCCCGCTTGCCAATGTTGCCGGCAGTAATATCACCACCATTGAAGGGTTGTCTGAAAACGGCGACCACCCATTGCAACAAGCTTGGGTTGAGGCGCAAACCCCACAATGTGGTTACTGCCAGTCCGGTCAAATTATGCAGGCTGCCAGTCTTTTGGCGTATAACGCCGATCCCAGTGACGCCGAAATTGAAACTGCTATGAACGGCAATTTGTGCCGCTGCATGGCTTATGTGCGCATTAAGAAAGCCGTGAAGCTGGCGGTGACAAATGCGGCTGCCAAGCAGGAGGCGCAAAATGCATAAGATTCAATCTCCATCTCAGCCCCCATCAACTAAGCTTTCTCGTCGTGGATTTATGATTGGTGCCACCAGCGTAGGTGTGACTTTGGCTTTTGTCCCAGCCGCATTATTGGCCAGCGATCCCGCCCAAGCGTTGTCTGCGAATAAATTTGAGCCCACTATTTGGTATTCAATTGCGCCTTCTGGGCAAATCACTGTGAATGTGACGAAGGCCGAAATGGGCCAACATATTGGCACCGCTTTTGCGCGTATTGTTGCCGAAGAGTTAGAGGCTGATTGGGCAGATGTGCAGGTCAACCATGTGGATACTGAGGCTAAGTATGGTGCTTTTGTTACTGGCGGCAGCTGGTCTGTTTGGCAAAACTTCGACCTTATGAGTCGGGCTGGTGCAGCGGGTCGCAGCGCGCTCATTGAAGAGGGCGCGCGTTTGTTGGGGGTTGCAGCTACTGATTGTCGCGCCGCCAACAGCCAAGTGATTTGTCGCGGCAAAAGCATTAGCTACGGAGACATTGTGAGTAAGGGCAATCTCAGCCGCACTTATACAGATGCCCAATTAGCGAATTTGTCGATCAAGGCGGCCAAAGATCGTAAATTGATTGGCAGTGAAACTCAGGCCTTGGATATTCCAAATAAGACAAATGGCGCGGCCATTTACGGTATTGATGCCACCTATGAGGGCATGGTTTATGCCAAGCCCATTGTGCCGCCTACTCGATACGGTGCTTCGGTCAAATCTGTGGATGACAGCCAAGCGAAGAACGTCAAGGGCTACCAACAGACATTAGTCTTAGATGATCCGTCTGATACTGTGCCAGGTTGGGCGCTAGTGATTGCAGATTCCTTTCATGCTGCCCAGCGTGCAGAGCGGTTGATTAAGGTTGAGTGGGATGCAGGCCCAACGGCTAATGTGTCTGAGCAAGATATTCTCAATCGCGGCGCCGAGCTGATCGAGGGTTCGAGCGGTTCGTTAGTGGTGGAAGATGGCGAGGTAGATGCAACATTCGCTTCAGCCAATTCGGTGTTTACTCAGTCTTATACCACCAGCACCGTATTGCATTTTCAGTTAGAGCCAGTGAACGCTATCGGTTTGCAGAAAGACGGTATTTGGGAACTGCACACAGGTAACCAATGGCAGTCACTGATTTTGCCAACCTTGGCTCAATCTTTGGGCGTGCCAATAGAACAAGTTGTTATGCGCACCCATTTGTTAGGCGGTGGTTTTGGTCGTCGCTTGAATGGTGATTACGGTGTTCCCGCGTTGCTGGCCGCCAAAGCGTTAGGCAAGCCAGTGAAAGTTGTGTTTACCAGAGAGGATGATTCGCGCTTTGACTCGCCTCGTTCCGCTTCCGTGCAACAAGTCAGTATGGCCTTTGACGAGAGTGAGAAAATTGTTGGTATGCAACATCACGCGACCGCAGGTTGGCCTACGTCAGCCATGGTGCCAGGCTTTTTGGGTACAGGTACTAACGGCGAAAAGTTTGATCCGTTCTCTATTAATGGCGCGCAACATTGGTACGACGTGGGTGCCCACCGTGTGCGTGCGATCAAGAATGATTTAGCGAATAAAACGTTTAGGCCGGGTTGGCTGCGCTCTGTGGGTCCGGGTTGGACTAACTGGGCGTTGGAAAGTTTTGTTGATGAGGTGGCGCACAACAAGGGCGTCGACCCAGTTGCCCTACGCACGCAATTGCTTACAGGTCGTGGTAAGAACGCAGGCCATGCACCGAACTCCGTGGGCGGTGCCTCGCGGATGGCTCATGTTTTACAGCGTGCAGCTGATAAATCCGGTTGGGGTAAAGATTTACCTGGCGGTGTGGGTATGGGCATTGCCACAACCTTTGGGCAAGAGCGTGATATGCCAACCTGGTCTGCATGTGTTGCGCAAGTTGCTGTGGATAAAGAGTCAGGCCAAGTGACTTTACAGAAGCTCACAGTTGTTATTGATGCAGGCACAATTGTTCATCCAGAAGGCGCGCTGGCGCAAACCGAAGGGGCCGCATTGTGGGGCGCAAGTATGGCACTGCATGAAGGGACGGAGTTTGTTAACGGTCAAGTTAAGGATGTGAACTTAAACAGCTATCGACCCATGCGCATGTCAGATGTGCCTGAGCTTGATATTGAATTTGTTGACAGCGAGTTGCAGTCAGTGGGTTTGGGTGAGCCAGCGACAACCGTAGTTGGGCCAGCCATCGGTAACGCTATCTTTGCAGCCTCCGGTGCCCGGGTAAGACATTTGCCGATTACTCCTGAGGCAGTGAAAAAGGCTTTGGCCTAGCTGTTTGAATACGGCTATAGCTCTACATAGAGCAGGAGGTAAGTGCTATCAGTAAGTCACTCGACCAGTGATAGAGCATTCCACAGGATAAACACAAGTTATCAACAGGCTATATACAGCGACGAGGAAAGTAATTTGATTTAGACTTTGGGCCATGGTCACGCCAGTACGAACAGCTGAATTGTTGAGCATTGAGAAAGAAATGGTGGGCGGAAGTCATCCAGCCATCATTGCTACATTGCGCAGCAGTGCAGGGGACACAACTGCATATGTAAAGGACATTCCTGCATATGAGCTCGTTCGAGAAGTTCTCTGCAATCTTGTAGCCCAAGCCGTAGGGCTAGCGGTGTCTGATTGTTTCGTAGTTCGACCGCACTCTGACCGTGGAGGGCTGGCACAAGGAAGCAAATTTTTGTTTGCAACCGAGTTATTTAGCGGCGGGACATTGGCTCATACAGCCAGGACCCCTGCGCTACGCGCTAATTCCGGAATTAGTGGTTGGCAGGGGTTAAGAAAAGCAATTGCGTTTGACACTTGGGTCGGTAACGAAGACCGCACGGCAGAAAATCTTGTGTTTTTGGGGAAAAACAAATTTGCACTCATTGACCACGGTGAAGCCTTTCCTCCGAATATGTCTGATCGCAGCGAGCACAGGAATTTACTAGCAGGACACCTGCTTGCTTTAAGTGAAAGGGTCAGCAAACAAGGGCTTGCAAGATCTGTTTTGAACGAGTGTAGTCACTTTTCGCAAGTCGATATGAATGGCATTTTGGTCGCGAGTTTGGCTGAGTCTTGGAACGGCAATCCGGAATTTGCGGAATGCTGCCGACTACTGACAGACAGGTTGAATTATTTGCCGAAACTTATTGAAGCTCTGTTCGACAGTGGGCAAGGCCAGCTTTTATTGGATACAGATGATGGCGTTTGAAAATTATTTGCCTAGCAATGTACAAGACTTTAGATGGGCTCCCATCTATTTCGAACCTATTCCCATGTCCGGTGAAAGGATCGCTATAGCCTTAATAGCCACTCAGAGCGACGGAAAATTCAAGTGCATGTCTTTAATAGATCCGAAGCAGCGGGGAACCTTATTTAAGGCCGAGAATACTTATGTGAAAAATGTACTCTCTCTAGTGATTGAAAGTTGTGCTTCGCACTTTGCCAATAGCAACGCAATAGAGGACTGGCAGATGCCAGTCAGTGGTGTTTATCTTGGAGTGGTTAACGAGGCAAAATCTGCGTCTTTAGAAGACTTAGTGATGCATGCAGCGCCGATGACATCGTTTTTTTATCACGCACCTGTTGAGCATGATACCAATATCAAACCTAGGGAAGTTAACTGGGCCAAGTCCGTCGCTGATATTGTGCTTTTAAGCAATGCTCGATATAAGCAAAATCTGAACGTGTCCTTATTTTTGGGTAATCATGAAGTGCCAGCGATTTTTACTTTTTATAGCCCTGATCTTGCGGCAAGTCTGGTGCCTCTAACGCATAACAAGCTAAAGCAAAAAGTCGAAGAAGCTAGGGCCAAGTTATGGTCATTAGACATGTTGTCAGACGCACCTAACTTTTTGTTTAAACCCACACGTCGAGAGTTGCTGGCGGCCTGTGAATCAAACGAGCAAGACTCGAAGAAAAATTTAATATTTGAAGCAGTTGAAGAGCTAAGAGATGAAGCATCTAGAAGGGGGGTTGAGCTAGCAGATGTCTCCTCTCCAGCTGAGGCTGCTAGGCACATACTGTCTGCGGTAACGGCGGCCTAATTCAGCTGCGTTGAACGTTAATGACCTTTGAACTCAGGCGTGCGCTTTTCTCCAAAGGCCTTGCGTCCTTCCGCACCATCCTCACTGGTACGAATGGTTAGCAACGTATCTCTGGCAATGGCGCCTATTTCGGCTGGGCTTTGATTCATCGTGGCCAAGCTGAATTCCTTTAATGTCTCTACAACTAATGGCGCTGAGTTGGCTAATATGGTTGCCCATTTTTGCGCCGCTTCAAGTTCTTCGCCTTTGGCAACTACCTTGTTCACCATGCCCGCGCTTAATGCTCTTTGTGCGTCAAAGTCCTCGCCCAGTAGCATGAATTCCATTGCCACTTTATGCGGTATGCGCGCAACGGCGCTGCTGATCAGTCCGCCGGTAAAACCAAGCTGTGCTTCTGGGTATTTAAATACAGTGTTCTCTGACGCCACCACTAAGTCGCACATTTGCACAATGACGTAAGCGCCGCCAATACACCAGCCATGTACTGCGGCGATAATGGGCTTGCGTGTGCCAACACCAATACTGGGTACGCCTTGCCACATTTCTTTGGGCGCGTCCTTAACGTCCGCGCCTACTGAAAAAGCGCGATCCCCTGCGGCGTGCAAAACAGCCACTCGGTCTTCGCTTTCATCAAATCTGCGCCAAGCTTCTTGCAAGCCGAGAATAACGGTTTCATTTAACGCGTTCATTCGGTCGGGTCGATTGATGGTTATGGTGGCAACGTTTGCTGCAGATGTGTAGGTAACAAGTTCGTTCATGGTTACTCCTCTAGCCAAGCGTTAAATTGTGGATCGCGTTTCTCAATAAAAGCTTTTACACCTTCTTGGGCATCTGGGTGATGGTCAGCGATTGCGGTCTTAGATGCAATCTCATCCAAGGCGTGAGTCCAATCTTGTTCCGCTGCATTGTAGAGCGAGCGCTTTAACAGGCGCATAGCTACTTGCGGGCCCTGTGCAAATTCTTCCGCCATTGCCATGGCGGCTGTGGGTAGCTCGTCATCTGTAACCACTTCGTGTACCAGATCTAGTGCTAAGGCTTCGTCTGCGCTAACAATTTTTTTACGCATTAGAAAATCCAGTGCTTTGGGTAAGCCTAGTGTGCGGACTAAAAGGTACTGACCACCTTCGTCGGGCAGAAGGCCGAAGCGCAGTGTTGCGCTGCCCATGCGGGCGGATTTTGCCGCAATACGAAAATCGCAGGACAAAGCGAGAGAAAAGCCGGTTTGAATGGCTACGCCGTTAATTGCGCAAATGGTCAGTTTGTCTAAGTTACGAAGGGTGGTGTTGAGTTGTTGGGAGATGCTGCGCAGGCCGTTGTAGGTGCCCAGTTCGTTATCATGTCCGCCGGGGATAGGGTCAACTAATGAGTTGCCGGCTATGTCGCCGCCTTTATAACCCTTCAGGTCATCGCCCGCGCAGAAGGCTTTGCCTTGCCCGGTGAAAACCAGTACCCGCACCGCGTTGTCCATTTGCGCTTGGGTAATGGCCTCAATCAGATCGCGCTTAATTGCGGTGGTCATGCCGTTCATGCGCTCTGGCGTATTGAGTTCAAACCAAGCAACACCGTTGGCCCGAAGGCTGACCTCAAAGCCAGTAAAATTTCCTGTCTTCATCTTTCTTTCTCCTTCTCCTTCCCCTTCCGCCGTTCTCCCAATACCTTTGCGCAGGCAAGCGGCCCATATGAGTGGTGTACTTTAGTGGCCCATTAGCGACGTCCATGTGTCGATATCGTTGATGCGTAAATAGGTATTAGATTTTTTTGTTTCGCCCATTGTGGCATTTGGGATGTGGCCGTAGTTGTGACCAGGCAATAACAACGTGTCGTCTGGCAGGCAGCAGAGCTTTTGCATGCTGTGGTACATGTCTTCGGAATTTGCGCCTGGCAAGTCAACGCGACCGCAGCCGTTAATGAATAAGGTGTCGCCGCTGATCAGCGTGTTTTTCACTTTAAAACACTGGCTGCCGGGTGTGTGTCCGGGCGTGTGCAAAAATTCTATTTCTATGTCGCCTACTTTTAGTCGGTCACCAGATTCTACTTTCTCAATATCTGAGTCCGAAATTTCGGTGACCTTCTTAATGCCTTGGGCCTCCAGCTTATGGGCATAAAGTTTTACGGGGTTTACTTCAAGTAGTTTGGCGATGCCCTCTACATTGTTGCCGCTGAAAGCGCCGCCAATGTGATCAGGGTGGTAGTGGGTAGCAAGGGCCGCGGTGAGTTTGTAACCCTTTTCATTAATGTGGTTGACCATGCTGTCTATGTCCCACGCGGGGTCAACTATGACCACTTCCCGGGTTGATCGGCAACCGATGAGGTAGGTGAAGTTTTGCATAGGCCCAATTTCGATTTGCTCAATAATCAGGTCTGAAGGTTCGGTCCAAGCGGGTTCAGCCATTGCATTCTCATTCTTGTAAAAACTCTACATTAGCGGAAACATTGATCATTCGCACATTTGATATTTTGTCCAACTTGATGTTGCGCGCTGCGCTTTCTGGCGGAAAACAGCGGCAAAAACAATCACAAAGGGATTTCTTCTAATGTCCGAATATGAGCAGTTTTCCTCGCGATCTTTAACTATAGTGGCGCTATGAAGCGGAAAATACCTGTTGGCGAAAACTTTAACATTGGCTCTGCTGCACCCTCTTTGACGGCGCGTCAGCAAGCCCGGCTGAGTCGAGATCAGCGCTTTGATGGGCGTTTTATTATCGCAGTGGTGACCACCGGCGTGTACTGCCGGCCCAGTTGTCCCGCGCGTATTCCGAAAGAAGAAAATGTCCGCTACTTCGTTTGTGGCGCTGGTGCGCAGGAGGCGGGCTACCGCGCTTGTTTGCGCTGTGTGCCAGATCAAACCTTGCCGGTGCCTGATTGGGCCATTGGCAATCGGCATGTGGCTAAGGGTTTGGCCATGATTGAGGCGGGCTTTTTAAATGATCACAGCATTGTTGATCTGGCGGAAGCCCTGCAACTCAGCCCGCGGCATTTGGACCGTCTATTTGCCGACACGCTGGGTGCAAGTCCCCTAGCCATTGCCCGCATTAAGCGCGGTCAAACGGCCAAAGTATTGTTGCAACAAAGCACTTTAAAATTGTCCGAATTGGCCGAGCATGCCGGGTACGGCAGTGTTAGTCAGTTCAATAAAGAGCTGCGTTTGTTATTTAACAGCTCCCCCAGCGCTCTGCGTAGGGCCAAGTTTTCTCCAAGCAAAAGCGCCGTGGACAAAACTAAAAATGTTAAAGAGGCCGAAGAGCATCCCCTTACCCTGCGTGTGGTTTTGCCAGTGCGCATGCCTTATGACTTTGACTGGGTATTTAATTATCTAAAAGGCCGGGCTTTGACGGGAATTGAGGAAGTGCTTGATGGCCCGCATGGGCAGATTTTTCGGCGGCGTTTAAGCAAGGCGGGAGCGCCTGAGTCTTGGTTGCGGGTAGAGCGCAGTGGCGACGAGTTGATCGCGTATTTGCCTTTGGGTGGCGAGCCGATTTATCAGCTGCTGCGTCGGCTCGGGCGTTTGTTTGATTTACATACAGACGGTGCAACCTTGCACAAACATTTGTCCGCAGACCGCTTTTTGGCACCCTGGGTTAAGGCTGCGCCTGGGTTGCGGGTGCCCGGTGCTTGGGACGGGTTCGAGACTTGTGTGCGGGCTATTCTCGGTCAGCAGGTCAGTGTTGCGCGGGGTACAGAATTGGCTAATGCCATGATTGCCCGTTACGGCGGAGGGGATTTTCCTAGCCCTGAGCAGTTAGTTGATAAGCAGATAGCTGAACTGGGTATGCCCGGTAATCGGGGGCGGGCCATCAGCACTGTGGCGCAGCAAGTGATAGATCAAAGCGTGACATTTGACGAAGGATTGAAGGCCGAAGCTTTTGTTGAAGCGCTGACGCAAATCAAGGGTATTGGTCCATGGACCGTTAACTATATTCGCCTGCGGGTGCTGAAAGACCCCGATGCCTTTCCGCATAATGATTGGGTGGTGCTCAAGCAGCTAGACACCACGCCATTCAAGGCCAAGTTACAGGCCGAACCTTGGCAACCTTGGCGCGCCTACGGGCTAATGTATTTGTGGTATGCGGCGTCCGTTGGTCGGGCTAAGGCGGCATCCGAAAAGAAAGCTAGGGCAAAACAAACAGAGGTTAAGCAAACTAGGTCTAAGCAAAGTAAGTCCAAACAAAGTAGGTCCAAACAAAGTAAGACTTAGCAAAGTACGCCCGCACAAAGTAACACCGGGCAACTCATCAAGCAGCTCAAAGTAATGAGTTTCGTATCCAAATGGAGGGGGTGAAATGATTTATTACACACAGGTGCCAAGTCCTATTGGCCAATTGACGCTCTGTGGCGATGGCCAAGCGTTAACCGGGTTGTACTTTTCTTCTGGCAGTAAGGCTAGAGGCGCGGATCCCTCTTGGGTCGAAAAGCCCGAGTACTTTGCCGAAGCGAGCAAGCAGTTGGAAGAATACTTTGCCGGCACGCGGCGCGACTTTGACCTGGTGCTCAAGCCTCAGTCCACACCGTTTCAGGGCCAGGTGTTGGAAGCTTTGCAGACTATTCCCTACGGTGAGGTGTGTAGCTACAAAGACATTGCTGCGCAAATTGGCAACCCAAAAGCGGTGCGGGCGGTAGGTACTGCCAATGGCACAAACCCCATTGCCATTATTATTCCCTGCCACCGCGTTATTGGCAGCGATGGTTCGTTAACCGGATTTGGCGGCGGTCTAGATGCGAAACGGCATTTGCTGGCGTTAGAAAAGGATCAAACTGGGCTATTTGCTACTTAAATTACGCAGGTAATAGGGTGAGTAATAGGACCCGCAATAGGCCTTTGCCTTGCAAGGTCTTGATTAAGTAACTAAATAGTTACTTTTGTGGGCCGATTTACCCATTTATATCACCTTCACACATTTTTACGCGAAGGATGTAATCTAATTCTTAAACTGGTATTACTGTAAGTAACTAAACAGATACTTAGGCGTCTGAGTAGAAACTTTAAGTAGAAACCCGAATTAGAAGCCATGCGTAACCCAGAACAAACCCGTATCAAACTTGTTGCAACCGCGACGCAATTGTTGCTGACCAAAGGCCGTGAAGGCTTGCGTGTGGATGAAGTTGCAGCAACGGCCTGCGTTAACAAGCGCATGATCTACCATTATTTCAAGAACAAAGAGGGTTTGTATCAAGCGGTATTGCAAAGCCAAGTTGAGCTATTGGTAGATTCCGCTGATGTGCTGTCCCCAAACGCCATAGCGTTTTTGGCTGAACACTTTTCGTTACGCGCAAACAAACCAGACGCGCGAAAAACACTCAAACCTGAGAGTGACGCCAGCAGCGGTGTGGAAGGTAGCGCCGCCATTACCCAGCAACGGTTGCAAGATGCTGGGCTAATTGTATTGCGCGCGCTGTTGGGTCAGCGCCATTTTACGGTGCGTCTGAATAGCGCGGACTGGGCTTCACTGGCGCAGGGTTTAATGGCTTTGGCCTTGCCGCAATTGTCGGCGGTAGATGAAGCGGCGGTTATCGCAGAAACTTTAGGTAAGCGTCCACTTACTGAAAAGCCAAGGTACACCCTGCAAGCGCAACACCGCTTTAGTGAATAGGCATGGGCCAACGCTCAGGTCTTGAGTCTAAGCCCGTAGTTTAGAAGTTCGATTAGGGCCGTATTTCACAATAGGGGGATTTATTTTGACTAGCGCTGAAAAGAGCGGGCGAATGAGAAGTAAGGACTGAGAACTAAGGACAGAGAAGAAATGAGGTAAAAAAGAGAAAAGAGCTAAGAGAAAAGAGATCAGAGAGGCGGAGCACTGAAGTAGTCACCCACCCCAATGTCCGCTTTCCACTGTGCGCCAGCCGTTAACTTACGATATCAAGCAACTCGATATCAAAGATCAATGTCGCAAACGGCCCAATCACGCCCCCGGCACCTTGCTCGCCGTAGGCCAATTCGTAAGGCACTGTTAGGCGCCACTTGGAACCTACCGTCATCATTTGCAGTGCTTCAGTCCAGCCCGCAATTACGCCCCCCACTGGGAATTCAGTGGGTTCGCCGCGATCGTAAGAACTGTCAAATACGGTGCCGTCAATCAACGTGCCGTGGTAGTGCGTGCGCACGGTTGACGCTGCTGTTGGGATCTCGCCCTCACCTGAGGCTAGTACTTCGTACTGCAGGCCAGAGTCGGTAGTGATCACGCCTTCTCGTGCTGCGTTGTCGGTCAAAAATCTGTCACCTTCAACAGACATAGCTTTCGCTTCTTCCGCCTGCTTGGCTTGCATTTGTTCGTTGATGGCAGCAAAAGCGGCGCGCATATCTTCGTCACTGACCGGGCAGTCAACGCCATTTACGGCGTCCTGCAGACCGGCCATAACCGTTGCTACTTCAAGTCCGTCAAATGGATTTTCCATCATCTGTTGGCCCATTTGGTGGCCTAGGCCATAGCTGACGCGCTGTCCGTCAGTAGTGTAATCAGACATTAATTTCTCTCGTTAGGATAAGGGATAAAAAAGCGGCGACAATTTAGCACATATTGCAGGAGAGAACTGGCCGTCTCACTTTGCTCTTCGTAAGTGCAGAATGTGCGAAGACTATGTCTTGGTTTATGCGGTTTTTTGTGGCTATGGTTTGCGTCTTTGCTGCCTCTTTGCCACGCGTCTTTGCTACGCGTTTTTGGTGTGCGCCTTCGGTTTGCGCTTTTGCTCCGTATACCGCTTTATCTGTCAGGTTGCCCATGTCGAGGTGGGCTATGGTCGCGTGGCCGGCTTCTGCGTAGCAACTCTTTGGCCAGGTCTTTGCGTTCAGTGGCGGTCAGTTGTGTGACAAAACCACTGAAGTCTGCATGGCTTTGGCTTTGGCTTGTTTGTAATGCACTGCGTAATTCCTCCAGTGCCTGGTTTAGCGACTTCTCGCTGAATTCTTCAGCCGCTAGTGCGCGTTGCACGGCTTTATGTTTTTCTCGCAGCAAGAGTCGCTGCGCTCTAGCCCGCTTAAACTGCTCGCGGAGTAGGGGGCGTAATTCTTTTCTGCGCTCGTCGGGCAAATGGTATGCCCAGCGCGGTGAAATATGAATGGCGTTAGCAAGGCTCGTTGGCTCAAAGATCATCCGCGCAACGGCAAAACCCAGCATGGCAAGGTTGATGGCTAAAGATATAACCAAAGCGATGAGCAAAATTTTAGGTCGCATCATTATCTAATCCCTCTTGTGCAGCTGGAAAAAAAGCTGAAAACTCAATTGTGCTCTCTGTGAGCGAGTCAGCGTAAACCCACGAATTTATGTCAGCATATTCGATAGAACCTTCATCGAAATCTGACGGCTGTAAACCAAAGCCGACCCCAGCAGCAAAACTCAGTATCAGCGGAATAGCCGCTGCAGTTGCTGTGGGCCAGTATTCTCTCGCCATCCAAGAGGTGTGCTGATTGGCTGTCAAATGAACCGGCGCATTGTCATTGTTAGCGTGTGGCTGGTTTGCGTGTGCTTGGGCAATTTTGTTGATGGCATCCAACACATGCTTGGGGGCTTTGTGGCTGTTTTGCGCATCACTAATAAACAGCGCCTCAAGCTTTTGCGCAGATTCAAACGCTTGCCTTGCCTCTAAAGACTGCAACAAAAAGGCCCTAGCCTCTTTTCTCTCAAGGGGATCCGACCATTGATCTAAATCCGCCCCGAAGGTGTCTAAATGTGTCAGAAACTGATCAATGTTCATGGGACTCTCTTCTCATGTTGGTATCGGCGCTGCGTATGGTTCTGCGACCCCGCGCTAAAAGTGATTGGGTTGCCGTGCTACTGAGGTTGAGTATCTCGGCGGTTTCACCTATGGAAAATCCTTGGCGATGAACTAACAATAATGCTGCGCGTTGATTCTCTGGCACTTGGGCCAGCAGTTGGGCAAATTCATCAATGGTGTCCTGTTGTTGGCTTTGTTGCTCAGGCTCAAAACTCGCCGGTGCTTGTAGCGCAAGGTCGGCGTAATCTTCAGACCTAGAAAATTTGCTCTGCTTGCGCACGTGGTCAATAAATTTGTTGTGCAATACCGTGTGCAGCCAGGTGCTGAGTTTAACCCTGCCCACCTTGTAACTGCCTGCGTGAGTCCAAACTTTAACCCAGGTTTCTTGCACCAAGTCGTCAGCTGTACTTGGGTTGCCACTCAGCCGGTAGGCGTAGGCGTGGAGCGCATCAACGTGACGCGACACCAATTCAGTAAAAGAGTCAGCACATTGGCTGACTACGTTTAGCATAAGTTGATCGTCGGACAAATACGTCACGTAATGCGCGGCTCTTGGTTGTTGTCTAGCAACTTAATTTGCTAGCTAGTGCTTTGAGCGGCTTTGCGCTGTTTAAACTGCTTGATCATTTTAGCCATCTCCGAGCGATCCACCACGCCGTCATTGTTGGTGTCTAAGGCTCGCAGTCTTTTCTCGGGATTAGGCATTTCTTCCTGAGCCAGTCTGCCGTCTGCGTTTGTATCCAGCATCTTGAACATTGCGCGCTTGCGCGCCAACTGTTCGTTCTCTCTCTTATTTGCAGCCGCGTATTCGGTGTCGCTGATTGCGCCGTCTTTGTCAGCATCAAGCAGCGCGAACATTTCGGTTTCTACCAAAGCGCGCATGTCGCTGCGGTCTGTTCCAGCGTTCATCAAACCGAACATACGACTATTGTGTCCGCGCATTCTTTTGCCGTGATGAGGCCTCTGTCCGTGTTGGCGCTTGGCGTCATTATTCCCACCTTCGTTGCCGGCGCTAGGATGCCCCTTACCCTTAACACCATGCTTGGGGTTGTGCTGTTCAAATTCGGCCAAGGAAATCAGGCCGTCTTTATTAAGATCAGCCAGCAGGAACTGCTCCAAGCTCTGAGAATTGATGCGCTGTACCATGTCGTCGATGACAATAGGCCCGCGCTGGTGTTTGCCGCCGTGGTGACTGGCCAGTAAACCGGTGCTAACAACGATAAGGCCAATTGCTGTAAAACCTACGATTTTAAAGGAAGATCTTGAAGTGAATTTTTTCATAACTAAGACTCAATATTAAACATTCACAAGCTATACGCTGGTCTAAGCATTTGTGGTCGAACTAAATGATCGAAACACCATAGTCGAATTAGCTTTGCTCATACTCTATGGCAATAATTTCAAAACGATTGAGCACCTGTTGATCGGCAAAGCTGAGAATACGCGTGGTGCCGGTAGATTGTTGAATGGCCACCTCGTCGCCAACCCCTTTGCCCAGCAGTAATTTGGCCATGGGCGCATCGACACTTATGTACTCTTTTAGCGCGTCAATTTCATCCGGGCCGACCAATCTATACTTAACGATTTCAGGCGCCTTAGTTTCTGGCTTGATCTCCTCCGCCTCAAGGGTTACCCACGCGCCAAAATAAACCTTGTCGGTTTGGCTGGGTGGCCGATCCACTATTTGTAATTCCGCCATACGTTTATCTAGGTAGCGAATTCTGCGATCAATTTCAGCCAACTGTCGCTTGCCGTAAATATAGTCAGCGTTCTCCGAGCGGTCGCCTTGAGCTGCCGCCTCGGAGACCTTGCGCGTAACTTCAGGTCTCTTCACCTTCCAAAGAAAATTCATCTCCTCTTGCAGCGTCGCATAGCCCGCAGGGGTGATTACGGCAGTTTTTTTGGGTTCCGGGGGGCGGTATCTACCCATGCAGATTGGCTCAACTCAAAGATAAGTGCCTATCATAGGTGAAAGGGCATTTTAGTCACCCCCAGGTAACTTATTGCCGACCCCTGTGCTGCGATTATTAGTGCTCATTGGCCCACGGCTTGGTTACAATCTGCGCCATTGGCGACCACAGCAGAGGGTGAGATGGGTAAGCAAATAAATACGGTGAAAGCGGCAGGGGCCATTGGCGCCCATGTATCTGGCGTGTCCTTGGCGGATATTGCAGGTTCAGATGTTGTTTATGCTCAAGTGCGCCGGGCAATTGTTGAGCATGAGGTTTTGTTTTTTCGCGACCAAGAGCGAACCCCGCAGGTTTTTGCCTCTTTCGCCAAGCGTTTTGGTGAGGTGCTAGGTCACCCAGCCTATGTCACCATTGACGGTGCAGACGATGTGCAGATTTTGGAGAGCACGCCTGAGCATCCGTCAAAAATTGAAGTCTGGCATTCAGACATGACCTTTATGCCCATGCCCCCCAGTTTTACATTATTGCAGGGGCAAATTATTCCAGCCCACGGTGGCGACACTTTGTGGGCCAGTGCCACGGCAGCCTATGACGGCCTGTCAGATAAGATGCGCGGTTTTTTAGATGGCCTAGTAGCAGTACATGATTTCCGTCAGGGTTTCCGTGAAAGTCTGGCCGAGCCAGGTGGTGCCGAGCGCTTGGCAGACGCCATTGCCGCCAATCCGCCGGTTGAACATCCGTTAGTCCGCACGCACCCAGAAAGTGGTCGCAAGAGTATTTACGTGAATGCGCTCTTCACTAGCCACATTAAAGACCTGAAGCCGCGTGAGAGTGAGCAGTTGTTGAGTTTTTTGTATCGCCATATTGTCACTGAAGAATATACCGTGCGGCTGAATTGGCAGCCCGGCACCGTGGCTATTTGGGATAATAGGTCTGCCCAACACAAGCCGATTAATGATTTTTTACCTCAGCACCGATTAATGCATCGAGTGACCATTACGGGTGATAGGCCGCGCTAGACGCGTATTGCACCGGTGTTAACACTGCCAATATCTAAACTGATTCAGACCAGAAGAGATCAAAAGAACGAGCTCAAAAATGAGATCTAAAACGAAATCCGAAAGAGATTTTACAAGAGACACAAAATGATGAATAAATTTTTCCGCACATTACCCGTCGCCCTATTAATGCTTTGCGCCAGCGCCGCTATTGCAGGCCATCATAAAGAAAATGAGGCTGCGCCGACCTTCACCCAAATTGTTGGGCAAACTGAAGCAGAGCAAGCGGCCCTTAAAGTGATGTATGAGTTTATGGCGTCCTTTAATTCCAGAGACGTTGCGCGCTGGGCTGATACGCTTTTGTTTCCGCACATTCGAGTAGCCAGTGGTGGCGTTACGGTAAATCCAACAAAAAGTGGGTTCATTGCCGAAACAGATTTACAGGAATTTGCGCGCGTAAATAATTGGCATCACAGCGAGTGGAACAGTATTGAAACCATTCAAGCCGATTCGGAAAAAGTGCACTTCAAGGTGCGCTTTACGCGCTTTAATCCAGCGGGTGAGGCGTATGTGTCATTTGACTCTTTATACGTGTTGCAAAAGACCGACCAGGGTTGGGGTATTCGCGGCCGCTCAAGCTTTGCGCCATAAAATAGCAAAGCGAGTATTTGTTAATGAATGACATTTCGGCACTGCAATACGCCAATGTAGACGAGCACATGAGTGAGGCGGGTTCGCTACATAAGGCAATGTTGCCCTTGGGGTTTGTTACCGCTTTTTGTTTTCATCACGGTTTGCTCAGCGCTCAGTTTGTACAACAACATGAGTCTGTTTTAGCGCGGGTGCGTTATCAAGAGGGCCAGGTTAGCGAACTGTTTGCGGCCAATGGTGCGGTCCTGAATAAGCAAGATTTAAACGAACGGGGACTGGTGTTTTTGCAAAGCTACTTGGCTAAGCTGACCGACGACTTTAAGGCGACCTTCGGCGCGGACTGTTACGGCATAGAAGACTCTTGGGAAAACTACCAACTGTTTGCCAAAGTATTAGTGCGCGCTCATCTGGGCGCACCAAAACCTCATGGTCTGTTCGGTAGCCCATCGTCGGCGCAACCCATTGTTCAAAGTATAAAATCTAGTTGGAAAAAACTATGGCGCTAGGGTTTCGAGATATAGAAGTTTTCAGTGCGGACCCTAAAGATCTTCCTGCAGACCTCAGCACTATTTACGCGCAAACCGTTGCCGCGGGCACCGCGGAAATTCTTCGGGTAGCCAAGCTCAATGAAGTGATCATTGCCTGCTATGCCATGCATGGGCCGCTTTTAGAGGAGGGCGAGAGTAACACCGACTATGTGCTGCAAATGGTCGCAGTACAGGAACAGTACAGGCATCAAAATGTGGGGCGCTGGTTAATGGGCCATGCGATCGGGGTTGCGGAGTCTAAGGGCGGGCGAGGTTTGCAAGTGCCTCACACGGCTCACCAAGATTTTTTCCTAACCTTGGGGTTTAAGGCAGATGCGACTATTGGTGGGTTTCGCTTTCAGATGATTCAAGAATAAGCGCCTGCAAATTTCAGGCGCTGGCGTAAACAGTTGCAGGCTATTTTTAACCCTCTCTATCTTTCTCTATCTTTCTCTAGCTTTTAGGTTCGTTGTCAGTACGGGCCGCTCTGCCTAAATATCCACCGTGATGGCGCAAGCCATAGTCTTCACGGGTGACACCCTTCTGCTCCATCAGCGCTAATGCGATTGCGTCGCTAATGGTCAGCATCACAGCCATTGAAGAACTTGGGGTAAGGCCCAGCGGGCAGGGCTCTTCAATGACACCCATGTCCAAGACTAAGTCTGAGTGAGTGCGTAATTCAGAGTCTGGGTGCGAGGTAACACCGATAATCTTAGACACGCCAAGGTGTCGGGCCATTTCTAAAATTTCTATCACTTCGCGACTTTTGCCGCTGGTAGAAAAAGCGATCAGCACGTCGTCGTTGCCGACAATGCCTAAGTCGCCGTGGGCAGCTTCTGCTGGGTGAACAAAATCGGCAGGGGTAGCGGTTGAGCAAAGGGTTGCTGCAAATTTCTTTGCAATGTGGCCTGCTTTGCCGATACCTGTGGTCAATATTTTGCCGCTACAGGTTTGCATAACTTCCACGGTTTTGACGAAATCTTCGGTGACATTAATGGCCTGAATTGCCGCTGCTTCAGCTGCAATGACTGCCTGCATACGTTGTTTGATATCCATAGAAAATTTCTTCTGTTGTTCAATTTTTTAGTTGATCTGCGGCCAATGTTTTTCATCGCAACTACGACAACAGCTTCTAGGCATGTTGGTCGCAGCGCTGCAAATGCGCGGCCCAGATTATAAACAGATATCGGTCAGATGGGCGGCTAAATTACGGCGATAGTGATTGCGTCTAGGATGAAAATTACAAACAGCCAAACTACTGGCAACTGCTACCAACGTAAGGCCATGGCGCGGGTTAACGCTATTTTGTCCGCAATTGGGTGCCGGTTTCTTTGCTGGGAAGTGGGAAAAATTCTTGGGCGATAAATAGACAAACCAGGGTGGCGCACATTTGTTTGAGCATATGGTTACCCTCGCCGAGACAAAATAACGCAACCAGCATTATGAAAGACAGCGTACATAGAAGTAACAACCCACTGGATAACGCCGCGTGTATTGGCAAATTTGGTGGACCTTCCTCTGCTGGGTGCTTTAGGTGGTCGGTTTCTGACATGGCTTTCTCCCCTATTTTTCCTCTATTGCCTTTATTCCCTGTATTTCCTTTCTAGTGCAGCCCTAACGCGTCGCTATTTTTCTGCTTTACAGCGTCGCGACAGCCCGAAAATTAACAGTTGCATAGCCTCCGCTTGCCGCCCATTTCCTCAACGGCGCATAACCCGGGCTAGGTGGTGTTTTTGCCTTTGTGCGCGCCTTTGTGCTGTTTTCTTGGTTAAAGTCATTATCATTAGGCGATGCTTAATCAAAATCCTATTTCCGTTTTACCAAAACCCAACCATCTGCAAATGGGCGCTAATGCGCGAGCAACCCCTTCAGGTTTTGCATTGCGCTGGCAAGGTTCGGCAGATGCCCGGGTAGAAAACTTCGCTCGAGAATTATTGCTCGAAAGTCACTGCGGCCCGCTGCATTTACATGTGCAACACGTGCAGTCATCAACGCCTCCTGTGCAAGCAGATGAGTCGCACCGTATTTCTATTCGCGATGACGGCATTCATTTGTCGGCAAGCAATACGTGGGGCGCCCTCCGTGGGCTAGCAACGCTGCATCAGCTGGTTGTGGCTAATGAATTGTTTTTAGGCCTAACCATTCACGACAGTCCACGGTTTCATTGGCGCGGATTGTTAGTAGACGTGGCGCGGCACTTATTACCCGTAGAGGATTTGTTTGCAGTTATAGATGGCTTGGCTGTGCTGAAGATGAACGTACTGCACATACATTTCAGTGACGACCAAGCCTACCGACTGCCGAGCGCAGCGCGGCCTAAGTTACCCAGCGCCGAGCACTATTCCAAACAGCAATTGTTAGATTTGGTGGCCTACGCAGCCAACCGTGGGGTGCGTATTATTCCTGAGGTAGATGTGCCGGGCCACGTGACTCATTGGCTGACCGCCTACCCTGAGTGGGGCATGTATGAGGTGCAGCCTAGCGAGCGCTTTGGCGTGCACAAAGCTTGTTTGAATCCAACGGACGAATTGGTCTATACGGCGCTTGAGGCGATATTCTCTGAAGTAGTGGAGATTTTTCCAGACGACTTTGTGCATGTCGGTGGCGATGAAGTGAACCCCTCGTGGTGGTCTGAAAACCCTCAGGCCCAAGCATTTATTGCGACGCATAGCTTAGGTGACGTTCGCGGCCTGCAGAACTATTTTTTGCAGCGGCTCTGCGCAATGTTAGAGGCTAAGGGTAAGCGGGTGATTGGCTGGGATGAGATTTTGCACCCCGATATACCTAATTGCGTGGTGCAAAATTGGCGTGGCATTACGACCCGTGATCGTGCGCTTGCGCTGAACAGAGACTGTGTCGTTTCCGGCCCCTTCTATTTAGATCTATTTTTCCCCGCGGACTTGCACTACGGCTTTGATGTTGAAGGCAGCCAAGAGGAAATGTTGGCGTTGGAAGATGATTTGGCTAAAGACCTGCGTCTACAACACATCGCGAAAGCTCTGGCTTGGACCCATCAGTGGCGGCAAGGGGCTGTGAATATTGATGCGGCGCAAACCTCTGCACAAGTGCTGGGGGGCGAAGCGTGTTTGTGGGCTGAGTTGGTAGATTCTCAAACATTGATGCCGCGCTTGTGGAGCCGGCTGCCTGCCGTAGCTGAGGTACTGTGGTCTAATATAAGCACGCCGGTTGCACCAGAGGCTATGCACGATTTATATCGGCGACTGAACAGCAGTTGGCGCGCGCTGCCCAATGACCCAGAGCTTTGCCAAAACCAAGCGTTAGAAAAAATGGGTTTCTCGCAGGCCCAGCAAACGGTGCTTTCTTATTTGGAGCCAGTTAAATGGTACGGCCGTTTGCTTGGCGAACAGGCCTTGCAAGCCAGATTGTCTGGAACAGAAATGCCCCAAGCGCGGCCTTATGGCGTGAACACACCGTTGGATAAGGTCATTGATTTCATAATGCCCGAGAGTATGGCAGCACGGCGATTGGCCACGTCATTAGACGCTGACGCATTGAGTCAGCTCAAAGTCGACTGCCAAGCCCAGGCGCTTAATTTCCCTTGGCCTGAAGAGGTGCAGGGTGCTTTAGATGTGTTGGTTGATGCCTGTGACCTAATGTTGAAGTGGCTCGGTGGTGAGTTGGCGGCGGAAGAATGTCAGGCACAATTGCTGGCTTTATACCAGCCCCGCGGAGAGTTTATGGTGGCGGTTATTCCTCACTTTATAGACCACCTCGCGCGCACTACTTACAGCGCGAATTAAGTAGTGAGCCAAATTGAGGTTTTACAGCGCGCTTATGAAGTATCTGCTCAGTGGTTTGATCAAGTCACGTTAGCGCCGCTGGGCAATGGACACATTCACCATACTTTTTTGCTCACTACCGCCCAGCATCAAGAACAGTTTGTGCTGCAGCGCGTAAGTGAAAGCGTATTTCCTGATCCGTATTTGCTTCAACACCAAACTCAGAGAGTCATTAAACACTTGTTAGAGAATGCAGAGTTTTCTGGTCGCTACCGAGTGCCTAAATTACAGCCCAGTAAAACTGGCGAATTTCATCATGTTGGGGAAAGTGGGTTTTGGCGGCTGTGGCAGTATTTGGCCAACACCCAAGTTGTAGAGTCGTTTGAACACCCAACACAAATCGCTTTAACCGCCCGAGCGTTTGCGGATTATCAGCGAGTGCTAGCGGACCTGCCCGGACAACCCTTAGCAGAGACCATTGAGGGGTTTTTACAATTAGACTTTTATTTACAACAGTTTTCGCAAGTTGCTAAAGATGCACCCAAAGATCTTATGAACGCTGTGGCGCATTTGCAAAACCAAGAGTCAGGATTCTCTGAATTTAATGCCCACGTACATGCCGACTGCAAAGTGAACAACCTACTCTTTAATGCACAAGGTACGCAGGTCGCCGCTGTAATAGATTTAGATACCACCATGTACGGCCATTGGGCTTGGGACTTTGGCGATTTGATGCGGTCAATTGCTTTTAGTCGCGGCGAAGTTGATTTGGGCGATTATCGAAATGCCGCAGAAGGGTTTTTACAAGGTTTACAAAAGCCAGTGACGGAGCAAACTGTGCAAGAAATGGTTCAAGTGCCCGGACATATTGCGGGTATGTTGGGGCTACGGTTTTTAACTGATCATTTGATGGGTGATGTTTACTTTCGTGTCAGTGAGTCGGGGCAGAACTTGCAGCGAGCGCGGGCGCAATTTGCGTTGATGCAGCAATTTGACGCAAACCATGAGCACATGGAAGGTCTGGTTAAAAATATAGCTCAAGATCTTGGTAACCCGCTGGCGCAACGGTCCGAATAGACTGTTCGGCAAAACTTATAACCGCGCCAAGACACGGATTGAAATTTTAAGCTAGGTGACTTGGCTGAGAACAAAGCGCACCAGCAATGCCATAAGCAGCACAAAAATTGCGGTGAATCCCACCCCAATCATTATGAAATGACTGGCTTTGCCGCGAGCAAAGTCGCGCTCCCTATTTTTACTAGACTGCACGCCCACCGCTGCGGACAAAGCGCTGCCGATCATTTGCCACAGTGTCAGGGGCGGCAATTCCTCGTCGGGGTTGTCCGCGTGGGTCATCTGGTCTTCAGTGCTTGGCGCTGTAGAATTTTTCACTTCGTCATTCATCTTTTATGGCCGTCGTTTATGGTCGTGGCTTTTAACGCGTTTACCAAGCGGTGGTTTGTTGTTGCCCTAAGTGGCGCACTATCTAGCCAACATTTGAGCCTGCCATCTTAGGTGTTGTTTAGATATTCTCAAGCATTGTTCGACCAATGGCTTAATGCGATGCTTGTTCGATGAAATTACATCCGCTTAATCAGAATTTCAGCTGGCAACAACCAGTTGGGCCGTTCACCTGTATCACCCAAGCTCAGGCTGACGCCTACGCCCATCAGGGTGGTTTTGTTTTACCCGATGTTTTCAGCCCGGCTGAGCTGACGGCCTTATTAGCAGAACTTGATCCATTGGAAGCGGAAAAAAATGCACTGCTGCAACATGCAGATCCCAATGCGATAGCCATCGCCAAACACGATGAAATTGTTTTTCGGGCCCACACGGTATTGCAGTCTCCCCAGGCCAAGGCGTTGGCCAGTCACCCCACTATGCTGGCTCTGGTTAAAGACCTCATTGGCCCCGCGGTGCGCTTGTACTGGGATCAAATTGTTTACAAACGCCCTGGCACGCCAACGGAGTTTCCTTGGCATCAGGACAATGGCTACACCTTTGTGCAGCCGCAACAGTACCTAACTTGTTGGATAGCGTTGAATGATGCGGTGGAAGAAAATGGCTGTCCGTGGATTGCGCCCGGCTTGCACACCCTCGGCACGTTAAACCATTGGTGGGCGGATGTAGGTTTTCAGTGCCTTAAAGAAACCCCAGAAGATGCCGTTGCCATGCCGCTTAAGGCAGGTTCCATTGCGGTATTTTCTAGTCTTACCCCACACCGCACTGGACCGAATCTCACTGCGAACACGCGCAAGGCGTATATTTTGCAATACGCGCCAGACGGCGCAGTAATGCACCATCGCACTGGCAAGACTGAGTTGGCCGCAGATCCAGGTCGACAGTTTTTAGTGACCTAGTTATCTAGTTACCTCAAGCGCCAAATATAGTTGAAAAGAGGTTGAAAAGAGGTTGGAAAAAAGTTGAAAAAAGGTTGGAAAGAAGCCCAGAAAAAAGTTGGAAAAAATATGACAGCAGCGGCAGCAACAAACACGACGACAGAAGTGCAGGGCGTGCGTAAGCGCGCGGCAAAGTATGTGCAGTATTCTATTTGGCTAATAGCTGCGGCCCTGTTGTTTGCTGGATGCGCCAGTCAAGACCGACCGCTGCAACTGAGCAGTGGCGCTGCACCAATTTATCCCCCGCAAGCACAGGCTCAGGGCTTGGAGGGTGAGGTCACCGTTCAATACGACGTCACCGATCAGGGTGTAGTGATTAATGCGGTTGTTGTAGCAAGCTCGTCGGGCCAAGTGTTTGATGCCGCCGCGCTACAGGCCGTAACCAGTTGGAAATTCACTCCAGCGCGTCGAGGCGGCGTGGCTATTGCACAGCAAGCGCTGGTGAGTACACTTACTTTCAAAGTGGGTACGAGGGCGTCTGATGAAGCTGAATTATCGAGAAGATAGCCATCTGTATGGTTGGTCTGGGGCTTTTGGCCGTAATATTATTTTCACGCTCACCCTGTTCGCACTGGGGCTCAGTCTATATCTCCAAGATCGAGCATTAGGCACAGCCTTTGCTGATGTATCTGCAGCCGATCACATTGGCTACATGCTGCGGGTTACCGCGCGCATTGCATTTATTCTATTACTTCTGGCAATGATCGCCCGGCCTATTCGGCAGTTGACCGGAATGGGTTTCGAGCTATTGCGCCATCGCCGCTATCTGGGTTTGGCCATGGCCTTTGTGCACACTGTGCATTTCGGTTACGTGGTTGCATACCTACAAACCAGTGGTGAACCGTTAGAAATGGTCACCCTAATTTTTGGTGGGCTTGCTTTTCTGCTTACATGGATTATGGCGGCCACCAGTAATAATGCTTCCCAGCGGGCCCTAAAAGCTTGGTGGCGACGCATACACACGCTCGGCATCTATTACGTGTGGCTGATCTTTATGAATACTTTTATTGGTGTGCTGTTGGCCACCAGCGATCCACTTTATGTGGGTATTGTGGCCGTAGGGTTAGTTGCAGTCAGTCTGCGCATGGCAGTGTTTTTGCGTCAGCGATTTAGCCGCACGGCGTAAAGCCCAGAAAATCCGCCGGCCTCGGTGCCGTCGGCGAGCAACACTTTGGTGCTTAGAGGGAAGCGGCCTTTGCCGGTGCTTTTAAGCTTTTCAAATTCTTCTAAGTGCTCGCCAAAACCACAGGTCACATGAATGTCTTCCGCCACCGGCCTGGCGTAGTCAATCTGACCGTTGGCGATGACAATGGACGCGTTCAAATCATTAAGCTTTAACTGCAAGTGCATCATGCCCCAGCCGGTGAGGGCTTGAATGGCGTAAAGACTGCCCGCAAAAGCGGTGCCATGAACGTTTACATTGGGGGCAAGGCCCGCGTGAGTGGTCAGCACATGATCACGAAAATGTGCAATTTTCATGGTCATGGCTTTAGACAGCGGAATTTGTTCATGCCAAATGGCTTCAAGATTTTGGCAAAGGGTGTCCATGTCAGTCATAGTGATTCTTCTTAAGTGCAGACAAGTTGGGGAAACAAGTGATCAGTGTGAATATGGTAGCCGCCAATGTCTACGAGGTTGTTTTAGAAGGCAGTGAAGAAAGCATTCACCGCGTGACCCTGAGCCCAGAGTTGTATAAAGAAATATGCGGCGGCACGTTTACCCATGAGTGGGTACTCATTCAAGCCTTCCGCCTCATGTTGGAGTTTGGCCAGCGCAGCGAAATAGCCAAAGAATTCGACCTGTCCGAACTCACCCAGCGTTATGAGTATTTTGTAATCCAAATGCAGGACAGGTTGGGGAAGCACTGAGCAAGCCCTTAGGTTTGATCAAAGCTTCCCTAGGGTATAAAGGAGCCAGCCGGATCTAATTAACAGGCGCTAAAGCTTAAAGCGGTTACGCAGTACCAAACCCACTTGGAATAATAAGACCAAGGTCAGCAGGCTTTGGCTAAAGGTGATGAAGTAGAGCCAGTTAGGCATGTGCTCACCGAACAAGGCCATCAAACCTTGAGTTCTTGCCTCCTTACTGCTGGGGATATAGACAAACATTTGGCCCCAAGAAAAGGGCATCGCTTTTATGAGCTGGTGATAGGTAAAGGGCAGCGTCGAAGCCTTTGCATAAACTGCTGCCCCTAAAAGCCAAAGACCGATTAACCCGTACAAAGGCCGAGCCAAGCTGCGACCATAGTCACTGGCCAGCCAAAATAAACCTTCTACCAAAGCTGTAGCGAAACCGTGCTTGTTGTGCCATCTAGCCGCGCGCATCTCTTCTACTCTGAAATCCAAAGCTTTTTCAAAATCTCGGTTCTGTTCAGCTAACTCTTTAAGACGACGAAAGCGTTCCGCATCGCCCTCGTCCACGGATCGCTTAAAGATCTTTTTGTGGGTTGCAGTATTGGATGCACATTTCAGTTCAGCGAGGGAAGTATGGTGAGAGGTTTTAGTACCCACCAAATCGGGTACACAACTGAACATCTCTTTGCTGCCTAGTGTAAAAGCCCCTTCGAATGATGCGTGACGGAAGCTAAGTAAAGTTACCGCTTTCACATTTACCAAATTCGCAAAGTTGGCTCTCCCTAGGAAAGTGGCATCACTAAAGTCATAACCGCCAACACCAAGACTCGCGGCATCAAGAATAAAAGCGCCTAGGCCGAATTTTGCACGATAAAACGATACGTCGCCGTCGCCGAAAGTCGCGTTATTAAACGATACATCGCCTTTGCCGAAAGTCGCACTGAAGAACGAAACATAGCCCTGGCCGAATGTCGCGCCGAGGAACGATACATCGCCGTCACCGAATGTTGTGCCACCAAAGTTTTTCTTGCCAGTTGGGAAGTTAAAGTTGGCGAAGGGCCAATTATCTATATTGATAGCTGTCTCTTATACACATCTCCGAGCCCACGAGAC
>OJDI01000126.1_pt1 | contig 38213 bp, 26 predicted proteins | sample 1592601 | NCBI WGS metagenome assembly OJDI01 (sample SAMN05416845, study PRJEB24817) | seawater metagenome | isolation source: Sea water | place: Canada:Atlantic | collected 2013-07 | reverse complement strand
ATTTTAATTTATTGAATATAAAGTAATTTTTATGTTTTTTATTTGTTTAGCTTTACTGTTTTAGTGGTCTGTAATGTGCATGTAAATAAACAAGGTTATTTTTAATTACTGATGTCAATATCAGGCTGTTTTTAAGGAATAAAATGGACTCTATACTTGTTATTATTGCACTGTCATTAGCGCTTGCTAGCGTGATTAATATTGTATTAACTAAATTTTCAATTTCACATATTATCGGTTATATCATTACCGGCACAATTGTCAGTAATTTCTTCGACTTTAATGGCAGTACTACACCTCATTCACTCGAGCTAATTGGCGAGTTTGGTATAGTTTTTCTTATGTTTACTATAGGTTTAGAAATGTCGTTTTCTAAACTAGGTAAAATGAAAGAGCTGATTTTTTTTAATGGTTTTGTGCAAGTAGCTTTTAGCTCAGTAGTTATTTTTGCCATGGCCTTTTATCTGTTTAATGTCGAGCTTATTCCTTCAGTCGTTATTGCCCTTGCTTTTAGCTTATCTTCAACCGCAATTGTTTTACCTTACTTAAAAAAATCAAAAGATATCGTTACGCCTTACGGCAAAAAGGCGGTTGCTATATTAGTTTTTCAAGACTTAGCTGTGATCCCTATTTTATTGCTAATGGGTTTTTTATCTAATAATGAATTATCGATGTCAGATATATTATTGAAAACATTTTTATATGCCGGCGTTATTATTATTTTCATGTTTACTATTGGTAAAAAGCTGATTGCTTGGCTATTACATTTTTCGGCCAATGCCCGCATGGAAGAGTTGTTTTTAAGTTCAGTATTTACCATTGTTTTAGGGGCGTCATTGCTCGCACATGAAATGGGCTTTACCTATTCTTTAGGGGCATTTATCGCGGGTATGATCATCGCAGAAACTAAGTTTCATATAAAAGTAGAGTCTGACATAGCCTCATATAAAGACTTGTTATTAGGCGCCTTTTTCTTTGCTATAGGCACCAAGATTGATGTTCTATATTTTCTGAGTAACTTACATTGGGTACTGGGTGTATTAGCCTTAGTTATGCTAATAAAAGCTGTGATTATATATTTACTGATCAGAATGAAATCTGATAAAAGTGAATCGATAAAATCAGCGGTAGCGCTATGCCAAGTCGGGGAGTTCTCTTTCGCTATTTTTGCAATGGCCATGAACCATAATTTACTAACAGAAAGCTTAGGAAGTTTTCTCATATTGATCACTGTGTTATCCATGATTTTAACGCCTTTTATGATCAGTAATATTTATAAAATAGCCGCTTTATTTGTAGTCGAGTTTTTTGAGTCAGACAAAATTACCCCACTTGAAGCTAAAAATCATACCATTGTTTGTGGTTTTGCTATTTTAGGACGAATTGTTGCTAAAGAGCTCAGTAAAGAAGGCGAGAGCTTTTTGATTATCTCTGATAATTTACAGCATGTACTGTTGGCTAGAAAACGTGGTTATGACGCGTATTTTGGGCACTTAGATAAAACCCCTGTACTAGAAGCATTAAGAGTTGAGCAAACTAAAAGTATTATAATTACGGTAAACACTTTATTAACGAAACAAATTATTTGTGAAGCGGTACTTGAACACTACCCAAATGCCAATTTAATTGTCAAAGTCAGTACATTGGAAGAAAAAGCTGCACTTGCTGATATTAAAATTAACTCGTTTGTGCATGCACAACAAGAAACTGCAATGTTACTAGTTAAACAAAGTATGACGTAAGGCACTCGCATTCAATGCATTGAACTTAAACGCCCATAAAGAGGGTTATTACAATTTAAACCATAAACGTAACACTTTTATGCTGTGCTTTAGCTAATAATAAGTTGAAGCGACAATCTATAGAGTGTGCGGTGTAATGATCAAATGTTGCTGGGCTAATTAAGCTATTTTTTAGCGCAACGTTTAAGTAATAAAATGCTTATCTTATTAATTTTTCAAATTAATTGATCTAAAACATCCATTCTTTCGTTAGAAATAGTTGACGATATTAAGGCTACTATTAAACCTGTAGCCTGTTATTTTTAAGTGATTCAATGTTAGGGTAACTATAAAGATACTATTTCTAAAAAATTCTGTATTACTAATTAAGAGCTAATTAAGAGCTAATTAAGAGCTAATTAAGAGCTAATCAAGAGCCAATTAATAGCTAGTAAAGGACAAATTATGAATGAGAATAACAAGATAAAAGCGTCTGATTTATTTGTACAAGCATTAGAAGCAGAAGGCGTAGATCACATTTTCGCCGTACCTGGTGAAGAAAACCTCGATATGGTTGAGTCTTTGAGAAATTCCTCAATAAAGTTAGTACTAACCCGCCATGAACAAGGTGCTGGCTTCATGGCAGCAACGTATGGACGACTTACGGGTAAAGCCGGTGTATGTATGGCAACCCTTGGGCCCGGAGCAACTAACTTAGCAACACCTGCTGCTTATTCGCACTTGGGCGGTATGCCTTTAATTATGATCACAGGCCAAAAACCGATTAAAAAATCAAAGCAAGGTCAGTTTCAAATTATTGATGTAGTCGGCTTATTTGATCCTATTTGTAAAATGTCTAAACAAATTGTTCACGGTAATACTATACCTTCCTTAGTGCGTGAAGCTTTTCGGCTTAGCGAAGAAGAGCGTCCTGGAGCCGTGCTTTTAGAATTACCTGAAGACATTGCAGAAGAAGACTGTAATGCAGCTATCATAATGCCTCATAAACGCTATTATGCTAGTCCTAATAATGTCGCTATTGATGAAGCGGTAGCACTGATAAAAACCGCTAAAATGCCGTTAATTTTAATTGGTGCAGGCGCAAATAGAAAAAATGTAAGAACGGCATTATCTAACTTAATAGATACCACTCGTATACCATTTTTTGTTACGCAAATGGGCAAAGGCGTTGTTGATGAACGCTCAGACTTATTTTTAGGTACTGCGGCATTATCATCGGGCGACTACTTACATTGTGCTATTGAACGTGCCGATGTCATTATTAATATTGGACATGATGTAATTGAAAAACCGCCATTTTTTATGGAAGCAGGGGGTAAGAAGGTTATTCATGTAAATTATAAGTCTGCCAAAGTTGATCAAGTATATTTTCCGCAATCAGAAGTTGTAGGCGACCTTGTAAGCTCGGTAAATGCATTAAATGAAAAATTAGCAGGTGAAGTTAAGTTCGATAGAAGCTACTTCGATAAAATAAAACTCGCGATTGATGAGCATATTGAAGAAGGTGCTGATGACACGCGTTTTCCTATCATTCCGCAACGTTTTGTAGCAGATATTCGCAAAGTTATGGGCGAGAAAGATATTATCGCGCTTGATAACGGCATGTATAAACTTTGGTTTGCCCGAAACTATAAAGCTTATCAACCTAATACCGTATTACTTGATAATGCGCTTGCCACCATGGGAGCAGGTTTGCCTTCGGCTATGATGGTTGCCATGCTAAACCCTGACCAACGTGTAATGGCACTATGCGGTGATGGTGGTTTTATGATGAACTCTCAAGAAATAGAAACGGCAATACGTTTAGGTTTGAACTTAGTGATAACGGTGCTAAACGATAATTCTTATGGGATGATTCGTTGGAAACAAGCCAGTACCGGGTTTGCTGATTGGGGCTTAGAGTTTAACAATCCTGATTTTGTTAAATACGCAGAAAGTTATGGCGCAATAGGGCATAGAGTTACCTCTGCTGAAAATATTATACCTACTTATGAAAAAGCATTCGCCGCAGGTGGTGTTCACCTTGTTGAATTACCCGTTGATTACTCTGAAAATCAAAAAGTTTTAATTGATGAGCTAGCTGAGAAGGTGTGCTTAATTTAAAAGAGTAATGTCAACATTCGTTATTTGCGAACGATTTTAACTTATTAAAGAGTAAATTATGACAAATTTAGATAGCAGTAAAACAGTTGAAAAACACGATGTTTTTAATCCGTATGATCAAACTTATTTAGGCTCTGTTCCCTTGATTAAGTGGGCCGAAATCGACAGTTACTTAACCAACGCAGAGCAATTATTTAAAGATCGTCAACAATGGTTACCTGCATATGAGCGAATGAATATCCTCAAAAAACTTGCTACTTTAATTTCCCAAAGAGCAGATGAATTAGCGCTTTTAATTGCAAGTGAAGGCGGTAAGCCATTGGTTGATGCTAAAGTAGAGGTGGCAAGAGCGATTGATGGTGTTGAGTTGTGCGCTAAAGAAATAGCCAACTTAAAGGGTAGCCAAATTCCAATGGACTTAACCCAAGCGGGGGCGGGAAGAGTTGCCTATACCACTAAAGAGCCTATTGGTGTGGTGGTTGCTGTTTCAGCATTTAATCATCCATTAAATTTAATTGTACATCAAGTGGCTCCAGCTATTGCTACAGGTTGTCCGGTACTTGTTAAACCGGCCTCAGATACGCCACTATCTTGCAAGGCATTTGTTGATATGGTGCATGAAGCGGGATTACCTGAACAGTGGTGCCGTTTTGCTATGTGTGAAACGTCAACCGCACAGCAAATGATCACTGATCCTCGTGTTGCATTTTTGAGTTTTATTGGTTCAGCTAAAATAGGTTGGATGCTAAGGTCTAAGCTTGCTCCTGGAACTCGTTGCGCATTAGAGCACGGCGGAGTTGCCCCTGTTATTATTGAAGAAAGTGCAGATATAGAAGCCATGATCCCAAGTTTGCTCAAAGGTGGTTTTTATCATTCAGGCCAAGTTTGTGTATCTGTACAGCGAATTTTTGCACCTAAGAGTAAAGCCAAAGCTATCGCTCAAAAGTTAGCAGATGGTGCCGCAAAACTTGTTGTAGGCAATGCTATTGATGAGTCGACAGAATGCGGACCGCTAATTCGACCAGCAGAAGTTGATCGTGTTGAAGAATGGGTTGATGAAGCTGTGTCTGCAGGCGCAACACTGTTAACCGGAGGCAAACGACTCGGCAAAACTACCTATGCACCAACGGTGCTGCTTGATCCGCCACTAGGCACTAAAGTTTCTAGTATGGAAATTTTTGGCCCTGTTGTTTGCGTTTATGCTTACGAAGATATTGATCAAGCCATTGCTCAAGCTAACGCGTTAGATTTTGCTTTTCAAGCCTCGGTATTTACTAAGAATATAGATGTAGCAATGAAGGCAATTAATACGCTAGATGCTACTGCCGTTATGGTTAATGACCATACCGCCTTCCGTGTTGATTGGATGCCTTTTGCTGGACGTAAACATTCGGGTTATAACACTGGAGGTATTGCTTATACTATGCATGATATGTCGCAGGATAAAATGGCGGTGATTAAGCTTTAAGCTTTATTTAAGATAAGCTAAGTTGAGCTATTTATTATATAAACAGTCGTAAAAGTAAAAAAAGTCTCTATTAACTAGAGACTTTTTATTTTTACACCCCATCTGCTTATTATACCAATTGATTTAATGAATCGATCAATTTTAAACGAGGATAAATTTTCAGTAGCAAGGCGCTTGATTGAGCAATAGCAGGCTATTGGGATTGAAAGCAACGTAGATACTGGATATTTAAACCGCTTTATAATGATCGATTATTTATATCAATTGGTATTAGCTAAGCTTTTGTATCTGGGAGCTATTGTTTTTTATGCCAGCCCATACCTACCGCATAACGGTGATCAAAACCTTTCCAAGGCTTAGGTGTTTTGCCATCAATGGCTATTTGGTTAGAATCAGGCGATAAATCTAGGTAAGCGCATTGAGTTAATTTTTGCTTTAAATAACAATCCATCATTGCAAGCGTGAAGTGTTTATTGTTGTTATTTAATACCGTGCTGTTCCAAGCGGGTTCATAATAATGACCTATATCTAACTCACTTGTTTTAGCAACGCTAGGTGCCGGGTGTGGTGCAACATTATGTCGCGCATTTTGATAGGTAAGCAGGTATTTATTGTCGCTACCGGTTTGTTCATAAAGTGATTTTATAGCGTTGTAATCAGAAACATCATCTAAATCGCCTGCGATATAAAGTATTGGCGTATTAATTTTTGACAGTGCTTCTTGTTGAAATAACTGGTGTTGTGCACCCCAAGGTGCCATAGCAATAACGGCTTGCCATCTTGGGTCTACTTTCGGGGTTTCATACTGGCCTGCGGCGCAGCTATTGAGTAATGCTTTTACTTTTTCGACTTGCTCAGGATCTTTAATGCCTGTAAAATTTGAAGCTGTTGTATTGGTAAAATTATAGCAACCGCCAATGGTATTTACCGCGCCATAACCCCCCATTGAATAACCTATTAAACCAGCCTTTTGGCTATCGATAACTTTTGAGAGAAAGTTGGGTGTTGTGGTTAAATAGTTAAGGGTAAATTGTTGGTCACGAGAGCGATTAAGCAATGTACTCACAAAACCAGCGAAAGGGCTATTTATCATGTCAATTTCGGCGTTGGTTGAGTCAGTATGATCAATAGCAGCAACAATGTATCCATGAGAGGCTAAATGTTCTGCTAAATAATACATCAGTGTTCTATAGCCGGTATAACCATGAGAAAGCACCACTAATGGAAATTTTTCAGCCTCATTGTTTACTAATACAGCTGAGTCGCGAAAAGCATCGGCTTGAATGGAGAAGTTTTTACCGGTGCGTGTAACGTTTTCATAACTCGTTTTTTTAGTGTGTTGGTTATCTACAGTAGTGGGATACCAAACTTCTACGGTTAATTCTCTGTCTTTTGTTGCTTGTGTTGCGGGATCAAATTGCGCAGGGTTAATAATGTTTAATGTTTTTACACCAATCTTAAATTGGCCTATTTCTGCGAGTTCAGCAACCACATCTTTGGGAAGCTGTTTTTGTAATTGCTCAGGCACCAAAGTTGTTTTACTGTTTGATAACTGCGCTGTTGAAGAAATTTCGGCGGCATTTACGGTTGCGACAATTTGTACATAACAGCACATTAAACTGCTCAGTATAATGAGGATGTTTTTTTTAACTTTTATCATAGGTGTTTTCACTTTTATTATTATTTTTTATTCGTTATAAGTAATTGAAACCTTAGTTATAGCACAAGCAGTGAACATTGAAGTATCTCAAGCGCAACAAACTTATTCTCCTGGATATTTTAGCCCCCACTGGTTTCTAATTGAATCCATAATGGCCATCATGGCGGTGGTAGTATCAAGTGGTAAAATATCACTTTGTTGTTTACTTTCTCGAATACACTGCATGGCATGTGCAACTTCAAAAGTGAAATTTTCATCGGCATCAAACGGGAAGCTACTGACTTTAATAGCTTGACCTTTAAGTTTGATATGCAGCTCTTGAGCACCAAGAAAATCAGGGATCCTGATATAGCCTTTAGTGCCACTAATAATGCCTTCGGTAGGGGCTTCTTCAATAAAAGATGCAGACAAAATAGCGCGCTGATGTTGTTGATATTCAAGTAAGTAACAAGAGCTTTCGTCTACACCGTCTGCCCCCATAACTGCTGAGCTTTGTATCCGACTAGATTGTTCGCCAAAGACAATTGACGCTAAGGTTAAAGGATAAATACCTAAATCGAGTAAAGCGCCGCCAGCAAGGCTTTTATTACGTAATCTATGTTCCAATGGAAAGTCTTCACAAATACTGAAGTTTGCTTTAACAGTATGTACCTCACCAATTATGTTTTCTGATAATAGCTGCTTTAAGTGTTCAATGGCGGGTAAAAATCGTGTCCAAACACACTCCATCATGAAGCAATTATTTTCTTTTGCTAATGCGATAAGTATTTTTGTTTGCTGGGCGTTTACGGTAAACGGTTTCTCGCAAATAACATGTTTACCATGCTGGAGACACAGTTTGATATTTTCAAAATGAAAGTTATGCGTAGTTGCAATATAAATGACATCAATGTCTGGATCAGTTACCAAAGATTGGTAATTATCATATGTTCTCGGTATTTGATATTGTTCAGTAAAGTCTTTAGCACGACCTTTAGTGTTAGAAGCACCGGCGAGTATCGTGCATTTTTCTAACTTTTTTATGGCAAGGGCAAATTGATGTGCAATACCACCACAGCCCATTACACCCCAATTGATACTTTGCATATTTATCCTTAAAGCCGATACCTCTTGTTTAATGAGATATCAGCATTCAATATTTAATAAACTTTCGAAAGTGACATTTGTGATCCAATAGGAATAGTGTCGAGAAACTTTCTATTTTAAACTCACTATTGTTAAATTCTCTATTTTACATACACCACTTTATATTCTTTATTTACAACTCAGTAACTTGTAAACCATTACCTGCTTTACCAACATAAATTGAGGCGTTGATATTAAAGCGAGCAAAGTATTGTGCCGTAACTGCGTCTTTAATTTTATCGATATCAGCCTGACGGCATAAGCAAACTATTGCACCGCCAAAACCACCACCTGTCATTCGCACAGCACCTTTAGTTCCTAAAGCCGTTTGACATATCTCTACCAAACCATCGGTTTCAGGAATGGTAACCTCAAAGTCATCTCTTAATGAGATATGAGAAGCGGTCATTAACGCTCTAAGTGCTTGCATATCATTATTTTTAAGGGCTTGGGTTGCGTCAAGTACACGCGTGTTTTCGGTAATAACATGATGTGCGCGTTTATATTCATTTTCGGTCATGGCTGAGCGAGCATTATTTAACATCGCAAGATCGGCATCACGTAAAGTCGCCACAGACATTTTCTCGGCTGCCTTTTCACAATCAATTCTGCGTTGGTTGTATTCGCTGTCGACTAATTTTCTAGGATAATTTGAGTTAACAATAACAATCGAAAGATCGTCTGGAATACTCACCGCTTCGGTGGCTAAACTCTGACAATCAATAAGTAGTGCATGGGCTTTTTCACCATTGGCAGAAACAAGCTGATCCATAATGCCGCATTGGCAATCCATAAAGTCGTTTTCAGCTTCTTGGCCCAAAACAGCAATCGCTTCATTAGATAAGTTTAATTGGCAAGCTTGATTGAACACACCACCAACAGCAACTTCTAAGGCGGCCGAAGAAGATAAACCACTGCCTTGGGGGACATTACTGTCGATTAATAAATCAACACCGCTAAGTTGATGGCCTTGGCGTTTTAAGACAAAAGCAACCGCACGAATGTAGTTGCCCCATTGAGATTCGCCACGGGCTATTTCTTGGTCTAGAAAGAATTCGTCTGACTCGCCAGGGTAGTGTAAAGAGTGCACCACAACTTTGTTATCATTACGTTTTCTATAAAGTATGCGCGTACAAAACTCTAACGCACAAGGTAAAACAAAACCGTTATTGTAGTCGGTAAATTCGCCAATTAAATTTACACGTCCTGGTGCAGAAGACATTGCTTGAGCAGGTTGTTTATATATTTCTTCAAAAATGGCATTAAAGTTATCAGTTACCACGAGCCTGCTCCTTTTTATAATGTGTTGTACTTGCTTTACGTAATATATTCGCCGCTGTTTCAGCGGTTAAATCACGTTGGCTTTCAGCTAACATTTCGTAGCCAACCATGTGTTTTTTCACCGTAGCAGAGCGTAATAGTGGCGGATAAAAATGTGCATGTAGACGCCAATGACTGTTGTTTTGATCATTTGCAGGGGCATTGTGCCAACCCATTGAATAAGGAAAGCTGCAATTAAACACGTTATCATAACGTATGGTTAGCTCTTGTATTGCTTGCGCTAAACTCTGTTTTTGTTGTGCATTTAATTGGCCAAAGTGCTGAATATCGTCTTTGGCAATGAGTATTGTTTCAAACGGCCATGCTGCCCAAAAAGGTACAACAGCTAACCAATGTTCATTCTCTACCACAATACGCTCTTTTTTAGCTGATTCATGTTCAACGTAATCAGCCAATAATGATTTACCGTGTTTATCTAGATATGCCTGCTGTTGGATATCTTCTTTTTCTATTTCAGTTGAAAGGTGTTCATGCGCCCAAATTTGCCCATGAGGATGAGGCTGAGAGCAGCCCATAACCGCGCCTTTATTTTCAAAAATATTTACGCAAGCATAAGTCTTTGCCAATTCAACATAGTTTGATTGCCAAGTATTAACCACTGCTTCAATTTCAGGAATCGTTAGTTCAGGCAATGACTTGTTGTGATCAGGAGAAAAACACACAACTCTACATTCACCATTGGCTATATTGGCTTCAAATAAAGGGTGTGGCTCATCATCAATTTGTTGCGCCTCAACCGGCTCTTCGGTTAACGCGCCGAAGTCATTCACAAAAACATGGGTGTTTTTATAATCAGGATTGCCAGCATTTTTTGCTCGTTCGTTTCCTGGACATAATGGACAGTTTTCATCATATACAGGCAGCTCTGTTTCAGAGGCTGCTTCTGTAGCACCTAACCAAGGTCGGTTGTTTCTGTGTGGAGACACCAAAACCCAACTACCTGTGAGCGGGTTTTTTCTACGATGGGTAAATTCTAAGTTGTTCATTGTATTATTCCAAACCATTAGGGTATTTCGATTGCCAATGCCAAGTGTCGTCAGTCATTGCTTCAATATTAAGTTGTGCTGTCCAGCCAAGGTTCTTTTTAGCAAGTGATGCGTCTGCAAAATTACTGGCAATATCACCGGCACGTCGCGGGGCAAACTTGTATTTTATCTCTACGTTTGCAGATTCAGAGAAAGCATTAATTATTTCTAATACAGAATAACCTTTACCCGTTCCTAAGTTATAAACGAGGGAGCCCGAATCATTTTGGTGTGTTGAAAAGGCAGCAACATGGCCAGCGGCTAAATCTGTAATATGAATATAATCTCGTACGCCAGTACCATCTTTTGTGTTGTAGTCGTTCCCAAAAATACTGACAAATTCACGCTTACCTACAGCTGTTTGGGCGATAAAGGGCATCAGGTTATTCGGAATACCGTTAGGGCTTTCACCTAACAAGCCGCTTGGATGGGCACCAACAGGATTAAAATATCTCAAAGCAATTGCAAGATATTGATCATGGGTTTGGCACCAATCAACTAAAATCTGCTCCACCATTACCTTGGTCCAACCATAAGGATTGGTTGCCGTAATAGGGTGTTGCTCATCAATAGGTAAATACTGAGGATCGCCATATACCGTTGCAGAGGAACTAAAAATTATTTTATTGATACCACAGCTTTGCATAGTTTCAAGTAAAGTAACTGTACCAGCGACATTATTGCGGTAATAAGATAAAGGTTGTTCTGTAGATTCACCAACGGCTTTTAATGATGCAAAGTGGAATACTGCTTCGATATTGTATTGTTCAAAGGTCGCTTTGAGCTTTTTACTATCGGCTATATCGCCTTCAATAAAATCAAATGTATGATTACTGATTTTGCTTAACTGATCCAAAACTTTGATACTAGAATTAGACAAATTATCATATATAACTGGGGTATAACCAGCGTCAAGCAGTGCCAAACATGTATGACTGCCTATATAGCCTGTACCACCTGTAACTAATACGTTCATAGATAACCCTTTACTTAAGTCTTATTTATAAGATAAATAAAATTGGCGATAAATGCAACTTTTATTTATAGAGATTTAAGTGAGGGTTCAGTGGAAAAAATGATGATATTTAGGGCTTGTAGCGTAATGAATTTAAAGATATTGAACTTAAAAATATTAAAATTAACCATATTCATTAACATGCTATTACTACTAGTTCAGCAAAGGCTTGTTATAAGCAGTTGATAGCGGTATTAAAGCTAGTTGATTAATTTGCTGAATATGTATTATGGCTAAATAATAGTATTGATTAGTTGCGTTTACTTAACGTTAACTTGGTTGGGCTTAGCTTATAGGGAAATTACATTAGTTTTTTGTTGAGATTTACAACAGCAGTTAGCGAATTGCTTTCATAAACTTTTTTGAAATCATGAACATATCGGGGATGAATTTTAACTGCAAATCACTATATGTTTCATTGGGTTATGTAAAGCTATAGTAGGAGTTAAAATAATTGTGGAAAGCCTGATAATTAATTAAGTGTATCTGAGGTGTACCTGACCCCACTTAATATTTTAGCTTTCAATTACTTGGTCTTTATAGCGCCAAACGAATGCTTCGTGTAATTCTTCTTGCTCCCAATGATATTTTTCAATGATACCAGCAGAACTAAACTTACCCCAACCCCAGCCTTCTTCGACAAAGTTAAAGTAAAGGCAACTATTATTCAGTGTTGCAACAACCCACAACCTTTCATCTAATTCATACTGCTTATGGTTCCACTGAACAGGTTCGACTTTGGACTTTAACCAAGCCTTAAGAATTTCAAAGTCAGAATCACTTATCACTGAATCAGCTTCAGAAATTTCTTGGATTACTTCATCAAGAGTTAAATTTAATTGCATACTATCCTTGAAAGCTAACGAGGCTGTAGAATTTCTATTTTTAGAAAAAACACCCTTAAAATTTATTAAAAATTAAGTCTAAAATTGCGTTGCTACGTGAATTATGGGGCAATATTACACTAAAAATTGAACTTTAAAGGCTGTATGAACACAAAACCATCCTTCATTTTATACTTTGATGTAATTCTACAAAGTTATTATGGGTGGCTTAATAATAGCTTTTACTACTCTTTAGGGGGCTTTCTTGACCAATACCAGCAATATAACCAACTAGCAGGAAAGAAAAAAAGACACATGAGAAAAATATAAAAGCCTATCAAAGGTAAGTTATCTGTTTTGCCTTTCGCAAACCTGAAAGTTAGAGAGAGCATTATGATTAAATTGACGAGAATAAATTGGCCAACAGAAGTCATATTAATGTTTATTGGTGTATCCATACATACCAGCCTGTGATGAGTTATAATGAGCCTGTAGAATTTCTATCTTAGAAAAAACACCCTCAAAATTTATTAAAAATTAAACCTCAAATTGCGTTGCTACGTGAATTCTGAGGCAATATATTCCACTAGAAAGTGCATTTTAAGGCTGTATGAACACAAAAATCATCCTTCATTTTTCCTTTGGAGTAACTCTATAGCTTCAACGCCATGTAATTTGTCTTGTTTTAACAGTTTGTTATAAGTTTAACTCTTATATGAACAAGCTATTTTGCCATCTTTTATCCATTGTCGGTAACTTGAGCCGCCAATTGATTTATAACGATTACATGTAGCTTCGTTTCCATAAGACGTCTGCCTTCCTGATATTACAGAAGATACAACGCCGTCTAAAATTTCTTCTGACGACCAAGGTTGAATATCTAACGTTGTGCAACCAGAGAGTGCGAATAGAATAGATACTAATGAAATACGTTTCATATTAACTTTAAAGTCCATGTTTAATGCTCCAATGTGAAGAGGGAACTTACCACTCTTACAGAAAAAAGATTCCACCTTATTTATTTTATATATTAATAACAAATCTTTGCAGCCAACACCACTATTTACCTAAAGATAAAAACAAGAAACTCGTTTATAAACGCAATGAGGCAGATTGCCTGATTTCTTGACTTGGGGGAAAACAAAGTACAACTGCATTTTAGTACTCAGTTATCAAACTAAATTAGGAACAGGAAGATTGGGCAACTACGTCAGCTTTAGGTTCATAATTACCCTAACGTAAATGAATGATTTGGTCTTTTTTTATAAATACATAACGTTTTTAGGGGAGCAAACTTAAATGTGATTCGCTGGCAATGCTAGTTGCAATTGGGGGGACTAATGGTCGTTATTTTTCAGCTTATTTTTAACTTACTCTTAACTTACATTTGGCTTAGCTGAATCATATTTTGTTTTAGATAAGCAACAGTTAAGTTTGACTTTGCTATTGAGTTTATAGCAATAGCAAAGTCAGAGTAAGTTCGATGTAACAGAGGTCTAAATAATCAATTTTTTATACTTTCATTTTCATTGAAAATATTGATAAAACTGCTTATGCAACCTTAGTTGAATGTAAAGAGCGGCGAGCCGTAAGCACAGGGTGTTCATCTAGATATTTTTGTAGATTAGCTATTTGCTCAGTTGATAAATATAGACCTCGTTTGGTTCTTCTCCATATAATATCTTCAATATTAACAGCCCACTCTTGCTCGATTAAAAAGTCAATTTCTACTTGATATAAATCAGTGCCGAAACACGTGCCCATTGCTTCAATGCTTTTAATGTTTTCGAGTAAGTTAAACGTTCTGGTACCGTAGCTGCGGATAAATCGGGTTCTTAAGCTTGATGGTAACCATGGGTAATCTACTTTTAACCCTTCGGTTAATAGCGCTATATTAGCGAAATTGCCACCTGGTAGCGCTTTATCTGCTGTCCATTGAGCGCCCATATTTGAGAAATAAGGACTTAACTTATTAACAGCTGCTTCAGCTAATTTTCTATAAGTTGTTATTTTACCGCCAAAAATTGAGAGAATAGGTGCTTTTTTATCAATATCTTCTAATTCTAAAGTGTAATCGCGAGTAACGGCTTGAGCATTAACAGACTCGTCATCTAATAATGGTCTTACACCAGAGTAAGTGGTAACAATATCTGCACGTGATATTTTCTTCTTAAAATATTCATTGGTAATATTTAATAGGTAGTCAATTTCATCTTCCGATATTTTTACGTCAGATGGCTCACCATTATATTCAACATCAGTTGTGCCAATTAACGAAAAATTATCTTCAAAAGGAATAACAAACACGATTCGCTGATCAGCATTTTGCAACATATACGCTTCAGGCTGATCATGAATGCGCGGCACTACGATATGGCTGCCTTTAACTAATCTAATATTTTGAGGAGATTTAAGGGTTAAAGCATCTGAAAACAATTGAGCAACCCAAGGTCCTGAGGCATTAACAACACTGCGAGCTCGTATTACATTAACATCACCATTTAAGCGATCTTGTAGGGTAATAACCCAAACATTGTTTTCACGAACGGCCTTTATGCATTTAGTTTGTGTTTTTATTGTGGCACCATTTTCTTGTGCCGAAAGTGCATTTAAAACCACTAAACGCGCGTCGTCTACCCAACCGTCTGAATACTCAAAACCTTTGGTGATGCTACTCACTAATGGACTGTCATCGCCAAACTTAATCCCTCTTGACGCTTTTAATGTTACTCGTTTTGCTAAGTTGTCATAGAGGAATAAACCAATTCTGATCAGCCAAGAAGGTCTTAAATGACGTTGATGAGGTAATCTAAAAACTAGAGGCTTAATGATATGAGGCGCATTTTTCAACAAAATTTCACGTTCAGCTAACGCCTTTTTAACAAGACTAAATTCATAATGCTCTAAGTATCGTAAACCACCATGAATAAGCTTGCTGCTGTTAGATGAAGTAGCTGAAGCCAGATCGTTTTGTTCACACAATACAACATTTAGCCCTCGGCCTGCGGCGTCCGCGGCTATACCTGCGCCATTTATGCCACCACCAATAACAGCAACGTCAAATATTTTATTTTCTTCTTTCATAAATACGCCTTACCATTTTGTATGATAAATAGGATGTTCGATAATGAATTATAATGTTCGTTTTGTTTCGTTTCAAGTTGCTTTTGTTCATTTTAGTATAAGTTATGTATATTTTGGACGCAAAAAAAGCGCTAGTTAGTTGTTAACTAGCCATATTTTTGGATGAAATTTATTTTATAAAAAAATGTAAATTAGATGATATGCGTTGTAATAGCGTTGTTGCTGAGTATTTCTTGAATTGCTTCAGGTGGTGTTTGGTCAGTAAATAGATGATTAATTTGTGCAATGTTACCTTGTTTGATCATAGCGCTGCGGCCAAATTTAGAGTGGTCTGCAGCAAGTAATACATTGGTTGAATTATTAATAATGGCTTGTGCTACTTTTACTTCTCTAAGATCAAAGTCAAGTAAAGAGCCGTCGTTACTGATACCGCTAATGCCAATAATACCAAAGTCCATTTGAAACTGACTCATAAAGTCACAAGTGGCTTCACCTATAATACCGCCATCTCTGTGGCGTACTTCACCCGCAGCAATTATAACGGTAAAATCTTCTTTAGCAGATAAAATGGTGGCTACGTGTATGTTGTTGGTGACTATATTTAGCGCACTATGATTAAGCAAAGCACGAGCAATTGTTTCTGTTGTCGTGCCGATATTGATAAACAAAGAAGAGCCGTTTGGTATCATTTTTACAAGCTCTTTTGCGATACTTTCTTTTGCTTCTAAGTTTAAAATTTTCCGTGATTGGTATGAGGTGTTCTCAGTTGTCGAGATACTTTCGGCACCGCCATGATGGCGAATTATTACCCCTAACTGAGCAAGTGAATTGAGATCTCTTCGTATCGTTTGCGGGGTAACTTTAAAAATTTGTACTAATTCATCGATAGTAATAAAACCTTTCTCGTGAACGAGATCGATAAGTTCAGTTTGACGTTGGTTTAGCGCCATAAAGGCTTCCTCTATTCGACAGCTTACAAGAAATGAAAATTATCCCACAGATTATATATTTTCCAAAACTAATTGTTTAGCATTATTTAAGGCAAATGTTCGAATATGAAAATAATTGTTGCCAATTTCGAAAGGGATTGGCATTATCGAATATAATTTAATTATTAAGTAAGATAAATAGGAGCTATGTTGAAATACTTATTAGCCATTGATCAAGGCACTACAAGCTCAAGAGCCATTCTTTTTACGCCATTAGGCAAAGTATACGCTTCGGCCCAAGAAGAATTTGAACAGCATTTCCCACAAGATGGCTGGGTTGAACATCATCCTAGTGACATTTGGCAAACTGTTCTACGCACTTGTCGTAAAGTTCTTGCAGACAATAATGTTAAAGCAACTGACATAACGGCCATCGGTATTACAAACCAAAGAGAAACGACTTTAGTTTGGGACAGAAACACCGGCGAACCTATTTATAATGCGATTGTTTGGCAAGACAGACGTACATCAGATTATTGTGAGTCAATATCTAGCCCTCATATAGAAACGATAATAAATAATAAAACAGGATTATTATTAGATCCTTATTTCTCCGCAACTAAAATTAGATGGATTCTCGAAAATGTTGACGGTGCACAAGAGAAGGCCGAAAACGGTGAACTTGCTTTTGGCACTGTTGATAGCTTTTTGTTATGGCATCTAACGGGTGGAAAAGTTCATAAAACAGATGCCACCAATGCTTCTCGTACGATGATTTTCAATATTCACCAACAAGAATGGGATGAAGAGTTGCTTGAACTATTCAAAATTCCAAAGCTTATGCTACCTGAAGTTATGGATTCATCAGATGACTTTGGACATGTTGATAGCGAATTACTTGGTAGTGAGATTCCAATTTTAGGTGTGGCGGGTGATCAACAAGCGGCTTTATTCGGCCAAGCCTGTTTCGATGAAGGTATGGCAAAAAGTACTTATGGCACCGGTTGCTTTTTAATGTTGAATACCGGCAATAGGGCGCTTAAATCAAAAAATAAATTATTAACAACGGTCGCCTATCGATTAAATGGTAAACCAACTTACGCTATTGAAGGCAGTATTTTCATGGCCGGGGCTACTATTCAATGGATCAGGGACGGTTTGAAGTTAATTGGCTCTGCATGTGAAACCGAGTCAATTGCTGAAAAAATGCCGTTAGATCATGGTGTTTTTCTTGTGCCGGCATTTACTGGCTTAGGTGCACCTTATTGGGACCCTAATGCCCGAGGCGCTATTTTAGGGTTAACACGTGACTCTGGTATAAATGAAATTGTAACTGCAGGCCTGCAATCGGTTTGCTATCAAACAAAAGATTTACAAAAAGCAATGGAAAATGATGGTCTTAGGCCTACTTTAATTCGTGTAGATGGCGGTATGGTGGCTAATAATTGGTTGCTAAGCTTTTTGTCTAATATTTTAGGGGCAACAGTTGATAGACCCGAAATTATTGAAACAACAGCCCTAGGTGTTGCTTATTTAGCAGGTCTTAAAGCCGGTGTTTTTAATTCAACAGATGAATTAGCGAAGATGTGGCATTGTGGAAAGCGTTTTACGCCAAATATTGATGATACTCAACGTAATGATTTATATAACAAGTGGTTGGCTGCGGTTAAACGCGTGAAAAGCTAATGTTTGAATAAGCCGTTATTAAGTCGTTTAACATGCCAGTTGTACTGGCATTTTTTATTTCTGCCGTATTATTTTTACAGCGTAATACGCGATTGATTAATCAGTTGTATTGTTAATAGTTAATGTGAAAAACGTCAAAATCCACTTAATAGCGATTAATTATCCAACTTTAGTAATGAAAACATACAACTGTCCATTGATTTAATTTATTTAATTGGGATAACTAGTTTGGCAAATAATTCTGAAACTCTATTACAAAATATAAAATAATTACCCAGATAATGAACAGATAAAGCAAAATGCTACGGCTTCTGAACTCGGTAATTTGAATGATTTGTATGTTAAAAGTTAACGTGAAACATTATTTTTACGCATGATAATTTTTGTCGTTTTCTAACGAGAATATAATTCACATTAAGGGTAACTTTAACAGTACTAACTTTATTGGTTGGCATTTCATGGGGATTTATATAATTGAATTTAAAAACAGTGACTTACTGTTGTATTTGATTGTTTATTATCGCTTGTCGGAGTAAAAAAATTAAGCCAGTAACATTGATTTTCTTTATAAATAGGCTATTGCTTAACATATTTCTGGTTGTTTTGTGATCGCAATGCAGTGAAAAATATAACCTTAAAAAGTGGAAAAAGGTTGAATTTTTTTTGTATTCGAGTTATTTATAAGATAAATAGGTTAAATAATAAAGTTAACGTTAAAATGTAAACGCAAAAACAGGGGAAGAAAAATGTCTACAAAAGTTATATCTACACTCGGTAAAAGAACTGCAATTGCTTTAGCTGTTGCTAGTACTTTTACTAATGCAAGTGCTTTTGCACAAGATGCACCAAAACCAACTGAAGTAATTACCGTTACTGGCATGCTAAGCAGCTTAAAATCTTCAATGCTTGATAAAAAAGAATCTAATGTTGTGTCAGATGGTATATCTGCAGAAGATTTAGGTAAATTTCCAGATTTAAACGTTGCTGAGTCATTACAACGTATTACCGGTGTATCAATAGATCGCAGCGGTGGTGAAGGCCAAGCTGTAACTGTACGTGGTTTCGGGCCTCAATTTAATACGGTATTAGTTAATGGTCGCCAATTAGCTACCGACAGCGCGGGTCGTGAATTTAACTTTGACGTTTTAGCTGCAGACCAAATTACCGGTGCTGATGTTTTTAAAACAACTTCGGCAAACTTACAAGAAGGCGGCATTGGCGGTACCATTAATGTTAGTACTGCACGCCCATTCGACTATGAAGGCTTCCAAGTTGTTGGCTCTTTAAAAGGTATGTATGAAAGCCTTTCTGAAGAAACGTCGCCAGCAGCATCTTTACTTGTCAGTAATACTTTTCACGAAGACCGTTTAGGTGTTTTACTTGCAGTAAGTCACTCTGAGCGTGATGTACAAATTAACCGTATTGAAACGGCGGGTTGGCGCCCAGGCCAAACTATTTCTAACGATGCTGATGGCGATGGTGAAGCTAATGTGCTTTTTACCAATGCATACATTCCACGTAACTGGGATCAAATTGTTGATCAACAAGAACGTACGCGTACCAACGCAAGTTTAGTACTTCAATACGCTCCAACTGACGAAATAGAAATTACTGTTGATGGCTACATGTCAAAATTTGAAGTTAAATCTGAAGTTACAGATTTGGCGTCTTGGTTCGAACCTGATCGTGTAGACTCTGCAACGATAGACGCAGCAACAGGTACCTTAACTTCGTTCAACCAAGGTATTGGTTTAAGTGGTCCTAACGGTAGTGGTAACCCTGCAACTGACTTTGTTTCTCATACGCGTAATTCTCGTGATGTAACAAATGAAGGCTTTGGTATTAATGTTCAGTGGGACATTACTGACCAACTAGTATCGACATTCGATCTTTCAACATCAACAGCAGAAAACGATCGTGCTGGTCGTGACCGTTTTAATGTTGTAGGCATCATAAATAATTATGCATTTGATGGTACAGGTAGCTTACCAACCGTTATTCATGATGGTTTTGGCGGTGGTAACTTACCTGATGCCAACTTATCTCGTTTACATTACAACGAAAAAGGTAACCAATTTACTGATAAAGACGACATTACTGAATTCAAAGCTGATTTTGTATACAGCGCTGATGGTGATGTGTTTGAACAAGCGCGTTTCGGTTTATACCGTCAAGAGCGTGAAAAAGAAAGTTTTCAAATTTTTGGTAATCAATGTCAATTTTGTGGCTACGGTGAAGCTGCGCCAAATGATATCTTAGATTTCAAACCATTTACGGCTAATAACTACTTCTCTGGTTTAATTGATACTTTTTATGCATATGACGGCGACGCTTACGTTGACTTCTTAGCATCTCAAGGCTTTCCAATTGAGCCAACACTACAAAACAACCGTTATAAAGTAAGTGAAGATATTACTTCACTATATGCTGATTTTACTTTCGGTTACGACGTAGGTGACATGCCATTAACGGTTAACATTGGTGCTCGTTATTCAACAACTGATGTTAATGCCGCGGCAGTGCAAAGTGATATTGCTAACGTAGTACCAACAACCGATCAAACATTATTTAGTAATGTTTTTGGCCCAGCGAATGATATTAACGAATCAGGCTCTTACTCTAACCTTTTACCAAGTGTAAATGTTAAGTTAGGACTTCAAGATGACATGGTATTACGCTTTGCTGTATACGATTCATTAACACGTCCTACTTTGTCACAGCTTTCACCAGCGACAACATATAATGAACCACGTCGTCAAAACTTAACGGCGCAAGGTGGTAACCCTAACCTGAAACCATTTACTTCAGAAAACTGGGATATCTCTTACGAGTGGTATTACTCAGATGCAAGTTTATTTAGTTTCGCATTCTTCCACAAAGAAGTAGATGACTTTATTGTAACTTCTACTAGCGCTGAAACATTTACCCTAGCCGACAGAACAGGGCCAGACTTTGCTTGTGAAGGTGCAAACTGTAGTGATGCAGATGAACTAAATGGTGAGCAAGAAGTTTATACCGTTACTCGTCCACAAAACACTGAAAGTATTACCGTAACGGGTTATGAAATTGCCCTTACGCATATTTTTGAAAATGGTTTCGGTTTTACAGCCAATGCGACTATTGTTGATAGTGACCAAGAGCTTGGTGATGACCCTACAAAAGCATTTGCACTTGAAGGTTTAGGTGATTCTCAAAACCTTATCATGTTTTACGAAGCTGACACATGGCAAGCGCGTGTAGCTTACAACAACCGTGAAGGTTTCCTTCGCTTAGTTGATAACGGCTTTAACGGTGAACCTGTAAATACCGAAACATTCGGTCAATGGGATGTGAGTGCAAGCTACGATGTTAATGAAAATATCTCTGTATTTTTTGAAGGTATTAACGTAACAGAAGAAGAGCTAGTACAAACGGGTCGTTTTGCTAACCAAGCCTATAACATTGAAGATAACGGTTCTCGTTACGCAATCGGTGTTCGTGGTAAATTCTAAAACAACGTTTTAGTTTACGCTTAAGTCTCCTTAACTTAAGTAGTGCTAACTTGGCCTGACTTGTTAACAAGCAGGCCATTTTTTTAGTAAAAATAGTTGGTATATTTTTACTAAAAAAATGTAGAGTATTGTAAAGCGTTATATTACAGCATCAGATCCCTGTATTACCCTCATCGTGTACGATGTTAAGTTAGGAAAATTTGAATATGTCCAGCACTGTAAAAAATATCATCATTATTGGCGGTGGCACGGCGGGCTGGTTATCAGCCGCTATTATTGCTGCCCATCATAAAGATGCTAAAAACACTGAACTTAATATTAAGTTGGTTGAATCTTCTGACATTCCAACTATTGGCGTTGGCGAAGGTACATGGCCGACCATGAAAAATACCTTACACAAAATCGGCCTAAAAGAGAGCGATGTTTTTCGAAAATGTTTTGCCACATTTAAACAAGGTGGAAAATTTGTTGAATGGGTGCATGGCAATGGTGACTTTTATTATCATCCATTTACCTTACCTTTAGGGTATGGTCATATCGATTTAGCGCCTTATGTGTCAAATGTTGAAAACTTCGCCCAAGAGTCAAACTTTCAATACGATATTTGTGAAGCCGGCTTAGCACCACGAACGTTAGCTGATTCAGAATACCAAGGGCAATGCAATTATGGTTATCACCTTGATGCAGGCGCACTAGCTGAATTATTGAAAAGACATTGTATTGATACTTTAAATGTAGAGCATGTTGTTGATACGGTTGATGAATGCATCAGTGAAACGGGTGAGCGTATTGACGCGGTAGTATTAAATAAACTCGGTAAACTAACCGCAGACTTATTTATTGATTGCTCTGGTGCTCGTTCATTATTACTAGGGAAAACCTTAAATGTTCCTTTTAAAAAGGTTGATGACGTATTGTTTAACGATAGGGCATTGGCGATGCAAGTTCCTTACGAAACTGAAGACGCTCCCGTTGCATGTCATACCATTGCAAGTGCGCAAAATGCCGGCTGGATATGGGATATTGGCTTAACCAGTCGCCGCGGTGTTGGGCATGTTTATTCTAGTAAGTTTCTTTCTGATGAAGAGGCTGAGCAAAACCTGCGAAATTACTTAGGCGATGCAGCGAATGGTCTTGAAGCTCGAAAAATTAGTTTTGAACCAGGTCACAGAGAACAGTGGTGGAAAGGTAATTGTGTTGCTGTTGGCATGGCGGCAGGATTTGTAGAGCCGCTTGAAGCAACCGCAATTATGTTAGTTGAACTTTCAGCGCGCTATATAGCCGAAAACTTGCCCGCTGATGAAAGTTTAATGCCTGTGGTAGCCAAGCGCTTTAATACTCAAATGTCGTATCGTTGGCAACGTATTGTTGATTTTCTTAAATTTCACTACATGTTAACTAAGCGACCTGAGCCCTATTGGCAGGCGCATTGTGATCCAAAAACATTTCCTGAAAGTTTGAAAGAAGATATAGCCTTGTGGCAGTATCGTGGCCCAACAACTAATGACTTCACCAGTGCCATGGAACTTTTTCCTGCGGCAAGTTATCAATACGTGCTTTATGGTATGGAGTTTAAGCCTGACTTTACTCGCCAAGGTTATTTACATAACCAACAGCAAAAAGCTCAACAAGTGATCAACCGTAACGAACAACTAACACAACAAATGTTACAAAGCTTGCCACCTCATCGCGACTACATTGAAAAGTGGCTTGCGACTTCAACTTAGAGAATAATAATGACCGAATTAGTAGAATTAAGTAATAGCGAACACAGCACTTTAAAAGTGCTTGATAACGCCGCGCTTGGCTTTGTTAAACAACAACATATCTTAAACATACGGGTAAAAGAAATAACACAAGCTATTAGTAATTTTCCGGTTTTTTTAGTTAAAAACCCTCATACAGGCATGTGGAATATTTCGGCGCTTACAAGTTTCGAAATAGGGCAAAACTTGTTTGTTGCTGATAACAAGTGGAATGCTATTTTTACTCCTACTAGCATGCAAACGTTTCCATTTTTTTTAATGAAACTCACGGGAGAAAATAAAGGATATACCATAGGCATTGCGCCCAAAGATCAGGCTTTTTCAAGCACGCAAGGGCAACGTATATTTGAATCTTCAGGTAAGCCAAGTATATTGTTAAGCCGAGTGAAAACCCTGTTAGAAGCTGATATAAAAAATGATATACAAAGTTATCAATTTGCTCAAAAGCTAGAGAGTATGCAATTGATAAAACGCATTAACCTGGTAGTGCAATATGGTGATTCAACAGTACAAACCTTGCAAGGCATGCATACCATTGATGAGACTAAGTTACAGCAGTTATCAAACGACGATTTGGGTGCGTTAAATAAGCAAGGCTACCTTATGCCTATCCATGCCATGCTAATGTCTATTACTCAACTTAATAGCCTTATTCAAAAGCATAATAATATTGAAAGTAACAAAGCTATATCGCAAGTTAAGCTAGCGCTGGAGTAATAGGGGTAAAACAGCAGTTAACAAAAAGCCATTCTAATGAATGGCTTTTTAATATCTGTATTTTGTTAGATTTTCAGTAAGGCTTCACGGGCTGTTTAAGCCACTTCTGCAGAATCAGTTTTCTTCTTAAATACTAATGACGCACGATTTTTAAATACAAATCGGTTAATGAATAACGCCATGAAAATACAGATAAACAAGGTAATAGTCATCATGTGAATATAATGAAATGGTGCCCATACAAATACGAAGAACGCATAAGTTAAGGTACCGGTAATAACTGCAGCAATGGCGGCTTTTGAGGCAACATTGTTAAATAATAACCCAACAATAAATACCGATAAAATAGGCATACTTAACATACCGTAAAGCTCTTGTACTATATTAATAATACTTTCGGCTGAAGAGTAAAAAGGCACTAATAATAGCGCAAGTACACAAAAAATAATTGAAGCGACATTACTGACTACATGCACTTTAATTTGTTTCTCTTTTTGGAAATAAAGCTCATGAATATCACAAACATATAAAGCTGCAGATGAGTTTAAAATACTATTAAACGTTGTTAAAACCGCCGCTGCCATCATGGCTGCAAACGCACCTGATAACCAAGTAGGTAAAACTTCAGCAACAATTTTACCGTACGCTAAATCACCTACATCACCAAATAACTTGTAAGCAACAATACCAGGAATAACGATCATCGGTGGAATAACTAAAATACGTATTAATGCAGCAGCAAAAACACCTTTTTGAGCTTCTTTAATATTGGGGGCTGCCATCGCACGTTGTGTGATCGTTTGGTTAGTGCTCCAGTAGAAGGTTTGAATAAAAATCATACCTGTTAGCAACGTGTGCCAAGGTAATGGTGAGTCATTACCACCAATTAGCGTTAAGCGATCTGTTGGAATATCGCTAAAGTCAAAATTAATCGCTGCCATTGAAAGTACAACAACCAACATCCCCAAAGATAATAAACCAATGCCGCTATAGGTATCTGATACTGCTACTGCTCTTAAACCACCAAAAATTGCATAACTAGCGCCTGCTATGGTGAATATAATCGATAGGGTCATTATTGAAAGTTCAACATTAAACATTGCTTTCATAAATAATGATCCGCCATATAAAATAGCCGGAAGGAAAATAAATAAATTACCTAACAAGAATAAAGCGGCTATAACAGCACGAATATGCGGGTCATTATAGCGACGCTCAAGCAACTCTGTTGTGGTTGTACATTTATTTTTGTAGTAAATGGGTAAGAACACTTTAGCTAAGATCATTAAGCCGAAAAAGGCTGCTATTTCCCACCATGCCAGCAGGATCATTTGGTTACCATTCATACCAATAAGTTGGTCGGTACTTAGGTTGGTTAAAGTAATCGAACCAGCAATAAAAACCCAAGACAGGCCTCCACCGGCAAGAAAATATTCTTTATTTGAATCTGACTCTGATCTGGCTGACCCTCTACATTTTAAGTAAGTTAAAAATGCAATGAGCGCAGTGATCAAACAAAACACCATTATTTGGATTGATTGGTTTTCCACGAATACTTCCCCGATATTGACTAGTTTTACATAAAGCTACGTAATTAAACGTAGCTCAACGATTTTTCTTTATATTTTACTCAAGCTTAACTTTGCTTATTTTTATTGTGCTTAGTTATACTTGAGTTAAGTCTTGTTTATTTTAATAACAGCAACGTCAAAAGCGTTTAATTGCGCTTGCCCTAATATAAAAGTGCCCATGTTTTGATCAGGAAACTCTTGTGGATAGCTTGCATAATTAAATACATAAGCAATATCGCCACGATGAACAATACGCATATCTTTTGGCAGGCGAATATTGGGTATCGCACATTCGTTTGCTAAGCTTTCAAATAAGCTGATTAAAAAAGTGTCACAAGTTAATGATGCCACATAAGTTGTTTTACCTTTTCGTACAACCGCCGGTGTATCATCATGATAACTTGCCACTATGGTAGCTCCACTTGGTACAGATAACTCTTCGCGCCAACATCTACTCTCAAATGTATTGCCTTGATAAAACATTTGTTCATTGCAATCAGGTCGAATAGTTTCGGTAGACAACACTTTAATTGGCAATAATGTTTGTAGTTTACCTGGTGGTAAATTTGGTGCTAGCGAGAGTTCATCAGTTTTACTACCCGAACGAGGACCAAAGACAAAATGTGCACTAGCTTGTTGACATTTTTTTATAAAAGTATCATCAACAATCGGTAAGCATGGCGCAATAATTAAGTCGTATGGTTCAAAATCACTGTCAGTAGAAATAAAGTCTACCGCTAGTCCTAATTGACGTAATGCCGAGTAATAAGAAAATTCGGTTTTTTGATGATTATAGCTATCACCTTGGCGTTCAATTTCGCTTACCCATTGATTAACCGTACCTGAAATTATCGCTACACGTGCTTGTACTGGTGCCTCAATAGAGAAATTTACAGTCGTTAATTCATCACGCATTTGTTCAATTTCAGCCCAGGCAGCGGCTTTTGAGTTGTCGTTACGTTTAACGCCAGCGTGCATTTGCTCTTGTGCAAACGGTGCTTGGCGCCATCGGAAATAACACACACAATCTGCACCATGTGCAAAGGCCTGCCAAGACCATAAACGTACCATGCCTTTTTCTGGACGAGGATTATGATGAGCCCAGTTAACAGGGCCAGGTTGTTGCTCCATAATCCAAAAATTCTTTTTACTGATACCGCGGCTTTGGTCAAAATCGTAACTGGCAAAGTCAGGGTGCCCGGTTCGCATATAAGGTTTGAATTCTTCAGCAGGTTTATCCGCAAAGAATAAATCTGAGCGACCTAGCGGGTAATTGTCGTAGCTAACAAAATCTAAATTTTCAGCAAGCGCGTAATTATCGGTTTGCGTATCCACCATGGGAATAAAGTTGTGCGTAACAAATCTATTAGGAGCATATTGGCGAATTATTTCTATCATGCGGTTATGAAAACTGATGACTTGATCAGAGCTAAATCGACGATAAGCAAGTTGATGGGCAGGATGAGTTTCAGTTACGGCTAAAATGGGTAATTCTATTTGCTCAAAATTTTGATATTCCATTGACCAAAATACCGTGCCCCATTCGCTATTCAGTTTGTCAATTGATTGGTAACGTGCTTTACACCATGCTTGAAATGCTGCTTTAGCGGCAACAGAGCCACTATGAGTAGTGTCATGACAAGCTATTTCATTATCTGTTTGCCAACCACAAATTGCTGGATGTTCTCCGTACCTTTTCGCTAATACTTCTGATATACGCATGGCTTCTCGAAAGTAATTTTTACTAGAAAAGTCGTAATGTCGGCGAGAGCCAAAGCCACGTGTAGTACCGGTGTTAATATCGACAGGTAGTATGTCAGGGTATTTATCAATTAACCATTTAGGAGGCGTCGCTGTGGGAGTACACATGATAACTTCTAAGCCAGCATTGGCTAAAGTTTCAATGGCGCGGTCTAGCCATTCAAATGTATAAGCTCCTTCATTTGCTTCAATTCTTGACCATGCAAATTCGCCAATGCGAACATAGCGTAATCCTAATTCACGCATTTCTTTAGCATCTTGGGCCCACATTGATTCTGGCCAATGCTCTGGATAATAACAAACACCTAACATTTTTTATTCCGCTATTTTATTTATTAATCTTTTATACATACTAACCTTATTTATATGATATATTCCAGAGGTATTTACATTGAACTAATTATTTTAGCTAATTTATAATGAAATAAAGCTTTGTAATTTTATCGTGCCGTTTTAAATTTTTAAATTTAACCCAGCTAATTGCAACTATCAAAATATCAGTAAAATATTTCAAGATGAAGGACGTTTACCATGAAACCATCCCAGCACTATGTTCAACTCAATAGTACTCATTCTAGCTTAATTGTTGACTGTCAGAATAAAACACCATCAATTCTTTATTGGGGAAAGGTTTTATCTAAACAAACCTCCGCACAAATGTTAACCATGTTGTCGACAAGACAAGAAGCAAAATGCTCATTGGTTATCGAAGCACCTATTTCTCTATCTCCCTTAGTAGGTGAAGGTTTCACTGGTGCGCCGGGTCTTGAATTAAATAATCATGACTATGCTTGGTCGTTTGGCGGTGAGTTGGCTAATATTGTGCAATCTGACGAGCAAAATGTAATTTTTGAAACCGTTGATACCATTCGAAATATTAAATTAGTTCATACTTTATCATTACATAAAGATACTGATGTTTTATCCGCTTCAACTAAAGTGGTTAATCTGGGTGAGCAAGCATTATCAGTTAACTGGTGTGCTGCGCCAACAATAGTTTTACCTGATCAAATGAATAAAATTATGTCGTTTGAAGGGCGTTGGTCAAATGAGTTTCAGTGTAATTCTCTTGATTTATTTTTAGGTAGCTTCGTGCGTGAAAACCGCAAAGGTAAAACTTCGCACGATAACTTTCCAGGTATGGTTATGCATAATAACTTTACGCATGAACAAGCTGGTGAGTGTTATGGCTTTCATCTTGGCTGGAGTGGCAATCACAAAATGCGTGCAGAGCTTTTAGCAGAAGGGCGAAGCTATGTTCAATTAGGTGAGCTTCTTATGCCAGGTGAATTAAATCTTGCGCCTAATGAGTCTTATGAAAGCCCAATGCTTTATGCAGCCTACTCAGATAAAGGCTTTAGCGGTTTGTCTCGTTGTTTCCATCAATTTGTTCGTGGTGAGTTGCTTTCACCTAAGCTAAGCCAAAAACCTCGTCCAGTTCATTACAATACATGGGAAGGAATATATTTTGATCATGATGTAGAAACCTTAAAAGGCTTGGCTGATAAAGTTGCAGGTTTAGGGGCAGAGCGCTTTGTTCTTGACGATGGCTGGTTCAAAGGCCGCCGTGGTGACTTTGCAGGTTTAGGCGATTGGGTAGTTGATAAAGAGATTTATCCCGATGGTTTATCACCTGTTATTGACCATGTTAATGAAAAGGGGATGGAGTTTGGCTTATGGTTTGAGCCAGAAATGGTTAACCCTGATAGTGACTTATACCGTGCCCACCCTGACTGGGTTTTATCTACAGAAGGCAATGCACAGTTAAATTTTAGAAATCAATTAGTGTTAGATTTAACCCGCGCTGAAGTGGTTGAGTATCTATTTAATGCCATTGATGACATTTTGGTTGAATACCCGAAAATAGTTTACATAAAGTGGGATATGAACCGAGATATTAACCATGCCGGTAATGCCTTAGGTAAACCAGCAATTCATCTGCAAACCAAAGCCGTGTACCAACTGATTGACCGAATTAAAGAGAAGCATCAACATGTTGAAATTGAAAGCTGTTCATCAGGTGGGGCGAGAGTTGACTACGGTGTGCTAGCACATACTGACCGTGTTTGGACTTCTGATTCAAATGACGCTTTAGATAGATTATCTATTCAACGAGGCTGTTCATTCTTCTTTCCGAGTGAAATTATGGGCGCACATGTTGGTCCAAGAGAATGTCATATTACCGGTCGTATAGTCAGCATGGAAATGCGAGCAGCCGTGGCATTCTTTGGTCATATGGGGCTTGAAATGGACCCAAGAGAACTCACCGAACTTGAATGTGAGCAATTAAAAACCATTATTGCGTTACATAAAAAACACCGTAAATTAATTCACACTGGCGAGTTAGTGCGCTTTAATCGTGATGGTGACTCGATTAATTTTGGTCTTATTAATGCAGATAAGTCACAAGCACTATTTGCTTATAACAGTGTTAATGAAACCAAGAGAACCACACCACCGAAGTACCGTTTTGTTGGCTTAGATACCGAAAAAACTTATCAGTTATCGCTTGTTTGGCCTACTAAGCTTAAAGAGTATTCTCCTTCAGTACTCAGTGTTATTGAAAAACAGGTGTTTTCAGGTGCGTCACTTATGCAAATGGGTATGCAACTGCCTGTGCTATTTCCACAATCTTCGTTAATTTTTGAGTTGAATGAAGTAAAAAACTAGTGATAAAACGATTATATAACTGATTTATAATCGTTGTTATAGAAATGCAAGTTAGCTAAATTGAAAAATTTAGTTAACTCGCATTTTTTTTCTCTGAATAGAAATTTTGCTTTTAGTGAAGTAAAGCATATAGGCGCTTTACGCTTACTGATAATTTCTCGCGTGGTAAGTGTTATATAACGAATGCTTCAGGAGAAATTTTCATTGATATAGACATTGCTTCGTTAGGTTTTAAAGCTGTAATACCGGTATTTTCAATGCCTTTTTTAGCCATATTTATTGCGTCTGTGCTATGAGTAACCGGCTCGAAGCAAAAAAAGTCTTCATTTTTGGGGCTATAGATAACTAAAAATTTACAGTTTGAACTTGTGCTAATGTTGGCTTTTGCACTGAGTTCGGGCCATGTTACTGTTGCATGACCGTTAAAGCCGGTAAAAACATTATCTAAATTACTGCCATGAACGGGAAATCCGGCCGATCTATTCATTGCTGCAGTTTTGACTACTAACTCTGTTGGCATACATTCATCATCTACTGCCCACATTTGGTCTACTTCACACTGAATTAAGGTTTCCTTGGTTAAATTAAAATAAGGGTGTAGCCCTAAGCCAGCGGGTATGGAGCAATTATCAGTGTTTTTCATCGTCAAGGTAATGCTTAACGCTTTTTCTTCTAGTATAAAAACTTGTTTAGCACTATAAGAATATGGCCATTGAGCAACACTATAATGATATTCTAAGGTTAAGCTCTGCGCTGATTGTTCGGTTATGGTCCAAGGTAACTGCCAACCATGGCCGTGAATACTATGCTTTTCGGGTAAGTGGTTAAGTGGTAAGGATATATTTGTTTCTTGCCAGGTAAATTTTCCTTCTCTTATACGGTTAGAGTAGGGTATTAAGGGAAAACAGTTACTTGCTAAAACAGACTTTACGTTATCTGTTTTTCTTAAAATGGCGACAAATTTATCATTCAATTTTGCCTCATAAGCTAAAATTGCACCACCTAAGCTTGGTGAAATTTCTACTTTGGCGACATTATTCGTTAGAAATATAGAAGTCATAAAGTTAATTAAATATTATTTATAATATAAAATAATTAAAGCATTTAACCATGTTTTTGTCTAGTAATCAGTAAAATGAAAGATTTTTCACTACTGTTTATCTAGCATATTTGCACCTTAGCTTATGATAACATTTAGCTAAATTGCCGTTAAATTGCCGTCAAATTACCGCTAAATAGTACAAATTGGCTCAACTAAACCCGTTGCACCTTGCAACTTATAAATAAATACATTGCCAGACAATGGCGCTTTAGCCAGTTCGCTTGCAGTTAAGTCTTTTTTTGCACTCGTGATAATTAACCAGTCGAGATTTGGCCCGCCAATAGAGACACATGAAGGCTGCGATACTGGTAAGGTAATTTCAAAGTCGATGTCACCATCTTTATTATACCTAACGACTTTACTATTGCCCCATTGAGCATTCCATAAATTGTCTTGTGCATCTATGGTTGAGCCATCAGGAAATGCCGAAGTAATGGTGCGGGCAAATAAGCGCTTATTGGTAATTTCGGTGGTATCTTTACAAAAGTCATATTGAAATATTTTATGGGTTAATGAATCAGTGTGGTAAAGAGTATCGCCAGCTTTATTCCAACATAAGCCATTAGATATTTGTAAATTTGTTATTTTCTGATGACAATCTAATTGATGATCTAAACAATACAGAGCCCCGTTTTGTGCAGATAAACTTGAATTTTCTACCATTGTGCCGGCCCAAAACCGCCCTTGGCGATCGGTTTTACCATCGTTAAAACGATTGCCTGTAACGTGAAGTTCGGGCTGATTTATCCACTCTAATTGCCCTGTATCAAGGTTATATCGAGCAATGCCTTGTTCAAAGGCAGCAATGATTTGATTGGCGTTGTTGGTAAATGCAAAACTTCCGATACGTTGGGGTAACGAGAACTTTTCTAACACTTGGTTAATGGGAAAAAATCGGTATAAATCAGCGTTTTCAATGTCTACCCAATATATAGCCTGTTGCTTTGCATGCCAGAGTACACTTTCACCTAATTGGCATTGGCAGGGAATAATGTCAATAAGTTCGGCTGATAAGGTTTTCTTAATCATAAAATAGTTAAACTGTAGTTAAATTTTCGTTTAGTAATGTCACGTTGTTTTTCACTTGTGCTAGGTTGTCACCCGATTTATATAGGCTATTGCCTATACCTACTGCACTTGCATCAGCTGCAAGCCATTGTAACATATTGTTTTTTGAAACACCGCCAACAGGGATTATATGAACATCGTTTGGTAAAACTGATTTAAGTGCTTTTATGTGTGAAAACCCATAAGTTTGGGCAGGAAAAAGTTTTAGCCATCTTGCACCAGCATGATAAGCAGAAAATGCTTCGGTAGCTGTTGCTATACCAGGAATAACATGGAGTTTTTTTAAAATAGAATATTCTATAATGCCAGTGTCACAATGAGGGGAAATTATCAGTTTAGCGCCCGTGTTTTCAACTTGTTTTGCTTGCGCTAAAGTTAACACCGTACCCGCACCAATTAAGCAATCTTTTGGCATACTTAAAACTAAGTTGCTAATAGAGTCTAATGCGTTAGGTGAATTTAGCGGAACTTCAATAACACGAATGCCATTTTGGTAAAGACAAAGCGCAATATTGACAACTTCATTGGGGTTTACGCCTCGCAAAATAGCTATAACGGGGTGGTTTTTAATAAAGGTGTCCACGTTATTTCCTTATCAGATATAAATACAGTTTTATGAGTTTTTAGAAGAAAGCGCAATTATTTGCTGATATACAGCATTAAAGCCCAATAAAGTCATATCTGTTACTTTACATATATTGGTTTTTATACCATGCATATTAAGTACTTGCGAAAATTGCTGACTTAAATGTGGTGCACCTATAATGGTAACTTCACCTAATGCAGCTAATTGCCATTCTTCGGCGTTCATTGCGGCTCTAACATCACTGCCTATCAGTAAGCCTGAGAGGTACGAATAGGCTTGAGAATCAGTTAACTCTCCGAAAAGTTGCTTACTTCTGACGCTAAATAAACCATGCGTAAAGCTGCCTAATTCGCTTTTTAAAGTAAAATCGGCACCTTTTTGAAAAGATGCTTCATCGAAGGTTGCATGATTTTTTTTAATGAGAATGCTGTGGTTAGTTAACAGATCAAATAACTCACCGGTCATAGCCGTTTTGAATAATTCAATACTGCCATTGTTAATTAAAACCCATTTCGTGTGTGTACCGGGCAGGCAGATTAGATGAGTATTAGAAAAATTTTCAGGGGTTAGCTGTAGCCAACCAAGAACTTGTAACTCTTCGCCACGCATAACATCGTAATTATCATTTTTTAAGCGACAACTTAAGCCAGGAACGATACTAATTTGGTGCCCTGAACAAACGAAGTTAGTACATTTTGCGGGTATATTGCCCAGTTTTGTTGGACATGGAAGGTATTCGGTTTCTCGCCAACCTATACTAGAGCCAATTTGACCCATCATATAGATAGGGAGCTTTCCATGCTGTTTAACCCAGGGGTCGATGCAGTCGAATAATGTTTTTTCAAAACTATCAACGACTTTATTAACACCTAAGCCATAAGCTTCTTTTGTTAAGCTTAAGGTTTTGTCGGCATTTATTTGGCAAAGAAATGCCCGTAAATGGCTGGTGCCCCAATCAACTGCAATAATATAGTTATAAGCTGTCAATTAAGTTCTCCCACCATCAATTATAATGCCTTGTCCGGTGATAAGTGCACTGTCGTTAGACGCTAAAAAAAGTGCTAAGTTAGCAACATCTTCAGGTAAAATTCTCTTCTTTAAAGCCATGGATTCCATCCATTTTTGCTCTTCTTCATCGGTTAACCAGCTTGATAACTGCCGTTCTGTAGCTACCCATCCCGGCACTATAGCGTTGACTCGAATATTATGCTCGCCAAACTCTTTTGATAATGCTTTAGTCATGCCCATTAAGCCCGCTTTAGCCGTAACATAGCCGGTCATGTGTTGCAGGCCAATCAAAGCATTGATTGAACTAAAGTTAATAATGCTGCCAAAATTTTGAGTTTTCATGGTTTTATACGCAGCTTGTGCGGCAAAGAAAGCAGGATCTAAATTAACCTGCATACACTTATGCCAATCGTAAGCTGAAATGTTTTCAATATCTTGGCGATGGTCATTACCAACATTATTAACCAGCACATCTATGCCGCCAAAATGTTCTACTGCTTCATGAACAGAGGCCTGAAGGGCATCAGAGTCGGTAACATCAACCGTTTTATACCAAAGCTCGTTGTCTGGTGATTGTGGCAATGAATCAATTAATGCTTCAGCCATTGCTTTGTTTGAGTCGATAAAGGCGACTTTTGCTTGTTGTGCCCTAAATGCTTTTACCATTGATGCACCAATGCCACCAGCGCCACCGGTAATAAAAACAACTTTATCCTTTAAACTTTTATATTGAGTAGATAAACTCATTACCTTGCTCCAAACACTTTATATATCTAAAATTATGTGCCTAAAATACCGGCATATTAACGCTAAATTTTTTACTTTTTTTTAACAAGATAAAGTTATATCATAATTATATGTAATTAAATATGATATAACTTATTAATAACACCTTGTTGGAAGATAAATAAATGAAACCCTCACCTAGACAAAATTTAACACATCAACTTACCTATGATTTAGGCATTGCGGTTGTTAAAGGTACATACCCTGTTGGGGGAGGCCTGCCTTCTGAAGCTGACCTTTGTGTGCAATATAATGTTAGCCGCAGTTCTACCCGTGAAGCGGTAAAAATGTTATCAGCCAAAGGGCTTATTTCTTCTCGACCTAAACAAGGTATTAGAGTGCTACCTGAAAGTAGCTGGAATATGTTTGATACCGATGTGCTAACTTGGATATTAAGTAGTAAGCCTTCTTTAGCCTTACTCAAAGAATTTACCCAAGTAAGGCTCGCGATTGAACCACAAGCTGCTGCACTTGCCGCAATTAATGCGACTTATGAACAATTAGAAGATATTGATAAAGCTTTATCGCGAATGGTTGATGCTGATCAAGGCTTAGATGATCCTTTAGATGCTGATATTGCTTTTCATACCAGTATATTAGTGGCTAGTGGAAATCGTTTTTTTGTCCAATTAACCGAGTTTATTGGTACCGCATTACGCGTTAGTATTCGATATACCAATAAAATTAAAGGCGTGCCAGGGGCTGATGTTAAGCAACATGCTGATATTCTAAATACAATTAAATCACGTAATCCAGACAAAGCACGTGACGCTGTGACGGCAATTTTAGAAGAAGCATTGGAATTAATAGATTCGCAGCTTTAGCTTATCGACCTGGCTTAACGTAGAGCTAGCTCAATCTAGGCCTAGTAAAAGTTAAGCCTAGCTCAGTTAAAAAACTTACCGTTATTATGCTACAAGCCTAAGTTAAAGTAGCTTTAACTGGCTCACTTATTAAGTGTAAACATTATAAGTGAGCTATCTATTTTAAATTCAACCAGCCATTATTGTCATTATAATTTTGGCCTCGCCATATTCATCGCAATTACTATCTCTTTCACCGACTCTGTTTTTGCAAAGTTTTCTACCGATACGGGTAACTTTTGTAACCAATTAGGATGTTGATCAATCGTACCCGGTATATTAACTTGTTCTAAACACTCTACAGCATCTTCCAAAGGAATTAACTGAATATGGCTAGGTGAAGCAGCAAGATATTTTTGTACAGCAATACTCAATTCTGTATTCATTTGGGGAGGTTCAAGTTGTGGCGCTTTATCCATATTAATCACTTGAAGATCATCTAACGCAGCAATAAGGTTTTCACGTTCGCTGGCACGTCCGTTTCTGTCTGTATGCCCAGCTTCTTCACTTGGATAAAGGTTAAGTTGTTGGCGCCACTCTAAATCTCGCCCTTGCCACCAACCTGATAAAGTAGAAGTGTCATGGGTGGCAACGGTAACTACTGACTGTGTTGGGAAGTTATCGGGGCGTTTAAATAAACCTGACTCCCAACGTTCAAAAAATAAGACTTTAAACGATAACAGTCCTGCATTTTGAATGGTTTCACTAAAACCTTCAGGCACATTGCCTAAATCTTCTCCTATTACTACACAATTATTTCGGCGAGATTCTAAGGCAATTATACGTAAAATATCATCCCACGGAAAACTGATATAAACCCCTTCACCGGCTTCCATTCCAGGTGCTACCCAATACTGGCGCATTAACCCTAAAATATGATCAATGCGTAATGCTCCAGCATATTGCATGCTGCTGCGTAATGCTTTAACTAAGGGTTGGTAGCCTTGTTGTTGCAGAGCTACAGGGTTTATTGGTGTTAAGCCCCAGTTTTGTCCTAACGGATTCATACCATCGGGTGGGGCACCAATTGAGGCACCTGCAACATAAACTTCTTTGTCTGACCAAACATCAAAACCTGAACCGTCACAACCTACCGCTAAATCAAGATATAAACCAATCGCCATATTCTGATCAATGGTTTGTTGAGATACGGTACTTAATTGTTGGTGGGCTAACCACTGAAGGAAAGAAAAGTACTCAATGCGTAAAGCATGAGAAAGCTTAAACTTGTGTACGGCTTCGCTATCGGGGTCTTGAAAGCTTAACGGCCAATCTGGCCAACCATAAGAGTTTTCATCAGCGAGATGAAAATGTTCATACAAAGCATCAAAAGTAGCGAAACGCTGTAAATCATTACCATTAGTTTGTTTAAAATGTTCAAACTCATCAGCCATTTTTGTATAGCATTCGTTGCGACTACTCGCTTTTAGGTTAACGCAAAAATCATCAAACAATAATTCGGTTATTTCAAATTTTAGTTTTGCTACTTCAGGGTAATCAATCAAACTACTGGCTTTAGTATTAGCAATACGCTGCTGAAATAACTCGCTGCTTACCTTTGCTTGAGCAAGTGGGCAAAGTTCAAAATTTGGAATCTTGCTTATATCAATATAAAGCGGATTTAAAAAACATCGACTAGAAGGAGAATAAGGGCTTCGATGCGCTGGGTTGTGTTGATAAAGTGGGTGCAATGGATTTAATCCAATAGCCGCCGCTTGTTGTTTAGCTGACTTTTCGACAAGTTGAGCCAAGTCGGTGAAGTCGCCCATTCCCCAATTGCTCTTACTCACAAGAGAATATAATTGCGCTGTATAACCCCATGCTTTATTAGCCGAAGCTTCTTGCGCTCCGAAGCAAGTTTTAGGTGCGTAAATAAGTGGGCAGCTACTTTGGGCCTCACCAAAGCTAAGGGTAAATTGATAGTAACCTTGAGCTAGCGATGGCAAGGTTAATAAATATTGACAATACTGTGTGTCACCAATGGTTATTTCTGCAATGGCTTGCATTTCTTCAACATTAAAAGCTCCCACAACCTCATTGCCAACCGTGCTTCCAATTTCTGGGGTGACTTTCCAATTTAACAATAAATTGCCAATTTTAGGTAGGCTTACTTTAATGCTGTGCTGTTGATCTTCTAATTTAGCAATATGTACAGGGGGTAAAATATTAAGCCAGTGACTCTGACTTAAAGAATTAATCGCTTGCTTAAGAGCGCCTTCATCTAAATCGAAGCCCATTGCTTTTAATAGTGCACTTTTGGCTTGGTCTTTGGCATAAACCTTATTACCAAATGTACCGGTATAACTTGCATGAAAACCTACTAAATCTGCTAGCTGTTCAATGAGATTCATATCGACACTCTTTTTATTATGAAATAAAATTACATATTTTTGTAACTCTAACAATTTTCAGGCTATAATTACAGCAAATAAAGCTTTGATTGTTACTTATTTTCATTGTATATTTAACTTATGTAATTTATTTACAAAATTTTACAACGTAAAGTAAGTTAACAATTAACCCAGTTACATCACCGTTGACATTACAGCTAATTTATTAAGCTTAGGTTATTAATATACCTAAAACATATTAAATTTATATTCGGCTCGATTTATGCTTTTTCATATTGTCGACATATAAATCGGCTATTTTAAATTGGAAAACGCACATTATTGGGGCTTCGTCGTAATATTTAGCACTTAAATAAAGCAAAATCAGTAATGTTAAATTAATTAGTACATTATTAATGGAGAATAACAATGCTAACTAAGAAATTTTTTAAAACTAAAGATGAAACTGAAGTGACTTTTGAGTTCAATAGA
>OJDI01000120.1_pt1 | contig 39082 bp, 35 predicted proteins | sample 1592601 | NCBI WGS metagenome assembly OJDI01 (sample SAMN05416845, study PRJEB24817) | seawater metagenome | isolation source: Sea water | place: Canada:Atlantic | collected 2013-07 | reverse complement strand
ATACGAGATGCTCAGGAGTCTCGTGGGCTCGGAGATGTGTATAAGAGACAGCCCCGGAACCTGTATTTGCGAAAACTCCACCTCCAAATCTGCATCGCCATCTGGCGCAGGCACAAATGCCTCCGCTTGCAGGCTAGGATTGTGGGCTTCTAGCCAAAGCTGAATGTCGTCACGCGCTTCCAATTGACCGCACGCAGTGCAGATCACCTGATCGAGGCGACCGTGCAAATCAATGACAGTTTGCTGCCCGGCCTTTTGATGAAGCCGGTCCACATTCTGTGTGATCAGCGCAAACACATTGCCTTGGGCCTCTAACTGCGCCAACGCTTGGTGACCTTCATTGGGCTGTGCTTGCAAAAATGACGGATAACCCAGCTGGCTGCGCCCCCAATACCGCTGCCGCCACTCATGACTGGCCATAAACGCTTGGTGCTTAACTGGTTGAACTCTTTTCCAGTCACCCTTTTGGTCCCGGTAGTCGCCAATTCCAGAATTGGTGCTAATACCCGCGCCAGAAATGACCAATATCCGCTCGTGCTTTCGCATCACGCCTCTAAGATTTTCTATATCGGACTGCAATGGACTTTTTTCCTCAATTCTCGACGCTTAAGAAGCTCTACTGCCATGATAGGCAACTTGGGCCACGCGGGGGCAATAATTGTTCAGAAGTCTAAAAACCGGCCACCAATGTTTAAGAAAATGTGTTGAAAAACGTTCGGGGCAGCAGCGTTTGACGCACTTAGGCGCCGGCCGCCAAAACAGTACCGTGCAAATTCAAGACTGAGTCGGTTAAACTCGGACCACAAAATAAAACAAAATTTGAGGGAGACTTATGATCCAGTTATACGGACTACGAATGAGCAACTACTACAGCCTGGTAAAAGCTGTACTCATCGAAAAAGGCTTAGACTTTGAAGAAGTTAAAGCGCCGCCTACCCAGAAAGACGACAACCTAGCCAGAACCCCTATGGGCAAAATGCCTTCAATTGGCGTTAATGGTCAGTACATCTCAGAGTCTCTAGCCATTATTGACTATCTAGAGCGCCTACAGCCATCACCGTCCATGGTGCCAGCTGATCCATTTGCGGCAGCCAAAGCTGTAGAACTAGCCTGCCACATCAAATTGAATGTAGAGCTAGTGGCAAGACGCTGTTTACCAGAAGCATTGTTCAACACGCCTGTGAGCGATGAAACCAAAGCCAGTACGGAAAAAGATTTAGACAGAGGCATGAAAGCTGTTGGTCAACTTATGGTATGTGACCCATACGCTGCCGGTGACACATTCAGTATTGCGGACCTATATACGTACTACTCCTTTGGTTTGGCCTCAACCATTGGCCAGAAGATGTTTAATAAAGACATCCTGGCTGACTACCCGCAGATCGCAGGGCTGATAGAGCATTTGGCTGAGCGCCCAAGCATTAAGCGGGTAACTGAAGAAGCGAGCGCATAGCTGTCTAGACATAGTTCGTGAAAAATTCGGCACCCTTGACACAATAAGGGCGCCGAATCGCCTAGACACAATTAGTTTAGCTACGATTACTAGCTCAGCAACGACCAAGCGCACTGCGGGCCTTGAAAACACAAACGCCCAAACATTGGTTCTAATCAGCACCTGTTAAACTCTAGTCACCCTCACCCGTACCCTCAAGAAAGGTGTTCTCCATGCAAGACATCACCAGCCGAGTAAAACATAACGTCCCCGCATTAGTGCTGACACTTCTGGGCATAATGCAGGCCTTTGCGCTGGAGTTACTTTGGTCCTTCATTGTCGAAACACCCTATCTATTTGCGTTAACTTGGCAGGCGCTGCTGTCTTGGCTACAAGTTTCGATCACGCTTATTGGCACCATTTTAGTCTGGGTATCCTACGCCACAAATGTAACAAGATTTCTCTGGGTGCCCACAATGCAAGAATTTGTTATGCCCTTTGCGGTTGGCTTAATCCAGTTTTCGATCATTCAAATGTTAACAGTGCAGCTCATTGGCCCTTGGATGGTTTTGGTGGCAGTGCTGATATTGACAATAAATTGGATAGCTCATAGCACCATGCGCAAGGCCCGTCTGGACGGCGATAACAGCGAATTTTTTACCGGCACTACCACGGCAGACTGGCGCGACTTTCAACTCGCTATTGGCAGCATTGCTCTGTTGTTGGTGTATGGCATCTACGAGTGGGTGTTTGCCCCCTTTAACGCTGCCACCCTATCTATATTGCTGATAACCCTTGGTCTACTACTCGTTCAGTTTAGGCTAATGGCCGTTTGGTGGTCGCGCTCGGTGAGCACCAAACCTTCGAAAGATTAAATTGCAAAGCCTGCGGGGTAAGTGAGGTGTCATGGATTCGCCCAGAAAATCTTAGAAGCGAATACCCGTTAACGCTAAGGTGATAGAGGTAGCTAGGCCTAGCTCACCCATTGATCCAACGGCGAATCTCGCCCCACCATCCGCTCTAGGTCTACCGCTTGGCGGCTATACACTCCGACAACAACGTAAACCAGCAGCGACGCTGCTAGCGCTGGAAAAACCTCGTGCAGCACACTGCTCAAACCAGACCCTATCCATACGAGCAATGTCACTACGCCCACTGCCATAGACGCCAACACCCCTGACGCGCTGCCTTTTTGCCAGTACAAACCGCAGACCACCGCCGGAAAAAAACAGGCTGCGTATAAGCTGCCAGAAAATATGGTAATGGCGAGAATGTCGCCCGGAGGATTCAATGCGAACCCAGCAGATATGACCGCAAGCAATAAAACCGCGGCCCTAGTCCAAGCTAGGGGAAATATTTGTGCGCTGGACAGGTTAAAGGGCTGAATCAGGTTTTTGTAAAACGTCGACGCCGCCACTAACAACACGCTGTCCATTGAGGACATTGCCGCTGCAATAATGGCAATAAACAAAAAGTCTCCTGCCCAGATAGGGAAAACTGAGGGGTCGTTAACCAGTGTTGGAATAATCAAATCGGTATCCGTAACGCCGGACATCAGCAGATGCGCGTAAATGCCGACGGGGTATAAACACAACTGCACAATAGTCAGACCTATCACCGCAGCCCACATACCTTGCCGCAAGGACGCCTCGTCTTTGAGGGCATAAAATCGGGACGTTTGCCGGGGGTCAACAATCAGTTTTAACGAACCTGAGAGGGCAATACCCAACAATACAACAAAGGGGATGCCGCCATTTAGGTCGAAGAGAAAATCCTTAGAGGGCATCTCGCTCAAATCCACTAAAGCGCCCACACCACCCGCAGCAGAGGTAACGAAGTAGAAGATGGTGACCGCGCCGACCATCATTAAAACACCTTGAATGACATCCGTGCGCACCACTGAAACAAAGCCGCCGACGCTGGTATAGAGCATCACAATGACAAGTGCGATACCAATGGCCACTTCATAGGGCACATCAAAAAAACGCTCAAATAGATGCCCTACGCCTTTAAAGATAGCGACCAAGTAGAGCAAGCTACAAAAAACAATGATAAGACCGGAGACAATCAGCAGAGGGTGTTTTTGCTCTACTCCTTTGCCTTCTAGGGGTCTAAGAAATCGACTAGCAAGAAAGTCGGGCAACGTCAGCGCATCAAATCTAGCCGCCAAGCGCCTCGTCTTTGGGCCAATCCAGCGCCATGTAATGTAGGTGAAGAGTATGAGCATAAGCGGCATAGCCATCCATGCCAGCCCATAGGTATAGCCCTTACCCGCGTGCCCAATGTAGCTGTTGGTGGATGCAAAGGTGGCAAAGAAGGAGATGCCAATGGCAAGCCCACCCATTTTGCGACCGCCAACGTAGAAATCATCTAGCCCGGCGCTGACCTTGCTGCCTATATAGGCGTTGTGTACCAGCAGCAGCGAGTAAGTCAGCAATAGGACCATTGCTAGCCAGTGTTCGGTCATCCATTGAGTCAAGGCTAATTTCCAGTAATTCATCTGCGCAGTGCAGATCATAGACCACTCTGGGCCTTATTGAACAACCAGTGTATTGGGTAAGGTGAAGCTGCTGGGCGTGAGAAGAAGGTAGGAAAAGGCGAGTACGCACCCCACTAGAAGGGTTTAAAGCGTACTCGCTTAAAGCATCGAGCTTACGCGGAAAAGCTCATCGCCTGCGTTCGCAGCGCTTCTAGCTCGGCAAAAAATGCATTTTTGCGCATATTTACATGGGCGCGAGCCTGAGCAATTTCTTTGGCCAGCTCGTCCCGACGATCCGCCGCTTGCTGAAGCAATTTAGACTCCTGCTTGAGCGTTTCCCAATGAGCCAAGGCTTCTATCCAATCGTTCTTCAGCTCCATTACCCGTGTGTCGAGTTGCTTCTTCAGCGCTGCCGCTTCGCGATTGAATGCGGTCATACTGCTCACCTGAGCAATTTCGCGACCGGCGATAATTTCGGCTTCTTCCTTCTCAGTGGCTCTGTTCAGGCCACGTACTAAATTACAGGCACGCAGCACCAAAATTCCATACCGTGTTGGGTCTAACAACCAACCTGAAACACCAAAACCATTGCGGTAGTCTCGTGGATAGTCGTGATGATCGCCGTGATGGTTGCCCTCGCCTAGCGGTCCTAACCAAACGTAATTATTAGATGCAGAACTGTTCAGACCGTCGGTCTTGCCCCACATGTGCGTCACGCTGTTCACGGTCCAAGTGTTGTGCTGAACCAAGATGGTGCCCAGCATAGAGCCAGCCATTAGGCCAAAAAAGCCATACCAGCCGCCTAAGGCATAGCCTAATGCCATGGGAAACAAAAACAGCCAAAACGTGGTTAGCAAGCCATACCACTTGTCTTGCAACATAATGATCCAGTGACGTTTGGCATTGTGCGAGCGGGTATATTCTTCTGACTCTGGGTGGTTGCACATATGGCTAAGGGTATGTGACCAAACGAAATTTCTAATGGGACCGTCGAACCAAGTGGCACTGTAGGGATCGAGTTCCTTCTTACCGTGTCTGTCCACACCGTGGTGCAGTGAGTGGTTTGCTGACCAGCGGCGCACACTGCCTTGAACACTAAAAATTTGTCCAAAAAAGCAGAAAAACCAATGCACCGGCGCTGATACGTGCTTGGCGGCCTTATGGGTAATAAGGCGGTGGGTATATAACGTGGTTGAACCTGAGCCGAGGAAGAATTGAATAACAATCCAAATCGTTGCCGCCCACACCCACTCGCTTGGCGCATAGGCAAAAAGCCATATACCCAACACTACAGCGGCAATATGAGTACCAATCATGAAGACGCATGTCGGCGTGTCTAATTCGAAGCCCTTGGTAAATAACTCACGGAATGATCCGTATATGGGAGCGTCACGTTCTGCAGCTGTTCTTTCATTCATAATTCTAGATGTCACCCGTTCTATTTCGAATATGGATTGGAGTATTGCTATTTTGACCTTTGGATTGAAACATACTTTTGCTTCGCACCAAACTGCCACGCTGCCCCTCAGCAGACTGCCATGGAAAGCTTTGTCTGCGTAAATTACAGCACCTGAGCATCCATAGCCATGACGCATTGTGCTTGAAGTCATCAACGGATGCACTACCTCCGTTCGTCCACAAATTGGTACATAAATGCCTACTTTTCATTCAAGCGGAGCAACACTTAGACGCATAATGGACTTCACGCCACGATGATGGTTATGCTCAGGCGACTTCGGAAAAGAAAAACAGACCAAAAAAACAAACCCAGTATGAAAAGCAGACCTAAAATGAAAACCACGCAACAAACTAAGAGGTAGACGATGCTTATTTTCATTAAGTACATTTTGCCGCTATGTTTTATTTTGCTCGTCATATGGAGCATTTCATCTGCCATAAAGCGGCTGCGTAACGGCAAATCAATCCAAGCAGACGAGCAAACACACGCCGGTCCTAGGCAAGTAGTCTTTCGGCTTTTTGGCGCGGGTATATTAATCGCCGCATTGTTGGCCGTTTACCTACAAAACAACTAAACAGACTGCCCTCTCCCCAAAAAAACTGCAAAATGCCAAAATGGCGGCGTGGGTTAGTCGGCAAAAGATCGAATGAGAGGCTTGCCAGGCCTTTCTTTAGGACGCAAAAAATTAGAAGGAAAGTTCAGTGAGCAATTTAACCGTTACCCCACATGCTAATAACTTTGGTGCACGCATCGAAGGCGTACAACTGCAAACGCCACTCTCTGAAGATCTCGTTAAGGAAATTAAGGACATATGGCACCAGTACCAAGTTGTCTACTTTCCTAACCAACCCTTAGATCATCCCCAACTGGAACAATTTAGCCTATCCATTGGCCACTTCGGCGATGACCCTTATGTTGAGTCTATAGAGGGCCACAACAATATTTTAGAAGTGCGGCGCGAGCCTAACGAGGACATAGCCCCCTTTGGGGGTAGCTGGCACTCAGACTGGTCCTTTCAACTGACCCCACCCAGCGCGACAATTTTGCATGCCAAAATAGTACCGCCCATTGGCGGCGACACACACTATGCCGACGGTATTCGCGCCTATGAAGCCCTAGACCCGGCCCTGCGTGATGCGCTGGACGCCATGACCACAACCCACAGCGCCAGAAGATCTTATAGCCACGAGGCGTACAAAAAAGGCGGCGAACGCACTGGCATGAAAATTCTGCCCAGCGAGAAAGCATGGGACACACAAGAGCACCCATTGGTTAGAACCCACCCAGACTCGGGGCGCAAAGGTCTGTGGATTAACCCGGTTTACACTTTAAAAGTGAACGAGCTGACTGAAAAAGACAGCGAAGAGTTGTTAGAAAAACTCTTCGCCCACCTCCTTAAACCGGAGTTTATATACGTGCATACTTGGGCAGAGGATATGCTCACCATGTGGGATAACAGAACTGTTATGCACTGCGCTCAAGGTGGCTACAATGGTTATCGCCGGGTCATGCACCGCACCACAATAGCCGGCACCCAGCCGTTTTAAAAATTGAAGAAGCCAATTTATGAATGATTTCATACTCCACAGCAAACTTGCGGCAGACACTTTTGAGGTACTTAGCCTTGAGGTGAGCCAACTCTTGCTGATGAACGATGCGCGGTATCCATGGCTGATTTTGGTGCCCCAGGTCAGTGGCATGCGCGACTTGCACAACCTATCCACAAAGCAATACCAAGCCGTAACTCAAGAGATTGTCCAAGTTTCAGAAGTCTTGGAGAGTCTGGCCCAAGCGCACAAGATGAACGTTGGCGCGCTGGGTAATATGGTGCCTCAGCTGCATATTCATATCATTGCGCGGCAGACCAATGACGCTGCTTGGCCTGCTCCTGTGTGGGGTGTGGGTGAAGCTCAACCCTATAGCCAAGACGCCGCCAAAACGCTGATCCAACAAATTGCCAGCAAACTGCGCTGACCCCGGCTAGTCGGCTTGGGGAATAGCGTTTACAAACATCGGCACATCGTAGCCTTTTTGCACAGCCGGTCTGTTTGCAATCTGCGTGTACCAACGTTTTACATTTGGGTATTCGGTAAGCGTAATTTGCTGCCATTCGAACCGCGAAATCCAGGGCCAAGTGGCCATATCAGCAATAGAATACTCACCTGCCAAATACTCTACTTCACCCAGCCGATGGTCTAACACACCGTATAAGCGCCGCGCCTCCTGATAAAAACGCTCTTCGGCATAGACCGACTTGCCTGAATTATACTTCTTAAAATAATGCACCTGACCTAACATGGGCCCAATGCCGCCCATCTGCAACATTAACCACTGCAGGGTGTCATAACGATTCTCGCCCCAAAACTGATCACATTTTTCAGCCAAATAAATGAGGATAGCCCCAGACTCCATAACCGCCTGACCATTGCTGCGATCAACAATGGCGGGGATTTTATTGTTAGGCGAAATGGCTAAAAACTCTGGCGCAAACTGTTCGTCCTTTTGTAAATTCACTGCATGGGCAGCATATTCTAAGCCGAACTCTTCTAAAGCTATGGAAACCTTGCGGCCATTTGGTGTAGGCCAAGTATATAAATCAATCACGCGCTCACTCCTCTCATTTAACCTTCAATTTAAGCACAAATTCGCAGACCTAAATGAGTGGATCCAAACCTTATTCCAAACCTTATGTAGCGCAGCGTGATGCAGCAAAAAATCCACTGGCAATCCAGTGCCAGAAGAATCCTCTTTCACCTAGCAAGGTACTTGCTGGATACTCCAACTGTTTACCCACAACCCACTAGAAAGCGCCGCTTGATATGACTAGATATGAGGCTAGATATGACCACTGAAAGATTTTTTGTCGCAGGCCCCGAAGGGCAATTAGAAGCAGAGCTGGCCCGCCCTACACAGGACGGAAAAATAGCCGCTCTATTATGCCACCCGCACCCGCTGTACGGCGGCTCAATGCACGATGGCGTTTTACAAACCGCAGGAGATGCTTGCCTGGCCGAAAATATTGCCACCCTTAAATTTAACTTTCGCGGCGTCGGCGCAAGCCAGGGCATTAGTGGTCGAGGTGATTTCAGTTCAAGCCTCAACACGGACGCAAAACTGAGTCCGGAAGTAGGAGATGTGGTTGCCGCTTTTAAGTGGCTGACGCAAACCGAACAGTTCAATGAGATCTGGGTGATTGGCTACTCGTTCGGGGCAAATATGCTGTGGCAAGCGTTACCTGAATTAGCCCATGCAACAAGCGCAGGACAAAACACGCCCCCCAAAACCCTCCTAATTGCCCCCCCTAATGCAGCAATGACGTTCAGCAAACAAGTGGGTCTAATTGAAGAGAGAATTTCTATCGTCACAGGCGCAAATGATGACTATGTAGACATCAGCGCCCTAACAGAGCATCACGCTGTTAAGACTCAGGTTATCGCTGACGCTGACCACTTTTTCAGCGGTCAGCATCAGGCCCTAGACACGGCAGTCACTGCTGCGCTTAAAGAACAGCTCAGCCAATGAGCTAGGACAAGATAAACCCTGAAAGCGCGTCCAATACCTGATTGGGTTGCTCTGTGAGCATTGAGTGTCCGCAACTGGGAAGGTTTGCAACGTGGGCATTTGGCAGCATCTGGGCAACCGCGATACCCGCTTTCGCCGGCGTCATTTTGTCGTCACCACCGGTAATGACTAATGCGGGGCATTCAACTGGCGGCAATTCTGCGGCATCAAAAGCATTACAGGCAGCCAAGTCTGTATATAAAACGCTCTCACCTGCCCGCTCTAACCATCGCTCACCGGCGTGAATATTAGAAACACCCGGATTGTCGCTAGACCCCATTATGCTTCTTTGGCTATGACTCCAAGTATTGGTCATATCAATAGCCGCATGGTGGTTGTCTTTTGCTGCATCTAACAACAAACTTGTCACTGGCATAGGAGCGGAGGTGCCAAGCAATGCAATTTGCTCAACAGTTGCCTTATGCCGCCCAGCCATGTTCATGGCAATCAATGAACCCATGCTGTGGCCTATGACTGTGGCTTTTGCATCTGCATCATCAGCAACCGCACCAATGACTTGAGCCACCCAGTCAGCCATAGCATCTATAGAGGTTAAAAGCGCCCCGCTACTTTGGCCGTGGCCGGGCAAATCTAGGGCAATTACATTGAATCCATGCCGCGCAAAATATCGGGCGGGCATCACCCAAATGCCGTGGTCGAACCCTGCGCCATGGACAAAAACTATGCTCTTGGCGTCTTTTTTCCAATGCCCGCTGCCGGTGCCGTAATAAACTTGTTCACCATTTAATTGCAAAATCATGATGGCTTCCTCAAAGATTTTTCCACACCGCGCAAACCTTTCTTCAAATCGGCAATAAGGTCTGCTGGGTCTTCTAGACCAATGCTAAGGCGCACTAAACCCGGCCCAATACCAGAGGCCAACAAACTTGCTTCGTCCATTCGATGATGGGTAGTACTCGCTGGGTGAATGACTAAGGATTTAGCATCACCCACATTGGCTAGGTGAGAAAATATATCTAAACTTTCAATGAACGTGCGACCCGCTGCGCGACCGCCTTTCAACTCAAAACTAAACACCGCACCCGCGCCTTTAGGCAACATGGTTTGCGCTAACGCATAGTCAGGATGACTTTCTAAACCGGGATAACTGACAGACTCCACCATGTCGTGGCCTTCAAGGTACTTGGCCACCTCTAAGGCATTGGCCACATGGCGCTGCATGCGCAGTGGCAAGGTTTCTAACCCCTGTAAGATTTGGAATGCAGTCATCGGCGCCATACAGGCACCAAAATCTCGAATGCCTTCTCTACGCGCACGAGTGATAAAGGCCAGTGGTCCAAACTCTTCAGCAAAGACTAAATCGTGAAAGCCTTCATAGGGCTGACTCAGCGTTGGGAATTTTTCTTTACCGCGCCAATCAAAGGTTCCGCCGTCGACCACTACGCCGCCAACCACCACACCGTGGCCGCTGAGAAACTTAGTTGCAGAATGCACAACAATATCTGCACCCAGATCAATGGGTCGGCAGAGATAAGGCGTTACAAAGGTGGCATCAATCATCAGGGGCAAGCCGTGATCATGGGCCAGTTTCGAAAGCTGCGGAATATCCAATACTTCCAAACCGGGGTTGCCCAGCACTTCGCCAAATATCACCTTAGTGTTGGGTTGAATCGCTTGAGTGAACGCATCGAAGTCACGGGGATCGACAAAGGTTGTAGAAATACCAAACCGCGAAAGCGTGTACTGAAATAGATTGTGGGTGCCGCCATACAAAGACCTAGAGGCAACAATGTGATCACCGGCGCTGAGCAGCGTGGTAATGGCCAAGTGAATGGCGGCCTGACCGCTGGCGGTAACAATGGCACCCACGCCATGATCAAGCGCCGCCATGCGCTCCTCTAAAACCGCGTTAGTTGGATTAGACAAACGCGAGTAAACATGGCCCGCGCGCTCAAGATTGAACAAGCCCACTGCCACATCAGAATCTGGAAAAACAAAGGCCGCCGATTGGTAAATGGGTGTCGCTCGAGCACCGGTGCTTGGATCTGGCACTTGGCCGGCATGGAGTGACAAGGTGTCAAAACCCAAGCCCTTGGGTCCGCGATGTTCGCCGTCGCTCATAGTTCGCTCTAATCAATAAGGAGCAAGCAGACTCCACGTTTTTAGCATCATATTCAAGTATTTCGCGCCACAACGATCGCTAAATTGCTTGAGCAAAAATCGGAGCGGCGCAACACCAGGCAGAGCACATTATTATTGGCCCAAAATAAGGCCGAGCTCCGCCTTGAAAGCGCCCGGCTACTTGGAAAGCAGGTAGTAGTTATTCATCGTATTCTCAAAAGGCAGTTGAGAAAATCCAGTAAACCCGGCGGCGGCGGTCATTTCCTTGGCTAAATCATGAGTAAAACCAAGGGTGCCTAAGCCCGCGCCATCTGCTGTGGACATGCCGGAATTCATACAGACCATCACTGAGAATCCATAAAGCAGCCCTGCGATGGGATGATTACGTAGGTTTTCCTGAAAAGACTCAAAGCCTCGGATGTCCTCACACAGCCAGTACCCACCTTGTTTGAGGCATGCATGGATATCTGCAATCAGCGCATCTGGATAAGGGGTGTCATGAATCACATCAAAGGTCGTGACCAAATCAAACGTATCCGCTGATGGCATCGCTTCCTCAAAGGGATTTACCAAACGAATATTAGTCAGCCTCGCTTCAGCGACATTTGCACGCGCACGGTCCAAGGCATTTTCTGAAGTGTCGTAGCCTATAAACTGCGAATTTGGAAAAGCTTGGGCCATTGCTATGGTTGATATTGCGCCGCCACAACCCACGTCTGCCACCACCCCGCCGGCGGTTAAGCGCTCTGTCATACCCGGCACAAGGGGCAATAGTTCAGGCACCAACTGATACTGATTGGTGAAAGCCCCCATGCGTTCAATGCCGCAGGCGCAATTGGGTCCGTGGTCGTCATAGCTCATACCAATGCCGGTACGAAAAGATTGCTCTAGTTTCTCTACAGCCGGGAACACAGCGAGGGCAGAGTCGTAACCCCCCATCAAAAACGCCGGATGACTTTGATCTACCAGCACCGCGTGGGCTTCAGGCGAGAGAGAGAACATTGCGGCCTCATCACTGAACTCCACTTGGCCAATACAGGTTTGATGGTAAAGCCACTCCCGTACCCAGCGCTCGTGCAAACTCAGCGCCTGAGCCAACTGTTCACTGGTACACGGGCCGTGTTCCCACAAGCCTTTGAACAGACCTAGCCGGTCACCCAAGACTGAAATGGCGCAGTTAAAGCCTGCGGCCACCATGCCGCCCGTTTGCTTAACAAAGCCCTCTAGCTTCTTTTGATTAATCTCGCTCATTGTTCGCCCCTCTCTAGCAGGTTGTATTGACAAAAAAATTGGACCCTTACGGTGAGGGATCTTTCCAAGACCAAAAGACAAAAACACAAAAACACAAAAACACAAAAACCTAGAGATTGGCAAGTTCTCCAATCTAAGCAAAATGGACCAAAGTGAATTAATGCAGTTTGCCTTAATGACCCAACTGCTAAATACCGTTAACCTTAATTTTTTCTTTTTACTTTTTACTCTTATTTTTTTTGGAGAGCAGGCATGAATTTTCCACAAGCCCAGATGATTGCTGTAAACGGCGTAGAGCTGGAGGTATTCACCGCAGGCGCAGGTAAGCCTTTAGTGCTTTGTCATGGCTGGCCAGAGCACGCCTACTCTTGGCGGCACCAAATACAGCCATTGGTAGACGCGGGATATCATGTCATCGTTCCCAACCAGCGTGGTTACGGCAAATCTACCAAGCCCAGCGAGATAGTTGACTACGACATTAATAAAATGACCGGCGACCTTGCTGCTTTGTTGGATCATTTTGGCTACAAAGACGCCTGTTTTATTGGTCATGACTGGGGCGCAATCATTGTCTGGAACATGGCCATGATTCACCGCGAAAGAGTGTCACATGTGATTAACCTCAGTGTGCCGTTTATGGAACGCGGGCCAACAGAATGGGTCAGTTTTTGGGAAGAAAAATTAGGCCCAGACTTTTACATGGTCCACTTCAACCGCCAGTACGGTGTGGCAGATGAGGTATTTGCAAACAACGCAAAGCAATTTTTAAACAACGTTTACCGCACCAGCCAATGGCTTTATCCGAAGGTGGAACTGGGTCCGGGCATGAATATGATCAATATGGCAACTGATCCGGCACTTGCGGATGGCGCGCCAGGGGATCCGATTATGAGCGAGGAGGAAATGCAGGTGTTCTTAGATGCCTTTGCACACTCTGGATTCACTGGCGGCATTAATTGGTATAGAAACTTCACGCGCAACTGGGAAATTATAGGTGCTTATGAGCAGCACATTCATCAGCCCACCCTGATGATTTATGGCGACTACGACATGGTGCCGAAATCTCCTAACTTAGAACAACATGTGAGTACTTTGGAAGTAGCCAGCTTCCCCTGTGGGCACTGGATACAACAAGAAAAACCTGAGGACACTAATCGAGTGATACTTGAATGGCTGGGACGCCAATATCCGGCGTAAAGGGTTGGATATTTTGTAGCGAGACTCAACCGCGGTCAAAGAGGGACTGTTGGCAAGCGGCAATAAGACAATGCAAACAGCAAGACAGGCAATCTGCCTTACTGTTTTTGCGATCTAGCCATGCGAGCTGTCTGACCTGTCTGCACCAAAAACAGTAACATCGCTTGCGGCTGTTAGCCCAAAAAGGTCATGCAGGACAGTACAAGTGACGCTATAACCATACCGAGGGTTGGCACCATACTCAGCAGAAAGCCAACCGTTCGGCTGGCTGGGTCTTTAACATAAGATCTGAAAAACAACACTCTACCCACCAAAAATACCACGCCTGCTGCCGCTGCATATAACGGATTACCGTAATAAGCCGTGGCATATATGGCCGGAATAAACATGACTAATTGTTCTAACGTATTCTGCTGAACACGAAAGTAGCGTTCAAATTCGTCATTGCCTGAGATAGCTGGCGCTGGAACACCACACCGCCCCCGCGCACGTCCGACCTCAATGCTGAAATAAAAATATTGGACTAAGGCCAACATCACAATAGCGGTTACATACGCCATATCTAAACTCCCTTATGATTAAAAACCTCGGCGAAGCTAGCCCTAATTGAGGACTTGGGCAACCACTTAAACCAACTTCTTTAGTTCAGCCGCCGAGTACTCGCTACCGACTCAACGCCTTGGCTCTCTAGCTGGTGGCCATCATAAAACTCGCGGTGGTTTGCGCAACCACAAAGTCATCTGCCACACGAATCAACTTACCTTCCATCTGAGCCAACCGGCCCTTGCGCTTAACACATGTGCCTTCAAGACGAATGGGCGTGCCTACGGGCAACTCCGCTCTATATCGAATATCCGCTTTGGCGGTAAAGCACCTGTCGCCCTGCAGCCATACCCAGTTAGCCATCACATCGTCTAGCAAACTGAAGACAATGCCCCCGTGAGTGACATTGTCGTAGCCCATATGCTCTGGGCCTGGGGTGAATTCAGCACGGCATACATCGCCGTCCATACGAAACTGCACACCCAAACCAATAGGGTTAGCCGGGCCGCAGACAAAACATTGATTGGAGCCGCTGGCAAGAATTGCCTCACGCTTGCTCTGCTCTGTACTGCTGCCATTAGATTCATCATTTACCAGATCATTCATTTGTTTGTACCCCTCTAAATCAAAACCACTGTTAAGACCACTATCAAGCCCCCTACCAGTCCCATCCTAAGGCGCTAAACAGAACTTCCACAGCGTAAGTCGCACGCTGCCCCCACAGTTATGTATGATGACATCTTTCGGTTTGGCTATCAGGCGTGTTTAATCTTCAGAAAATCAGAGAAAACTTGGATGCATTCAAGCCAAGTTTTGTAGAGCCACAGGCGACCACCCGACAAGCGGCAGTAGCAATTATCCTGCGTCCCACGGACACCTTGTGCGATGTATTGTTTATTAAGCGCGCGGACAAAGAGGGTGACCCATGGTCTGGACAAATGGCATTTCCCGGCGGGCATTTGGAAGATGACGACGATGGCTTGAAAGGCGCGGCCATTCGCGAAACCCAAGAGGAAATCGGCCTAGATTTAAGCGATGCCGAATACCTAGGCGCAATGGATCACGAGCGAGCGCAGCCCAGAGGGCGCGTACTGAACATGCTCATTGCTCCCCATGTATTTTTGATCGAAGGCGACCCGGTATTTAACCCCAACTACGAAGTAGCAGAAGTTGTTTGGGCGCCCATGGACCAGCTATTGGCCAACTCATTGCACGACACCCACACTTATCCGATAGGCAACAGGCCGACTATTTGCAATGGCTACAGGTTGGAACGGGGGCACTTTGTTTGGGGTTTGACCTACAGAATGCTGAAGTCATTTTTCTCTACTTTAGACGCCCAGTGGCAGCCGCCGGTAGAAGTAGAAGACGCAGCACCGGACTAACAGGCTAGCAATACCTTCTTAAGATTGCCGATAACCTCTCGCAGCGTAATCAAAGCCATGTAGTTCGCGATTCTCCACCGCATTAAGATAATAGTTGCAGTGGTACGAGCGAATTTCGCTGATGCGCTGGCCCTCAAACACATACCACTCAGAGCCACGCAGAATCTCCACTGCACCCGTTTGCGGGGGCACCCAACGCATACTCCACTCAATCACAGCTTCAGATTCTTGTACCACGGCATGGTCCAGCTCCCAATTGGCTTGGGTTTTAGGTGCAACCTTACACCAGTAATTCGCCAGGGCTTCAGCCCCAACAACAGCGCTATGATCTACAAAGTAATGAACAATGTCTGGCATGAACGTAGACATCATCAAGGCGAAATCTTTGTTATTGCAGCCTTGATAGTAGGTCTGAATAACCTCAATAAATGGGTGACCTTCTTGGCGTAAGCGCATAGTTAAATCCTGTTAACAGAAAACTGACCACTGATACCGTGCCTTAGATGGGTACCCGCGGCCGCAGATATTAAAACTGCAGCCTGTCTTTTATCAATGTGTGGCTTGTGCTTTGATAAATGGCTGGCCTATGGCGTAAAACTCAGCCCCCGATAATTAGCAATGGCCAAACCCGCTGCCACACTGGTAAATGGGTCATGATCTACCACCCGCCCGGGGAAGCGATCTTCCAACAAATTGCGTACCGCGGGTATTAGGCTAGACCCACCGGTGCGCAGCACTATGTCGACCTGATCATTGCGCAAACCCGCCTTGGCTACTGTCACGTCCAATGCTTCGGCCACACGCTGCAGCGGCTCACTGATCATGTCTTCAAATTCGCGCCGCGACAGCTCAATCTCTAAATCAATTTCCGGCACATCTAAGCGCGCCACTTCAGAGCGCGACAAATCTGCCTTAAGCGTGCGAATACGCGTGAACAGCAAATAGCTCAAGTTATGCTTAATGATGTCGCGCAGGCGTTCAAATTTAATGGTGTTGGGCCCACCTGCAGCAATCCGCTCCATCACTGGCGTAGTGAATTTGTTTTGATTGAGCGTGTAGGTGACCGCCCAATTGACTAGAAGGTCTTCAAATTCTTCGAATGGAAAACGAGTTTCAATTTCTCGGTCAAAACCACGACGCTTCCACACTTCACCTTTGCCTAAGTGGGGGAAGAGTAGTTGGCGGAACAAAATCTGATCTAAATGATCGCCACCCAAACCAATGCCGTGGGTAGCAATTACATTAAAATCTTGGCCCTGACGGCGCAGCAAGCAAAAATCCAATGTGCCGCCACCAAAGTCTAAAGACAATACAGTTTCACCCTGCGCATCAGGGTTGGCATGCAAAAAGCTCACGCTTGCGGCTATGGGCTCGGGATAAAAACTACGCTGGGTAACGCCAGCATAACCAAACGCTTCGCCTAGACGACTCATGGCCAGCTGATTAGAAAATTTATCCCTGCCTTCAAAATTCACCGGATGGCCGAGGTGCGCGTTAGCAAAACCGCCAATATCGGCCTCAATAGACTTGCGAATACGCAGCAGCAGCGGTGTGATGAGCGCTACTAACCTAAACGGATGGTCAAATACCATTAGTCGGCGGACTTCCTCATCGCCCAATAAACGCTTCGTGCCGCGAAACAAACGACCTTGCAGACTGCTGTCAGTCACCGGCGCGCCGTAGATTTTTTGCGTAGAGGTTTGTACTTCGGAAATTTCCTCCCCGCCGCCTTCGTCGACAAACTGGCTGGTTTCGCCCACCACCTCAGGAATAAGCTCTACTGTCCTGCCCGTGTTATCGGCGATATATTGTTCCACAGCCAGCTGACCGGTTTTCGCGGTCAGCGTACGGTCGATATAGGTTGCAGAGGGCACAATTGAGTCGTGGGTCTCAAGTTGCACAAGACGTACGGTTTCCCCGTCGAAAATCGCCGCGGCAGAATTACTGGTCCCAAAATCTACACCAACACCCACCCGGCTCAAAACTCACCTCGTGGCAAAACAACAAACAAAATTTTTCCAAACACTGATACTGGCCTTATGTAATAAATTGACGGTAGCTGTGCCTAACCGCCGAACTCCACACTCTTAATGTAATCGGGAACCGGAATGCTTTCTTTAAGGTCTTTGCTGGGCACAGGTTCGCCCATCAAATAGCCGGCGGGGATGGTACCTGCCCAAGTGTCTCGCGCCAAATCTTCTGTGGGGTCACCGGGGTCGCCAGCACGAATTTTAGCCGACATTTCACCCAGAGGAATACGCACTACCGACGTGGCAGCACTTTCGGCACTGCTGGGCGGTCGGGCATGTTCGCTATGACCGGGGATCAAGGCCTCCACAAATAGATCCAAGGCCGCAGCTTTCTCAGCCCCTTCAACCAACTCCCCAGCACCGAAAAGACTCACCGAGCGGTAATTCATCGAGCAGTGGAAACCACTGCGTGCCACCACAATGCCGTCGACCAGCAAAACAGAAATGGCCACTTCACCCCCGTCGAGCAGGTGGTTTAACAACGCACTCTGGCGGTTACCATGCAAATAAAGAAAATTGTCTTGAACAAAATACAGCTGAGGAATAATTCTGGGCGCAACCTCTCCAGCAACCACATAAGCCACAGTGCATAGACTATGAGATTGCAGAACCTCAAGAATCGTCTGCTGATTGTATTGGGCTCTCAGCGCATTTCTGCGCACCCGAGTTCTCTCCGACGGCGCTGACGACCCAGACAAGCCTGACCGAATAGACATAGTGCCTCCAAGTATTTGCAGAATGGACCACAAGTATGTTCGGTGTATTGCGCAGAACCAACCCTCGCTTGGAACCTTCTGACAAACTGTAAAACTGAAATTTGTTAACGCGAATTGTTACAGTAAACTGTACCGATGACCCAACCCACTCATCTCAATAAATTTCGCAAAGCCAAGGCCCAGGATAAAGCCAAGGGCAAGACGCTCTGCGCCAGTGGTTTTCATAAATGGCAGGATGATGCGAAGAAGCAATTTGATGTGAAACAAGGTCGATTGGTGAGTACAAAAATATGCACCCGATGCGGCAAGGTCAAGACCACAGTGGGCTAACAGCCCACTGGGTGATCTAAAAACACATATACTTTGCGTTAGGCACCCACCGTCGCTATTGGCGCGATGTCACAACTAACACCGGTTCCTGCTAAACCGCAGTAGCCGTTGGGCACCTTGGCAAGATACTGCTGGTGATAATGCTCTGCATAGTAAAACGCCTCGGCAGGGTTTATCTCTGTTGTAATTTCTCCGTAACCCACAGATATAAGGGCTTGCTGAAAAAGCGCTTTGCTATTCAGCGCAATTTCCAATTGCTCGTCGTCGTAGGTATAGATTGCAGAGCGGTATTGCGTGCCCATGTCATTGCCCTGGCGCATACCCTCTGTTGGATTGTGGCTCTCCCAAAACAATTTCAGTAACTGTTCAAAAGTCACCTGGTCCTCATCATATACAACAAGCACAGCTTCAGTGTGCCCCGTGCCGCCACTACACACCTCTTCGTACGAGGGATTTGGCGTGTATCCGCCGGAATAACCTACTGCTGTGGTGAATACGCCAGGCATCTGCCACATACGTCGCTCTGCACCCCAAAAGCAACCCATAGCGAATTGAACCTGTTTGAAATGTCCGGGAAATGGTCCAACCAAAGGCTGGCCATGAACAAAATGTCGATCAGGAACCGGCATGCTTGCGTCTCGGCCTGGAAGAGCCAAGTCAGGGCTAGGAAGTTCTAATTTTGCGCCAAATGCCATAACTGCTTTCTCGCTTCTCAACAATTGAGCCCAGAGTGTAGCCTGATAGATCTAAAACTCTCAACTCACTTAACTAACAATCATCTCTTGTCCAATTTACAAAAAGTGCGCGCTTTGGCGCGACGAGGCTTTCCAGACCGCCACATCACCCTCTTGGTATTAACCGTTTCTTTGTTCGCTTACCCTGCTCGCCTGCTTGGCACGCCTTGTTTGCTGCCGCTTTGTTTTGCTTCTTTGTTCCTTCAACGTCAAGACAATGCTATAACGGACCCATGTTGAAATATTTTATACCAGCGCTCGCCCTTGTCATTATGGGTTGCCAAAATACGGCGTCTAAGCCGTCGGATACCGCGCCCCTGCCCGGCACTCTTAAGATTACTCAAAGCAGCGAAGCCGAGATCATTGGGGCCATAAATGAAAGAAAAAACTTTCTTGAAAACACTGACTTAATTGAAAAGCTGCCGTCAGTTTTGGCTTTTGAGCGCCAAGCGCTGCAACTTCTAAACGATCAACCTTTAAGGCTAGGGGCTATTGGCGCGGCAATTATTGAACTACGCCCTGGCAGCTTAACCGGTCACTATGCGCTGAAAAAGTTCTATCAGCATGTTGAAACCCCTGAAGGGGTAGCCACCCACGGAACAAAACTAAATCACTTATACGCAGCGCTTTTACAATCTGGTGATGGCAGCCAAGAGCGGCCCTATGAAATAACCACCAAAAATGATGCCGCGATCTTTGCATTGCTGCAAAACAAAAAGATAGTCGGTGAAATTTACCAAACCACGCAAAGTCATCCATTAGGGTTATTAACGCTCGCCAGAGCAAACGCCAGCAGCCCGTTAGAAGATACTGTATTCGACCTGTCTGATCTGCTCGAACCCTTGAGCCAACTTAACGCGAATGAGGAGGCTGGCAGCCCCTGGCCAGTGCTGCGACTGTTCACAGATGAAGAGGATTCTGCAGCCCAAGCATCTATCGGCACCTATCTCGCCAAACAACAACGTTACGATTCTGCGACTGGTTGGCTGGAGCTATCAGCGCGCAATGGCAACATGCTTGCGCATACTTTACTGGCTAGAATTTACGGATATCTCGCCGAGGTCACTGACAAAGCGCAATCAGGCAGTGCTATTGACCAACCTTTTGATCAACCTTTTGATCAAAACAGACGTCGACCTAGCGATGAACCAGAAGGTCAGCGAGGAGATCAATCTAGAGAGCAACCTAGAGAGCAACCTATAGAGCGACCGGGAGCAACCACCGAGGAATTCACCCTCCTGTCCATAAAAAATCATCGCCAAGCCATAGCTCTGGGTTCCGTGGAGTCTATGTATACGCTAGGCCGACTTTTTATTGAGAGCACTTCAAATAAGCCGCCTCTGCAACGCAACATTCCTGAGGGCGTTGAGTTTATGGAACGCGCAGGGTCTTTGGGCAGTGCCAGAGCCTATCTGTTCCTAGCCTACCAAAATGCATCTGGAAAACTGTTAGAACGTAATGATGAAAAAGCCAACAAATACTTTGCCGCTGCTGCGCAGTTAAAAAACCCCACAGCGGTCATAAACTATGCCCGGTTTTTAGTATCTTTTAATGAACTAGAACCCCACGAACAATTAGTACCCCTACTCACAGAACTGGCAAACCAAGACAATGCCAAAGCAATGGTTGCGTTAGGCAATCTCAACGCGCTGGGAATTGGTTCAAAAAAGTCCACAAGACAAGCAGTTTCTTGGTACAAAAAGGCCGTTCGAGTAGCTCAAGCCAGTCACCATGAAGCGGCAGATGTGATTAACGAGGTTGCGTGGACGTTAGCGTCAACACAGGACAAACCTCTACAACGCAGCCGCTACGCGCAAAAAATTATGGATGCGCTCATGGAGAAAAACCCCCAAGCCAGCACCCACCCTGAGTACCTAGATACCTGGGCTAATACTTATGCTGCTAATGGTGATTTTTCTAAAGCTGTTTCGCTGCAAAAGCAGGCCATCGCTTCAGCGTCCGCCCAGAACCGTAGCGACATTCTTAAAATACTCAACGATCACCTAGCTCAGTTTATGGCCGGCCAAGCAATCACCGAACAGACGCCTTAAATGCCCACAGCAGAAAACTTAGATCTGGTGCGCAACCAGACACGCCTCATAGATGTGCGCGCGCCCATTGAATTCAAACAGGGCCATATGCCCAACAGCATCAATCTTCCAATTTTAACCGACGAAGAGCGGCACAGAATAGGCATCGTTTATAAGCAACAAGGCAACGAAGCGGCGGTCCGCGTAGGGCATAAACTGGTCAGCGGATCCGTTAGAGCCGAGCGTATTGCTGGATGGCTAGACGCCTGTAAAGATCACCCCCAAACTCAAGTCATGTGCTGGCGTGGCGGCCAGAGGTCTACTCTTGCGCAAACTTGGTTAGAGGAAGCTGGCGCAAGCCAAAAAAAGGTTGCTGGCGGATTCAAGGCACTGAGGCAAGTTTGCATTGATGTTCTAGATAACCCGAACAAAAACTGGTGGCTACTTAGTGGGCGCACTGGCTCAGCTAAAACCGTCATCATCAGTAAGCTGACCAATAGTATTGACCTAGAAGGCCGAGCAAATCATCGCGGCTCGGCGTTTGGTCGCCGCCTAACGCCTCAACCCACCCCCGTTACCTTTGAAAACAGCTTGGCCGCTGACTATCTCAATCACAAATATACGGACCTTGTAGTGGAGGATGAGAGTAGGACCATTGGCAGTGTGGGGTTACCTCAGGTGTGGAGCGAACACATGCAGAGCGCGCGCATCGCGCTGGTGGAAATTGGCCTCGCGGAGCGCATTGCGCACATAGAAAAAGAGTACGTTACTGATGCCTTGGAGGAAGCAGAATCTATGGACGTCTCACCTGCACAGATTCAGCAGAATTACCTTGACGCATTGCAGCGCATTAAGCGTCGCCTTGGCGGGCTGCGCCTAAGTGAAATGGAGAAACGTTTAAACCAAGCATTCGCAGGACAAGGTAGCCACGCAAGCTGGATCAGTTACCTTCTCACCGAGTACTACGATCCTATGTATGACTTTCAACTAAGTAAGAAAGCAGATCGCATCGCTTTTCGCGGGGATAGAGGTGAGGTTTTAGAGTTCCTACAAACTAAGCAAACCAAAGAACATTCAACTGCATAACCTGCGCTAGGTCACTGTACCAACCCGCACTCTAACCCATCCAATGTCTAGCGGACTCTCCCCCTAACTGGCTTGACCATTGGCCCGCCGAGCTAGTGCAAGGTTTTGCACTACGCCTCTTCTGTCAAGCGCCTTCAATAAACTCGCGCATCATGGCGGACACCACCTCGGGCTGATCGTGATAGGTCCAATGCCCAGCATCACTCACATCTAGGAGCTGAACATCCGCAAAGTGCTCCAGCGTGCCATTCTGCCCGGTTCGCCATTCCAGGCCTTCGGTGGCATTGATGAGCAACACTGGGCAAGCAATATTTTGCCAGAGCGAAATAGTTTCGTCAGTAGACAGACCCATAGCACTGAAATTGTAGGTGTAGTTGTCGTACTTCCAGCTAAACCGCCCATCTTCCTGCTGAATAGCGCCGTGCAGAGTAAGATGAAAGGCTTTGTCTTTAGATAATTGCGGGTTAGCGTGTTGCATGCGCTGATATGCCTGCTCTAGGTTCTCATATCGCTTCGGCGCACGGCCAGCAAGGGCGCGAGTTGCATCTGACCATTCGCGGATCTTCTCAACCGTACTTTGCGGCGGCTTGCTGAGGGACCACAGGCCAATACCCTCAATGACAATTAGCTTGGACACCAGTTCAGGATAAACGCCCGCAAAAAGGGAAACGATTGCCCCGCCAAGACTGTGACCCACCAATACAACGGGACCAAAATCGTTCTGATCTATTAGCTGATACAGGTCGTAAACGTAATCTAGATACTGATACCCAGAACCCTTTACCCACTCGGAGTCACCGTGCCCGCGCAGGTCCGGCGCCACAATATGGTAATCCTCGGCATAATCTCCAATACGCGCCACCATATCGTCCCAAGTTCGGCAGTGATCTTGAATACCATGCACCAGTACTATCGTCGGATTATCACGAGAACCCCACTCAACGTAGTGCAACCTTAAGCGTTGGGAAAAGAAATTCTGGGAAGTTGCAGAAAACGAAAGAGAGTCAGATGGCATTTAGGGTCCTAAGTTGAGGTTCTTGTTGGGCACATTCGGATTGGAAAATTCAGGTTAGAAAATATCAGTCAATGACGAGCTTCGACATGCCGGAGCCGATCAGTTCGTGACTACGCCGGGAGAATACATCTCGCACAAACTCTATAAAAACAGTGACTCGCAGAGTATGACGCAAATCGGGGTGCACCAACATCCACATAGGCGGCCCTAAGACCGGGTCTATAGAATCTATGCGCTGCAAAGTCTTATCTGACTCCGCAAGAATACAGGGCAGAAAAGCCAGCCCTAGCCCCTTTCGGGCTGTCTCAAGGTGCAACAACAGGCTGTGGGTGCTAATACTCACCGGCGTATTGGGCACATGAGTTGCTAGCAGGTCTCTGCAGGTCTGAGATATTTCGCTGTCACCTTGCCAATCTACCCACGGCAATTTGGCGTAATCCAAGGTGCTGCTATTTTTTTCCAACCTAGCAACCAGCGCCTTGGTGCCGTATGGAGCCACCGCGATTGGTGCCAAAACTCTACCCACCAAAGAGTCAGCGGGATTATTAGTCACCTGCATGGTTATGTCCGCCTCGCGACGCGCCACATCTAAGCCCTGGTGGCTGGGCAAAATATGCAATTCGATATCCGGATAACTCTTTTGAAAGCGAGGCAGTTCTTGTATCAACAAACTTAATGCCAACACTTCTGGAATAATCACCCGCACAATCCCCGACAGTTTTTTGTCGCGACCAATAAGATGACCTTCAATATCGCCAAGGTCTTTGGCAACGGAAGCAACTCGCGCAACCACCTCAGCGCCCTCAGGGGTAATCACCAACCCTCTCGCTGAGCGCGTAAATAGTGTGACACCCAATCTACGTTCAAATAAATCCAGCCGACGACTCACTGTGGAGGCATTCACGCCGAGTAAATCAGCTGCCGCGCGAACAGAAAGCGTGGAAGAAAGGGCGGTAAAATATTTGTAGTCATCCCAATCCAAAACAAATCTCCTGAAACAAAAAGAAAAGCGAGAAAAAAGAGAACGAAGGAACCCATACTCTGGGGCAACCACGTTACCGGGTAGTGTAGTGCAAGACACATAATGCCATTGCGCTGCACAAACGCAACACAGCGTTGCGTTACTTTGAGTTGCATTCTTTGTTACCACGAGTAACATGATCTACATTCGGTGCCAGTAAGCACCGAATATTAGAGAGACATCCGGAACTCCTCTCCCCCTCCCCTCTTCGGATGCCTCTCCCTATTCAAAGCGGAGGACTGCAAAGTCCTCCGCTTTTTTATTGGCTATGAAAAAGTTTAAGCACAGGCCCCTCTGCTCTCCCGCATATAGATCACAAACTGTGAAGGCGGCCATGCATCGCATCCTCCCCCCCATACTAAAAACCCCCTTGAGGTTAAGAGAGAACAACCTTTTTGACGCATCGAAACTTAGCGCTAAAACTGGCTCGATTAGAGGGCAGAGGCGATAGGGTGCGCGCCCATTGCTTCCGGCGTTGCATATTGCCAATCGACTCAAACGCGCAGAAACGCAGGAACGCAGGAACGCAGGAACGCAGGAACGCAGGAACGCAACAGAGTGTTGCAGAGGTAGCGATTGCGCATCAACGTTACCTTAAGTAACATCTCTTGCAGTTGGTAGCAGTAACTGCCAATCACGAGAGACATCCGGAACTTCTCTCCCCTCCCCTCTTCGGATGTCTCTCTCATTTCAAAGCGGAGGACTGTAAAGTCCTCCGCTTTTTTTTGCCTGAAATGCCTCACCTAAAACTAACCCCAAAGACCCAACGAGCCGCAGGCAAATGCCAGCAGGCTGATGGGAAAAAGAGGAGAAGGCGGAACAAGGAAAAACAAAGAGGGAAAAAGTCGAATAAAACGCAGTGCCAAGTCGCTTCTAATTATCCAAGTGCTCGAGCGCACATCGGCGCATCCGCACCTTCCTCTTTAGCGTAAAAAATATTTGTTACTTTAGGTTGCGTTAATGTGTAACCGTAGGTAACATCTCTTGCAGTTGGAAGCAGTAACTGCCTACGACGAGAGACATCCGATACTCCTCTCCCCCTCCCCTCCTCGGATGTCTCCCTTTTCAAAGCGGAGGACTGCAAAGTCCTCCGCTTTTTTAATGCCTTTTTTTTGACTTCCGCTAATATCTCTCCATGAATAACGAACTAAGCAATTCACCACAATTTCAGCACATTCGCGTACTACGGGAGGGACTCATTGCCTGGGTAACCCTGAACAGACCCAATAAGGCCAATGCGTTGAGTCACGACCACTTAGCCGAAATAGAGGCTGCGGCTTTGGCATTTAGAGATGATGCAGAAACAAGGGTTGTGATCTTCAACGGCAATGGGCGTCATTTTTCGTCCGGCGCAGACCTCACAGAACCAAAGCAAGAACCACCACTACCGTTGGTGCAAACACGCAGGCGCGCACGCATGGGTGAACGCGCAATAGAAGCGATTTTGGGCATAGACCAAATAACCATTGCTGCTTGGCATGGCGCAGCAATGGGCGGCGGGGCATGTCTTACAACCGCCTGCGACTTTAGGGTGGGCGCGCAAGGCTGCTTTATGCAGTACCCGGAAATTGATTTGGGCATTAATTTAATGTGGAAAAGCTTGCCGCTTATCCTCAATTTAGTTGGCCCAGCTAGAGCCAAGCGACTGGTGGTGGGTGCCGAACGCCTATACGCAGATCAGTTATTGGAATGGGGCATACTGGACGAATTGGTGGAAGCTGAAGAGCTTAGTCATGCGGCGAGGAAAATGGCTGACTTTTACGCAAGTAAACCACCCATCGCTGCACAAATGATCAAGCAATCTACCAACCAACTCGCTAATGCGCTGAATCACGCAATTATGCACATGGACACGGACCAAAATTTACTCAGTGCAGCAACCGAAGACAGACAAACCGCCATAGGCGCGTATTTCAGCAAGGAACCTGGTGACTATCGGGGTAATTAGATTGTCTTGGGCAAACGCCACGCCTTTCTCTAACTAGAACTATAAGACGACTACGTTACAGCACCACAGGCAGATTAGGCGTCGGCCCACCTCAAGATAAGCGCACCGCCGTCATCAACAGTAACATCGGGAGATTCGGTAAGTTGACACACTGCACCGCTGGTGCATTCACCCGTGCGCACATTGAAGGTATAACCATGCCATGGGCAGCGCACTTCTTCCTGCACAACTGGCGAATCAATGAGCGGACCCATTTGATGCGGACATTGTGCGGAGTAGGCCAGCCACTCATCATCAATCTGGATTACCACAAAATCGCGTCGAGACAGCGTTACCAACACAGGCAGAATAAGTTCGTGAGCTGGACCCAAGGCCAGCGTTTCTGACCGGTCAAAACCTTCAACACGCCGATCTATTTGCTGCTGACGCTCAACCATCATTGCTACGTCTTCATCGTAGAGTTGCTCGTAGGCTTTGGCGTAAGCTAAGCCTACTTTCTCTTTCGCTTCAGGCGGCACATCTGGCACGTAGAAGTCGACAACAATATCGAGCACATTTTCGCCTTCCACAAACACATGGGTCCAAATCTCAGCCCCCTTGTTTGGACCCTCAAGGTTACGGGTAATCCAGCGACGCGCCTGCCGATCTAACTTCAGCTCAATAAGACTATTAGAGGGATTGCTGGCACCAACATTACCTACTTGCGCGCGCCAACCCCAAGCTCCGGCGTCCAAACACCGAATCTCGGCAAAGCTACGCTTGTGTAGGTGGGGTAAATGCGCCCAATCCAGCGTATTTTCGTACATCCGCTCAATACTGACGGGGAGTCGGCGACGATAACTGCCCACATGATTAACCGCGTTGTCCGCCTGCGCAGGCAGGAACGTATATTTCACGATTCACCTGCATTGTTCTTGCTGGCGTTAACCACCCACAGCTCAGAAGAGGCAACGCGCCTCATCTAAATGCTACTCACTTGCTTCATTTCATAACTCATTTCACAGCCATCAATTTCAGTAATATTGGCTTGCGCTACCCATGCTTTTTGTAAATCTAAACACAAGGTTTCACGCATAATATAGTCTTGGTGCTCCTCAATGGCCTGGGCTAAGTCGCCCTCGGCAAAATAAATCACCGTGATACGATCAGTCACTGCAAAACCACTGTCTTTTCTACCGCGTTGGATGCGGTTAACCACTTCACGTGCATAGCCACCGCGAATCAATTCAGGTGTCAAAGCACAATCTAGATCTACGCTGATTTGACTATTGGATACCGTATTAGTGCCAGGCTTAGCTTGTTGCTGAACCTGAATTTCTTCATCGCTGAACACTTCCACATCACCATTAGCCTCAAGGCTGATACTGCCTTGGCTCTGTAGCTTTGCAATGTCATCTGGCGAGAGCGCACTGATCTGCGCGGCAAAAGCCTTCATACGCTTGCCTAATCGCTTACCCAACAGAGGGAAATTAGCCTTCGCCTGCAACTCAATGTAATCGGACTCGTCAGCCGAGTAGCGAATTTCTTGCACGTTAAGCTCGTCACGGACATAACTTTCCAACAGGCGCATATCATCTAACAACGCTTCATCGCGGTTAATAATGGTTAGACTGGCCAGCGGCGTACGTAAGCCAATCTTAACCTCTTCGCGCTTTTGCCGACCCAGCAAAATTACTTGCTGCATACGATCCACCGCAACCTCAAGGGTTGGTTTAACCTTCTGCTCGTCTGCCATTGGGTAGTCGCACAAGTGCACAGATTCTGGGCTAGGCGCATGACCGGCCAAACGTTCTAACGACTGGAATAAATGTTCTGAGATAAACGGGGTGAATGGTGCCATCACCTGAGCCAATTCAAGCAACACTTCATAAAGCGTACTGTAGGCGGCAATTTTATCGCCGGTGATTTCTTCACCCCAGAAACGACCACGGTTCAAACGAATATACCAATTAGTCAAATCTTCAATGAACGCAAACAGCTGAGGCACAACATTGTAAAGCTTGTAGCCTTCCATTTCTTCAGCCACATTGCTCTTCAGCGTTTGCAACCGAGACTGCAACCACTGATCTAAAACGTTGTCACCATAATGCAGGCCCTTGTCTGGCGACCAGCCATCAATGGCGGCATAAGTACGCAAAAAGGAAAATGCGTTGTACCAAGGCAACAATGCCCGGCGCACCATATCGCGCACTCCAGCATCAGCAAACCGCTGCTCTTCGCCCCGCACCAGACCTGAATTAATACAATACAGGCGCAAGGCGTCAGCGCCGTAGGCCTCCATCAAATCATCTGGCGGGGTGTAGTTACGCAAACTCTTCGACATTTTTTTGCCGTCTTCCGCCATAACCATGCCGTTAACAATGACATTTCTAAATGCAGGTTTATCGTACAGTGCAGTAGCCAATACCGTTAAGGTATAAAACCACCCTCGCGTTTGATCCAGGCCTTCCGCAATAAATTCGGCAGGGAAGCCAGCCTCAAAGACCTCTTTATTTTCAAAGGGATAATGCAGTTGCGCGTAAGGCATGGAGCCTGATTCAAACCAACAGTCTAAAACCTCTTCAATACGTCGGTAGGTGCCCTCTTCACCTTCAATGCTAAAGGTCAGGCCATCTACATGCTCACGGTGCAGGTCATCTACCTTAACCCCAGAATATTGCTCTAACTCTTCAATTGAGCCGATGCAGAGCGCATTTTCCGTAACATCGTTAATCCAAACAGGCAGCGGTGTACCCCAAACACGATTCCGGGAAATAGACCAATCAATAGAGCCTTCCAACCAATTACCAAAACGACCCTCTTTGATATGGCCAGGCACCCAGTTAATCTGCTCGTTAGCCTTAAGCAATTTATCCTTAATCGCAGTGACTTCCACGTACCAAGAGGGAATCGCTCTATAGATCAGCGGCGTATCTGAGCGGTAGCAATAAGGGTAGCTGTGCTGAATAACCTCTTGGCGATAAAGCACGCCCTGAGATTTAAGCTGATTGATAATTTCTTTATCCGCAGCCTTTACGTGCAATCCTGCGAACTCCGGTACCTCTTCTGTGAATTCACCATGAATGGTCACAGGACACACAAATGCCTCAATACCATGGGCACGGAGCACACGGTTATCATCCTCACCAAAAGCCGGCGCCTGATGCACAAGCCCTGTGCCGCTTTCCGTGCTGACATAAGCGTCACTGACCACGACAAAGCCGCCTTGGTCCTGCATGTCTTTAAAGTAATCAAAGATAGGCGCGTATTTCTTACCTACTAACTCCGAACCAATAACGGTTTTTACAACCTCAAATTCACTGTCCCCTTGATAATGAGGCAGCCGCTCTGTGGCCAAATAAATCTTTTCCCCAGATTCAGGATCAACAACCAGCGAATATTCAATATCTGGCCCCACACAAACGGCCAGATTAGATGGCAAAGTCCACGGGGTTGTTGTCCAAATAGCTAAGTGTGCGTCTTCGTCCAACAATTTCAGCAGCACTGTCACCGCAGGGTCTTGCACATCTTGGTAATTAGACGTGGCCTCGAAGTTCGCCAGCGGCGTACCCAGCGCGGTAGAAATAGGCATGACCTTCACGCCTTGGTAAATAAGCCCTTTGTCCCAAAGCTGCTTAAATACCCACCACAAAGATTCCATGTACCAAACGTCCATGGTCTTGTAGTCGTTATCAAAATCAATCCAGCGACCAATCCGCGTAATGGTGTTACGCCACTCGCCGACATACCTTTGCACGATGCCACGGCACTCGTCGTTGTAGCCCGCAACACCGAGTTTTTCTACCGCCTCTTGCGCGGACAATCCCAGCTGCTTATCAATCTCATGTTCAATGGGCAAACCATGGCAATCCCAGCCAAAGCGACGCATTACATAGCGACCCTTCATGGTCCAGTAGCGCGGCACAATGTCTTTTATAGTACTGGCAACAAGGTGGCCGTGGTGCGGCAAACCCGTGGCAAACGGAGGGCCGTCGTAAAAAATATACGGCTGCTTTCCCTTGGTATTATTTAAGGATTTTTGAAATGCCCCGGTGTCTTCCCAAAATTTGAGAATGTCGTGTTCCATCTCAACAAAGGAAAATTGGGCGCTATCAGATGACTCGGACATGTATAGATATTCTATGGCTGAAATTCGGCGCTAATAGTACCTATTTTGGCCGCAGGATGCTGTCAACTTGATAAGGAAAAGGATAGCCTTTTAAGCCTTAAAGGAGAGGAAAAGACAGATGGATCTGAAGAACATGCAAATTGGGGCCGTATTTCCCCACAATGAAATAGGCACCGACCCCAGTGCGATTAAAGCCTACGCCCAAGGTGTAGAAGCATTAGGCATCAGCCACCTACTCATTTACGACCATGTGTTAGGGGCAGATCCAGACCGAGAAGGCGGTTTTCGCGGACCCTATGATAAAGACGTCGCCTTTCACGAGCCGCTCACCACCTTCGCCTTTATCGCCGGTGTGACAGAAAAGCTAGAAATGATTACCACGGTTATGATTCTGCCCCAAAGACAAACGGTATTGGTGGCCAAACAAGCGGCGCAAGTTGCGCTGCTGTCAAACAATCGCTTCCGCCTAGGTGTAGGGGTGGGCTGGAACCAAGTGGAATACACCGGCCTGAATGAGACATTCAACAATCGCGGGCGTCGCCAAGCAGAGCAAGTGGAAGTGATGCGCAAGCTGTGGAACGAAGACTCAATAGACTACACCGGCGAATATCACCGCATTGATAAAGCCAGCATCAACCCACGCCCTAGCAAGCCAATCCCGGTTTGGTTCGGCGGATCAGCACCAGCACTGCTGGACCGCACAGCGAGACTAGGCGACGGGTGGATACCCTTAATGGGCGCAAATGAAAAAGCGCAAGCATGTCTAGACCACATGAAGGCAAAGCGTGAAGAGGCTGGATTGAGCTTTGACGGCTTTGGCATACAATCACAGGCCCAGTACGCGGGTGGCGATGCCGATCGGTGGGTTAAACACGCTAAGGCTTGGCAGAACATGGGCTGCACCCACTTGGCAGTGGCTACGCACAATGCAGGAGAAACCAATGTCGATGGTCACCTGAAACGCATTGAGGAGTATCAACGCGCTCTGCAGGCATAGCTGCAAACAAGATTAGGAGTGTGCGATTTATCAGATCACGCTCCTCTTACCGTCTATCTTCCCGCTCAGTGTTACGCCTACTGATTCGCAACCGCTGGTGAACAAAGGTGGCAAGCGCCACTCATAACTTTCTAGCTGGGAAAGCATCCACCGTTTCACGCGCTATTTGCTGCAAATAGCGCGCTTCATCCTTAGGTAGACGTCCGTAATAGTCGTAGGCAAGACCATCCAGGTCATCATCATAGAGCGACAGATAAACCACACAGGCCCCCAAATACGTACCGCGCAAGTTAGGATGAGTGTGATCAAAATCAGCGTGCAGGGAGAAACTGGGACGCTTTTGGTAGGAACGCGCATAGGCGAGCCCCACAGGAATCACTTTAGCCTTCGCAGCCAGCCCTGCTTCGATGTAAGTCTCACTCACTAGGTTAATCATATTTTTATCGGCTAGACGATGCGGCGGTACATAAGCGTGGGTCATATAAAGCATTGGTGTAGCGCCAATCTGTCGAACTTTGTTGGCGTAACTTACCGCTGTATCTAAGAACATTTGGCGCGTTTCAGGGGTCAGTGCCTCGAAACTTGCGCCCTGCATCACCACCGCTTGAAATGGGTCCTCGACACCAATCTGGCCAGGCGTTAACAGCCAATCTATATTGTGATGTCTGAGGCTAGCATTACCTATTGTGGCTGATCTAAATTCGAAGCTACTGGTTGGGCTACCTTTATGGCGCTCAATCGCCATCCGTTCCACATGATTGTGCAAACTATCGTTGTAATAAAGATAGCTGTTGCCAATAAACAGCACGCGCTTCAGCGCAGCTTCCTGACCAGTTACGGTGCCCGCCGGCAAACTGAACGCCAACAACAAGGCTAAAAATACTCGTCTAAACATAGGTCTTTTGTTCTAAATTAGTGGAGTGAGCATACTACCAGCACAGTGGGCGTTACTCATAAAACGATTGCCGCTACACCCAACGAGTTACTGTCCGACATCGCCGCAAGCTTGTTCAAGACAACCCTTCAAAAAGTAAACTGTTCACTATATTCCAGCTAGCAAGCGGCGAATCAAGCAAGTGGCTATGAAACTCAAAAAATATTCGTGGGAGGATATTCACTGCAAAAACCCATTTGAATATTTGTGAATCATAAGTTTACAACCATCTACCCCTCAGCATAGCCTTGAACTCCAAAACAAAAATAATAAGGAAGTAGTTCCGATGAAAATGATCAGTACAATTCTCGCAAGCTTGGCGATGTTAGGTTCAAGCCTTTCCTTCGCAGACGACCACAGTGCGGCCTATGGAGGCGTTGAAACTTTTGCCTGTAACTTCAAGGAAGGCAGCAATTTTGATGACATGCTCGGCGTGGCCAAGAAGTGGGACAAGTGGATGAGCAAAAATGCAACGGGCCTGTATTCTGGTTTTGCAATGACACCTTACTACTTCAGCGAGCCTTCGGCTGACTACTATTGGGTTGGCTTTACCAACAATTTTGCCGACCAAGGAGTTAATGACGAGATATACATAAACAAAGGCGGGGCTATCCAGAAAGCCTTTGACGCAATTGAAGTATGTGAATCACGCTCTCAATACATGTGGACCCGCGTTAGAGATACCTTTAGCGAACCGGTATCAGGCGGTTATGTGGACTTCGCTCAGTGCAGTCTAAAAGCTGGCGCCGATATGAGTCAGTTGGCTGAAGCAGATGCCAAAATGGCAAGCTTCCTAGATGGTATTAGTAACACTACTCGCATATATCGTTGGATGCCGATTCAAGGCACAGATCTAGGCGGCGCTGACTTTATTCAAACGCAGTGGGAAGAATCGCTGCCTTCAAGAGGCAAGCATATGGATGCATTTATACAGGCCGGAGGCCCACAACAACAGGCAGCCATCTACAACCCACTGCTTGATTGCACTAGTGGCCCCACAGCAAAATACGTTTCTGTCGGCGGCTCTGAATAAGGGAGCATCAGATCCACCGGTAAACAGCGCCTCGCACCTTTTGCGAGGTACTGTTCGAGCTTTTGTAAAAATCACATCGCTCAACATCAAAAACATGCCTCTTCTAAGCGGTATATCAAACACCGTAGCGCCGACCTCCTCAGTAATCGACACATAAAAACAGTTAGTTTTATCCCTAGCTCATGCGAACCCATGGCAACACGCTCAAGGGTATAGACGAAAGCCATAGACGAAGGGCTTAAACGAAGGTCATAGTCGAGGCTAATCAGCGATGGCCAAAAGTTATTCGAAAAGGCCCCTAAGTAGGAAAAAAATTAACTCGCCGCCTGACTATTTTTGCAGACTAAAAATTTTCGCTGGCAACAAGATAAAGACGAAAAGTCTACGGGGCCAAATTGGAAAAAAGTGAAAAGAAAACTGGCAAGAAAACCGAGAAGAAGAGCTAAGAGGGAATTATGAGGCGGGAAATATCAAAGGGGTAGATACAGCCCCCAACAACGCTTTACGCCCGTGGGGACTCTACCGTGTGCAGAGGTGCTAGCTGCCCCAGCTCTTGAGTTGAATAACGAAGGAATCGTCTTCAACAGTACGAATGTCCTTTACGCTGCGAAGAAATTCGGCCCAAGCAGGATTGTTTTGGTTCTCTTCAAACAAAGCCGTCATTTCAGCCATGTTGTTTGCAGATATAGCCACACCGTGGGTGGTTGCTGCTGTGCCATTACCCATAGTCTGAAAGACATTTGATGGCAGATTACTCTCGCGGGAGGACATCATTTTCGTCCACGCCGCAGCATAAGATGCAGGATCCTCAACGTTCATCAAGATGAAACGAGTGACAGGATTAGCTGATGTAATGACATCACTAGAACCCGCAGTGATGTTGGTTAATCGAAACATAGTTTGGCTAACTTGGGTTGCTGACTTGCGCATTGCCCCTTGCAACGTAGCCCAATCTTTGGAACCTTGATTTAAAGCCCGCGCCGCGTCCATTTCAGCACTTGATGCGTACGACACCGATAACGAGTGCGTTGCTGGGTTAGTACCATTCGAGAGCATCTGCGACAAAGTTACTACGGCGGTACTCTTCTTCCCGGTTGATGAGTTTCGATATTTTTCTAGAGCAGCAACCACTGCCGCGGGATCATTGACGTTAATCTGGTAATAAATACCCATGCGGGTTTCTGCTAAGGCAGATTGCGTAAGAGCGAGAAGCAGCATAGATGCTGCAAATATTATGCGTTTCATTGGAGTTTCCTTTTTATTATTATTTTTGGTGGACACGAGTATTGAAGAATTACCCCCTGCGGTCAACAAACGTACGGTGGTAAATACTTTGCATACTAGACTTTGAGCTAGGCTTTTAATATCCCAAGACACAGGGCACCTCACCTAATGCCCATAAATCTGGAAGAGGCAAACTACCTAAATAGACAGGCGCTTACTGGTGGTTTTGCAGTGACCTAGGCAGCGCTAGACATCAACAAATCTAGGCGGCTGGCCAGTTTTTCAATAGATCCTGCAAAGACTGGCACGACCAACTGGTCTGTGCCCGCTGCAGCATAGGCGGCAATCGTCTCGGGGTTTACTGGATGACGATTTGGTCCAACGATGAGCTGAATATCCTGCCGAGAGCGGCCACTGGCCGCCAAAGCTGCATCCAGCCCAGGCAACCGTTCTACCAACGCCTCAGGGGTTAAATCATATCCATACCAACCGTCGCCCATGCGCGCAACGCGTCTCAAAGCAGGATCAGACTCGCCACCAAAAATAATCGGCGGGTGAGGTTTTTGCACAGGCTTAGGATTAAAATGACAAGGCGCGAGCTCCACGGTTTTACCTGAAAACTCTGAAATGCCCTCGGACCACAATGCACGCATAACCATAATATATTCTTCGGTCCTAGACGCTCGCGTGGAGAAATCCATGCCTAGGCTGTCGAACTCTTCTTTGAGCCAACCAATGCCCACACCAAAATCTACTCGACCACCCGACAGATAGTCTAAGTCGGCAACCATTTTCGCCGTGTAAACCGGCTGCCGTTGAGGCACCAAGCAAATACCCGTACCCAATCGCACGCGCTCAGTGTGAGCGGCGATGAAGGTTAAAGCAGTAAAAGGATCTAGCAGACCTTCCGGGTTACCGGGAATGCGGCCATCATCTGCGTAGGGGTAGGTAGAGGCATATTCGGGGTAAAACAGCACATGCTCAGGCACCCAAATACCATGCACACCCTTGGCTTCTACCATTTGCACGGCGTCTTTGATAAACCCGACCGGCGTATGTTCATTAAACGCCATAGCGACACTAATCTTCATCATTCCCTCTCCCAAAGGTAAAAACATTACTTAGCGTGGGCTGTTGCGCCAACAGATGCAAGGACGCTAACACGACACGCGCTTGCCCTACGCCCCAAAATCCAGCACTGAGAATAAATTGCTAGCTTGCAGCAGCGCCGGCCTTAATAAAGTCCACTACCAAACCCGGATCTTGCATGGCGATGAAGTGTGTTAACTCGGGCAGCAAAACGTCTTGCCCATTCTGAAATTGATGCGCCAACTCTGGCCAAGTAGGCGACGCCGAAAAATCCATCTCCTGGCTTGTTTCATCGCGAGGATTCGCCCGCAACACCACCACTGGGGTGTTAATCGATGCGATCAACGGATATATATTTTCATCAAAGTCAGCCATGTAAACTGACGCCTCGACTTTCGGCGGGCAAGCCAACTCTAAGCCCTCGCCTGTAGAGGAAGGTACGAGACCATGTTCGCAATAATCAGCAAAAACCTGCCGATCCCAGGTTGCGTAGGGCGCACGCTCGGCATAGCGATCATGCATGTCAGCAACCGTTGAAAATTGGCCTCGGCGGCGAGCCACAGGGTGCTCTTCCACTGAATCAAATTGATGTTTGGTGCTGTTCTTAAATGCCTCTGGAGACAGAATAACCGGGTCAACCAACACTAGGTGTTTGAAATGTTTCGCCTGGTGACCACACGCATGCACAACACAGTGACCGCCCATCGAGTGCCCTACACCGATGGCGTCCTTAAGACCGAGCATTTCACATACATGGAGTAGGTCATTACCGAACTGGGGCCATTTGTAAGGGGGCACATTTCCTGACCGCCCATGTCCGCGCATATCCACTGCAAAAATGTGCCAATCTTCCGGCAGGCCTGCCACAATTTGATCCCAGCAGCGCGCATGAAATCCAGTTGCATGAACCAGCAACACTTGCTGACCACCGGGCCCACCCCATTCAAATACACATAAATCAACATCAGGCAGGTTAAGGGTCATTTGCTTTGGCGAAGCTGGCATATATCAAACTCGAATGGACTACAAAAATGAGAAACGCGCTAAATGCTCGCCCCGGTGACGGCGGATATCTTAGGCGAAAGCGCAACAAAGCGTTACACTAGAAATTTGTACAATAGTGTATTAAAGAACATTTATTCACCGACCATTTATCGATTATTCACCGACGAAAGCCATGACAGAACAAATCAATACCAGAACAGAAGTTGTTTCAGACGAAGCAGAATTGCTGATTCTTGTCGACAGCGAAGATCAGCCTATTGGCGAGCTGGATAAAGCCGCCTGCCACAATGGCGAGGGCACTCTACATCGAGCATTTTCTTTGTTTATCCTCAACGGTAAAGGTCAAATTTTGCTGCAAAAGCGCGCAAAAAGTAAACGCCTGTGGGGCGGCTACTGGTCTAACTCTTGTTGCTCGCACCCACGGGTGGGTGAGTCAATGATTGATGCAGTAGTCCGGCGCAGTGAGCAAGAGGTAGGCATCAAGGTGGATGCGAAGTTTATTTATAAATTTGAATACTCTGCCCAATTTGGCGAGGCAGGTAGCGAGAGAGAACTGTGCTCTGTCTATGTGGCACAAACAAACGATGAACCGGTATTCAATACCGAAGAAATCAGCGCCTGCCGCTGGGTCTCCCCAGCGAAACTGGCCAAAGCATTAGTCGACAACGCCGACCACTATACGCCTTGGCTAAAAATGGAATGGGAAACACTGCGCCGCGATCACAGCAACGTGCTCAGAGCCTCTTGAGATTAGGCTTGGGCCCTGCCCTCGCCCCGCAGCTAGGCTACTAGGCTTGGAGATCTAAACAGGCATCAGCTTTTGCTGGGGCCCAGCTTGTGCATCTGGAAGCGAAATCACAATTTCATCCGCTAACCTAATCAAACCACCCTTCACAACTACCGCCATTACCCCAGCTTTACGCACAAGACTGCCATCAGCGTCTCGCTCTAATACTGCGGCCATTAATCCTGGCTGATAATCATCTAACTGCTTACATGGATTTCGCAAACCCGTTATACACAGTTGAGCTTCAGCGCCTATATTGAGCAAAGTGCCCGGCGGCAGACCCAATAAATCTATGCCGACAGTGGTGAGATTCTCACCCATCGATCCACGCACCACATTAAAGCCCTCAGCCTGTAATTGTTGGATGAGTTCGAAATGCAACAAGTGCACCTGCCGCAAGTTGGGTTGTGCTGGGTCGGCTTTTACTCTAGATCGATGCTGAACGGTAACTCCGCTATGCACATCGCCCTCAAGACCAATACCCCGAAGCAAACGCGCTTGGTCCATCGATGATTTTGAAAAGCCATGGTGACCACTGATGCAAATACAACTGAGGAATGACATTACGAGAGACCTTATGTTTAAAGGGGTTGTTGAGCCCTAATTATGAGGAAAACGGCGTTCTGCATGGGGCAGCATTTCAATGTATCCACCAAACGGTACCTTTAATAGGACCACTGGCCTCTCTAAACGGCTATGTCCTATCTTAAACTTAGCACCGATTTCCAATGACTTTCGCTACAAATAAACTTGCAGAGCGAAGTTCCAAATTTTGCGAGTGGATATGCTGCTAATTAGATCAAAAATAAATATTACTAACCTTTCGTTTCATCGCATGGTGCAATCTAGAGCTCTGCTGTTACTGGCGGCAAGTTCACTGCTGCTAGGCAGTTTCAACGCTGCGCACGGTGCAGAAACTGGTTCAAATGCACGGTCAACTTCAAACACTACAACCACCCTGCCTCAGCAACAAGCGACCGATATCAAAAACCTCCCAATCGTTTGGGTTAATGTCGCCACGGGAGAACTTAAAGTTTTTGGAACGTTAGAGGACGGTACACGTAACACCCTATTTGCAACTAAGGTGTCTATCGGCCGTAACGGCTCGGGAAAAACTAAGTCTGGCGATCAAAAAACGCCAGTAGGCATTTATAAGACGGAAAAATTCATTGAACGAAAAGATCTACCTAAACGCTACGGAAATGGTGCCTTTACGTTGAATTACCCAAATCAATACGACAAAATTTTAGACCGAACAGGTGACGGGATTTGGATTCACGGGCGACCCAGCGAAAAAGAAGACGCACCCTATCTAGACACAAAAGGCTGCGTTGTCATGGACAACGAAAATCTAAACAAGTTACGAGAATTTATTCAACCAAAGGGCACAACAGTAATAATAAGCGAAGAGTTTGAGCCAACAAATCTTGGCCCAAACCAAACCGCCATTATTCAGCGCATACAAAACTGGTCAAATGCATGGGTTAGCCTAGACCACGAATCCTATATGGATTTTTATGATAAAAGTTTCTTCAACGGCAGTCGTAACTATTCAGACTGGGACAACTACAAAGGAAGGATTAACGCCTTTAAGTCGTTCATCAAC
>OJDI01000114.1_pt1 | contig 40740 bp, 32 predicted proteins | sample 1592601 | NCBI WGS metagenome assembly OJDI01 (sample SAMN05416845, study PRJEB24817) | seawater metagenome | isolation source: Sea water | place: Canada:Atlantic | collected 2013-07 | reverse complement strand
AGCATGAATTTTTCTATGGTATTGTGACCGAGGGCTCAGGCACATTCATTATTAACGGCGAGGTTACCGAGCTTAAACGCTGGGACCGTTTCTTCTGCCCTGCAGGCGTTTCTGAGTTCGAATATCAAAGTGATTCAGGTATGTCTGTTCTCGAATGTTACCCTGGAAATAGCTAAGCGTACTTACTCAATAATATCAGTGTATGTGCGAACCATTAGCGAATATTTTTATTAATTTATTCGTTAATGGTTTAAAACAGGGATATTGTGTGCTGTAAACTTAGGAGTAACATTGCTTTTCCTATTTAACTTTCAGAGTATCATTTTCGTTATCTAAGCAAGCGCCGCTTACTGTAAACCTATTCGCCCATCTAAATTTAATTTAACCTAATATTCAACAATCTAGATTCATACTAAGTTTTCAGCAGTATTAAACTGCTTGAAAATACTCGATCTATTTTTATCGACAACCGCAATATATACTTTACCAATTGTAATTTAAATTGGACTTACCAATATGTAGTGTGTAACATCTTAAAATACTGGTGGTGATTAGTATGTAGTGGGTTTGAGTTGCTTTATTGGTCTGGCCTGTTGGGTTGTGCTACAAAAGTAATGAGTTGCAGTTTAGATTTAATTGGCGGTTTAAGTGTTTCATTTAATTTGGTTACTTAAATTACAAAGAAGCATATTTGCCACCTTAAATTTACTTAAGTCTTGCTAAGTTCTGTATAAAGTTTTAGTGCAACATGTACGGGAAAGCTAGCTTTATAGCGAACTAAACAATTAGCGTTAGACACTTACTTAAGTGTCTTAAATAAATAAGAAATTATCATGAATAATGATGTGGAGATAAAATAATGCGTGAAGCTTGGCGATGGTTTGGTCCTAATGATCCTGTGTCAATTAATGATGTCAGGCAAACTGGTGCTACAGATATTGTTAGCGCTTTGCATGCTATTCCAACTGGGGAAGTATGGCCGTTAGATCAAATTCAGGCCCATAAAGCGTTAGTTGAACAAGGTAATAATGAGCAATCTGAGCTAGTTTGGTCTGTTGTTGAAAGCATACCTGTGCATGAAGATATTAAGTTAGGTCGCGACAACAGTCAGCGCTACGTTGATGCTTGGATAGCTTCAATGGAAAACTTAGCTCAATGCGGTATTAAAACTATATGCTATAACTTTATGCCAGTTATCGACTGGACTCGCACTGATTTAAAGTTTCAACTGCCCAATGGTGGTTATGCACTAAGGTTTGATCAACAAAAATTTGCTGCCTTTGATTTATATATATTGAAGCGAGAAAATGCAGAAGCCGATTACTCAGCTGAAGAGTTAGAGCAAGCCAAAGCGGTTTACATGGCTATGTCTGAAGATGAAAAAACACTGTTAACTAATAATATTATTGCTGGTTTGCCAGGTAAAATGACAGACGCATACAACATCGATAATTTTAGAAGTATGTTGGCGAACTATAAAGATATTACAAAAGATATTTTAAGAAAAAATTTGTTTGCTTTTTTATCACAGGTGTTACCAAAAGCGGAGCTGTTAGGGGTTAAATTAGCCATACACCCTGATGATCCACCAAGAGATATGTTAGGCCTACCTCGCATAATTTGTACATCAGAAGATTTAGATATCTTATTCTCTGAGCTGCCAAGTCCTGCAAACGGAATCACCTTATGTGCCGGTACTTATGGGAGTCGTCCAGATAACAATCTTCCTGTAATGGCTAAGCAATATGGTGCGCGTATTCATTTTGCTCATTTGCGTGGCGTTAGTAGAGACAAAAATGAACAACGCTCGTTTTATGAAGCTGAGCATTTATCTAGCGACGTTGATATGGTGGGAATAATTTCAGCATTATTGAGTGAAGAAAAGTCACGTGCTGACAATAAAAATAGTGCGCCGATATTTATTAGACCTGATCATGGACATCAAATACTAGATGACATTAACAAACCCGGTAACCCAGGTTACTCGTGCATTGGTCGCTTAAAAGGCCTAGCCGAAATTAGAGGTGTTATTAAGGCACTTAGCCAAGTAAGTTAATAATAGTATTAGTGATATAAAAAACTGAAACTGAAACCAAAGCAATTTTGCTTTGGTTTTTTTGTATGTCGTACATAGAAAACTCGCTTGATTTGAATCTACTCATACCAAACTCAATGTCCAAGCAAAATTAGCTATAAAAGGTTTAATAAAATAAACACCTTTTATATAAATTGACAAAATCTCTCCACGATTATAAATCATGTACTGTAAACTACAGTAAAAAATACATTAGTAACTTTTTAAACTGAAATTGACAAAAGTTACTAATGTTAAATAAGTTCTTTTATATCAGTCAGATAAAAGTACCGGTTATTAAGATTTTTATTGATAAAAAAATAAATCAATAAAAAACTTGATACTGTACGACTATACAGTATACTTTGCTCAATTAAACGAATTAAGCACCTAAATTATTTTGGAGCAACAAATGAACGATAACAAAGAAAAAGCATTATCAGCTGCCTTAGGCCAAATCGAACGTCAATTTGGTAAAGGTTCAATTATGAAGTTAGGTGATAATCGCAGCATGGACGTTGAAACAATTTCAACGGGTTCATTAGGATTAGATATTGCACTAGGTGCTGGTGGTTTACCGCTTGGACGTGTTGTTGAAATTTACGGTCCAGAATCAAGTGGTAAAACAACATTAACACTTGAAGTTATTGCTGAAGCACAACGTAATGGAAAAATTTGTGCCTTTGTTGATGCTGAGCATGCACTTGACCCAATTTATGCTGAAAAGTTAGGTGTTAATATTAACGAGTTATTAGTGTCTCAACCTGATACGGGTGAGCAAGCGCTTGAAATTTGTGACATGTTAACGCGCTCTGGTGCAATTGATATTATCGTAGTTGACTCGGTAGCTGCTTTAACACCAAAAGCTGAGATTGAAGGCGACATGGGTGATTCACACATGGGCTTGCAGGATGTCTTATTGAACTTAGCGGCATAATCTTTCATTTAGAAACTATTCGTATATTTATTTTTCTAAATGCATATACAAATAGTATTTAATAACTCTTAGAGAACGAGGTTCTTAACAATGTCAGTAACTGAAAATAAAGATAAAGCTTTATCAGCAGCATTAAATCAAATTGAAAGACAATTTGGTAAAGGTTCAATTATGAAGCTAGGTGAAAATAGATCAATGGACGTAGAGACTATTTCCACTGGGTCGCTAGGTCTAGACATTGCTTTAGGAGCTGGTGGTTTACCTATGGGGCGTATCATCGAAGTTTATGGCCCAGAGTCTAGTGGTAAAACTACACTAACACTTGAAGTAATTGCTGAAGCACAGCGTAATGGAAAAATATGTGCATTTGTCGATGCTGAACATGCTCTTGATCCTATTTATGCTGAAAAATTAGGTGTGGATATTAATGAATTATTAGTTTCACAACCTGATACTGGTGAACAAGCGTTAGAGATTTGTGACATGTTGACACGCTCTGGTGCTGTAGATGTTATTGTTGTTGATTCAGTGGCGGCATTAACCCCTAAAGCAGAAATAGAAGGTGATATCGGAGATTCGCACATGGGACTTGCCGCCCGGATGATGAGTCAGGCAATGCGCAAAATGACTGGTAATTTAAAACAGTCAAATACCATGTTGATTTTCATTAACCAAATCCGTATGAAAATTGGTGTGATGTTCGGCAACCCAGAAACGACCACAGGTGGTAATGCACTCAAATTCTATTCTTCGGTTCGTTTAGATATTCGTCGTATTGGTGCGGTAAAAAATGGTGATGAAATTGTCGGTAATGAAACGCGTGTTAAGGTGGTTAAAAATAAAGTTGCGCCGCCATTTAAACAAGTAGAGTTTCAAATCCTTTACGGGAAAGGAATTAATAGCCTTGGTGAACTAATTGATTTAGGCGTACAAAATGGCTTTGTTGAAAAATCAGGTGCTTGGTATAGCTGTAACGGTGAACGTATTGGCCAAGGTAAAGCTAATGCTACAAAATACTTGGAAGAACATCCTGAAATGGCCAAAGATTTAGATAGTCGCTTACGAGAAATGTTTCTAACGAAAGCTGAAGCCAGCACAGAAAAAGTTGAATAGAAGCTTTTTCAATTATTGCTAATAATTAAGTCAAATAAAGGAGGGCGTAATACCCCTCCTTTTTTAATTAACTTGAAAAACTAAATAAAAGCTAAATAACTTGAGCTTAAAATCACTAAAATACATTGTAATATAATACAAGTTATCTAATTACTTCTCTTAAAGCCTGTATAAACGATAAAAATACATCGTAATATAATAAAGTAAAGCAAATGCTTTCCTTATGTACGCAAAATAACAACAAAAATGTTAAATAATAAATGAATATCAATAGCTTGATGTATTTATAATTATAGTCTATTTGTTTAATACTACTTAATATTTATGGAGTTTATCTATGGAATTAAGATTTCTGCTTATTGAAACAGACGGCTTTGTTAAAAATGAATGTGTCAACATTGCAGATATGCACTCAAAGATATTTCGAGCCAACGTAGATAAGATTTATAGTCTTGGTTTTGAGCATGAAGACATTGTTGAAATTGCAGAACAGAATTGCGTAACTGCTTATAGAAATATAGCTAAAGAAGTTCAGTCTTCGGTATTCTATTATCCTCTTGCTTACGGGCCAAGAAAGGTCCTGATTGAATCAATTGAAGCTGATTTAGTCATTGGCCATGAATTTACAGTAGAGCTCGTTATTTACGATGATGACGGTGCTCAGTGTTGTGGCAGATTAAAGCTTAATGATTATGTTGATATTAAGTGTCATTTTACGGGTAAAGCCGAGCTTAATTTCGATAATAAATCTTTGCCGTTTTGTCCCTTACTGACGTTAGTTGGTAAGACTAAACTTTGTTTAAAGCTATCTGGAGAGGTGAGATTAACATCAGACATTAAAGTCATTGCTGAACTAGATGAGGAAGGAGATTTATAATGTTGCATATTGATTTAAGCCGGTTAAATGAAGCTTTTGCAGAACGGTGTGAACAAATTTTTCAACGCAAGATGGATGAGTCAGGTGGAAAAAGGTGCATTATAACTTCTACCATGTTTGATGGCATTGATTTAACAAGTAAATCTGTTGACGCGCAAATCGTACTTAACTTATTTGCAAACATGTCTTGCCCACTTTCTTGCTTCCGATTTGCAGCATCTCTATACCCATACCAATATCCAGCATGGCCAGTCGTATCTTCTGAGTTGTCACACGCTTATATGTTCGAAGCCATAGAAGTTGCACTGAACCTTGGGTATGACAAAAAAGCAGTGATGATTCTTAATGAATTTCAAAGTACCCAAGAATTTCTTTCGATTATGCAGATTGCCAACGAAATGCTACAAAGAGTGTCTTTCGCTTCAGCAGTTTGCAGTGAGGTGGTTGAATTTATTGAGCAATATAAAGCGGTAAAACACTGTAACGATAGAGGGTACTGGCAATGAAAACTACCCTTACCAAGCTGGAAATTGCTGCCGGCGAACTTGGCTTTAGATATAACGACTATGACAAATTAATTAGCTACCTAGCTAACATTTTACTTAATGCCAATCGGACCGGTATTTTATTGAACTGTATTTCTGTAAGTGTCATCTCTGAACTACTACGAAGTACTGTTAATATAACATTGAACTCAAAAAATGTTTGGGATTACACGAATCGAGAAAAAAATATAGTTCAAGATATTGCTGACATTTTAAAGGTTCAAACAATTGAGAAAGCCAAATGTTCAATAGTTAAGAAAGAGGCTAGCTATTGTATTGAGCCAGTTTGTCAAAGTGCAATTTATGCATTTCAAATAGCATTAAAGAATTCATTAAGCAATATCCCAGTTAAAGAATTATACGCACAATGGCAAAAGCAAGGTTGGGATGTTGGTGCTGGGAGGAATTGGCCTCACCAAGATTTAATAGATTGGTTGCGTATCAAAGATATTACGCTGAATCTTCCGAACTCTCACTTCCAACCAACTCGTCTTAAGCAAGTTTTTAGTTTACTTAACGATTTAATAAGCGATCCTGAAATATCAAGTTTACCTAAACAGCGGTTAAAAAAGCGGCTTGAAAAAGAAATTACCATCTACTGTAATCAACGAATTGAGAACAGTAAGAGTGAAGTTCAAAATAAATGGATTGATTTAAAGTTTGATAATGTGGATGTAAATTACTTTGGTCGGATTCCTGCGATCTTCCGTGATCCACCTTACGTTTATGTCAAATTAATCAGCCCAGTAGTGTCTAAAATAGGTGCAGCAGATAACTCAATGCGATTCAAGCCAACAGACATTGGTGTTGTAGTATGCTTGGAATCGAGAGCAAGCGATAAATTTGCACTATATGTCGAAACAGAAGTTAGAAATTTTCTTAAAGAAATATGCATTATACCTATTGCTCAAAAATTAGATTATTTTGATGTTGAATTAGCTACTTTGGTTAAACTAACAATCGCATTCATAACATCGCACCCAGACATTAAAACTCGTATAAGAGCTATTAATGCAACCAGTATATATTGAGTAGTCCAGAGTGAGGTAGGAGAGTCTTGCTCTATCTCGCTTTGGGGCACAAAGCCTGACGGATCCCCACTTCATTATTTAAATAAAGCATCCGCATAAGCCTTTAATCCACCCAGCCCCAAAGCTATATCAGCTACATTAAATTTATATTGTGGTCGACCCAATAATTCCTTACCTAATCTAAAATATGACAGCACCCGACGACATTTAATTGTATTGGCTTGAAAGTCTTTATAATAACCTTTTATATAAGCCATTTTGCCAACGAGTATTAAGGTGAATTGGGTAAGCATTGCAATCATGAGCAATATTTCTACACGCTTAATACTTGTTGTGCGGCAATAATTTAAGGCTAAACCATACCGTTCATTTTTAGTATCTCTAAAGCCTTCTTCGATTTGCATCCGCTGATTATACAAATTAACAATACGCTCTGCATCCCATTCTGATACGGGTAAGTTGCTCACAAGTAGCCATGGCTCACGTCCTCCCTTTGCATGTTCTAATGATATTTTTGCTCTACTCTTTTTACCTTTTAATGTTTTAGCGCTTCTACCTTGAGCTTTCTTTTTATAAAGTACGGCGTTGCAAGCATGCTTTTGTTTGACACCCAAAAAGCACATACCCAAATGTTCTTTCTGATTTACTTTTGCTTGAGAAAATAACTCATAAGCACTTAACCACTCTCCATGAGTTTGAAGCTTAACTACCCCGCGTAGTCGTCCAAGCCAAAACCATCCTTTTGTTTCAACTTCTTTAAACCAAGGCACTCTATAGCCTGCATCTGTTGATATTATTGGTGTAATGCCATTAGGCATCACGGAAGCTAATTTATTTAAAAAGTCTTTGTGTGCACCAACAGTACCTAACTGTTTTTCAGGATATATTTCTTCATAAATGGTAAATGCTCTGCCACCTATTGGAATAACCGCACGTAAAATCTGTTTATCTAATCTATTGACCGGAGACCAATCAATAATGATTAGGGGGTATTTAATATTTTTAAGGAGCGTTTGGGCGATGAAGCTATAAACAGCAATACGCTCACTATGTAGATGACTGTTACCTAGTAATCGACAAACACGTTTTATACTGTGCTTTACCTTGGTTTTAGTGTTTTTTATCCCTCTACCTAACCCTGTAAGAGTCAATGTTTCATCAGTGCTTAGCGCATCGCTACAATCTAAGACAGTTCTTAGTCGACGCTTATCATTGATGGCATTAAAAGAAGACATTTTAAAAAAGGTGTGTAACATAGTTGAAGTATTCATGAATGTTGGCCGTTATTGGGTTTTGGTCGATTTAATGATCGCCAATTTTCATGAGTACATCTAGTCTATTTTTATTATCTCTTTGATTTTTAATTATAAGTTATGGGGATTCGTCAGGCACAAAGCGCCGTAGACTTTTTACTCTAAACCTTACTGAAACCTATTGTTTTTTACTATTCACATGCTCAAGTAAAAACATGAACACACATAAAAGCGTGGTCAATATCACTCGACCACTGCAGTCATCCTTCAGCGTTGAGTGATAGTAATATATTTGATAAGTGATCTTGCAATGGTAATGCATTTGCATTACCATTGATTGTAAACCTAGCTTTTGGAGATTATTATGGCACAAGCAGCTCTAGTTACTGAATCTACATTAACAGACCGATTTCAAACAACTGTTCCTAGTGTAGTTCGTCAAGCACTCCATTTGAGTAAAAAAGATAAAATCAAATTTGTTATTCAGCCCAATGGTAGCGTTATGCTTTCTCGTGTTGAGCCAATCGAGAGTGATCCTGTTGTTGACTCGTTTTTAGCCTTTGTTGCTAATGATATGCAGAAGCATCCTGAAAATCTTCAACCATTAACAGTAAGCATGCGTGATCGCGTTGAGTTGTTAACTACCGGTGTTGACTTAGATTTAGATGCTCCATTATCAGATGAGGATGAATAACGTTGTCTGATAATACTGCTACTGTCGTTAATGGGTGGACACTTTATACACATCCATTATTTGTTGAGCAATATGAGTTTTTAGAGAAAAAAGTCATAGCGCTCAAGGCAAAAGACTCCGTTAGTTACCTCAAGAAGAATGACACAAAAAGGCTAGCGGCAATTCATAAACTAGCTTATGAAGTTATTCCACAAGATCCAACAAAATCAGACTATCGCCAAGGTAAAACATTGGGTGATAAAAATAAGCACTGGTTCAGAGCTAAGTTTTTTCAGCAATATCGATTGTTTTTTAGATATGATATTCAGTCAAAAGTGATTGTCTATGTTTGGGTAAACGATGATAGCAGCAAGCGAGCTTATGAAAGTAAAACAGATGCTTATAAAGTATTTGCTAAAATGTTAAAGTCAGGAAACCCACCAGATAGTTGGGATGATCTTTTAAAAGCGGTTAAGACAGCAAGGCCCTCCATTAAGAAAATATAGGGAATTTATATCGCTAAGGAATAGTGGATCGTAAAAACAATTATTGAATATGCAGGCACGATACTATGATCCAAAATACCTTCTTCGTGCTCACTATAGACATTAAACCTCCTCGAATATGAAGGCCAATTTTCGCCCATACAGCTATATCAATCATCATACTTCTATAGCACGTCGCACGGCACTTAGTGCCTTAGATTTTTAACCATATCACCTTAAAAACTCATAACCATTTTTGCTCAAAATGGTCTAGCAACAATCAACTTTATTTTGTACTGACCCATTATATGATTATTCCTTTGTAACTTCATTTTGAGCTTAGTTATATGCGCTAATACATAGACGCATACTGTGACTACCAAGCTTTACCTTAACTTCTTCACCAACTTCAGAGAATGCATTAGCAACAGCTCGCCTTGTTAAAGGACGAGGTGTTGAGTTGATGGATTGTTGATTACGGTAGGATTGAAAGAGGAAAACATGATTTGGGTGGTCTAGCTGAATCTGATTAATCAACAGCCGAGCTTTAAGATTTAACTTAATGTTAGCTTGCTTACCGGTCTTGCCTTCTTTAATGATTAGCCTGTCATCGTCAATATCAGTAAACTTGATAGAGAGAAGGTCAGATATACGTAAAGCTAGATTTAAACCGATGTTAAACACTTGGCTCATTTGCTTACTAAAGCGTACTTCTAACAAGTGGCTTATAAGTTTATTGTATCTGGGTTTTTAATTGCATCTACTGTTGCCATGGTCATGTTCCTTTTTTGTCGTGAGACACCTTTATGAGCACTTCAGGCACACTTCTATAGCCAACCCCTTATTCTATAAGGGATGGCAACTACCCATTTCTTCAATTTGGGTAGTTCAGCTTTCTATGCCGTACCGGTGTTTAAATTGTTAAAGTAGCCAGGATTGACTACTTTCGTATTGAATAGCTGACGTAGCGCCAGCATGGTTTATCTAAAGCTGATTTTGGTCTGGTAATTATCCATCGTGCCATAGGATGCTGGGCTGTATGTTTTTGTTTTTATTTGTTGTTAGTCTGTTTTCCATACGTTTTTATTGGCCTGTATTGGAGTTACTGTATTTCTTTGCTTTAATGATAACTGTGTTGTATGTTTTTATATATTATTTTTCTGTACAAATGTGTGTACAGAAACTTTAAAGTTGTGTACAGAAAGAATGAAGCTCTCAGATCCTGTTTTAAAAAAAGTATCATAACAAGATACATGATAAACCTTTCGAGGTTTCTGATCGAGACTCTATTAGTATAAGAGTTTCTGCAAAAGGTAAAATTGCTTGGCAGTTTAGGTTTCGCTTTAACAATAAAACAGAGCGTTTAACACTTGGGCATTACCTCATTTGTCTTTGAGTGATGTATGAAAGTTGGTTCCTAAACTACAAGGGCTTCTGTTTGAAGGTAGTGAGAAAGAATATAGCTGACATAATATTCTCAAAAAATATTATGTCAGAGATAAAATGTAATCTTCAACTTCGAGACTCAAAAAGACTTTTTTTTCTGTAACCATTAAGAGGCTGTGGAAAATTGGGCTTATATACGGAGCTTTCTTTTTTTTTGGTACATGTAGTAACTATTTCTTCGAATCTTCAAAATGTTGCATAATTTTTTTAGAGTCATTGTCGGTCCATAAATATCAGTAAGGTTCATACTTTTCCTCTTTAATTTAATTTGAATTATTTATTTTTCTTGTAGCTATTCTATCAAAAGGATGTTCGTGTCACACAAAGTAGATCAGGGGGCATAATCTGGAGAACACAATTAATAATTCGCAACCTCTTAATCAGCGTCCGTTGGTAATATAGTTTTTTCAAATAAACACTGAATATTATGTTTAAATTTATTCTCTGCTATTAGTTTGGGCGTTTCTTGTGAAAGCATCTCAATCATTGCTTTAGCTGCAGGCGATTGAATCGTTTTTAGACGGGTGATTAAGCAAACATCACGTTTTTCAGTCGGGTTTTCTAATGGAAAAGAAACTAAGTCTGAGTCATCTGGTATCGCTAGAGACGGTAGTACGGTAATCCCTATATTGGCTTTTAACATAGCTATCAATGTTGTGGTATTAGAAGATTCATATTTTGGACTACCAATATATTTTTGCATTTTCAATGCTTGAGTAAGTCCTGAACCAATAAAATCATATCCTTGTAGTTGTTGCCACCCTATAATTGATTTGCTGTTTGCTAATGGGTGAGCTTTATTGCACACCATTACATAGGTATCATTCAAAAAAGGCGAAAATTTAAGTTTCTTGTTAGCATGCCAAACACTGCCAATACCTATATCAACTTCATTTAATTCTATACGACGTTGTACACCTTGAGAGTTATCATCATATAAATGTAGACTGATATTAGGGTATTTGATTGTGAAAGCTTTAATCACTTTAGGTAATATATTGGTTGCTATTGAGGCAACAGCCGCAATACTCACATGACCACTACGACATTCTGATACGTCTACCATATCAGTAATCGCTATGTCGAAATCTAATACTAACCTATTGGCAATAGGTAAAAAATTATGTCCGTCTTTTGTTAACTTCACACTTCGAGTTGTTCGTTCAAAAAGCTCTAAATTGAGGTAGGCTTCTAATTGTTTTATCGATAAAGTGACCGCAGGTTGCGAACGTGAAAGTTTCTCAGCTGCTCGGTTGAAGCTGCCGTCTTGTGCGACAACAATAAATGTTTTTAAATGGTTCAAGGTAATATTATGGTATTTCATAGTGAAACCTTTATTTCTTTATAAGTTATCGGCATAAATACCCTTCTATAGCCATTTTACTTCCAATGTCTTTGCATCTAAGGCTTTATTCCATCAATTTAAGTTATACCTTAAATACAATTTGTATCTGTTTAAAGAATTATTTTTTGATGATGCTAGAAACATATACTGATTTATAGAATCATATGAGGATATATTAACTTACCTAATTAATCTATAGGATTATTTGATTTGATTTATTAAACTAATTACGGTGAAATCTAGAGAATATGAATTTATACCTTTTCAATACATGAGTGGAGCAGTTTTAATTTTCATCAATCACTTGTGTATTAAACAACGATATATGTATATCAAATACAAAGACATTTAATTAATTATTACCGACGGATTTTATAATATGAAAGATACAAAACACGCAAATTTTATTAACGGTGAATGGGTAGATGGTCAAACTTATAGTACCAATACCAGTCCTTCTGATTTAGACGACGTTATTGGCCTATATGCCCGAGGCAGTGTTCAAGAATGTGAACAAGCATTAACGGCGGCAAAAGAAGCTTCATCAGTGTGGGCAGAATCTGCGCTTGAAGAACGTAAAAGAGTATTAGATATGATCGGTGCTGAATTAATTGAGCGCAGTGCTGAAATAGGCACAATACTCGCTAGAGAAGAGGGGAAAACTATTGCTGAAGGTACTGGTGAGGTTTATCGTTCAGGGCAATTTTTTCAATATTATGCAGCGGAAACATTACGTCAAATGGGTGAAGTAGCAGCTTCTGTTCGCCCCGGTATTGACGTTGAAGTACGCCGTGAACCTTTAGGTGTTATTGGTATTATTACCCCTTGGAATTTCCCTATGGCAGTAGCAGCATGGAAAATAGCTCCAGCGCTTGCCTTTGGTAATACCGTAGTATTAAAGCCAGCGGAGCTTGTTCCTGCCAGTGCTTGGATATTAACCGAAATTATTAGTCGCTGTGGTTTACCAAAAGGTGTCTTTAATTTGGTGATGGGTTCAGGTCGTGAAGTGGGTGAGGCAATGAGCACTTCTAAGGATATTGATGCCGTTACTTTTACTGGCTCTGTAGCTGTTGGTCGCCGTATAGCAAGTAACGTGATACAAAATATGGCAAAAGTTCAGTTAGAAATGGGCAGTAAAAATGCTTTAGTTGTTTTAAACGATGCCGACTTAGATGTAGCAGTTCAATGTGCTATTAATGGTGCTTTTTTCGGTACAGGTCAAAAATGTACAGCTTCTTCTCGTTTAATTGTGGAAGCAGGTGTGTATAACCAATTCATTGATATGATGAGCGTTGAAATGAAAAAGTTAAAAGTTGGCAACCCATTGGCAGAAGGAATACAAATTGGTTCAGTGGTAGACGAGAAGCAATATAAGCAAGTTCTAGAATACATTGAGTTGGCTAAATCAGAAGGAGCTACATTGGTTGAAGGTGGTGAAGCGTTAGATCTAATTCCTAAGGGATATTATATTGCGCCGACATTATTCAAAGATACCACTAACGAGATGAAAGTTAATCGTGAAGAAATATTTGGCCCCGTTGCTTGTGTGATAAAGGCTGATGATTATGATCATGCGTTAGCCATGTCAAATGATTCAGAGTTTGGCCTAACCTCAGGCATTGTCACACAATCTTTAGCACGTTCAGCACATTTTAAACGTTATTCTAAATCGGGTTGTGTGATGGTGAACTTACCAACAGCCGGAACTGATTATCATGTGCCATTTGGCGGTAGAAAGTCTTCTAGTTACGGCTCTCGTGAACAAGGTAAATATGCCGAAGAGTTTTATACGGTTGTGAAAACAAATTACAGTAAACCTTATTAATTCTAGCGATATAAGAGAGAGATAATGCAAGATAACAATGTAGTTATTGATGGTCTTCAGTATATAAACTGGAATAAAAAAACCTTCGAAAAAACTCGCAATAGCGGTATTAATGCAGTGCATGTAACCATTGCTTATTGGGAAAACTTTAGCGAAGTTATTGATAACATTAATCAATGGCATCAATATTTCCAACAATATGATGATTTAATTATGCATGCGAAAACGGCCGAAGATATTTTGGAAGCAAAACGCCAAAATAAAGTGGGTATTGTTTTTGGTTTTCAAAATTGCTCACCTATTGAAGACAATATCGCCAATATTGAGACATTGCACAAGCTGGGCGTAAGAATTATGCAATTGTCCTACAATAATCAAAGCTTGTTAGCTACTGGTTGTTATGAAAATAACGATTCTGGTATTACACGCTTTGGTCGGCAGGCAATTAAAGAGATGAACCGTGTCGGTATGGTCATCGATATGTCGCATTCTGCTGAGCAATCAACATTAGAAGCCATAGAATTATCTGAACGACCTATTACCATTACTCATGCTAACCCAACGTTTTTTCATGAAGCACTGCGTAATAAATCTGATACGGTTATTAAGGCATTAGGTGACTCAGGCGGCGTGTTAGGCTTTAGTATGTATCCATTTCATTTAAAGCATGGTTCCAAGTGTACTCTCGACGAATTTTGCAGAATGATTGCCAAAACGGCTGACATGATGAGTATTGATCAAGTCGCTATCGGCTCTGATTTATGCGAAAACTGGGATTATGACAAACTGGAATGGATGCGTAGCGGTCGATGGACCTTTTCAGCCGATTTTGGTGAAGGCTCTGCCACCAATAAAGAATGGCCAACACAACCTTCTTGGTTTAAAGGCGCCGAAGATTTCATGAATATTGCCAAGGGTTTGAGAAATGTAGGCTTTAATGATGTTGACGTCAATAAAGTCATGGGAGGAAATTGGTTGAACTTTTTTGATTCCTCATTTGGAACGGTTAAGTAATCTATATAATTTAAATAGATAAAAGAGTTCGTATGATTTTAGGCTAAATCATTTTAATAAAAATATTGAGTGCTATTGTTATGAGTAAATCAAAAGTTGAAACAATTAAACAACCTTTTTCAATCAAAAATTTAATCTCAAATACGGGTTTATTACAAGTTGATTGGTTGACACTTGTATTGAGTGGCGGTTTTTTAATGTTGTTTGTTATTGTCGCATTTTTTAGTCTCGATACTTTATCTAAATATGTTCAAATTGGTTTTGTATGGTCTGCACAATATTTTGGTGCTTATTGGCAGCTATTATTGTTAGCTACCTTTCTTATTGGTCTATTCATGGCTTTTTCACCTTATGGCGCAGCTCGATTGGGCGGTACTGATAAATCTGAAATGAGTCTATTTAAGTGGCTAAGCATGATTATGTGTACATTATTAGCCGGTGGAGGTGTTTTTTTTGCAGCAGCTGAGCCTTTAGCACACTATACCTCTATGCCGCCGTTATTTGATAAAGGTACTGATCCTGTTCATGTTGCATTAGCTCAATCTTTTTTACATTGGGGCTTTTTAGCATGGGCTATTTTAGGCAGTTTGACCACAACAGTGTTGATGTACTTACACTACGAAAAGGGCTTGCCGCTTCGACCGCGTACATTACTTTATCCTGTATTTGGAGAAAAAGTTATACATGGCTGGATAGGCTCTGTGGTTGATGCTTGTTGCGTTATTTCCGTTGTGGCAGGTACCATTGGTCCGATTGGCTTTACCGGTTTACAAGTAGGATACGGTTTATCTGAATTATTAGGTACAGTAAATGATTATAGTATGCATTTTATTATCATTTTAAGTTTAGTTGGTATTGCCACTATTTCGGCTGTGACAGGCATCAACAAAGGTATTCAACTGTTAAGTAAACTCAATATTTTAATTGCACTTTCTTTAATGGTGTTCATTTTTTGTTTTGGACCGACTTCATTTATTCTCGATAGTTATATTCAAGCTTCCATTTTGCATGTAAAAGAATTTTTCCCTATGTCGCTTTATCGTGAAGATAGCCAGTGGTTGAATTCGTGGACGTTATTTTTTTGGGGTTGGTTTCTTGGTTATGGTCCGCTTATGGCCATGTTTATCAGTAAAATTTCAAAAGGGCGAACTATCAAACAAATAGTCGTTTGTGTGTCAGTGTTAGCTCCTATTGTTACTACTTTTTGGTTTACCATTGTAGGTGGTTCAGGCTTATTTTTTGAGGTTACAAACCCAGGCAGTATTGCAGAGTCTTTTAGTGGCTTTAATATGCCAGCGGCATTGTTAGCCATCACACAACAATTCCCCATGGGCTTATTTATCTCAATATTGTTTTTAATACTAACTACGCTTTTTGTTATTACCACCACCGATTCCATGACCTACACAATTTCTATGGTGATGGTGGGTAATGATGATCCCCCTACTATATTACGTGCTTTTTGGTGTGTAATAATGGGGTTGGTTGCAGTGGTTCTAGTGTCTATTGGAGCGGGTGGTATCTCTGCATTACAGTCTTTCATCGTGATAACTGCAGTACCCGTATCTTTTATTTTATTACCGTCATTATGGAATGCACCCATGATGGCGAAAAGATTAGCTCAACAGCAAGGTCTTTTGTCGAAATAAAAAAACAAGCGTTAGTGTTATAGTTAAAATATTAACTAAATCAATAGTATGAGTTGAAGTAAAATTGGAAATATGAGAAATATGAGAAATAATTATGAATAGTTTAAATAAAGTCATCAACACTACATTGCCAATGCGCCCACCAGAAAAAGTTATGGGGTTGACAAGGCTGGGCAGTATGCATCAATCTCGATTAAGCTTTATGCGTACACTCATTCGGAGAATTTTCCGTGAAAAATGGTCAATTATTCCTACCATATTCGATTTAGATGAACAAGGTTACGGTACGGTGGTTTATACCATTAAAGCAAAACATCACACCTATAGCTTTGTTTTATTTTCTGATTATTTAGATGACGATGAGCGTAATGATCGGGTAATAGCCGAGAAATGGGATCTCACTATGACCTTGTGTATTGGTGAAGTGAATGATCAGCAAATTGCGCAAATGAAAGAAAATGTCCCTAAGCAAGAAGCGGGTCGCGTTAATGCTAATATGATTGTGCTTGCAAGAGGCAATAAAAGTTCACGTAACTTTAATTATGTTGTTAATACTCTTGCTGCAGGTCAGCAACCTTCAATGGATAAATTGGCCAATGTTGGTTATTTATATCGTACCACCGCTGTTTATGGTAGTGGCAAATTTGGTATGGCAGATTGGGCGAAAGTAGAAAGTCAGTGTCCTGATTTTGCTCGTCCTTTTTCAGCAGAAATGTTTACTTGTTATATACTGCGACAATTTAGTTTAGATCAAGCTGAACGATTAGCTAAAATTAAATCTCCTGAAACAGCGGTACCTTTAGCTGATCATATTAAAAGATATATAGGTATTGGAAATTCAACCGGGTTAGGTATGGCGCCTTATTTAATTCGACATCCTAAGTTACTCAGCCAATGGGTGTTAGCGCGCGAAATTGCATTATCTCAAGTGGTAAATCAAGGCGAGGTTAACCAGCAAAAGCTCAATCAACTTGATAATATTATTAGCAAAGTGCTACAGCATATTAGCGAAACTAATATTCCAGATGAAATCCAACAACAACGTAATAAAAGTTTATATTTAGAACTTGAGCACGTTCAACGCTGGCTGTTAAACAATGAAAATAGTCTTACGGATTGGCAATCGTTAATAAATTTTGTGGAAACCAACAGCAGTATGGAAACACAAGAAATGCTTAATTCGCTGTTATTGGAGCTTTACCCTGAGTTAGTTGATGATTTGGAAGAAGAATTAGTTGTTGATGAGTGTTATCAAGTTCAACCTGAAATGTCGTTATCTGAATTAAAGCAAATAATTGAAAACAAGTATGCGTGGGCATTATCTATTGATTTTAATCAACCCGAATCGGAGTATTTCTTTTGGTATCGTTCAGAAGAGAAAATGGAACCGCGTTTAGGCCAACGTTCTGTTGATTCTGGAGAGGACAAAGAAATGCCATTAACTATAGCGCGTTTAGTTCGCCATTGTTACGACCGAATTTGTACCGATATCGAGCAACACTCTACAGATGATTTAGTAGCTTATTTCTTACTTAGACATGCTGATATGAATGGTATTGTTAAGCGTATTCAAACCATGTCAAAAGATTATTATGGTGATATTCAAGGTAATTTAGCCGATAAAAACATGCTGCCCTTAGATCTACTAAGATGCAAACTATCATTTTTTGGTGTCAGTAAATTTGATCCAAAATCAAAATTATGGGTACGTAATACCATGTTTCAAGGGGCACCAATATTGTCAGATATAGATAAGCCATTTGCAGATGATTGGTACTTCCCTATTACAACGGAGCAATAGTCATGAAAACCTCAAAAAATGAATTAACTGCATTATTTAAACAAGCCTTTGAAGGCGTGGGTTATGATCTTGGTGGTTATGAGAACGCTGCCGACATGATTATTTGGGCGCAAATGCATGGTTTGGATAGCTTTGATGTAATACGCAAAAATATACCAGATTATGAGCAACGTAAAAATTCTTTGCGTGAGCAGCCTGAACAACTTACCTCTGATAGTAACGAAAACGTAGTTATTGATGCAAAAAATAATAGCAGTATTGTGGCTGCAGTGATGGCTTTTGATATTGCTTATGTCGAAGCGATTAAAAACTCTATTGCTAAAGTAACTGTTTTAAATTGTTATGATCGAAAGCTGATCATAAAAAAAGTGGTTGATTGTGCAAAAAGAGGTGTAGTTTGTTTAGCCTATTGGCATGATGGCGAAACTTTACATGTAGTCACTTCAAATACAGACGATAGTTGCCCTGAGTATACTCAATACTCAATGACAGCTTTGGCTGACGAAGATTATTTACATGAAAAACATCAGCAAACTCTATTTGTTGTTTGCGCGAGCGATATTGCTAGTCTGCAACAATACATAAGCAAGAATTTGTCTGATCTAAAAGGAAATCAAACAAAGGTTATATCGCCAACTATGATGAAATCTAGCTATATGTCAACATTAACTAATGGTATAGAGATTGATCCTCGATTTTGGCAAGAACTAGCTGTATTAGGTAATCAAGTCTTGGTTGAATCTACAGAACAATCCAGAATGGGAGCAGGGGCTTAATAAGTATATCGGCAGTTTTACAACTCTTTAACAGAGTAACAAAACTGCCTATTTATTTTTCTTTCTTCGTTGTGCCTACCGGGCTACTTTCTTTTTGCTAAAGATCCTAATGCTGCTTTTAAAGGATCTAAATATGGTTCAAAGTTTTTCCATTGTGCTAAACCACTTTTAAAAATCGGTTGTCGTACTTGCTCTGAGCTTGGGGTTTTGACAGCTCGAACAGTCTTATGAAAACTCAAACAAGCATCTTCAAAGGGTAAACCACAAAATTCTAAAATACGCTTTACTTGAGTCTCTAAATCAGCCACTACGTCTTCATATTGCACACGTAGCACCTTGTTTGGTAGTACTTCATCCCAGTGTGTCATTAATTCGGTATAGCCTTTATAATAGCGTCCTATTTCTTCCTGACCGTAGGTAAATTCCTGACCTTCAGCAAATAGCTGTTTAAAACCACTAAAACAACATGCCATAGGGTGACGGCGTGCATCAATAATTTTAGCATTGGGTAGTATCAAATGAATTAGACCAATGTGCCGGAAATTATTTGGCATTTTATCGATGAAAAACGGTGCATTCTGCCGATAAACCTGTGTGCCATTAATATATTCATCGCCAAGTTCAGTAAGTAACTCTGGGGTGAGATCATGTAAATTGCCAGGATAAGCTTGTTCCTCATCAACTCTTCTTCGACCATTGAGTTTATGTACCAGTGATGCAATATTGGGTAGTTCCATGGTGCCGTCGACTTGAGAGTGCGATGAAAGTATTTGTTCAAGTAATGTAGAACCTGCTCGTGGTAAACCGATAATAAAAATAGGATCTGCGGCGGTATTTCCATAGCCTTTATTTTTTTCAAATAACTCGGTTGTACAACTATCCTTTTGCGCTTGAAATTCTTTGTCAATATTTTCAGCCTTATAATGACACTCTTGCTTTTTCAAAGCATTACCAAGCTGGTAGTATTCCATAGATGTGGCATGATCTTTTCTGTCTTCATAAGCCTTTCCGAGGGCAAAACAAAAGTGAAAACGGTCAACGAGTGTTGTACGCTCATCAGACTGTCTTTGTTTCATCATTTGAATCTCTTTATCACTAAATTGATAAGTTTTTAGGTTAGCTAAACTCCAAAAAGCATCGCCAAAGTCTGGCTTAGCTTGATAGGCTTTTTGGTAGGCTATAATCGCCTCATCAACTTTGGCAATTGCTTTTAACGCATGTGCTTGCATTAACAATATATTGGGATTATCAGGCGCTTGCTCTAATACTTTATTATAAATGACTAATGCTGCTTCTATATCGCCTGAGCCTACATGACAGTTAGCTAGTATCATGTTAATAGCTATATTATCAGGCTCATCATTATGTAATTTTTGTGCTTGTTTAAGGCTTTCTTTAAATTTTTGTCGTTTATACAATACATCGGCATAATTAAAGCGTGCGGTTTTATTTTCTGGTTCAAATTTGACACAGCTTTCCAGTAAAAATTCGGCATCGTCTAGTACTTGCATTTTCATACCGATTTTTGCTAATAATTGCATGGCTTCAACATGATGTGGTGTTTTTTGTAAAAAACTACGACATAACTGTTCTGCTTTATATAGTTTATTTTCATGAAGCATGCTACTGACACTTAATAGCTCCATTGGTAATGCTGACAAATATTTAATTTGCGTATTCATATCTTGCATAGCAGTAACATTGCCTTGTTGCTGATATAACGTAGATAAAGCCTGCCAGCTAGCAAGCAGAGCTGGATTTCTCATGACTGCTTGATGATACGCCTCTATCGCAAGAGCAACAGTGCCATGCTGACGGTGGACATGACCTTCTTCTTGATAAGCGCGACCATAATGAGGGTCTAACAATTTAAGTTTATTGAGGGTTTGTAATGCTTGTTGATATTTTTGGAGATAGCGTTGGCAAACCGAGAGAATGTAGAGACCTTCAAAGTTGTCCTGTTCTTGTTTTAAAAGCGATGAAATAGTGCTTTCAGCTTCCGCTATTTTTTGTTTTTGCATGAGCATTTTAGCTTGCCCAATAATATCAGCAGCTTGATCTTTTTGACTTTTTTCATCTGTAATCATAACTATCTCGTATAGTATTTTTCTTATTGAAATACGTTGTTTTATAACTATTATTAAAAGTGATTTTCACATAAGAAAAAGGCGAACTCAATAGTTCGCCTTTTATCTAACAACGGTATCTAACTTCTATTCAAAGTCATATGAAATACGTAAACCAATGGTGCGAGGACGGTTGGTTGTAATACGTGGTACATCATCCTGTGAATTGTAGTGTAAGTTAGCTCGTTCATCTGAAGCATTATCGATAAATAATTCAACTCCCCAGCTATCTTTACTAATACCAGTAGATAGGTTCCAAACGGTATACGATTTTTGAGGAAGCGCATCGTCTAATAATAAGGCACTTATCGTGTCATCAGCATATACAACACCTGCTTGCCAGAAACCATCATATTTTCCCCACTCAAAATCTTTACGTAAACGCAATGAGAATTGATATTCAGGCGTTAATGGTAAAGGACTACCTAATGGTGGAAGTTGGTCTGCAAAAATTGACGAACCAATGGCTGTGACTTCAGTATCATTATATGAAAATGCACCAAATAAGATCATTTCATTAGTGATCACATAAGCAAGATCAGTTTCAATACCGAAAATTTCAGCATCTAATGAATTATCTAAGAATGTGGTAATAGTTAAGTTGGTTGGGTCAAAACGAGCAACTTGAATATCACTCCAATCAACAGAGTAAATAGTACCGTTCCAACGTAAGTTGCCATCTAATAAATCTGTTTTCCAACCAAATTCTAAATTCTCAACTCTATCGGTACCAAAACCTTCTGGTATAGTGCCAAACTCAGCTTTATTTGCTGACTCACCGCCTGCACGGTTTACACCCGGTGGACGGAAACCTTCTGAGTATGTTGAATAAAGAAGGATATTATCACTGACTTTATAACTAACATTAAATTTAGTGATAACATCATCAGTTTTAATTGCGGGGGCATTAACGTCTAAGTTACGGCCTGGGCCTGAAAAACCGCCACCTGCCCAACCATCTAGATCCACCTCTATTTCATATGCACGTAAGCCAAGGGTTGCTGTTAACTTGTCATTTATGTCGTAACTTACTTCAGCAAAAATAGCCACTTGCTCTTCAGTTCGAGTAATGTCATTAATGAACCCTTCACCTGGAGTGCGAGCTGTTGGGTCATTTAGTGTAATCGCGCTATTATCGCCACCTGATTGAGTTAATGGATCTCTGATTAAATGACCATATTGTGGGTTGCCACCAAAGTATGCGTCTGCGGTACCTAAGTATAAAAAGGTGCCATCTGATTTGGTCTCTTGTTTGTCAAAGAAAATACCTGCTGTTAAACGTAAGTCATTATCAGCATCGGTATTGAGGCGGAATTCATGTGTTTGGCGAGTACTTTCAATTTCATTAGTAAAAGCTTTTACTGGGCTATAACATGATGTGGCAACATAAGAGGCATTATAATTACAAGTGTATGTACCAACATAACTACCCACATTGTTATAACCCGTATAATCGATGCCTTGAGATACTTCTCTATCAACAAAACCACCTGTATAAATCAAATCAAGATTACTCAAACGACCTTCAACAGTCCAGGTGGTTAAACCTAATTTATCTGTTAGCTCATCTTTGAAATAACGTTGAACTTCTAAATCACCAACCGCTGGATCATAGTCAAAAACACCATCAACACTTAAGTCTTGCGCGGTATGTTGAAGTAATATATTCCAATCATCATTTATTTCATGCTTTATACCAAAACGAAAGCCTTGGTATCTGGCATCATTAAAGTTTTCTTCAACTAGCTCTCTGTTATCTGCGGTTTCAATCGCTATACTACCGTCTTCAGGAATGTAGACGCCATAAGGAGCTCTATTTTTATTAGACAAGGCAGGATCAACTGTTGTAGTGCCATAGACATTATCAATATACCCACCTTGATTATCATTATAGGCTGCTACACGAACAGCTGTGCTATCGTTTACAGGAAAGTTAGCATAAACTTCAACAGAATTGCTCATATCCCCACTTTTGGTCGTAGATACGCTCATGTCAAAACCAGCAGACAGCACACCAATTTCAGGTTTGTTGGTAATAATACGTACCGTACCTGCTTCAGAACTTGCTCCGAATAGTGTGCCTTGTGGACCTGCTAGTACCTCAATTCGTTCAACGTCAGTAATATATACATCGAGATTACGTCCACCAGCAGAAACAGGTTGCTCATCTACGTATAATGCAACAGTCGGCGCACTACCTTGAGCTTCTGCTACAGAAATTGTACTAGCATCTGAAGCCATACCTCGAATGTATATTTCATTTTGACCTGGTCCACGCCCACCTTTAGAAACATTAGGTAGATATTTAACGTAATCGTCAAAACTGGTAACATTTAATTGTTCAAGTGCTTCACCGTTTAACGCGGTAACAGCAACAGGAACTTCTTGTATGTTTTGAGCTCTTTTCGTTGAAGTTACAACAATTTTTTCAATTTCAGCAGCATTTGCTACACCACCACTTATTAATGCTGCAGTAATCGCTGCACTTAAAATACTTTGTTTATACATAATTTCCCCCAAGTTTCCTAGTTCACGCTTATGGTTGACAATATTAATTCTGTCTTAGTATTAACTTCATTTAGATTGATTAGCTTTAATATTTGTTCATTCATTAGCCTAGATTTTCTATTTCAAGTGTTAGCCTAGTTATGACAAATAACAAAATAGATCAAATTAATTATAATTTATTAACTTTCACATAATCATTGATGCCTGAGAAATATTCAAATAAAAAGATCGTATACATTAATAAGCAAATATTATTAATGGCTTTTAATTATTAAAATCTTTTATTCAACAAATTATAGCTATTTGGTAGGAGTGAAAAATCTTACATTTTACTTTTTAGGAGGGGGATTCACCGTGAGGTAATAACAATAATTTTTCAAGCCTATGTAGATCAATCAGGAATCATTAACAATTTGATCAAAAACGTCATTTCAGTGGTGTTTTAGGCGGGAATCCAAACAAAAATAACTGGATCTTGGACAAGAAACTTCTAGGATGATGACTATCAGTAAACACCTGAAACACCTGAAACAACTGCATTGGCATGTGATTTTTTTAGCAGTTATCAGGAAAAATTGTAATTGATAAGTCAGCATGTAGCTTGATAATTTAATCAAGCTACACTGTTTACCCAAGCTGAAATTCTGTATCTTGAAGTGTTATGGCTAGATAATGTTAGTTTTATTTACGCTTTTGCATAATTATTAATTTTATCTAATAATTCTTGTGCGACCATCACACCTTCATTAGTGATACGTTGGCGATTTACTTTGCCTTTAGAGCCTGGCAAGTGAGCGCCCTCCTGATCTGAAATGGCAGAAGATAATGCTTTAATTCTTTCAAAAAATATTTCACCTGAAAATGCTCCAGGATCAAAAGCAATAAAGCATTGACCTGTGCTTGGTGGCCCACCTTTTGTGCCTGAAAATGGACTTGCATCTTTACTTAGAACTGCTCCTGATAAACACGAAGCCAATATTTCTACTAATAAACCAATGCCAAATCCTTTGTAATCACCTGACGGAGCCATTGAGCCTTTTAAAGCAAGGTTAGGATCTGTAGTTGGTTGGCCGTGTTCATCAAGCGCCCAATGAGCAGGTATACTTTTTCCTGTACGCGATCTAAGCATAATTTCCGACTTTGCAACAACACTAGCCGATTGATCGATAAGAATTTCGGCACCACCTTTTCCATCTGGAACTGCAATTGAAATAGGGTTAGTACCAACAACGGGTTTGCTAGCACCAAATGGAGCTATTGAAGCGGGTGCGTGCGTTAAACACAAACCCACTAAGCCTTCTTTAGCTAATTTTTGTGCATGATGACCTAATACACCACAATTATAAGAGTTATATAATGTCATTGCTGCAATACCGTTTGTACGAGCAGCTGCTGTAAAAGCATCCCAACCTGCATCAATGGCTGGGTGAGCAAAACCTGATTTTGCATCTACGCAAATTGCACCTGGTCTAGTGCAATTTACTTCTGGCTGTGCTTGGCCATCAACTTTACCACAGGTAATATGCTCAGCATAAATCGGAACATACATTAAACCGTGGCTACGTATTCCATCGCTCTCTGCAAGCACAGTTGATCTAGCTACAGATGCAGCATTACTTGATGATGCACCTGCTCCTTCAAGCGCTGCTTGTGTTATTTCTTGAACATCTTTTAAGCTAATATTTATCTCTGACATTATATGTTTTCCTCATTAAATGTTAATTAATTAACCTGATGAGCAGGCTAAACATTTTTTCTCAATGAATTTATTCATTGTAATTCAATGTCGTTTGCATTGATTATGCACCAATAGTGAATTATTTTATTTATATATGATTAAATAAGAGAAATGAATAATAGGTAGAGTTGATTTGAAAGTCCATTAGAAATTATTAATAATATTAAACTGGTAATTATTGAATTTTCTCAATCATGATAGTTTTATTATTACTTATTTTGGGGCTTGATAACCCAATTCTCTGGAAATTTTAGTCGCTGTTTTCATTAGTTGTTCCATAATAGCGTGGTTGATTTCTTTGTCTTTCATTATTAAGTCGGGGCCTGAAGCATTAATTGCAGCAACAACTTCGCCAGCATAGTTTAAAAGAGGCACAGCAATAGCAGTAGCATTATCAGAGCGGCTGATCGAATACCCTTGTTTTCTCTCGATTTGAATTAGTTCAGCTAGTTCCAATAGGTTTTGAGGATGTGGTCGAGGATGATTATCGAGTTGTCTTCCAATATACAACTGACTAAGCTCCTCTGGCTTTTTTTGGTTTAATAAAGCACGACCTAAAGCATTAGAGTGACTTGGTAGCCGAGTGCCTATAGGAACATTAACAGACAAACGTTGTGAAGCTAATGCACGGTATATATATATAGTTTCCCAACCATCGAGAATAGCTAAATGACAAGATACCGAGGTCGCGTCACGTAATTGTTGTAAATGACTTGCTGCAACATCAACTAAATCACGGCTTGCCAAGTAAGAAAAACCATTAGAAATCACCTGTGGTCCCAATTCATAGGTATTTCGTGCCACTTTACTTAAATATTTCATATCGATCAGCGTTTGAATAATTCGATAAATAGAAGAAGGACTTACCTGTAGTGTTTCTGCAAAGTCTTGTGTACAGAGGACTCGTTTATTTGTTCTAAACATCTCAATAATTAATAAACCTCTAGATAAAGCAGGTACAGTATAATTTGAATCTGTAGAAGTAGTCATAATAACCATATTTAAATATTAAATTCATATATGAATATATTACCTGCATTACCACAATAAAAGCAATTATTATCTTGCAATAATAAAAAAATATTCATATATTGAATTTAATCCTATTGCAGGCACTAAGTAATAGTCTTTTATATTCATATATGAATAAAACAATCTATATATAAATTTATTAAATATTAAAATGAAAAATAAGGTGATTAATCATGGAACCGCTAAAGTCTCAATCAACTGAGCTTGTACTTAAAGTAACCTGTAATGCTACAGGAGGTATTGTAGCGGCTGCAACGTCCTATTTATGGGCTAATGGTTGTTATATTTCTGAATTAAACCAATATGATGATGAAAGTAATGGACGATTTTTTATGCGATTGGTTTGCAGAGTAAATTCGAAAGGCTTTGATATTGCTAGCTTTAAAGAAGGCTTTGTTGACATTGCAAAAGAATTCGATATGGAATGGGATCTTTATGACTGTTCAGTGCCTAAACGCGTTTTGATCATGGTGAGTAAATCCGATCATTGCTTAGCCAACTTGCTTTACCGTTTTCATAAAGGCGAATTACCGATTGAGATTACTGCTATCGTGTCAAATCACAAAGATTTAAGACCTATGGCTGAGCGAGAAGGTATTCGTTTTGTTCACTTACCTATTACCAAAGAAAATAAAAGAGAACAAGAATTAGCCTTACTTGATTTAGTGAAAGAAAGTAATACAGAGTTAGTTGTTCTTGCTCGTTATATGCAAATATTATCAGATAATTTATGTAAAGAATTATCTGGAAACGCGATTAATATTCATCATTCATTTTTACCTGGTTTTAAAGGTGCTAAACCTTATCATCAAGCCTTTGAACGTGGCGTGAAACTTATTGGTGCAACGGCACACTATGTTACATCAGACTTAGATGAGGGGCCTATTATTGAGCAGGCAGTGCAACCTGTTGACCATACTTATGGTGCTGATAAATTAGTCTCTGTTGGTCGAGATACCGAAACCATTGCATTGGCTAGAGCGGTTAGATTGCATTGCGAAAATCGCGTGTTTTTGTATGGTAATAAAACTCTGACTTTTAAATAAGTGAGTTGAGGATCTGAATATGGCAAAAATAATTGATGGTAAAAAAATATCTCAAGACATTATTGAATCGTTAGCGATTGAAGTGCAGCAGCTTAGTAAACGTTATAATGTTTTGCCTGGGCTGGCTGTTGTTTTAGTGGGAGAAGATCCTGCTAGCGAAGTATACGTTCGTAACAAAATTAAACGTGCTACTGAAGTAGGTATTGATTCAACTAAACAACTATTGCCAAAAAACACGACGCAAGAATATCTTCTTGAAACCATTGATAAGTTAAATAATGACCCGACCGTTCATGGTATCTTAGTGCAATTGCCATTGCCTGATCATATTGATGAAAAGGTCGTTATTGAAGCTATTCGACCCGATAAAGACGTTGATGGTTTTCACCCAATGAACGTTGGCGCTTTAGTCACGGGAACTGCAGTTCTTAAACCTTGTACGCCCTACGGCTGCATGCTTTTATTGCAAAATATACATGCTGATTTAAATGGAAAGCTTGCCGTTGTCGTTGGTCGTTCAAATATCGTTGGTAAACCTATGGCCTCATTACTATTACAAGCTAATTGTTCTGTAATGACCGTGCATTCACGTAGTAAAAATATTGAACAGCTTTGTGCTCAGGCAGATATTATAATTGCCGCTGTTGGTCGACCAAAAATAATCAAGTCTCATTGGATAAAACAAGGTGCTACTGTTATCGATGTAGGCATCAATGTAGTTAACATGGATGGCAAACGTAAATTGGTGGGCGATGTTGATTTTAATGATGTTGAGCCAGTAGTCAATGCCATTACTCCTGTGCCAGGCGGTGTAGGTCCAATGACTATTGCTTGTCTTATGAAAAACACTATAACAGCAGCACGTCATCAGGTTGCTAACACATGAAAATTTATTTTACCTCTTACGCAGTAAACGTATTACTATTTTACGTTTTGTTGAGCCAATTAATCCTATCTTTTTGGGAGCAAAACTAATGCCTTTTTCATTATTAAAATACGGTCTAAATAATGACTATCCATTCGAAAAAGATGCCGATTTACCGACACCAACCGAATTAAAATCCAGTTATGATGTGATCATTATCGGTGGTGGTGGTCATGGTGTCGCTATTGCGTACTACTTAGCAAAATATCACGGTATTACTAATGTCGCGATATTAGAAAAAAGTTATTTAGGCGGAGGTAATACCGCAAGAAATACTGCAGTTATTCGTTCTAACTATATGACGCCAGAAGGTGTTAAGTTTTATAGTGAATCTGTTGATATGTTTAAAAATCTTGCCAACGAGTTTGATTTTAACATTATGTATTCACAGCGTGGACAGTTAACACTTGCTCATACTGATGCTGCAATAAGAGGCTTTCGTCAACGTGCTGAGGTTAGCAAGCATTTTGGTGGTAAAACTGAGTTAATTGATCCTCAACAAATTAAAGAATTAGTACCAACATTGAATATGAATCCTGGTCATTTACCTGTTTTGGCAGGCTTATGGCATATGGACGGTGCGACTGCACGTCATGATGCGGTAGCTTGGGGTTACGCAAAAGGCGCAACACAACGCGGTGTAGAGTTACATCAATTGACCGAAGTGCAAGATGTTATTGTCGAAAATAACAAAGTGGTTGGGGTAAAAACCAATAGAGGCATCGTTAAATGTGGTTGTGCTGTACAAGCTGTTGCGGGGCATAGTTCTTTGGTTGCAGCAAAAGCGGGTTTTAAACTACCTATTGTTTCTTATCCTCTACAAGCCATGGTGACACAACCAGTGAAGCCTTTTCTTGATCAAATGGTAAGTTCTTCAGCATTACATTGTTATGTACAACAAACCAGCCGTGGAGAAATTGTTTTCGGTGGTGGTTCAGATCCCTATCCTTTATATAACACCCGTTCCACACTCGACTTAAAAGAAAGTCTTTTAGCACATGCTATAGAAATGTTTCCGTTTATGGCCAACCTGAGGTTAATGCGCCAATGGGCAGGCATTACCGATATGACCTCTGATTACAGTCCTATTATGGGACTTAGTCCTGTTGATAATTATTATCTTGATGCAGGCTGGGGAACGTGGGGATTTAAATCAACACCAATTTGTGGAAAAAGCATGGCTGAGCTTATTGCTAGTGGAGGTAAGGTGCCCGATCTTATTGCGCCATTTGCTATGGATCGTTTTAACGAATTTCGTCAGGTTAATGAAATGGGCGCTACAGCAGCGAGCCACTAATTGAAATTAAGGTAAAGAATATGAAAATTATGGTTTGCCCGTTAAATGGGCCTCGAAATATTAGTGAATTTGTTTATGGTGGCGAAGTCACCGAGATGCCAGATCACAAAAATTGTACTGATGAACAATGGGCTGATTACGTATTTTACTCCGATAACAATATTGGCGTTGTGCGTGAATGGTGGTTACATGCTGCGTCAAACTATTGGTTCATTGCTGAACGACATACCGCAACCGATGAAGTAGTACGCACTTTTAGTACCTCAGAAATCTTTAACGAACGCGTTGAATTCGCATCTGAAGCTGTGGAGATTACATCATGAGCCATTCTATCCACTCAAAAGACACAATGCGCTTAAAAAAACCGATGGGTTTATTGGTTGATCATGAAAAAACAGTCAATTTTGAATTTGATGGTAAAAGCTATCAAGGTTTGCAAGGTGATTCTATCGCCAGTGCTTTAGTCGCTAATAATCGTTGGTTAATGTCTCGCTCTTTTAAATACCATCGTGCTAGAGGGCCATTAACTATGGCTGGCCAAGACGCCAATACCTTAGTGCAAGTTGGTGGTGAGCCGAATGTGCTAGCTGATAAAGAATTGGCATTTATGGGGCAACGCGTTGCAGGTCAAAATTACAGTGGTTCATTGGTAAAAGACCGAGATTCAATACTAGGCTATTTTAGTCGATTTATGCCTGTTGGTTTTTATTATCGTGCTTTCTTTAAACCCAAGGGTATGTGGGAAAAATGGGAACCTATTATTCGAAAAAAATCAGGTTTAGGTAAACTCGATTTAAATTTTGAACCTGAATATTACGATAAAATGTATCTGTTTCATGATGTTGTCGTTGTAGGTGGTGGCCCTGCGGGTTTAAGAGCAGCATTAAAAGCAGCTGATGCGGGCAGTACTGTTTTACTGGTTGAAGAACAACGTATTTTAGGTGGTGCACTTGCTTATCATCGTTTTGATATTGATGGCGAGAAAGCTGATAACCTCCGGGCAGAATTAATCGAAAAAGTAACACAGCATGACAATATTAAAGTGCTGTTAAATGCCACCTGTAATGGCTGGTTTACTGATAATTATTTGCCGATTATTCAAGATAAACGCATGTATAAATCGCGCGCAAAGCAATGTATTGTTGCCTCAGGTGCTTTCGAGCAACATGTTGTTTTTCGTAATAATGACTTACCCGGCATTGTGATGAGTAGCGCGGCAACAAGGTTAATGAAGTTATATGCAATAAAACCTGGACAACGCGCTATTGTTTTAACGGGTAATGATGATGGCTATTTAACCGCACTTGAATTACAACAACACGGGGTTGAAGTTGCTGCTTTAGTGGACATGAGAACTATTGTAGCTACGGAAATAGGCAATGGTTTTGCGAAATTATTGGCTGCTGTTGAAGGTAAAGGTATTGTTGTTAAAAAAGGTCATACGGTTTATGAAGCGCTGCCCGCCAAAGGTAATCGCCATATTAAAGCAGTAGATGTGCGTAAAATTGTTGGTCAGGGCCAAGTATCAGACCAGTCAGAAATTATTGATTGTGATCTACTATGCATGTCGGCAGGTTATATGCCTGCTTACCCTCTACTTTGCCAAGCAGGTGCTCAGCTTTCATATGATGATAAATCAGAATTTAGCTTATCAAATTTACCTGATAATTTACATATTGCAGGATCGGTCAATGGTATCTATTCATTAGAAGCGGTTTTAAAAGATGGCGAGCTTGCTGCTTGTAACGCATTGAAAAATTTAGGTTATAATATAGAATTACCTGAAAAAGTAACCTGTGCAAGAAAAGTTAATTTCGACTGGCCAATTTTTAGTCATCCTAAAGGAAAAGACTTTGTTGATTTTGATGAAGATTTACAATCAAAAGACATTATTAATACTACTCGTATCGGTTATCGAGATATTCAATTAGTGAAACGTTTTTCTACGGTAGGCATGGGACCATCTCAAGGGCGTCACTCAGCTTTACCGACGGCACGTTTAGTCGCTAATGCAACCGATAGAACTGTTACTCAAACAGGGGTGACAACAGCAAGACCACCTTATGCTCCTGAAAAACTAGCGCATGTGGCAGGGCGGATTTTTGACCCCGTACGTCATACCGCCATGCATTATCGTCACCTTGAATTAGGCGCGAAAATGATGCCAGCGGGTAATTGGCAACGACCCGCTTTTTATGGCAAATCCGAACAACGTGATGATTGCATGAAAATGGAGTCGCAACATGTTAGAAATAAAGTTGGCATTATTGATATTAGTACCTTGGGAGGTATTGAAATACGTGGCACTGATGCAGCTGAATTTATGAACCGCATGTACACATTTGCCTTTTTAAAACAACCTGTAGGTAAAACACGATATGCCGTACTAACTAATGAACATGGCGTTGTTATTGACGATGGTGTTGCTTGTCGTCTTAGCGATGAACACTTCTACGTTACTGCGACTACCAGTGGTGTCGATCAGGTGTATCGCAGCATGTTGAAATGGAATGCACAATGGCGTTTAGATATTGATATTGCAAATGTTACCTCTGCTTTTGCTGCGGTTAATGTCGCCGGACCTGATTCACGTAAAGTCATTGAAAAAATAGCCGAAGGTGTAGATTGCAGTACAGAAGCCTTTCCATTTTTAGCGTACCGTGAAGGGAAAGTTGCAGGTATTAATGCCCGTTTACTGCGCGTTGGTTTCGTTGGTGAACTCGGTTATGAAATTCATGTGCCTGCCAATCAAGGTGAAGCATTATGGGATGCCATTATCAATGCTGGTAAAGCTTTTGACATCAAACCTTTTGGTGTTGAAACACAACGTTTATTGCGCTTAGAAAAAGGCCATATTATTGTTAGCCAAGATACTGATGGTATGAGTCACCCTGGAGAAGTCTCAATGGGTTGGGCAATTAGTCGTAAGAAACCATTTTTTGTTGGCAGCCGTTCAGTGGATATTGTTATGGCACGAGAACAAACACGTAAATTGGTTGGCTTTGTGTTACCTAAAAATGTTGAACGACCAAAAGAAGGGCACTTGGTACTAGAAAACGGAGACATTAGTGGTAATGTTACCTCGTGTGAATATTCTTCTGCCGTCGATGCTATTATTGGTATGGCATATGCGGGAATTAATCAAAGTGAAGTAGGAACATCCATTGATATTCGGGTTGATAATGGTCTAATTGTTAAAGCTAAGGTAGTTGCAATGCCTTTCTTTGATCCAGAAAACAAGCGTCAGGAGCTTTGAACATGACTGAGACAAATATGAATGCAAACAATACTGCTCAACTTTCTCAGCAACGTAGTTTCGTGAGACGAAAAACCGCCGAGCTTCTTTATGATAATAGCGCAGCTAAAAGCTATGCTGAAAACTTAGCATTAATCGACTTATCTTCTATTACACGTATTGGCTTTCGTGGCGCAAATGCACAATCGCATATAGAAAGTGTACAATTGTCTGTTCCTAGCAAGCCAAATTTTATGGTGCAAAGTGCGGATGCTGCTTTAATGACCTTGCGTTTAAGTGATAATGAATATTGGTTGTTAGACACATCAACTACGAGTAAAGATACCTTGGAGGATATAGCATTACTCACGGTACCAGAACATTGCTACCACTTATATTGCCAAAATAGTCATGCATGGTTTGTGTTAACAGGTAACGCTATTGAGCAAGTTATGGCAAAAGTGTGTGGCGTTGATTTAAGAATTGAAGCTTTCCCGATGCAAGCGATTGTGCAAACATCACTTGCCAGAGTAAATGCTATTATTGTTAGACATGAAGTGAATAATATACCTGTTTTTTCCATATTAAGTGATAGTGCTTCAGCTGAGTATTTATGGGATGCATTGCTAGATGCTATGGGTGAATTTAACGGTCAAGCTGTTGGTATTGAAGCGTTATACTAAATGGTATTAAAGCTAGGTTAAAAATTGATAGTGGGCTCGATTAAATTGTCGAACTAAATGACCTTGTATGATGAATTTAATACTCGCTCATTCTTGCTGATTTAATCAACCAACTTATTATGATTTGATAAAATGAGAAGATAACAATGAAGCCAAAATCGAAAACACAAACGAAGGAAGATTTAGTGATTGAAAACACTATTTCAGCCATTGTGGAAGAAAAAAAAGATCTACCCGGTGCTTTATTGCCTATTTTACATGATATTCAACATCATTATGGTTACATTCCAAAACCAGCACTGGCGATTATCGCACAAGCTTTGCAGCAAACTGAGGCTGAAATTTACGGTGTCATCAGCTTTTATGCTCATTTTTATATTGAACCGCATGGCAAACATACTATCGAAATTTGTCGTGGTGAAGCCTGTCAAGCGATGGGCTCAGTAGCATTAGAGCAATCAATAAAAAGGCAACTTAATATTGATTATAGTCAAACAACCACAGATAAAAACTTTACTCTTGAGCCTGTTTACTGTTTAGGTAACTGTGCTTGTTCTCCGTCAATTAAGGTCGGAGATAAAACTTATGGCCGTATGAATAACGATAAGTTTGTCAAATTAACTGAGCAACTCTCCCTTTATAAAATTTCATTAGGTGAGGAGCAATAGTATGACAACGACCTTATATATCCCGATGGATACCACAGCCCTTGCAATGGGCGCTGACGATGTTGCTAAAACCCTTGAGTTTCAAACATCGGCTTCACAGCAAAGTGTTAATATTATTCGCAATGGATCTCGTGGACTTTTTTACCTAGAGCCTTTATTAGAAGTTGAAACTGAGCAAGGTCGAGTCGCTTATGGCCCAGTAAGTGTTGATGATGTTGAATCGCTACTGGCACAGGGCATGTTAAACGGCGAGGCAACACATCCACTTTATTTAGGCTTAACAGAAAATATTCCTTACTTAGCCAAGCAGCAACGACTCACTTTTGAGCGTGCGGGTATTATTAACCCATTAAGTATTGATGATTATGTTAACCATCAAGGCTTTGTTGGTTTATCGAATGCACTGGCTCTGCTAACAAAAGGCCGTCAGAGTATTGTCGATGAAATTAAAACGTCAGGTTTGCGAGGTCGTGGTGGCGCAGCTTTTCCTACTGGCATAAAGTGGCAAACTGTACTTGATGCGAAAGTAACCAAATCAGAAGAAAAAAAATATATTGTTTGTAATGCTGATGAAGGTGATTCGGGTACTTTTGCTGATCGTCTAATTATGGAAGCTGATCCTTTTAGTTTAATTGAAGGAATGATTATTGCGGGTTTAGCGGTAGGGGCGACACAGGGTTATATTTACTTGCGTTCAGAATATCCACAAGCGAAAAAAATACTTGAACAAGCCATTAGCTTTGCATATCAACAGCATTATTTAGGTGACAACATTCAAGGTAGCGAACAACAATTTCATTTGGAAGTTCGCCTAGGGGCTGGCGCTTATATTTGTGGTGAAGAAACTTCATTATTAGAAAGCCTTGAAGGTAAACGTGGTTTAGTGCGTTCTAAACCACCTTTACCTGCCATTGAGGGCTTGTTTGGTCAACCGACCATTGTTAATAATGTTATTAGCTTAGCCACTGTACCGGCTATTCTTGCTAAAGGTGCGCAGTATTATCAAGATTATGGTGTAGGTCGCTCACGCGGCACCTTACCTTTTCAGTTAGCAGGAAATATTAAACAAGGTGGTTTAGTTGAACTGGCCTTTGGCATTACCTTAGCTGATATTATCAATGATTTTGGCGATGGTACTTATACGGGCGAGCCAATAAAAGCAGTTCAAGTTGGCGGGCCGTTAGGAGCTTATTTGCCAAAGCAACAGTGGCATACACCACTTGATTATGAAGCTTTCTCTAGCATTGATGCCGTGTTAGGTCATGGCGGTATTGTCGTGTTTGATGATAGCGTTAGCATGACAGCACAAGCACGTTTTGCCATGGAATTTTGTAAAGTAGAGTCTTGCGGTAAATGTACGCCTTGTCGTATTGGCTCTACACGTGGCGTAGAAGTAATTAATAAAATGATTAATGCGTACCAACAAGGCGAGTTAGCACAGCAAGCCTCGCTTAACGAACTATTAACTGATCTATGTGATACCATGATTAATGGTTCTTTATGCGCGATGGGAAGTATGACGCCAATTCCAGTGAACAGTATTATCAACCATTTTTCTGATGATTTTATTAATGACACTGCCATTGAACAGATAGAGAAAATTAAGGTTAAGGGGTAGTATAATGGTTGATTTTTATGATCCAAAATCACACAATAATCAAGCATTTTCAGCTGATAACCATATCACGGTCTTAAAAGATTTAGGTACGCCTAATGTTGAATCTGCAGAGCAAGTTAGTTTAACCATTGACGGTCGAGAAATATCTGTGCCTAAAGGCACGTCGGTAATGCGCGCAGCAGCCTTATTAAATATTACCATTCCCAAATTATGTGCATCAGACAATCTTGAAGCTTTTGGCTCGTGCCGTTTATGTGCGGTGGAAATTGACGGGCGCAAGGGTATGCCAGCGTCTTGTACCACACCTGTAGAGCAAGATATGCAGGTCAGTACACAAAATAAAAAAATCGCACACTTACGTAAAAATGTGATGGAGCTTTATATTTCTGATCACCCACTCGATTGTTTAACCTGTCCAAGTAATGGTGATTGTGAATTACAAGATATGGCGGGAGCGGTAGGTTTGCGTGAAGTACGCTATGGCTTTGAGGGGGAAAACCATCTTGACACTGGAAAAGATACTTCAAACCCTTATTTCACTTTTGATGCCAGCAAATGTATTGTTTGCTCTCGTTGTGTTCGAGCTTGTGAACAAGTACAAGGTACCTTTGCTTTAACCGTTGATGGACGTGGTTTTGATTCGAAAATTTCAACAGGATTAGATAATAACTTTTTAAGTTCAGACTGTGTTTCCTGTGGTGCTTGTGTGCAGGCTTGTCCAACAGCAACCTTAATGGAAAATAATGTTATTGAGCAAGGCATACCAGAGCGAAGTGTCATAACAACGTGCGCATATTGTGGTGTAGGTTGTTCTTTTGAAGCACAAATGAAAGGCGAAGAAGTTATTCGTATGGTGCCAGCCAAAGATGGTCAAGCTAACCATGGTCATTCTTGTGTTAAAGGTCGTTTTGCTTTTGGTTATGTGACTCATCAAGATCGCATTACCAAGCCGATGATTCGCGATAGCATAGAGCAGCCTTGGCAAGAGGTGAGTTGGGAGGAGGCGATAGCTTTTGCTGCTAAAAAATTAAAAAATATACAAGCGCAATACGGTAAAGACAGTATCGGCGGAATTACCTCTTCGCGCTGCACCAATGAAGAAACCTATTTAGTACAAAAATTGATCCGCGCAGCCTTTGGTAATAACAATACCGATACCTGTGCAAGGGTATGTCACTCGCCAACGGGTTTTGGTTTAAAAACAACTCTAGGAGAGTCTGCGGGTACACAAACATTTGATTCGGTAATGCAAGCCGATACTATTTTAGTTATCGGTGCTAACCCTACTGATGCTCATCCTGTTTTTGGTTCATTGTTGAAAAAACGCTTACGTCAAGGGGCAAATTTGATCATAGCTGATCCTAGACAAATAGATTTAGGTAACAGCCCCCATGTAACCCTTAATCATCATTTACCCTTATTACCGGGAACGAATGTCGCGTTTATTAACGCTATGGCACATGTCATTGTTAATGAAGGGCTAGAAGATAAAAACTTTATTGCTGAGCGTTGTCAAACTGATAGTTACCAACAATGGTTTGAATTTATAAGTGACGCTCGCCATTCACCTGAGAATACTCAAGAGATTACTGGAATAAATGCAGAAAAACTACGTCAAGCTGCACGTTTATACGCAACCGTTAATAATGGCGCTATTTATTATGGCTTAGGAGTAACTGAACATTCTCAAGGATCAAGCATGGTAATGGGGATTGCCAATTTAGCGTTATTGACTGGCAATATTGGTCGTGAGGGGGTTGGCGTTAATCCATTGCGTGGTCAAAATAATGTTCAAGGCTCTTGTGATATGGGTTCTTTTCCGCATGAATTACCCGGCTATCAACATGTGAGTAATGACGCTTTACGAACTAAATTTGAACAGCACTGGCAGGTAGATATTGATAATGAACCAGGCTTACGTATTCCTAATATGTTTGATGCTGCAATTGATGGCAGTTTTAAAGGTTTATATTGTCAAGGGGAAGATATTGCTCAATCTGATCCTAACACCCACCATGTTGAATCGGCGTTAACATCGTTAGAATGTTTAATCGTGCAGGATATTTTCTTAAATGAAACAGCCAAATTCGCCCATGTTTTTTTACCTGGTTCATCATTCTTAGAAAAAGACGGCACATTCACTAACGCTGAACGTCGTATTAATCGCGTAAGAAAAGTGATGTCGCCTTTAGCAGGTAAAGCTGATTGGCAAACTACTATGGCGCTATCAAACGCATTAGGCTACGAAATGAATTATCAGCATCCTAGTGAAATTATGGATGAAATAGCACAATTAACACCAACATTTACTGGTGTTAGTTATGAGAAACTGGAGCAGTTTGGTAGTATTCAATGGCCTTGTAACGAGAATAGTCCTATCGGTACACCGACCATGCACATTGATGATTTTCCTATTGGCAAAGCGAATTTTTCGATTACAGAATATGTTGCCACCGAAGAGCGAGCTAATAGAAAGTTCCCATTGTTATTAACAACAGGACGTATACTTTCTCAATATAATGTTGGCGCACAAACCCGACGTACGGATAACCAGCATTGGCACGAACAAGATTTTCTTGATATTCATCCTCATGATGCACAAGAACGCGGTATAAAAGAAGGTAACAACGTTGGTATCAGTAGTCGCTCAGGTAATATCGTATTAGCCGCCAGAATAACCGAACGTATGCAAGCAGGCGTGGTTTATACCACATTCCACCATCCAGAAAGTGGTGCGAATGTTGTAACAACCGATAATTCAGATTGGGCGACTAACTGTCCTGAATATAAAGTAACGGCAGTACAGGTTGAAAAAGTATCAGCTCCGTCGAAATGGCAGCAAAGGCAAAAAGACTTTTCTAGCCAGCAAGAAAACTTTTTACCAAAAAAACGCAAAGGAAAAATGCGTGCAGAGTCATAATAAACAAATATTGCAAGGACTTAAAAAAGTTCACCGATTAGTCAGAACAAGTACCCAGTGCGAACAACAAATTGATAATGATTGGGTTATTGAAGAGCAAGCAATAGCACTTATTTTTAATGGTATCTCGCATGCGGTAATGATGGCGACCCCTTGCGATTTATTTGACTTTGCTATTGGTTTTAGTTTGTCAGAAGATATTATTAGCCAGCCAGAAGATATTTTAGAGCATGACATAGTTCATACCGATCAAGGAATTGAAGTACAACTAGCAATCAGTTCACGACAGTTTGTACAATTAAAACACAAACGTAGAAGTTTACTGGGTAATAGTGGTTGTGGTCTATGTGGTGTTGAGTCGTTAGCTCAAACCATTAAAGTTAGAGATAAACTTAACTTATCTCCGCTGTTAAGTTTTCAAGTTGTTAGCCAAGCGGTTGACTTATTTAAACAACAACAACAACGTAATAACTTAACGGGTTCAGTACATGGTGCGGCTTTTTGTGATGTTAGCTCAGGTGAGATACTTCATATTAGAGAAGATGTGGGCCGTCATAATGCGCTTGATAAATTATTAGGCGCATTAGCACAGGAATACCCAATTGATAAGCAAGTAACACAGAAGGGCTTTATTTTGGTATCAAGTAGAGCCAGTTATGAAATGGTGGATAAAACCATTGCTGCAGGAATTTCGCATTTAGTGTGTATTTCAGCGGCCACTAGTAAAGCGATAGCTTGGGCACACCAGCATCAATTAAACTTGATCGGATTTGCTAGTTCAAATCGGCATATTATTTATACTCAATAGTTTTTCGTTTGGGTGTGTTTATAGAAGAAAATTCAAAGTGTATTTTGATGGCTATATGCCGATAATCTGATATGACGAAGAACATATTTCTGGTGAAATTGTATAATTGAAGTGACGAGTAGATAAAGTAGAGAGTAAAAATGACAACAAAATACGACAGTATTATCAAAATGTGCAACCAAATTGCCAGCAATGTTGGTGGGCATTTATCTACAGAGCAAGCCGCTGATAAAACCCTAAACCACATTTATTTATTTTGGGCGAAATCGATGAAAGAAAATTTAGTTGATTATTATCGAAATGATGGTGAATTACTCAATGAAATATCATCATTGGCTATTGAGAAAATGATTAAGGAGGGCTGACTTTTTAATCTCTTGCTACGAGGACTTTTACTTTCGTCCGCAGGAATTGGTTTAACCTGTAACAAGCCTTAGATTTTTCACTGATATAACGTCGAACATAACCTTCTAGAGGCTGTTGATCTTTCACATGGGCAGCCAATGTAATGATGGTCTAATATCGAGAATCCATGTGACTTAAAAACGTGGATCCTCAATAAAACACCTCGATGATGACGGGTTCACTGTTTTTTACCCTAAATTAGTACTTTAAATTTAAAACGCTCTTGCCGTGGCATACAAGGTGCTTAAACGAAAAAATTACAGTTGGCTGTTTTCACTACGTTCAACATTTTATCCAAACTGTATTTTCTGCTTAGTTTTGCGTTAAAATTTATTGCGAATCGGTGAGTAACCTGCATGAAAGTAAAAATAAACGATATTATTGACGCCGTAGATTTTGATAGTGATATGAGCGAGTCATTTTTAAATACCAAGACGGAACAAGTCTGTATGTTTACTGATGATGAGCTCCGAGCGGCAGAAAACGATATAGATTTATCTGATTCTGCTGAATGGTATTGTGAAGCGGTTGCTAGTGCGAAACATTATTTAGAAAATCAGAATGATTATTTGTCTTTGCCTGAAAAATACGATTTTAATGAGTACCGCATCATAGAGAAATTTATCGCTCGAGTGGTTATTCTTAAGCAGTCAGAAATGTTAGCCCAATCGATACATGGTAAAGGTGCATTCCGACGGTTTAAAACTGTGCTAGAAAGGCTCGGGTTGGTCGATGAATGGTATAAATATCGAGGCCAAAAGTTGCGAGAGTTTGTTGAGTTTTGGTGCAAAGAAAACAAAATAGACTTTGAGTAAGTTATTCTTAGTATCAACTTTGAAGTGTGACTAAAGTAATTGTAACTCTATCTCGCAAAGGGGGCGTTAGCG
>OJDI01000112.1_pt1 | contig 40809 bp, 33 predicted proteins | sample 1592601 | NCBI WGS metagenome assembly OJDI01 (sample SAMN05416845, study PRJEB24817) | seawater metagenome | isolation source: Sea water | place: Canada:Atlantic | collected 2013-07 | reverse complement strand
GCGTCAGATGTGTATAAGAGACAGCAAAAATAGTGTTTCAACCGATTTCATGACGGGGTTGTCCAAATTGCAAGTGCCACTGCTGCTGCACAACGGCCGCGCAATCTATAACTCGCGACGGCAAATAAGCTACCTAGTTGCCCAACATGAGCGCGGAGCAAAACTGTTGCCCACCACTGATGAAGAGACCACTAGGCTAGAATACTGGCTGAACAAACTATCAGGCCGTGACGAGAACGATTACTCACTGGCCGGCAGCGCAAGTGGTAACGAGCTATTTACCATCGCACTGCCAGTTATGGGTGCATTTTTGGAGCACTTAAAGGCCACGTTGCTGGTAAAAATATTCGTATTAAATCCGTTTTTTCGCAAACCTCTAAGTACCCCAGTCCTGAGAGCGCTTAACACGCTGTCTATACTCGAAAACCCCGTGCTAACCGAAGCGTTTGAAACTGCGAAAGAGATCATTGAAGACCAACTTGATGAGGCTGAACGTTCTCTCAAAACACACGGCGGCCCCTGGGTTATTGGCACAACATTCTCGCAGATAGATATCGAAATGATGGTTCTACTCTACCGACTTAAGCAGGTCACGATGCTAGACGACTTATTGCAATCTGGTCGCCCTAACCTTGCCATTTACTGGGACCAATTGGTCTTAAGACCCAGCTACAAGATCGCTCTCGTTGACCACACGTGCCCGGACACCAAGGCAGCAACGGAAAAAATTCTAGCCACAAGAGCAACCAACCCTGCATTTGATGAGCTTTTTAGGGTAAATCACTAACACCGGCTAACGAGTCATCAACAAAACCCATACAGTCAGCGGCGCAACTAGAACTCGGCAATGTGACTCAGCGTTGTACTGGTGATCAGCTGCATCAATTGCATAGCGGAGGTAATCATCTTCAACGAAGTGGGTACCTGCACTTCATTGGCAAATTCTGGTTTTAACAAAAGGTGGGCGTGCCAAATAGCTACCTTTGGGTGCAGCTTGGCAAAGGGATAGCCGGCCATAGACAAGCGGTGGGTATAAATAAACCAAGCGATATCTAACAAGGTCACTTCACTGCCGGACAAATAGCGGTTATGAGTTAGCCGCTGCTCCAACAATTCATAAGCTGCAAAAAAATTCTGCGTCGCTTCATGTGCACGACGGTCAGAAATCCCTTCGGTAGCATAAGTGCGCCAAAAGCTCAGCTCTATCTCTTTTCTCGCGTCCGCCTCGCCATTAATAATATTCTCAGATTGCTCATACAAACTCAGCGCTTCAGGGCGTTTACGTGCTAAAAACCGAGGGATCACAAAACGCATGGTCAGCGCGCGCAAATCCAAATGAAGTTCATTTTCTTCATCCAGACCCGCCATGATGTCTTCGCGAGCATCCACAGGAATCAGCTTTAACTCAGGAAACGTTTCGTCTAAGTAATCTAATATGTCGTTGCTTTCTATATGCACTTCACCATCGTGCACCAAAACTGGCACCAAGCCTCTTGGATTAATGCCCAGAAACCAGGGTTTATAGTTGTCTTGCTGAGTTAAGTTAAGCGGGTGAGAGATCCAATTGATGCCTTTCAAATTTAGAAAAATACGCGCCTTTTGGGAACACGCTGAATCTGAAAAATGTATCAAATGCACACCTTCCCAATGCAAAACTTCTTTTGTCTGAATTTCTTCCGGGACTAATTGAACCATTATTGTGCTCTCCGACGTCAAATCGCATTTGTTTAGTAAGAACCCTAACCATAATTGGAGCAGATTTGAGTATTGGGAATTTATGCCTTATACGAGCGGTGATCAAGTTCAGCGACACGTGCTGGAAAATGACGGCAAAATTACAGAGAAAATTACAGACACAAAAGCTACTCAAAAAAACCAAACACTGGGTTACTATTCTGTCTTACTAATGTGCGAACAGAGGAAGGGAATTAGATGAAAGCAGCAATTATGCGCGACGCCAAAATCATTGTAGATGATATGGCTATGCCAGTACCTAGCGCAGGCGAAGTTTTGGTCAAAACACTGGCGTGTGGCATTTGCGGCTCGGATTTACACGCTCTGAAGCACGGCCATCAAATGGTGCAAACCTCGGTTGAAACGGGCGGCTCGTTTACAATGGATCTGAGCAAAGACATTGTCATGGGCCATGAGTTCTGTGCAGAAATCCTCGACCACGGGCCAGGTACCAGCCACAATTTCAAAGCTGGCACTAGAGTTTGTTCCTTTCCAATGACCGTGCATAACGGCGAGCCATCCACAGTAGGTTACTCCAATGTCGTCCCCGGCGGTTATTCCCAGAACATGGTACTCACAGAATCTATGCTGCTGGCTGTGCCTAACGGTCTAGCTACCCAACATGCAGCTCTAACAGAACCCATGGCGGTTGGGTTACACGCGGTGCGCATGGCCCGATTAAACAAGTCAGAGATACCCTTAGTCATCGGTTGCGGCCCTGTGGGCTTAGCGGTGATCAGCGCGTTAAAGCAAATGGGGGTTGGGCCAATTATCGCTGTAGATTACAGCGCCAAGCGACGACAGCTGGCCGAGCTAATGGGGGCAGATCAGGTCATCGACCCCAGCAAAACCTCGCCTTATGAAAGCTGGGCGGCGTTGGCGCAAACAGATGTAAACGGTAACCCAATGCCTGTGGAGCCTTTCTCCGGTCAATCTTTCAGAGAAGGCGTGTTTTTCGAATGCGTAGGTGTACCAGGGGTCATCGACCAAATAATGGCCGGAGCAAAAAGGGGCTGCCGAATAGTCGTTGTTGGCGTGTGTATGGAGTCGGATCAATTCAGGCCCTTGATTGGCGTAAACAAAGAACTCAACTTGCAGTTTGTACTGGCCTACACCCCGGAAGAATTCGCTGAGACATTGCATAGCATTGCCGAAGGGCACGTTGACGTAGCGCCACTAATTACCGACACAGTCGGCTTAAGTGGGGTGGCACAGGCCTTTGAAGATTTAGCCAACCCTGAGGTACACGCAAAAATATTAGTCGATCCCACCATAGGCAGTGACAACCACTAGGAGCGCGCAATGACCAACGTCGAGAACAACAGCGATAACGCAGAACAAATCAAATACTGGAACGCTAAGGCGGGCGCCATATGGGTTGCCCAACAAGCGCATTTAGACCACCTACTTGCACCACTTTCCGAGGCTGGACTTGCGGCGGCAAAATTTACCGCCAATGAATCTGCGCTAGATATTGGCTGTGGCTGCGGCGACACCAGTATTGCCCTAGGGGCAAGCCAGAGTAGCGGCTCTGTCACCGGCGTTGATATTTCAGAACCCATGTTGGCCCATGCGCAGGTCCGAGCTGACGCAATGCCCAATGTGAGCTTTGAGCAAGCCGATGCCGCCATTGCTGAATTTAGCAGCCAATACGACTTACTGTTTTCGCGCTTTGGCGTGATGTTTTTTGCCGACCCGGAAGCGGCTTTCAAGAATTTGCGCAAAGCACTCAAACCTAATGGACGAATGGTCTTTGTCTGTTGGCAGCCGCCGAGTGAAAACCCATGGATGTCTTTAGCGGGTAAAGCGGTGCAGCCCTTCATGCCGCCCGCTGCAACACCCCCCAACCCACATGCGCCCGGCCCCTTTGCATTTTCCGACCCAGCGCACGTGCTTGCCATATTAAGCAATGCCGGTTTCGCTAACGTGCAAATTGAGTCGTTTAACACGCCGCTGCACATAGCAGACAATTTGGACGATGCTTTATATTTTCAGACACAAATCGGACCGGCAGCCAACGCCGTTGCCACCCTTGAGGGCGCGGAAAAAGACCAGGCGTTAAATGCGGTAAAAGAGATGTTTCGCCCGCATATGACCAGTGAAGGTCTAGACCTAGAGGCAGCGGTTTGGATAGTCAGTGCCGAAAACGAAGTTTAGTGTCATTGAAGTTAAGGGCTTCATCTGCCCAAACCCGCGTGGGCTGTGTAAACATCTGATTGGCCAAAGAGGCTAACGACTAAAGCCTTGGACTCACTACCGAATAGAGATTTAGGGCCGCCGGTAGTCGTTTAATACAAGACGCTTCCAAGTCGAGGAACTATAAATTATCCAATATCGAAATTGCGGTTTTGGCGGGTTTAAAAGCGGTAGCTATTGGGGATAAGAGCTTTGGTTGAACAAATCACGGGGAAAGAAGGTTGGTTGAACTCGAGACCGGAGGGCGCCGTCACCGTTCACTTTGAGCGTAAGTACCACACGAATATACATACCTTGTGGCACCTTATCACCGACCCAAAGGCACTAGATCGTTGGTCGCCAAATTTCAAATTCCAAGCGAAGCTAGGCGGCGAGTACCACTTATGGTTTGAAGACGCACCCTCTGGACCACCACATATCCAAGGCAACATTGAGGCTTTTCAAGCACCCAACCTACTCCAACTAGGCAGCATTGTCTTTCGGCTAGAAGCAACGGACACCGGCTGCCGCCTGGCGTTCAGCGACACGTTGGTGTTCAGACCGAGTATGAGCAAACTAGAAGTGGCCTTAGCCGTGCTTGCAGGTTGGCATCGCTATTTGGATCTTCTGGAACAAGCACTCACGGATGAATTGGTAGAGCACAACATTGCAGAACCAGACTACTCAGCCAGCTCATTCCAAGGTCGTCACTTGGTGAGCTAACACTCACATCAGCTAAATACCTGCCTGCTATTGGCAAGCCAAGTATCTTTCAGCGCCTAACGGTGCTGCCCGTGATATTCATCATTAGGGCGCATATCCGTTGCACTGGCCACTCGATTGGTCATATTGAAGAACGCAGCGACGTTAGCGATGTCCCAAATATCGCGATCACTAAAGCCCACATCACGCAGTGCTTGGCGATCAGCCTCTTCGATCTTGTAACTTTCAACAGTAATTTGCGCCGCAAAATCTAACATCGCTCGCTGACGCTCATCTAGCTCTGCCACTGTGTAGTTCATCACCATCATTTCACCCAGCTTGGCGTCGCCGGATAGCTCTCTTACCGCAGCGCCATGGGCGGTTAAGCAATAAAAACAACGGTTGATGGAAGACACCACAACCGCAATCATTTCGCGTTCTAACTTACTCAAGCCGCTGCCTGCCAGCATCAGGTCATTGTAAAAGCCGGTAAATGCATTGAGTTTATCCACATCAAAGGCATAGGCTTGCAGAACATTTGGCACCATGCCCAATTTCTCTTGGCATATATCGAAATACTTTTGCGTACTTTCTGGTAACGGGTCGAGCATAGGCAGGTCTAATGCGGTAGGTTGCGACATTTATCTTTCCATCTATAAAATTGATTCGGCAGTCTTTCACAAAGTGCAGTGGCAGGAAAGAATGGGGATAAGCTAATCTGTACAAGCCCCTAAAGCCGACACTCAGACTGGCAGCCCATAATTAAAGGCTGCTCATCAGCGCATTGCAAGAACCTTAATAAGCAATACTATTTCTTCTTCGAAGATCCAACCATGACTTAACTATGACCCTCCGGTGGCTCACCTATGATCCAAAGAAATGAGTAAAGTTTCCTTCTAATGCTCGCCATTGCCCGAGCACGGTTCGGTTTAAGAAAGCTACTAAACACCGTGTTTTCCTTGCGTCCATGGAATGGATGCCGCGCCCTAAGCTCGCGCCACAATGCGCCCAATGTCACTAGAAAAAAATCGGCAAGGCCCGTTCTAACGTGCGTAACGCACCTGCCCAGCAACAATAGTCATATCCACCTCGGTATTGGCAATCTGCGCTTCATCAACACTGAGGATATTTTGCGACAACACCACAATGTCCGCCAACTTGCCCGGCGTTAGCGAGCCTTTATGCGCCTCTTCAAAGGCAGCATAGGCGTTGTTAATGGTGTAGCTCGCCAGCGCTTCTGCACGGGTCATTGCTTGCTCTGGATAAAATTTTTCCCCGCTATTGGTCATACGAGACACCGAGGCATAAAACGAAGCTATGGGGTCAATGGCCTCCACCGGCACATCTGTGCCATTCGCCACAACAGCACCCGTATCGATCAAGTCTCGCCAAGGGTATGAAGTGAGTTTAGTTCGCACCTCGCCTAATCGCGACGGCACCCACGGACCATCCGACGTGCAATGCACACCTTGTATTGCTGCAATAACACCTAACTCGCCGAATCTAGGCACGTCTAAGGGATCTATATGTTGAGCGTGTTCCACGCGCCAGCGCAAATCCTGAACCGAGTGTTGAGTAGTATTCGCACCTGGCTCTTGCATAGAATTTTGCGCAGAGGTAAAAGCGCGTTGATACAGATCCAAAGTTTCTCTATTGGCGCGGTCGCCAATGGCGTGGGTATTCACTTGGTAACCATACTTAACCGCCAACCGCGCGGTCTCCTCAATGTCTTCAACCGTTTCCAAAACCAAACCGGAGGTAAATGGCAGGTCTACATAGGGTTCTAACAACCAGGCACCATGAGCGCCAAGAGCGCCATCTAGCTGGCGCTTGATAGAACGAACCGTAAGAAAATCATTTTCTTCAGCAGGCATTAAATACGCGGGCAAAAGCTTTTCCATTTGCGCATTACTTTCACCGCGCACCATGACATACAACCTGATGGGCAACGCACCTTCACTTTCTAATTGCTTGAAAAAATCTATCGTTGCAAAGTCAGCGCCAGCGTCTTGGAATGAGGTCACACCGTTAGCAAGGGCTTCTGAGCTTGCCAGAAAAACTTGCTCACGCTTAAGCCGCTCTACCTCTTCATCACTGCGCTGTGATTCATATTCAGCACCGGCACTGGCCACCAAACGCTGCGCGGTTTCACGCAACAATCCTGTCGCACGACCATTCTCCGCACGGAGAATGGTGCCGCCCTCAGGGTCTGCTGTAGCATCAGTAATGCCTGCCGCTTGTAGCGCGGCATCGTTAGCGAAAGCAGCATGACCACTGGCGTGGCCCAATAACACGGGGTTATTAGGCGATATAAGATTGAGAGTGTTGTTCAAAGGCACACCGTCGATGGCATCCTCAGGAATCTGCTCCCACTTATCTTGGTGCCAGCCGCGACCAAAAATCCATTCGCCAGGCGCCGCGCTGTCAACGGCAGCCGCCACACGACTGACCGCTTGCTGCCAGTGGGTAATATCCGTCAGATCGAGTATTTGTTTAGATCGGCCTAGGCTCATAAAATGGCCGTGGCCCTCTATAAAGCCTGGCATGGCCATGCGCCCGGCCAAATCAATCACTTGGGTGTCTGCATTAATATAGGCGCTGATTTCTTCGCTACTGCCCACGGCGATTATTTCGTGCCCCTTAGTCGCAATGGCCTCAACGTTGCCAAAGGCATCATCAACCGTTGCAACTACACCATTGTGTAAAACCATATCAGCAAAAACAGCGGGCGGTGTTGGGGTTTTGCTTGGTGCATCACAGCCCCCCAGCAACGCAGTCAAGATAGACAGGCTCACCCACGTGAAAAAATACTTCGAAAACAAAAAACCCATGCAACACTCTCCAGATCGACTATGGCGAATAGACAAGTTACCCATTCAGAAGTCGCTAATTTACCTTAACGTATGGTCTTTATGTAACTCCCAAGGGCGCGCCCTTGTAAGTAAAACATCTAACAAATTGGCTTGAAAATGCCGATTGCCCGTTAACGTAAAATGTTTAGCACAAAGCAAAAAACTATACGCCAGCGGAAAATATGAAAATTTGTGCCGTGGCATATTAGGAGACAGTGCGTCCCGAGCCAGCAGCGACGGTTTGGTAACCGTGCCGTCGCCTGGGTCATACATCAGATCTTGATAATCGACGCCGGGCACCTTGGCGCGAATTTGTCTTGGACTGAAGCGCACTACCCTTTGACCTGAACCGTCAGTTTCAACCACCCAACGCGACGGTGTCGCCGCGCAGTTACCACCAAACACTACCAATTTAACAGGTGGTTCTGCAGCTTCACTACATTCGCTTTTACGCTCATCATAATTTGGACAAACGGTGAGCGCCCAACTGAACCTTCGTGCACGCTCAGCATTACGCGCAAAATGCTCTGTGAGCCGGTGGTAGTAATCTGCGCCCTTTGTTTCAACAACTCTTTTGCGTACCTGAGGCGCAAAAACATTCCAGCCGAGTTCGCGCCAGATTGCGGCATCAAATTGATCAATATCTAAGCGCTGACCTGAGGTGTCGTAAAGCCAATCTACAATCCGGTGAGGAAAAAGCTGATAGGTGCTGGGCATGGTGGCCACAACTTCTTCTGGAATTCTTCTTAAGCCGACAATCTGGCCGCGAATGAACCCTTCAATGGCAGAAACCGAACCCAAATTCGGGGTGCCCAACAAAATCATTTTGTTGATGGCTTGGGCGCCAGCCCATGTGACATTTAAATCATTAGCTTGCAGCACATCTTTATTGCCGAAGCGCAAATAGTAGCGAGCCATCAGCCCGCCCATACTGTGGGCAATAACATCTACTTTAAGTTTCGGGCTGGCATAGTCCTCACGAATAGTCTGAATAAATTGGTGCAGCTTCTTAACCGTACGCACATTGTCTTGACGCCAGTCATAGTCAAATACATATAACCTACGTTGACCATGGCTTGGACGCCCAGCCCCCAACACGGCTCTTTCGTAACCTGCGTAATGCTCTAGCACACGCAATAGTTCGCCGTAAAAATCCACGCCCAGTTTGCTCTCGGCAATACCCGCTGAAACCAAACTTTGTTGATCTGGATTGTCCAAATCGAAATCTAAAACCAAATCTGGATACTTGCCCCAAGCAACATCAAACGCTGATCCGGGCCAAACTTCTTTACCCGTCTGAGTATCCACCAAGCGGCTACCCAGCAGGCCAGGAATAATGATCACGGGCGGGTATATTTCATCACTACCCTGAGTGTCTGACACGCCCAAATAGAGCGCTGCAAAATTGGGCGACAGCACTCTGCAACCGCTTATCGCAAAAATGCAAAAGCAGATCGCTAATATCCTGCAAACTCTTGTTTTTCGGGCAATCATTAAATAAGTCTCCACATTGTCTTTAACCCTGTGGAGGAAGAGGACGATACATTCCTTCTTTCAGGTTGTTCTCGTAGGTTCTTTTTGTAAGTTCCTAATGCCGCGTCTGAGCAACAAAGAAGACAACATGGAACGATGAAGACGTATCGCAAAGCGAAACCAGACATATGGTTATATAAAGGCTACCTAACGTCACCAAAGCTTGTGGATTTGTCTGGCCACCAATCTTTTCGACAATTTCCTGAATACAGGCCAGCAGATTAAAAGCAAAAGCGGTGCCCCCTATGCAAAGCAATAAACCAAAAAGCGCAGTAGCAAACGCAACAGAAAACGCACCAGAAGAAGAGGACAAAACTGCTCAGAAAAATGCTGGCGGACACAAATTTTATTGGATCATCTGCGCCTATCTTGGCGCCCTAGGCGTCGGGCTCTTGATCATTGCCTACACACCCACCCAGTCACCCCTGCTACAAGCTGCCTTTGCAGATATCGCGGCAACCATTGTCATATTCGCGTTCTCAAGCGTGTTCCGGAACTCCAGTTTTTACGACCCGTATTGGTCAGTGGCGCCGCCGCTGCTGATGGTTTGTTGGCTGATCAGCTATGACGTGTTTGATGCAAGATTGGCTCTCATATTATTGCTCACTACGCTCTGGGCTATTCGCCTGACGCATAATTGGGCCAGAGGTTGGCAAGGGCTGGAACACGTAGATTGGCGTTACGTAGATTTGCGTACAAAGACTGGCCTATTTTTCCCCATTGTTGATTTTCTGGGCATTCAAATGTTGCCAACGGTGCTCGTGTTTATCGGTTGCTTACCCTTCTGGCTATTGGCTAGCCAAACAGGCAGTAGACCCAACAGTGCAGCAATGCTTATACCTGCGGATTTATTTTGGTTGATAATTGGCTTCAGCGCCCTGTGGCTAGAGTTCCGTGCGGACAATGTATTGAGGGCATTTCGCCAAAACCCAGACAATGCACAGCAAGTACTGGACTACGATGTTTGGAGCTGGTGCCGACACCCAAATTATTTGGGCGAGATAGGCTTTTGGTTAGCCTTGGCGATAGCCGGATACATAGGGTCAGGCTCGCTTTATGCCTGGGCTGGGTTCGTTGCCATGGTCATATTATTTATTGGCATTAGTATTCCCATGATCGACAAAAGACAGCTAGGTAACAAAAGCAAGTACGCCGCCTATCATGAGAGGGTACCCAGCCTAATTCCCAGAATGACACGAGCAAAGGAATAGTAGGGGCGCGCAGCAACGACCAGTGCGCGGCGCGCAAAGAAGACTGCGCGGCGCCAAAAAAGCTCAAAAAGCTCAAAAAGCTCAAAAAGCTCAAAAAAAGGCCTAGAACGTCAAAGCTAGAATGGCAATTCTAGGCCTAGGCTCTTCGAGGCTCTTGCAAGCACCCCTCTTTTCAATCGCTCCTGTTTTCAATCGCTCTTGTTTTAAATGAGGGGTTAGCCGGAAAGCTGCACTACTTCAGCTCTAGCCCTTGCAGGGTGCCCTCTTCGCGCCAAGCATCCAACAACTTAAAGAACTTCACAGGTCCAGCACCATAAGCGCCATTTTGCACGCTTTCGGGGTTGGGTTTGCCCTCGTTGTTGTAGTAACCGGGAGTGCAACTGGCTTGAAAGCTCTCACTGAGTCGCGACATTTTAACAATTTCCTGCACCCAAGCCGCTTCGGCTTCCGCCGATACCTCAACAGTTTCGGCATTTGCCTCTGCGCAGCGATTCATTATGTAGGCAATATGTTTGGCTTGTTCATTCATCGCGTGAGGAAAACTAACGGTAAAGCCAGACTGCGCGCTACTGATAATAAAGCAGTTAGGGAAGCCTCGAGTTTGCAGGCCGTGCAGTGTAGATATGCCCTCTTGCCACTTGTCCTTCAGGCTCAAACCATTGCGACCAATTAAGTCGTAGCCTGAGCGCCGAGTATATTCAGTGCCCACCTCAAAGCCGGTGGCGAAGACAATGCAGTCCAACTCAATTTCTACACCGTTGGCAACAATGCCTTTCTCAGTGATTCTGTCAATTCCTTGGCCTTGAGTATCAACCAAATGCACACCGGGTAAGTTAAACGCTTCTAAATATTCATCATTAAAACAAGGGCGTTTACAAAACTGGCGATAATAGGGCTTCAAAGATTCTGCGGTATTGGGATCATTTACCAACTCTTCAGCTCTGGCGCGAACTTGCTCCATTTTCTGAAAATCTGCCAACTCCATTTTCTCAGCAATTTCTTGAGGCGAGAGGCGTGCTCCCCCCTTGAAATTAACCATGGAACCTAAGTTACGAATGATTTCTGTCCATCCATCGTTCACCATATCAACTTCTGCAAACCCGCCAGAAACTAGGGTGTTGAAGTTATCCATGCGTTCTTGCTGCCAACCCGGCTTTAGGCTCGCCGCCCATTCTGGGTCAGTGGGTCGGTTTGCGCGCACATCTACAGAAGACGGCGTGCGCTGAAAAACATAAAGCTCCTCAACACCTTTAGCTAAGTGGGGGACGCACTGAATTGCGGTAGCACCCGTACCAATCACGCCCACTCTCTTGCCTTTAAGGCCGGTTAAGTTCCCTTCTGGACCACCACCGGTGTAATTGTAATCCCAGCGGCTGGTGTGAAACGTGTGGCCTTTATAGTCACCAATACCTTCGATACCGGGCAGTTTAGGTCGATTCAATGGGCCATTGGCCATAACCACATAACGCGCTCGCATGCGGTCGCCTCTGTTGGTTTTCACGGTCCATAATTTGGCCGCTTCGTCCCACTCAAGACCTTGTACCTCTGTTTGAAAACACGCGTGTTCGTAGAGGTTAAATTTTTCGCCAATTGCCTTGCTGTGCGCTAGAATTTCCGGCGCGTGGGTGTATTTTTCTTTGGGCACAAAGTTCAATTCTTCGCACAGCGGCAGGTAGACATAAGATTCAACATCGCAAGCCGCGCCTGGATATCTGTTCCAATACCATGTGCCGCCAAAGTCGCCGCCTTTTTCAATGATACGGACACTGCCCACACCGGCTTCAGTCAAACGCGCACCGGACAACAAACCACCAAAACCACCGCCAATCACAATGACATCTACTTGGTCTTCTAATGGCGCTCTAGAGAACCCGGATTCGACATAAGGGTCGTCTACATAGTGGGAAAAATCTCCTACTACCTCTTGATATTGCGCACTGCCATCGCTGCGCAAGCGCTTGTCTCTCTCCACGCGATATTTTTCTCTCAACGCATCAGGGTCAAAACCCAATTCATTTACAGCAGAATTCTCACTAGACACAGTTACTACACTCCTAAATCTCTCAACACATTTACCAATCAGATCACCAAACCCCAAACATGCCCTACTGCTCTGCGCTGAAAGCTGTTGAGCAGGAAAATAGGCGCTTTGAGCACGGGCGTAGGGATAACACATAGCTTGTAAATAGCGTTTATTACTTTTAATACTTCTTTTGCTTTTATTGCTTTTATTGCTTTTATTGCTTTTATTAGTTGGCAACTCCCTCCGGAGCGGTCCCTAAGCGGTATTATTATAGATCCGTGAAGTAATAAAAGGATAGAGCGACATCGCAATTGCAAAATCCTGGCAGTGTGCAACGTGCAATTTTTAGGGCCTTTATCCAAGTGAGTAAAAGTACGACAGGTTTGTGCGGGCACCACTCAAACCTTTGCAGCCGAGCAACCTGACGAGGGCGGCATAAAAAAGCGCGTTGCTTTTATTATTAACAAACGCATCGATCAAAGTTAGAGAAGGTTAGAGGGAGTTAGAGGCTATACCTGAACAGGTAAATTACTGACAAGCAGCTGCAACGCTAATAATTACTTCCGTAAACGCGCCAGCATGGGGCAAGTTTCAATGCGCAGCAGAGCGAAAGATGTACAAGATCCGCATCGCCCACAGTTAGCGGGCCTGACTAAAGCCGTCAGCTTCAGAGACAAACCCAACCGACATCGAAATAATCGTATTGTTAGGCGTTACGCAGCGCAGCCATTTATTCTAGCGCTACGCCTTGCTGCCGCAACAACTTCACCTTCCTCTCGCCTATACGAGTGCCGCTGCGCTTTTGCATCAACAACCATAGCCCTAGCTTATAGCCGTCGTGACTTATATAAGAAACCGGAACATTCGCGTCTCGATTTTCACTAACGTATTTCCTTAGATGTTTAAAGCCTTCATTCCATTCCGCATCACTACTACTCATCCGTCCCTCCAAAAAAGAAAAACTCAAGTACTGGTTCTAGCGCTCAAAACTACTGGCAGCAAAATATGTATACACCTACAAATACGCTTATGGAATCGATTTATTTACCCAGTTCTTCAGGCCAAATACCACTTTGCTACCTTTCTTCCCAAAACCGGCCTATTTACTCCAAATCGAGTTAAAAAAAGGCCTAAATGGCTAAAAATTTACGGCGGCGGAATACTAAAACCACGGACAACTGCCTACGTCTACAAAAGTCGACGCCCGAGTGTTTAAATCCAGAAAAAGGCTTACGGCGAGTGTGAGCGGGACTGGGAGTTTGGTTTTTTAAAAAAAAGAAGTTAAAGACTTTCCGAAATCCGTCATAGGTGCCAAGACTGGCACCTATGACGAAATATCGCTTATTTAGAAACGTTTTACATTCGCTCTATAATAATTGCAGGCGCCATACCACCGGCGGCACACATAGTGACTAAGCCGGTAGCCTTATTGCTGCGCTCTAGCTCGTCTAAAGCGGTACCAATCAGCATGGCGCCTGTGGCACCAATTGGGTGGCCCAGAGCAATGGCGCCGCCGTTGACGTTCACCTTACTGTGGTCAACGTCTAGGTCGCGCATAAACTTAACGGGTACCACGGCAAAGGCTTCGTTCACTTCAAACAAGTCAATGTCGCTTAGAGACATTTTTGCTTTGCCCAGTACTTTTTTCGCAGCATCTACAGGAGCATTCAAAATGTGCTCGGGTGAATGGCCCATATTTGCCATTGCCTTGATCTTAGCCCGAGGCTTTAAACCATGCGCTTTGGCATACTCAGGAGATGCCAATACCAAGGCGCCAGCGCCATCTACCACGCCAGAAGAACTGCCAGCATGGTGAACATGCTCTATGTCAAGCCCGGGCCAGTGCTTTGCAACCATTTCACGGAAAGTCAGACCTGAATCGTAAAACGGTAGATCCATGAAATTACCGAATACTGGCTGCAACTTAGCTAAGCTTTCAGCTGTGGTCTGGGGGCGAGGAAACTCTTCGTCGTCTAATGCCAACGTGCCGTCGGGGCGATAAACCGGAATTAGACTCTTGGCAAAGGCGCCCGCTTGCATGGCTAGTCCAGCCCGGCGCTGGCTTTCTGCGGAAAACGCGTCTAGCTCTAAGCGGCTAAAGCCTTCTTGAGTAGCAATAATATCTGCTGCAATACCCACATTAGTTTGCGGATGACGGTCGCGTAGATCTGTATTGTGGGCGTCTAGCGGCGTGGGAAACCCCTCTGCCGCCACGTAGGACATCATTTCAACCCCACCCGCAACAACCAAGTCTTCCATACCAGACATAATGCTGGCAGCAGCCATGTTCACAGCAGAGATACCACCGCCACAAAAGCGATCGAGTGTTACACCCGATGCTTTAATGGAATATCCCGCATCCAATGCCGACATACGACCAATACAATTACTCTGCTTTTTCACCTGACTGCTGCAGCTGATAATGACATCGTCAATTTCTTCCGTATTGAGGTTATTTCTCTCAGCAAGTGAACGCAGTACCGTTGAAAGCAGCTTCTGCGGATGCATTTCCCAGAGTGCGCCCTTACCTTGCTTACCCACACCCCTCGGTGTGCGCGCCGCGTCAATAATCCATGCTTCCATACCGTGTTCTCCCACTGTTTTCTAAAATTCTGAAGTCTAAAATTCTGTATATACTCGGTTGATGCAGAGTACTGGATCCTAAAACCCTGTTGCGAATGTCTCGCAAAATGCAATGCGACCCGCCAACCGTGAGCAGAGATTAGCACAACCTTGTGTGAATTCGCTGCTACGGATATCAGCAAAAAAGATGTCTTTCTTTGGTGTATCCTTGTCAACATGATATTGCTAAGCAACCTTTTCCAATCTATTTGAATATTGCGAGTGGATTATGCAATCAGACCTGAAGAAGATGTTGAAGAAGAACGAGCAGCTCAATCAGCTGGATATGGCGACTGTGGCAAGCCACATTCAACGTGAAGGCGATGAATGGATCTACAACACAATTATGCTTGAAGGCTACGATGTACCTTTTAAGTACTTGCGAAAAAAAGCCTATAAAAACCTCAAGGGCGCGCGAGTAAACGTGACCTACTACCCAGAAACCGAACAGGTTGCCGGAATGGATTTCGAAATCATGAAGGTTGTGCGTATTAAGCGTTCCTAGGAAGCTAAGCCACTCACGCGCCAAAACAATCCGCGCAAATGCGCTCCCAGCGCCCTCAAAAGCACCTCCTTAAGCACCTCCATAAGCACCTATGAACGTGTGTTCGAAAGTAATTCTTTAAGCACCGCTTTCTATCACTTCCGCAAAAAAGCCATTAGAAAAAGGACTCGCCCTAAACAAGTTTGCGCAACAAGTTACAAATTCAACTAGAAGAATATTGAAAAAGTCTCGTACACTCAGACCTTTGTAAAACAAGGAGAGCACAATGAGCACACAAGACACTTACGTTCCCCCCAAAGTATGGACTTGGGATCAAAGCAGCGGCGGCAAATTTGCCAATATCAACCGCCCTATCGCCGGTGCAACTCATGACAAAGAACTACCTGTGGGTGAACATCCACTTCAACTGTACTCTCTGGGCACACCCAATGGCGTAAAGGTCACCGTTTTGCTTGAGGAACTCCTAGCCCTAGGTTTTAGCGGTGCAGAGTATGATGCTTGGATCATTAATATCGGTAACGGCGACCAATTTGGTAGCGGTTTCGTCGCAGCCAATCCAAATTCAAAAATCCCAGCATTAATGGACCACAGCACCTCGCCCACCACCAGAGTGTTTGAGTCTGGTGCAATCATGGTTTATTTGGCCGAAAAATTTGGTGCATTCTTACCCACTGACCCGTCCCAGCGCGCTGAGTGTATGTCGTGGCTATTTTGGCAAATGGGCAGTGCGCCCTATCTGGGAGGTGGCTTTGGTCACTTTTATGCCTACGCACCGGAAAAATACGAATACCCGATCAATCGATTTGCCATGGAAGTAAAGCGGCAACTCGACGTGCTAGACCGCAACTTGGCGGAGCGCGCGTATCTTTGTGGCGATGACTACAACATTTCGGATATGGCCAACTACTCTTGGTATGGCAACTTAGTGTTAAACAACATTTACGAGTCGCGAGAATTCCTCGACGTAGCAAGCTATACCAACGTTGCAAGGTGGGCGACGCAAATTGAGGAACGTACCGCTGTACAGCGTGGACGTCGCGTAAATAGACCTTGGGGTCCTGAAGAGGAGCGTGTAACAGAGCGACATAGTGCCAGCGACTTTGACTAGCGCTTGCGTACTCGCTTGCATTAAAGCGCACTAGTTGCCATGCCAACGCGGGCTCTGCTTGGGTCCGCTTTTGACAACTGATCCGGCTAAAACCAAGCAAAACAGAGCAAAAGCTAAATTAGACAAGGCGGGCAAAGCCGCCCGTCCAAGTTTTTGTTCTCCACACCTGTTATCCACCGTTTAATTTTTTCTACTTCATTTCTAACATCTCATTTCTACTACCCAACTGCATTTAAGGAATACCAATGACCGAACAAATCCCCTTAGTTCTTAGAGAAGATGTCGATCAAGTCGCTTACCTCACCCTTAACAGGCCAGACAAGCTCAACGCGCTAACAGTTTCCATGTTTGAGGAACTGCGCAAGCATGTATCCGATATCAGCAAAGATGCCTCCGTGAGTTGTGTTGTGTTAAGCGGCGCAGGTAAGTGTTTTTCTGCCGGTCACGATTTAGCTGATATCGCAGGTGGTGAGCGGGTCCCCTCACGCGGCTGGCATTCTGAAACCTTGCGCCTTATGGAGTTGCTGCCCAAGCCCGTTATCGCAGCGGTGCATGGACATTGCTATACCGGCGCGCTGGAAGTTGCCTTAGCCGCAGACTTTATTGTTGCTTCCACTACAGCAAGATTTGCCGACACCCATGCGAAATGGGCGCTCACACCGGTATGGGGTATGAGCCAACGACTTCCGCGCCGTGTAGGGGTCAGCACAGCCAAACGTATGATGTTTACCGGCGCCACACTGAAGGCTGAAGAGGCATTAAGGGTAGGGCTAGCGGAAGTGGTGTTAGACAACGAACACTTTATTCAAGAGGTAGCCCAAATCTGCAAAACCATTGTAGATAACTCCTCATTCACTCACGCGGCGAACAAAACGCTTCTTGAGACTACCGACGGTAAATCGTTAGATGGCGGACTGCAGTGGGAAGTGTATGCCAGCGAAGGCGTGGGACCTGACATGCAGGCGCGTATCGCAGCATTCAACAAGAAGTAGCTGCTAAGTTGCAGTAGCCGGGTAACCGGCACCTGTACTGGGCGGCTTTTTTTTGCAAGACAATCACCGCACAACTGCCGAGCATCGGAAAGGCTACAAGGCTATAGAGACACGCTATAGAGACACATACTAGAGAGACATACTAGCGAGACACAATGCTCAAAAATCTACATAACCCCCTCAGCAACGCCCAAGTGCTGCTAGAACCTTTGGCCCCTGAGCATCATGAGGCGCTGCGTCTGGCTTGCGCTGAAGACCAGGAGATATGGGACATTTATCCTAACTCAATGCTGGGCGAACACTTCGACGAAGCCATCGCCGACATGGGTAAGGCTCGCAACCGAGCGGTGTTTGCTGCCATTAAAATTGACCTACACGGTACGCAAAAAGTCGTCGGCATGACCAGTTATATCAACCCCGACCAACAAGGCGTGGTAGAAATCGGCGGCACTTACATCAGTCCCGAAGTTAGAGGAACAGATTTCAACCTGACTATGAAGCGCTTGCTCATAGAACACGGTTTTGCCTGTGGTTATCGTCGTATTGAATTCCGCGTGGATGTGCGCAATAAACGCTCACAAAAAGCAGTACTCAAACTAGGGGCAAAACAAGACGGCATTTTGCGCAAGAACAGGATCACCTGGACAGGCCATATCCGTGACACAGTAGTGTTCAGTCTTTTCCAAGACGAATGGCAGACAACTCACGGCACTGCCTAGCTGGCGCTATAGTCCTGGCGAGTTTGGCAGTTATCCCACAGACATAGCTAAAACACGGGAAATTTCGGTAAACCCCTTGCCACTTTCTTCGCGCCATTCGTTGAACGCATCTTGGGTAAGGAACAGTGCCTTTTGACTGGTGGGTTCTTTTTCCACCACCCCGGCGCCGACTAATGCAGAGACAACATCTCTACTCAAAAGTGGTGTTTCAAAACCAATAAAACGTAAAAAATACCGCCCACTCTGGCCGCCCAAACGCGCTCCGCGTTTTTTCAACAGCAACCACATTTGCACAAAGTCATCTTCGGGCCAGTTGGCTAAAAACTTGCCGAATGAACCATGCTCTCGCCGAATATCCAGCATAAATTGAGCATTCTCTCGGACACTGCGAATCTTCGTACCGTGGCGCACAATATCGGTGTTTTGCTGTAAAACTTCCAACTCTTCGTCCGCCAACATGGCGCAGTGCATGACATCAAACTCGTTAAAAGCCTTCTCAAACCCGGGCCATTTAGCGGTGATAATTTTCCACACAAAGCCCGCACGAAAAACACAGGCAGTCATCTCAGCCAACACATCAGCGTCATTCAACTTGGCGAGGTTTACCTTGTTCTGCGGGTTACCCAGCAGCGCCTCAAGGGCATTTTCGCCCCCCTTACGCCGAGCGGCACGCTGGTAAATTTGGTCAAATGAATCCATGAAGTGTTCTCGCTCGTTATTATTAGTTTGCTGTCTTAAATCAGAGTATTCAGCCCGAGTAATAGCGCTTGATAAGCGCTATTGGTAAGCGCTCTCACTATTCACCGCTGCCCTGAGTTTTAGCGCCGGAGTTTAGCTACGCGCCAAACAGATTACGAATACGCTACGGCAATCTTAGCCGCAATTACAGGCCAAGACGGACATCTCGTGGAAGATTTTACCGTCAATCATGCCTAGTAATTAGCCCTGCCTTTCGGCATCTTAAACAGCAAAAAATAAGGGAACAAAAAATGTCGTCAATTCTCAGCCAAGCACTGACCCTGCCATGCGGTGTAAGCGTTCCAAATCGGATCTGCAAAGCCGCTATGACCGAGGGCCTTGCCAGCCCTGCGGGCCTTCCTACACCGGAACTAGAACGGCTTTATGGGCTGTGGAGTGATGGCGGCGCGGGCATCTTACTTTCAGGCAACATCCAAGTTGATGCAGATCACCTAGAACGCCCGGGCAATGTAATCGTAGACAAAGTGCCAGACAACGAGATGCACGTGGCACTTAGCAATTGGGCCGCCCAGGGCACCAGAGCCGGCAACCATTTCTGGGCCCAAATCAGCCACGCTGGAAGACAAACTCAAACCGGCGTAAACAAAACGCCGAAAGCCCCTTCAGCGGTAGCAGTAGGCATACCCGGTGGCCAATTTGGTCAACCCATTGCGCTGACTATTGCAGAAATCCAAGACATAGTCGCGCGCTTTGCAATCTGCGCTCGGGCCTGTAAAGACGCAGGATTTACCGGGGTCCAAGTACACGCAGCCCACGGTTATTTGCTTTCACAATTTCTCAGTCCCAGAAGCAACCTACGGGAAGATCACTATGGCGGCAGTCTAGAAAACCGTGCGCGCGCACTGATTGAAGTGATCACCGCTATTCGCCAAGCAGTGGGGCCAGAGTTTCCCATTTGCGTAAAGCTCAATAGCGCAGATTTCCAAAAAGGTGGCTTCGCATTTGAAGACAGCCTTGTTGTTGCTAAATGGTTAGAAGAGGCCAGCGTAGACATATTGGAAATTTCTGGAGGCACTTACGAGCAACCCAAGCTCATTGGGGTCGAGGGAGTAGAGGCGGTTGAAGAGCAAAATGTAAAAGAATCAACGGCCATGCGCGAAGCCTACTTCGTGGATTTTGCCATCACCATGCAAGAACATGTTTCCATCCCCTTAATGGTAACCGGGGGCTTTAGACAACTTGCTGTGATGGAGGAAGCGATATCCAGCGGCGGCGCGGACATGATTGGTATCGGACGGCCTATGTGTGTGTTGACCGATGCGCCGAATAGACTTTTTGCTGGCCAAGCAGAACTACCTAGATACGAGCAAGAGCTGTCGCTATTTCCTAAATGGTTGTCGTTTCTCGCGAACTTAAAGCCGTTTTGGGCATTGGCGACATTTGGTGTGCAATTTTGGTACTACGCGCAACTCGAACTACTGGGTAGAACCGGCGAAGCCAAGATTGAGATGACACCGTTTCAGGCCACTAAGAGAATCCAGGCCTTTGAGAAACAATGGTTGAGTGAGCGCTAGCGCCCGCAACTTAAATTCCTGCGACTCAATCTAAATCACTAGACTGAGTCGTTTGGGTTAGCGCTCAGAGCCTCTTGGCATTCCTAGATACGCCCAATGCCGACTATAAATTTCGGCCAGAGATTTATGCCAACGAAGTACTGACAAACACCATATAGAACACGATGCTGATCAGCGCCACTGCAGAGATTGTGGTCAGCACGTCACTTTGTTGATTGTTTGCAACCACGGCTTTTTCTGGCGCAGCTAAGAAAAGTATGATGCGTAAATACAATACGTATTGCAGTGATAACACGCCAAACATCAGTAATGACGTCATAGAGCCCAACTCGTAAATGTCCTGCAGGCCTGTGACCGCGCCAATAATCACCCCCACCAATCCTATGCTGGGAAGATATCGACCAAGCGCTCTAAGTGAGTCACCTTTGCCGCTGAGCTTATTTAACCCAACGACCACTACGATTGAAAAACTCACATAAACAAGCGCAAATCCGTCAATAAAGGCACTGGCATTGGCTGCATATATTTCAGCGAAATATACGCCAACAACAAAGAACAGTATGGCGACGACCTTAAAGCCCCAGTGCGCTGTATCTGCGTAAGTCCCAACGTCCCCGCTCAACAACTGCAAGGGCAGTTTCAATATCAATGCAAAAACCACCGTGAGCAGCGCCATGCTGGCCATGAGATGGAACGCAAATAAATCCTCTTGATTGGCAAGCAACCCTACTGATGCTATTACCAAAAACAGCAATCCAATATCTAGGACAATTTGATTGGCCACTAACAAGAACCGTTGCCAAGAAAATCCATTGGCCACCAGCACCAGCAGTAATGGCCCAAACACCATGGCTAATCCCGGCATGTCTATCGACCCAGCAAAGGCAAGCATATTTCTCTCCATTATTATTTTTATTAGCCCGAGCACTTTGCCCGTTGAGACTACAAGCGGTTTACTCTCTTCATCTTCTAGCGTTTAGGTTAGCACGCCTTTGCCGCCGACCTTAAGGCAGGCGGCATTAACGCCAAGCCTAGTTACTTAAAGTTTTACTCTGCCGAGATTCGGCCTAACAGTATGGACGCCACTTCTTTGCCATGAGAGTTTTGCAAAAAATGCCCTGCGTCAGAAATACCATCAAAGGAGGCATTCATTCGCTCGGCCCAAGTTCTACCCCAAGCCTCGGTAAATACATCATCTGCACACCCCCAAATAAAGTAAACGGGTTTACGCCATTGCAACAGGGTCTTGTAATGATGGGTTTGCGCTGCCGCATTGCCATTAAGGTAGCTGTCCAATGGAATAGACAATGGGAATTTCCGGTAGCCGTTATAAGCTTCGTCAGGCAAGCCCTTATAAGGCGCAGAAAATCCCTCATACATTTCTAACGCCTTGCCCTCAATCGCTGGCGGCGTACCATTCATTAAGGCTGGAAAAATGACTTCAGGGCCAGCTAGGCCTGCGCTGAGCACCAATAAAAGCGCCAAATCAGGCTGAGTGCGATGGAACCGCCCGCCCTCATGCCAAGCTGCATTCCAATTGCGGATACCCTCACTGTATTCGTATTCAGGGTGATGTAGCCAAGTATTCATAATGCACAAACGATCAAAGCGCTCTGGCATATAAACCGACTGGGCCAAGCCTGTAGGCCCGCCCCAGTCTTGGCAGACCAGCGTAATATTTTTTAAATCTAGGGCATAAATGAGACTGGTCAGCACCTCAGTGTGCCGTGCAATGGTGTACCAATTAAAATCTGTCGGCTTATCAGAGCGTCCGAAACCCAAGTGATCTGGGGCAATACAGCGATATCCAGCCTCCACTAACTGCGGAATTATGTCTCGATAGAGGTAAGACCATGCCGGCATACCGTGCATAAGCAACATGACTGGCCCATCTCTGGGTCCCTCATCAACGTAGTGCACGCGCATGTCCTGCCATGAGTGATAATTAGGCGCATAAGGAAAGTCTGCAATATGCGCAAAATTGGCGTCCGGGGTTCTAATAAAATCTGTCATAAGTCCACTCCCTTATTGTTTTTGTGTTTTTGTATCGCTCGCGAATCTGCTGTTTAACTCGCACAATTTCTAATGACAGCCATTAAACGCTTTAGCAGTATATAATACTTTTTTTCGAAAAATTCACGGAACAGCTCATGGCTAAACTTGACCACATAATGTTCGCCACACCGGACTTAGATCAAGGCATCGAAGAGATAGCTGACTTAACAGGAGTAAAGCCCGCCTTGGGCGGCGCACACCCGGGTATTGGTACACGCAATGCGCTGCTATCGCTGGGTGAAGACCAATATCTAGAAATCATCGCGCCTGACCACCGCCAGAATCTATCAGGCACCACTGGCGAGCTTCTCCTTGAACACGGCGGTTCGGGCATACGCGGCTGGGCTGTGGCCACCACAGATCTAAATTCTCTAGCCGACTTTGCAACAAATGCTGGCTATGGCTGCCAAGACATCATAGATATGAGCCGAACCACACCAGAGGGGGTGCATTTAGAATGGCAGTTACGATTTCTGACTGGCAATAATCTACTGCCCTTTTTCATCGACTGGAAGGTTTCACCACACCCAGCCCTAAGCACACCAAAGGGATGTTCATTAATAGAATTTTGCGTTGCAACCCAAGAGGTTGCTAAGTATCAACAACTCATGTACGTGCTGGGTTTAGAGGTATCTATGACCAGTGACGGCAATCGCTTCGAAGCCGCACTGCAAACACCCAAGGGCATCGTTGAATTAGGCAGTTGGTAAGGCGCACTCGAACTCCTGTAACTAGGGTAGCTAGCAATGACTAGCCCAAGCGACTTGGGAGCATATCCTAGGCGCATATTCTAGGTCCGCCCAAAACAGAAGGGACCTCTACCCATCCATTATGCTCACCACATTTTCGATAGATTAGATCACCACAAACACACTATTATGTTTCTAAAGAGTGCCACTGGGGAGAGGTGTTGTGCCGGGACATATGGATTTTGATGCGCAAATGGTTGCGCAAGCTAAGCCTATTAAGAGAACTGAAAAGGCCAATGTAGAGACCAAGCGCGTTATGTGCGCCACCTGCGATATTGCATGCAGTGTCGTAAGCGAGGTCAAAGACGGTCAAGTCATCAAAGTCCGCTCATCTGACAACCCCATGTTCCGGGGCAATATCTGCATGAAGGGTATTGTTGCGCCTAAAGGCTTTGCCAATCCAAATAGAATTACTTACCCACTTAAAAGAGTCGGCGAAAGGGGCTCTGGCAAATGGGAACAAGTGACCTGGGATGAGGCTTGGGCTGACATTGGTCCGCGCTTGCAAAAAGTCATAGACGAACATGGCCCTGAGGCCTGGGCTGTTGCCACCAGTCAATGGAATACCGGCACAGACCACGGCTTAGGTCGCCGCATAATGAATAACATCGGCACGCCCAACTGGATTAGCGGCGTTGCCCTTTGCGCGGGTAACACTGCTGCCATCAACCGATTTACCTACGGTTGGTTTCCTAGCCCTGATTATGGCAATACCAACTGCATCGTCTTGTTCGGTCACAACCCAAAACGACACAGCTGGGTGCCCATTTATAACAGTATCCGCAAAGCCCAAGCGCGGGGCGCCAAGTTAATCGTATTGGACCCACGCAAAAGTGAAAGCGCTGAAGTGGCAGATATATGGCTGCCTCTCAAAGCCGGCTCGGACGCGGCCATGTGCCTTGGCTGGCTCAAAGTCATAATAGACGAAGAATTATACGACAAAGATTTTGTCAAAGATTGGACCGTTGGCTTTGACGAATTAAAAACCAGAGTCGACGAGTACCCACTGGAGCGCGTGGCACGGTTAACTGAATGCGACCCGGAACTGATTGCCCAAGCGGCACGCATCTATGCCACTGCTGGCCCTTCGATTATCCCGTGGACACCCATCACGGATATGCAGCGCAACAGCACCTCAGCCATTCGCCTGCACAGTATTCTGCGCTCGGTATGTGGATATTTAGACGTCAAAGGTGGCGAAACACTGCAAGGCTTTAACCCCAACGTGGTCTCTGAATCCGTCATTGAAATGCACGAAGCGCTTTCGGAGAAGCAAAAGGCCAAGCAGTTGGGATCCAAGACCCACCCAGCATTTACCTACACCGGTCAGCGTGCTTTGCGTGAGCCAAGCAAACGTGTGTGGGGGCATGAGTATCCAAACCAGGTGACAGGCTGCTTTATGGCCAACCCCTCAGCCACCTTCAGAGCCATGGCTGGAGAAGGCGAGTATCCTGTAAAAGCGTTCTTCTCGCTGGGCAACAATACGACCATGAGCTTTGCCAACATGCCGCTCATTATCAAAGCCATCATGAATCAGGATTTAGTGGTAGTGCACGAACAGTTTATGTCGCCTACCGCGCAAATGGCCGACTATGTGCTGCCTGGCGATAGCTGGCTTGAAAGACCCTGGCTCAGCGACAGTTATGGTTGGAGCTCGGTGTACCGACCCTCTCAGCAATCTATGCAGCCGCCGGGAGAGTGTCGTTCAACTTTTGAGTTTTGGCGCTGCACAGCCAATGCACTAGGACGCCCAGAGTTAGTGCCTTGGCATTCTATTGAATCTTTCTACGATGAGCGTTTACAAGGTACCGGCATGAGCTTCAAAGAGTTGTCGGAAAATCACGACATTTACTTTGTGCCACCGGAAGCAAAAAAGTATCTGCGCACGGGCTTTGGTACGCCTAGTGGCAAGGTTGAGCTGGCCTCCTCCGTGTTGGCTGACCTTGGCTTCGACCCGCTACCCTACTTTCGCGAAGACCCGCCCATGGACCCCGAGTATCCATTGATGATGTTCACCGGTGTCCGTGAGGACGAATATTTCCAGACAGGTCACAGACACATTCCTGAAATGCGCGTGCGCAAACCCGAACCGCTGCTGTTTATTAACGCTACGACCGCAAAGGAAACCGGTGTCGAAGAAGGCCAATGGGTAGAGGTGAGCAACCCAACTGGCAGCATTGAAATCAAGGTGGCCATAAAGCCTGAAATGCCCACAGGGCTAGTACGCATTCCTCATGGCTGGTGGAAGCCCGAAATGCCTCAGGGCAATGGCGAACTTTCCGGCGCACACAAATACGCGGATGCACAACTGTGTCCGGACGACGAAGACTACTTGGACCGCGAGCAAGGTATTCCCCACTTGAAAGGTATACCTTGTCGAATCAGCGCCCTTGCAGAGGCACAAATATTGGCCATACAAACAACCCCGGCCTCACCAGAGGCAAATCAAGCCTTTATGGTTGAGGCTAATCAGGGCGGCGCCATGTCAGGCGATTTCATGGAAGACAAAATCGTTGATGCAAATCTGGGTTATGATGCGGCGGAGTTGAGGGAGTATCGCGACAGACTGTCAGATCCAGCGGAATAACAAAAAATGCTTACAAGAAAAATAATTGGCCTGTGCTTGGGCCTTATGCTGAGTCACGCCAGCGTGGCGCAAACCGTTTATCAAGTTTCAATTGGCAGTTACAAAAGCCAGGCCAATGCAGAAAAAGCGGCGGCAAAAGCTGCCCGAGAATTAGGGAACGGCTATTCCGTAGAGGCCACACAAACGGGCAGTGGTAGCTTGTATAGAGTGCTTTCAGAGCCGCTGCGCTCTCGCGGCGCTGCAGACTTAGTCAGCGCCAAAGCCCGTCGAGCAAATATTACCGGTGCGTGGGTGCTCACGCGCAACCGCCCGGCTGTTGCTTCAACGAATAATGCCCCCAGTGCTCCTAGCCGTTCGTTACCAACCACTGAGGAAGCGCTAGGCCTGCCAACGTCAGGTGCTCGACCAGAATCTGGAGCCAAAATTTCATCCGCAAAATCTTCTGCCAATAACGATGATGTCAATGCGCCACGGTCAGGCGTACAAGTACTAAATGGCCGCAAAGGCATACCTGTATCGCTTGCCGGTCAGCGCGGCGGCGTGACTAATGCAGGCGCGCTTAGCATACGAAGAACCGATGAAGCCCAAACACCGTTCAAAATAGACGGTATTTTAGACGAACCCATTTGGCAGGAAATTACTGTAATTGATGAATTTGTCACGGTTGAGCCAGACACCCTAAAAAAAGGAATCTACGAAACCCAGGTTAAGATCGCCTACACCGATAAAGGTCTTTATGTCGCAGCAGACATGGAACAGCCTCGAGATACGCAAATTAGAAGACTTTCAGGACGAGACGTTTTCTTTAATCTTAATCGAGACAGCATCAACTTAACCCTGGATACCTCTGGCGAGGGGCTCTATGGATTTTGGTTTGGCATCAACCTTGGCGACTCGCTTATGGATGGTAGCGTGCTTCCAGAAAAACGTTTTTCTAACGAATGGGATGGTCCCTGGTTGGGCGCGAGCCAACAATATGATGAGCGCTGGACTGCTGAGTTTTTCATTCCATGGAGCGCCATCTCCATGCCAGCCGCCACCGACAAACGTAATATGGGCATATACTTCTCGCGTAAAGTCGCTCATCTGGATGAGCGATGGGGATGGCCTGCCTTACCGTTTACCAAGCCAAAATTCATGTCCGCGCTGCAACAACTGGAAATGGATGGCGTAGCACCGCGCCAGCAATATAATATTTACCCCTTTGCCGCCGCCACAGCGGACCAAATAGATGATGAAACGCGCTACCGCGTCGGCGCAGATATGTTCTGGCGGCCGTCTAGCAACTTTCAACTGAATGCAACTGTTAACCCAGACTTCGGCAACGTTGAATCAGATGACGTGGTCATCAACCTAAGTGCTACTGAAACCTTCTTCCCCGAGAAGCGTTTATTCTTTGTGGAAGGCCAGGAGATTTTTGTTGCAAGCCCCAGGGCAGACACGCGCAGCTCTGGCGTGGGCCAAGGCGGGCCACCTACAACGCTAGTTAACACACGACGTATTGGTGGCCGGCCACAAGCGCCCACACTGGCACTAGGCCAAACAGTCTCTAGCAGAGAACAAAATTTACCGGCAGATTTACTCGGTGCGGCAAAGGCAACCGGACAAATCGGTAAGTTCCGTTATGGCGTATTAGGTGCGTTTGAAGACGAGGTTGCATTCGAGTCTATGGTCAACAATCAACCCGTAAGACTCACCCAAGACGGCTCAGATTACGGAATTGGCCGACTGCTGTATGAAAATAATTCAGGCGGTAGCTACAAAGCGGTAGGCGTACTGTCTACGGTAGTTGACCACCAAGATCGCAGTGCCTACGTAACTGGCGTAGACGCCCACTATTTGTCAGCTAACGGTAAGTTACAGACCGATAGCCAAATCTTTAGATCCAATCTGACCGACAGTGATGTGGGTTACGGTGGCTTTATCGACTTTGAATATACGTTCCGTCAGGGCGTACAGCAGCGGCTCGGCATTGAACACTTCGATGACAACGTCAATATTAATGACCTTGGTTACCAAGCGCGTAACAACTACACGCAGATCAGAACAGCCCACACAAGAACCTCTTCTAATCTTTCATGGGCACGCAACAATCAATTCGATATACGTGGTGCGTTACAGGAAAACGGTGATGGATTTTTCACTAGAGGTGGTGTTTTTATTTCCAACCGCGCGACCTTTAACAACCTAACCAGTGTTACTGGACGCATCAGCCACTTTTATCCCGGCTATGACGATCTCAATAGCTTCGGTAATGGCGTTTATCGCATTGAAGAGAAAACCGCAGCGGGCCTTAGTTTTGACTCCAACTCAGCAAAGGCAGTGAGCTTTGGCGTTGGCCTTGGCTATGAAGAAGAGGACCTTGGCGGAGACAGTTATTACTACCATGCTAACGTTAACTGGCGACCATTAGACGGATTAAGCGTTGGCGCAGGCGTAAGATATCTGGATCGTAACGGTTGGTTGTTGCACCAAGAAAATCGCAACTTCACTACATTCTCCGCAGAACAGTGGCAGCCAAACCTTAGCGTTGAATATTTCCTCAGCGCTAAACAGCAATTCAAAATTTCCGTGCAATGGGTTGGCATACGCGCCGAAGAGGATGGCTTCTATCTTTCCCCGGCCATATCCGGCGACTTGATCGCAACAACTAAACCGGCTGGGCCATCTGACTCATTCTCCATCTCAGACATGGTTTTTCAGGCCCGCTATCGTTGGGAAATTGCGCCACTATCCGACCTATTCATTGTCTACAGCCGAACCTCAGATTTATCTCAAGCATTACGCCAAGATAATTTTGACGACCTGCTAGACAACGCTTGGCAAGAGCCAGTGGGTGACCAATTCGTTATGAAAATACGCTACCGCTTTGGTTCATAATTTACTATCAACTGTTAACTGCAATACATAACGCAGAATATTGCGCGGAGAATTTTATGCTATACATTCAACCAACGGGCGAGGCTTGCGGCGCTACAGTTACAGGCGTTGACTTATCTGCACCGTTAACGATCGATGCCATTGATGCTATTAGAGCCGCGTGGATAGAACACCAAGTGATCGTTTTTCCAGAGCAAAAGCTTAGTGACGAAGATTTAGTACGCATTACAAACGACTTAGGTTCTATTGGCGACGACCCCTACTTTGTCTCGATTAACGAAAACACACCGGTAGTGGCACTAACGCGCAGGGCCGACGAAAAAGCACCTGTATTTGCTGAAGTTTGGCACACTGACTGGAGCTTCAAGAAAGAGCCACCCATTGGCACTTGTCTATATAGCCTAACCATTCCACCAGTAGGCGGGGATACCGACTTCACCAACCAACAAAAAGCGTTAGCAGAAATGCCCAGCGAACTGCGAGCCCGGTTGGAAGGCAAAATCGCCCTGCACTCTGCGGCCGCAGGATATGGCCCAGACGGCGCCTATGGCAGACGCGAAAAAGACTCTGATCGCAGCATGAAGATCCTCTATTCAGAGGATGCACATGACATTGAACCCCATGCCATTATCAACGTGCACCCAGAATCTGGCAAAGAGACCATTTTTGGTACAGCGGGTTACATCTGCGGCATAGAAGGCATGGCGCACGAGGAAGCAAACCAGTTAATTTTGGATTTATACCAATGGCAAACCCGCCCTGAATTTCAATATACCCATAAGTGGCAGGAAAACATGCTGGTTATTTGGGACAACCGCTGCGTGCTGCACAAAGCCAACGGCGGCTACGACGGCTATGATCGGGAATTGCATAGAACCACTATTGCTGGCGCGCCTGAACTTTGCCTCTGACACCCACTCAACCCAAGTGCCCTCCTAGCTCTAACCAGACTAGTCTAGTTAGGGCTAGTCAGACTTAGACGAGCATCATTCAGGTAATGCAAAGGCCACTAAGTAGTCCGCTGTTGAACCAATAGGGCTACGCGAATCTCCTCCAGCCGCCATCACAATAAATTGCTTTTGCCGCCCGTTTTCATCTTCAACGCTGTAACTCATAGGAATCGAATTTGCTGGGCTTGGCAGGTCATGACGCCAAAGCACCTTACCCGTATCTGTATCGTATGCTGATACTGCGCTATCAAATAGAGAGCCAATCACCACAAAGCCTGCCTCACTGAGCAAAGGGCCGCCTACTTGCGGTAGGCCCAATTTCGCCAAGCCAAAACCAAGTGAACCATGTGGCTGGCGCCAAACTTGTTTCTGGGTGTTCAAATCTAAAACCAGCAGCTCACCAAAAGGCGGCCCTGCACACGGCATGACGCCAAGATACGGGTCCATCATCATCTCTCTGGCCATATAAAAATCTGTGCCCAACTGCAGACCCAACTCAACACCCGACGCTATATCTAGCCGCTGCAATATCTGCTCATAGGCTGCAAACTGCTCATCCATTGCGGTATCCCTGTCGCGCATCACGGCAAGTAGGTCTTCAGTGCCCGCAGTGCTTATCAGTTTAGTTCTGTAGGCCAAGTTGTTCACATGAGCCACAATTAGGCCACGCTGCTCATCTACCGCCACACCCCCCCAACTGCTGGCGCCCATATTGCTGGGTAGCCCAATGGTCCAATCCGTGGTGATGGGGTCATATACGTCACCGATGCGCGAGGTTTTCTCAACGCCATTACACAAATTGAGCAAGGATCCGCCCAGCTCATAACTACGTGATAATTGAAATGCTTTAGGCGGAAAAACCTGGGTTGGGGACAACTCCTCAGCTAACGGCCCATATCGCGGCACCGCCTGTTCGCTCACATCAATAAGGGGCTCACCGGTTTCTCTGTTAAGCACAAAGATGAAGCCCATCTTGGTGCTTTGAATCAGCGCAGGTACCTCAACGCCGTCCAAGACGATGTCAGCAATAGAAGGAATTGATGGCACGTCAAAATCCCAAAAATCTTTCTTCACAGTTTGAAAGTGCCAAACGTATTCACCCGTAGTGCCGCGCAGGGCAACGATAGAGGAGCCATAGTGACCCATGTCCTCAGCCCCCTCTCGATAATAGTCAGGCGCAGGATTACCCGTAGGCAAGAATATCAAATCGCGCTGGGGGTCTATGGCAAAACCCGCCCAAACATTAGGGGTGGCCAGAGCATAGCCCGCATCACTCACCAAGCCCTTGGTATAATCAAAATTTGGTGGCGCTAAATCAAACGCCCAAACCAGCTCGCCTGATTGAGCATCAAAACCACGGACAACACCACTTGGCGCATCAACCCGCTGGTTATCGGCAATGGCAGAACCCACAACAACCACGTCTCCAATGACACTAGGCGGCGACGTCACCTGATATTCCTGGGGCCACCACAACTCGCCCACTCCTTCCTTCAACAATACTTCTCCGCTCTCGCCAAAGTCTTTGCAACGCTGACCGGTGGTGCCATCAATTGCGATCAACCTGGCATCATTGGTGGCAACAAAAATACGCGAATTACAGGCTTGGTTAGGTTCAGAAAATTCATTAGTTTCGTTGTTTGAGCGCCATTGAGCTACAGCGCGGCAGTTGGCTTGGTTAGGGTAATCTACTTTGGCCACTTCAGGGTCGAAACGCCAAAACTCTGCCCCCGTTAGCGGATCCAAGGCAATAACTTGGTTGTGCGGTGTACACAACACCAGTTGGCCGTTGACAAGGATCGGCGTGGATTGAAAGACGCTGTTCAGATCACCAGTCCGAAATGTCCAAGCCACTTCCAGATCAGCAACATTGTCCTTATTAATTTGCTCAAGCTTAGTTGCGCGGCGACTGCCAGAACCGGCGTAATTTGCCCACTGGGATGTCTTCCTGATTTCAGCCGCTACTTCTGGTCCAGCAATAAAGCTGTCGAAATCTCCGCTCATACACCCGCTTAACACTAGCCCTATGGCGATATAGCCAAGGTTAGATTTCTGCGCATACAGCGACTTCCAGACGGTAATCGTCCCGACAAATACCTTGAACATTTTACTTCCCGATTGATCTGGTTGCGTCAATCTAACCTACCAGCATGGACACCGAATCGCAAAACGGCCCGGGTATTGACCTACCTACGCACTTCTCTCAGTTATACCTCAACTTGACAGCGCTGCATATAATGTCACTATTAATGACATTAAATTCATGCAGTTAACTTCATATAAGAGTCCAATCATGGTGCGCCTAATTGATCTTCCCGAATACGAGCGGGACCACTTACTCGAGAAAAACATGCCGCCTCTGGGCCCACTGCCTTGGCACAATAATGCCAAGCCTTTGAGTGCAAAGCGTATTGCCCTGATCACTACCGCAGGCCTGCACTTTCGTGGCGACAATGCATTTGATTTTGCCGACCCCACCTTTCGACCCATATCCATTGACGACGACGCTAATGATTTGATCATGAGTCACAGCTCAGCGAACTTTGATCGCAGTGGTTTTGTAGAAGATGTGAATTTAGTTTTTCCTATTAAGCGATTTCAAGAATTGCTTGCTGACAAGACCATCGGCTCGCTGGCAGACGTACATTACAGCTTTATGGGCGCAGGCCTCATGCCTAAAGTCTATGAGAAGAGTGCGATGCAAGTGGCAGGCCTGCTCAAACAAGATCAGGTGGACGCCGTATTTTTAACGCCAGTCTGACCCAACTGCACTCGCGCCGTGTGCGCGCTGAGCTACTATTTGGAAAGAGAGGGCATCATGACCACGGGCATCAGCTTGGTCCGTGAAAATGCAGAAAGTATGCAGCCACCGCGCTCGCTGTGGGTACCCTTTCCACTGGGTAGACCGTTGGGTAAACCCAACGACAAAGCATTTCAGCACCGAGTTATTGCTGCGGCCCTTGCACTACTTGAGCGCACAACAGGCCCCGTCCTTGAGGATTATCCAGAGGATGCGCCAACCGTAAGCATTGAGGAGTCGGCCGCTTGCCCGGTTTCGTTCGGCAATACGCAGGCCGAAGCAACTACCTGGGCCGCGCGCTTAGTAAGCGAACTGACGCAAATGCAGCCTTGGTACGATTTGGGTAAACGCAGGCGCAACGGACGCTCTTTAGTGGGTGTAGCCGGCGAACCCATGCAAACTATGCTCAAAAAATTAGGCGAATTATTAGATTCGGACACCTTACCTACCGCTGAACTTAAATGGTTTAAGCTCGCGATAGAGGATGCCAAGGTGTTTTATATAGAAGCGCTAACCGCCCAGCCGGGCGAATACTCTGCCCAGGCCATAGAGCAAATTTTGTGGCATGAAACACATTTGGGCGCCGGGTTAAGGGTTTTTTATGAGCGATTTACGGCAACACCCAAGCTCGCCATCATGGCGCGGATGGTGGCGTCTCGTGAAGCCATAGGCGGTTCTACAGGCGAGGAAATAGAAATTAACGACATCACTAAAAAGGAAAAATGAGCAATGAAAGTAACCCCAATAACAGCTAATTTTGTTGCCGATATCGAAGACGTCAATTTGGCCACCATCAACGACACTGAATTTGAGCAGCTCTACAGCGCTTGGCTTGAGTACGGCGTGTTAAGAATTCGTAATCAAGACTTAGATGACGAGCAACTGCAAACTTTCAGCAAACGCTTTGGCCCATTGGAAGAGGCGCCTTTTGGCCGCATGTCAGAAGAGGACAAAGCGATGATTAAACATCGTTATGTCACGACACTGTCTAATATTATTGCCGACGGCAAACCCATCGGCGGCTTGGGCAACTCAGAGGCCACTTGGCACTCAGATATGACTTACATCGAGACGCCGCCACCGGCAAGTTTGCTCTTAGGTATCGAAATTCCCGAACAAGGGGGCGATACCCATTTCGCCAATCAGTATGCTGCCCTTAAGGCATTGCCTGGCGACCTGCGCAAAAGAATAGAAACGCTAACCGTCAAACACAACGCCGCGCACACAAGTGTCGGCAAGCTACGACCCGGATTCGAGGCGTTCGATGATCCTCGTGAGGCGCCGGGGGCCATCCATCCAATGATCAAAACCCACAATGAAAGCGGCAGACCAGCCCTGTATCTAGGCCGCCGAGAATGGGCCTATATTCCAGGTCTGTCAGTGACCGAGAGCGACGCACTTTTAGATGAATTGTGGGCCTACGTAGCGCTTGAGGAAAATACTTGGAGACAAAAATGGCAGCCACTGGACCTTATTATTTGGGACAACCGCTGCGTTATGCACAGACGCGATGGCTTTGACCAAAACAGCCGCCGCTATATGCGTCGCTGCCAGGTACTGGATCGCAATGCCGTTTAACCCTCAACCCATGAGCGCCCAAGCACCCACCGACGGTAGGCGCGAGCGCACGGGGGCCACCCGCAACCTAATATTGGCAACGGGGAGACGACTCATTATTGAGGGCAACGGCGAACCCACCGCAAAAGAAATCGCCGAGGCGGTTGGCATCACCACAAGAACCTTGTTTCGGCATTTTCCAGACATGGGCACATTGCTGATTACCATAATGGAGCAGGCACAAGAACAGGCCCGTGGCGTGATGGATGAACCCTTCCCCAGCGATCTTTCACCCGCAAAGAACTGGTTAGAACTTTTGCAAATTGTGGTGAAGCGCAGAACCCGGACGTACGAATATATTTTACCCCTACACATTTCGCCCACCATTCAGCGCCATTGGAGAACTCAAGACCAGACGACAATAGGCAAGGGTGTCCGGCGGCGACGCAAACGCCTACAGGAAATACTGCCCAAACAGCTCACCTCAAACACACTTCTATTTGAAGCCCTTGATGCAACGTTGAGTATTGAATTTTGGATAAGCCTACGCGTGGACCAAGGCTTGAGCATTGCTGAGGCGACCAAAGTACTGAATTACTCAGTAGATCGCGTAGTCAGCCAGCCTGGATAAAGACAGAGAAAGCCATAGCAAAACTTCCTTAATCTGGCCTTATGGTTAAATCTTGGCAAAAAAAAGCCTCGGCATACCGAGGCTTTAATCCACATCTATCTAACATCTGCTCACCGCCAGCACAAAACCCACGACCTTAGACATTACTGCCAAATGTTAGCTGAGAGAGGTTAGCTGTAGTTCAGCAGCGTCTCAGGTGCGCCGCCCTCTTCACCTAGAAGGTGTTGCAGGTACGACTCGTAGTTCTCCATCCACATGCCTGAAGAGCGCGATCTGCCGGCCTGTTCGTCACTCTTAGTGCTCTTTGTGTACCAGTTGTTACAACGCAACCATACCTTACCTTCAGAGCTGGCCTCGCAACGATCGGTCCACGCCTCTACGGCATTCAACGTAGGCTCAACCTCAAGCTTCTGGCCTGCTTTCATTTGGGCGACCAGCTTGGCAATGTAGCGCGACTGCTCTTCACAGAGCAGCGTTACATTCGTCACTGGATTAAGGCTCTGAGGCCCGATCATCATATACATGTTGGGCATATCCTTCACATGAATACCCCAAAGCGATTGCGGCTTGGTCATCTGAAAATTATTTTCTGGTGCGGCGCCAAAGCGCTCAGCTAGAGATGCGCCATTACGGCCGTTAATTGGGAACGGAATAAAGTTACTGTCGAATCCAGTCGCGTAAATAATGACGTCGAAGTCGTATGTCGCGCCACTGGCTACTTCTAAGCCCGTTGCATTGATCGCCACAACACCACCGGGCTCGTTGACCAAGGTGACATTAGATCTGTTGTAAGTGGCGTAGTAATCATCAATAAATAATACGCGCTTACAAAAGAACGGATAATCTGGGGTTAACGTTTTAGCTAATTCAGCGTCGTCTACCTCTTTCGCGATACTCTTGGCGATACCGGCGCAAATCTTCGCATTCGCCTCTTCGTCTTGGAGCATTTCAAAGGTAAAGGGTAGGTCCGTAGGCACAGGAAGCTCGCCCTTCCAGTCTACGTGACGCAATTTTTCGCTGTAACCGCCGGCCTTAAAGGCTTCAACCATTTCAGGAGGCGTAGGTTCGTCATCGCGCGGCAATACCCAAGTAGGCGTGCGTTGAATGACGGTTAAAGACTCAACATCATCAACAATAGACGTAATCACCTGAGCCGCTGAAGCACCGGTACCAATAACGCCTACCTTTTTGCCTTTTAGCGACGCACTACGATCCCACAATGCGGTATGAAAGCTCTCGCCCTGGAAGGTTTCCATGCCGGGCACCTCAGGCATACGTGGGCTTGAAAGCGGCCCGTTGGCGCTTACCACGTGCTGGCAGGTAGCCGTTTGCTTATCTTCCCCGCTTTGCGCATCTACAGTGGTTACCTGCCATGCAGCGCTGCCTTTACCAATATAGTCAACGCTGACTACCTTGCGAGAAAACTGAATGTGATTGCGCAGTTCAAAATGATCTGTGAGCATTTCAGCATAATCTGCTATCTCACCTTGGCTTACATACTTCTTCGAGGGAATAAAACCTGTGCGGTCTAAAAACGGTAAATAGGTATAAGAGGGTACATCACACGCCGCGCCTGGATAAGAACCTACACCACCATGGCTCCATACGCCGCCGACCGAGGAATTCATTTCAAAAATGCGCACATCTTCAATACCCGCCTCTTTCAAATACTGGGTACACATCAACCCTGAAAATCCACTGCCCACTATGATCACTTCAAACTGATTCTGCATGTTTACTCTCTAATTACTTAAACTCTAACGATCTAAAATTTTTGCGATTGGCGAATGCCGTTAACGGCGAAACTCTCTAAAGGTGAGATTATACCCCAAGCGAGCAGCTGCCCAAACATAAACCAAAACAAGCTGTCTATCTAAGCTCCGCCACGTTCACTCGTGTTCGGCATAGTTCGGCATAGTTCGGCATAGTTCGGCATAGTTCGGCATAGTTCGGCAAAATCCAGCGAATAGGCGCTCTTCGCAAAAGTGTCTTAACTTGCGGCCCGATCTTTGCGGTATCTTGCCATCAACTGAGCGGTTGAAGCGTCAACATTAGCGTTGCTCGCCTCGTCACTCTGCAGTTGTTGGAGAATCTCAACCGCTAGGCTTTTACCCAGCTCTACGCCCCATTGATCAAACGAAAAGACATTCCAAATCACCCCTTGGGCGAAAATTTTATGTTCATACAGTGCAATCAATTGGCCTAATACGAAGGGTGTCAATTTTTCTGCCATTAGCGTATTTGTTGGTCGATTACCGGTAAACGTTCTATGCGGAATAAGCGCCGCATCTACACCCTCATCTGCCAAAGTCTGACTAGATTTACCAAATGCCAGCGCCTGAGTTTGCGCAAAAAAATTCGCCATCAATTTGTCGTGATGATCCAAGGTGGGGTTGTGCGATTGTGCAAAGCCAATGAAATCCGCAGGCACCAACTTAGTGCCCTGATGCAACAACTGATAAAACGCATGTTGGCCATTGGTCCCGGCTTGCCCCCAAACAATAGGCCCCGTCTGCACTGCCACCTCTGTGCCACTTTTATCTATGTATTTACCATTGCTTTCCATATCCCCCTGCTGGAAATAGGCGGGAAAATGCTTGAGGTAATTATCATAAGGCAGAATTGCGTGGGTCTCGGCAGCAAAGAAATTGTTGTACCAAATACCCAGCAGGGCCATTAGCACAGGCATGTTTTGCGCAAGCGGCGCGATTTTAAAGTGTTCGTCCATTGCATGGAATCCACCCAGCATGGCACGAAAATGAGTGGCGCCGATGGAAACCATAAGCGCTAAGCCCACCGAACTACAAAGGGAATATCTACCCCCTACCCAGTCCCAGAAACCAAACATATTTTGCGGATCTATGCCGAAGGTCTGCACCTCTTCTGTATTGGTAGAAACCGCAACAAAATGCTTAGCTATGGCGCCCTCATCCACCAACTGCGCCAGCAACCACGACCGAGCAGTGCGCGCATTGGTCAAGGTTTCATCCGTGGTAAATGTTTTTGAGCAGACGATAAACAGGGTTTCATCCGCATTCAGCCCCTGCACAGCTTCGGCAAAATCCGAAGCGTCAACATTGGAAACAAACTGGACGTTTAGGTTGCGTTGGCTGTAAGCACGCAATGCCTCACACGCCATCGATGGACCGAGATCAGATCCGCCAATGCCTATGTTAATGACATTGCGAATGGGTTTACCGGTAAAACCCTGCCATTGACCTGAGCGAATCGCTTCAGAAAACCCCGCCATTTTGTCTAACACTGCGTGAACTTGTGGCACCACATCAATGCCATCTAACTCAATGCGAGATGATTTAGGTGCACGCAAAGCCGTATGCAACACAGCTCGACCTTCGGTTTTATTGATTTTCTCTCCAGCAAACATATCCTGTATAGCGCTGAGCAGCCGAGCCTCATCGGCCAACTTAACCAATAAATCTATGCTTTCGCGGGTAACGCGATTTTTCGAATAGTCTAAAAACAGCCCCTGATCCTCTAACGAGAAGTCTTGGGCTCGCTGAGGGTCGTCAACAAACAGTTGGTTGAGCTGTAATTCTGCAATCTGCTCGAAATGCGCGCGCAACTCACGCCACGCGACGCTTGTTTCAATGCCCATGGGAGAACTCCAAATTAGGGTAGTTAGTTTGCTGCCTAAACTTCAACAGCTATGACAAAATATTATGGGCCAACCATCGTTGGCATTGGCCCCTTGATACCGCCGCGAAGGGCAGCATGCTGACGAACAACTGGTTGAACATCATGAAAATTTATCCACATGCGAAACAACAGACGTTTTTCTTCAGGCAGAGAACCATCTTCATATTTATTGCGACGGTGCATTACCGCTAGATTATTCACCCACAAGATATCACCCGGCTGCTGCACAAAACTCAACTTCATATGGGTTTGCTCAGCCACCTGCTCTACGCATTGTAGAGCCGCAACCTCTTCATCGGTCATTGACTGACCAGATACTGCGGCGGCCAATTCGCTTAACTGAATATTCAGCCAAGCGCTCATATAACCATTTTGCCAAGCAAATACCGGTATGCGACTGTCAGAGACTTTGCCTAACTTTGCGGTCGATTCAGCATCGCCTTTCTCTTTACGTGCATACAATGCGTAGCCGCGCTCAAGTACTGCCAGATGTTGCGGATGCGATAGCAGCATTTCTTCATATATCGCGAACAAGCTGACCAAACCATTAGTACAAGGAATAGGCGACTGGCGAACACAGCTCATGCCAATGCAGTCGCCGCCATCGCAGTGAAAGCGCAGCTCATCATTACTCTCGTAACCTCGGGTATCGACGCCTCGTTCAGCACCAGCGTAACGGTCAAACACTTCGCTGAGCACCTCTCCTCGAGCATTTTGCATGACAGGCGTGCCCAAGTGATGGGCCACCAACCAAAACACACGACGCAACAGTTCAGGATCATCTGCCGGCACACCACGTAGCAAGGCAAAGCCTTTGCCAGCCGTAAGATCTTTAGACACCGCTTGGAAAAATTGGCTAAGTCTCGGCGAGGTTTTGCTGGTCAAATCGCAATCAAGTAAGCCTTCACTGGGTAACGGTAAGGTCTGGGCAAGCGCCGTTAAATCGGCAATGACCTCACTGCCTATCTGGGTCACCCAAGAAGAGGATTGGCTAAAATCAGAACCTCGCCAAACCCGCTCGGCAGGTGCAGTGGCTTTGAGTGTGTTCGCTAATGTAGATGTGACCATTGACAGCTCTCCTAAGCGCTACGTTTTGTCTTCTGTCTTTTGTCGTTTGTCTTCTGTGTTTTGTATCCTTTGCCGGTCGCTAGGCCCGGGAAACGAACTTACTAGATTCAGTGTTGACCTTAACCCGCTCGCCGGACTCGATATATTCCGGCACCTGAATCACCAGCCCAGTGGTTAACGTGGCAGACTTAGTACGTCCAGACGCAGTAGCACCTTTGATACTCGGCGCGGTTTCTACGATATTCAACAATACCGTCACTGGCACGCTGACACTGAGTATTTCACCCTCAACTATCAGCGCAATAAGATCCTCTTGGCCCACTTCCATAAATACAAGTTGGTCTTCAATGGCGCTTGTATTCAAAATATACTGACTATAGTCGTCAGTGTTCATAAAGACGTGCTCGTCGCCATCTACATAGGAATATTGTACGTCTGTGCGCACGCAGTCGATCTGCCCCAGCATGCTATCGCCCTTAAGGCTCTCGTCTAGCTTCTGGCCCGTGCGCAAATTTGTGAATCGTATTTTATAAAGCGTTGAGGCGCCTCGAGAGGAAGGACTCTTGGCATCCACATTTTTCACACTGTGCGGTACGCCACCAATATCCACCACATCACCACGCTTTAAATCACTTGCTTTAGGCACTGACTGCTCTCCATAAATTTGCCTTAAAGCATACAGGTTAGGTATCCGAGCAACCAGCTAGAGTGTGATACCCAATCATCAACTAAACCCCCAGTGCCCCCACATGAACCCTTAACAGAACAAAAGTTTTGGCCCAGGGTTAACAGTGTTAACCTCGAACTCGCAGTGTAGAGGGGCAAGACAATCAAAAATTCACAACTAACACCAGTTGATGGCCAGCTTTCCTTAGGCACCAAGCTGGCCTTCGGCATTGGTGCCACTGGTGAAGCCGTCTATACCGGTTTATTCAACACATTTATCACTATCTACTACAATCAAGTGGTGGAGCTGAATAACGCATTAATCGGCGTTGCTATCATGCTGGCAATGATTGGCGACGCAATCACAGACCCCTTGGTTGGCATAATTTCGGATCGCTGGCGTTCATCTCGAGGGCGGCGACACCCATTTTTATGGGTCGCCCCCATCCCTCTTGTGATCGCCCTTTGGTGTGTTTTCAATCCACCAGAGTTTTTACTGGGTGCATCCGCTGAGGAAAACCAATTCGGGCTATTTCTTTGGCTCGCTGTTTGGACAATATTAGGCAGAGGGTTTTTAACCCTTTATAGCGTTCCGCACCTCGCACTGGGCGGCGAATTGTCCAAAAACCAATTCCAGCGCTCTCAATTGTTCAGTGCAAATACAGCAATCGCCTACGTTTCCGGTGCTTCGTTTGCGTTCATAGCTTGGAAGCTGTCTCTTATACACATCTCCGAGCCCACGAGACTCCTGAGCATCTCG
>OJDI01000109.1_pt1 | contig 40944 bp, 40 predicted proteins | sample 1592601 | NCBI WGS metagenome assembly OJDI01 (sample SAMN05416845, study PRJEB24817) | seawater metagenome | isolation source: Sea water | place: Canada:Atlantic | collected 2013-07 | reverse complement strand
TGTGTATAAGAGACAGTATCTGCACTAAGCAAGACGATGGCAGACGATAAGCAAGCGTGCGAATAAGCTTGCTAGATACACTCGCCTTCAAGCTCTGCAATCCAAGACGAAACCAGTTCCACGCCTTCGTTGTGCACCAGTGATCTGCCGAGTTCCGGCATCATCATGGCTGGGTTATTCGTCTCTAGGCGAAAGCTCAAAATCGACGCCTCTGGGTGTCCTGGGACAATAGAGTACAATCTCCCTCCTGAACCTCTGCCTGCTGCGATAGGGGGCTTACAGTAGCCCATTGCGAGCTTCGGATGGTCTGCGTAGTCCAGCAACAAACCAGAGGTATCCGCCGCCCCGGCAGAATTGTGGCAATGACCGCAGTTAATATCTAAGTAGGAACGTGCCTGATGGTTGAGACTTGCGTCTGCATTATTCCAAAGTGCGTTAGCTGGGGCCGGTTCAGTGACGCCTTTCAATATGCCCTTGCTCTGCCAATGGGTTAATTGGTTCGCTTGATACAAGTCGGTGGTTCTATTCAGGTGCCGTGCTTTTATCCCTATCGGGCGAATTTCGCCAGTGGTGTGATTGGTGGCGTGGCAGGACGCGCATTGATTGCGACTGGGTACCAAGTAGTTCAAGGGGACATCATTCGCCAAAGTGAATCTTTGTAATTTGCCCGTGACGCTGAGGTAAGCCTCATCGCCTTGCCAGATGTAGGACACTGCATCCCACCCTTCAGCTTGCTTCACCAGCAAGCGTGTTTCCACCAACTGATGCGTGGCAGTAGATACATCCATTGGATTGCCTTGCCAAGTACTGGTAGTCATTAGGCGACCCTGGGCGTCCTTGGGGTAGAAAAACGTTTTACTGATTATGCTGCCCACGGGCATCGCGAAGGTGTCGTCGGGGTGGTAATCAGCGCTTGCACCAATCGGCACAAATACTGTTCTGAGTTTCAGGGCATAGTCGGAAAATAACCCGGTATTCAGGTCGTAAACTACCGCCGAGTCATTGACCCTTAGTTGTTCTCCCCGAACCTCAATAATCCCCCAATCAGACAGCGCTTGGGGGTATTCATTGGCCTTAAAGTGTTTGATCTCGCCTTGGCCACAACCTGCTAATAGGGCTGCGCAAAGCCACAGCGTGACAGCTAACTTTTCTCTAACCAATCTACTCAACCTTTAATTTCCCGCCAGCTCAATAGGCGCCAATTTTGCAACCGTGCAATTGTGCCTTTGCATATCTACACCCGCGCCCTTGAACTCATTGCCGGCGTCGATACTGAGCAGTTGCGCGTCGCCGTTAGCGACGCAAATGACTTGTTTTTCCTCTGGCTTGTTCGGATCAATGATGCCGTCCCAAATGATATCTGGGAATGCGCCATCAACGCCGTAAATTGCATCTCTCAACTGTACAAGGTAGTCGAAGCCTGGGTTGGTGCCGCCGCCAGAGAAGGTATTGTCATAAATAAGAATTTCCTCTGGATAGGGGTCAAATTCTGCAGCCAACTCTTGCTGTCCTGCGTAGTTGGCGCTGAAGTAACTAGAAATCACAATATTTGCCGTATTGTTGTCGGCAATGCGATTGTTGAAAATTTCTACCTGGTCGTTGGAGTTGACCATGACACCTGAGCCTGCGGGTACGCCAGAAACAGCTGTGCCGGGGGCTGCAAAATTGGCAGTATTATTGCTGTTTACTTCGTTGTCATAGACCCTAGTTGCATAGCCACGTTGAGCAATATTGGGCATGTTGAAGACCAAAATGCCGCCAGTATTGTTGTTGGCGATGTTGTCATAGACGTCTGCGCCAATAGAATTTTCTATTTCTATGCCAGCAACATTAAACTCGGCGCGATTATTACGAACAATAACTTGCTTTGACTGGCCTACGTAAATGCCAGCGTCTGAAGCTGCAATAGCGACGTTCCCTTCGAGCAAAACGTTGGTGGTTTGTACGGGATAAATACCGTAGGCACCATTGTTCACATCAGGTCCATTGGTCCACTCAGTTCGTACTCGGCGGATAACAATATTATTACCTTCGTTGACTTTCAGTGCGTCGCCAACGGTGTCTTCAATGGCTAAGTCTTCAATGGTGAAGTCGCTGGCGCTTACAGATAAGCCCTCAGCACCTGCAATTTGGCCCTTAAAACTGAGGATGGATTTTTCCATGCCTTGACCGCGAATAGTTACGCCATCGGTGTTGAGTATCAATGATCGGTCAAAGGCGAATGTGCCTTCGGGGACGGTAATGACATCGCCAGGTTTGGCTGTTTCTAATGCTTGGCGAAAGCTGTCTTGAAAAGAAAGTTCGGGTCCCTGTTCAGGTCCTTGGCTACACGCGCTGATCACAGCGCTCAGCGCTAGCGTGCTCAACAACTTAATTGCACTTGAATTCATCATGTTCCCCTCCTAGGTAATTGATGTTTTTGATCTTTGGTTAAAACAGCACCAGTGTTCTGTCTATGGTCCAAAAAGTGGCCACAATACCCATGCCGTAGGCGGCGGTGGAATAGAGATACTCTTCGTGCAGATTAAATCTTTGGGTGAGTTTTTGCCATAGCCAAGCTATGCAAAGGAACAGTCCAATAATCACCAGTTGGCCCAGTTCTATACCAACATTGAAAAGCAAAAGGCTGCTTAAAATAGCGTCGTCAGGCAGTCCGATATCGGTTAACGCGCCAGCAAAGCCTAGGCCATGGAGTAGGCCAAAAAAGAACGCCATTAACCAAGGTTGTCCTTGGGTGAGTAAAGAGCGTTGTTCGGGCTTTTGCGCCAGTTCTCTGGCAAGGAAAACAATAGACAGCGCGATGACTGCTTCAACAGGGCCTTGTTTTAGTGATACCACATCGTAAATAGATAGTCCCAGCGTAATGCTGTGGGCAACGGTGAAGGCTGTGATGGTTTTCAGGAGCGACCATGGGTTGCGGATAAATAGCACTAACCCAATGACGAAAAGCACGTGGTCGATGCCCGCTAAAAGGTGTTCAATACCAATGACCAAGTAGCCCACACTCGTAGTGCTGGGTGTGGTCAAGTTTATGCTTGGGTTAGTGGGGCGCAAAATAAAGTTATTCACCGTGCCATCGCTTTCAATAAAACGCAGCAGCACATCGGTGATGGAGGTGGATAACCCCTTGATCGAAATATCACCGCGATCAAGTGCGCAGTTTGTTCGCCAGCGATGGATGAGTGCGCTGGCGGTAATGCTGGGCGGTCCAACTTCCTGCATTTCGCAATCACTAGGAAAGATGGGTTCAATGGGCAGTCTGCGGTTTTCGACTATGGGTTGTTTCCAAAGCACTTCAAAGCTGAGCGGGTTGTCATTATTTTGCGAGTCAGATACCTCAACAATTTCTAAATAAGCGGGCCTAACTTCATCTGCTTGTAGGTGGGGGGTAGAAAAACCAAGCAGCACTGTGGCCAATGCCCATACTGAAACGAACAGCTTAGTTCTAACCTTTGCATGACACTCGGTATTCAATGATGAAGTGGGTCTGAGGTTGGTTCGCTTTAGATTCATTCTGGAGCCAATGTCTTAGTTGACGCCAGAAGCGGCAGATTCTTCGGGGTAGGTAACAGAATACTTGGCTTTTAGATTAGTAAAATAGGTTTCATTGGCCACTTTGCGTTGGGCTTGCTGCCAATCTACTTTGACTTTTTCTATGACTTCATTAAACGGCTGAACTCTCGCGGGAGCAACATTTAACAGTTTAACTACGTGCCAGCCGTAAGCCGATTTGAGCGGTCCCTGCCATGCATCGCTGGTAGGTAGCTCGGCCAGCTTTGCAGCAAAGTCTCTGCCGAACAGATTGCCAACGTCGCGCTGTGAACGCTGAGCGTATTCTCTTTGAAGCATAAAGGGGTCGCCCTTTAAACTCGTATCTGTCAATGCTTGTAGCGCAATATCTTGGCTGTTGTCTCTGCGGTCCGTCGAAAAGTAACGGTGGGCAAAGCTGAATTTTGCCGGCTCCATATACTTGTCTATCTGCGCAGTATAAAAGCTTTGCAAAGCCTCAGTTGCAGGGGGCTCATTAGTGGCTATGTCTTCTGTCAAAAAGGTCAATTTTTGTACCAGACGTCTGCGCACTATTGTGTCGTTGGCGTCCAAATTAAGCATCAGTGCTTCGCGGTAGTAAATTTCCTCTTTGACGAACGCGCTTACAAGCCCGTCTAACTCCTGCTTATTCGGCGGGCGACGCATTTGCAGCGACCATTGGTCGCCCAGGCGTTGCACCTCGTTTGCGGTCACCTGAATCTGGTATGTCTCATCATCGTCGCCACTAAACCAATCTGTGATGAAAAACAGCAGCGTGCCGGCAAACAAAAAGCTAACCAGCGGATCTCTAATTAATCGACGTATCAAAATTCTTCTCGCAAAGCTTACAATGCTGCCTTTAAGCAGCGAATAGGGCTAGGTGGTGATCTGAGTTGCCAAACTGTGCATCAATAACCAACAAGCGTTTAAAGTAGTGACCTATTCTAAGCTCTTCAGTGGTACCCATACCGCCATGCAGTTGCACCGCATTCTCGCCAATGAACGTGCCCATTTTGCCCACGTAATATTTTAGCGCGTGCACTGAACGCTGGGCGCCCGCACTGTTTTGTACAACTTCCAGCGTAGCCCGGTAGAGGAGTGATTTGCACTGCTCGTACTCCATAAACATATCCACCATGCGGTGTTGTAGTACTTGGAAGTCTGACAGCGCGTGATCGAACTGTTCGCGCTCTTGGGTGTAGCTCACGGTATCTTTGTAGAGTATTTCCATGGCACCCACGGCTTCGGCGGCTAAGGCCAATATGCCTGCGGTGGCCAGAGCGTTGAGCAACTCGTAACCGTTATCCAATTCGCCGAGTAGTCTAGTGCTAGACACTTTGACCCCTTCGAGCTTTATCTCTGAGGCTTGCTGTCCATCTACCGTAGGGAAGGATGTTATTTCTACGCCGGGTGCATCTGCGTCAATCAAGAACAGGCTGATGCCCGCTTTGTCTGCCTGACCGCCGCTGGTGCGCGTGCTGACAACTATTTGCTGAGCACTCCCTGCGTGCAAAACCATGCTCTTATGTCCGTTGATGACATAGTCTTCACCATCGCTTTTGGCGTGAGTGATAATATCTTCCAAATCAAAACGCGACTGAGCTTCAGCATAGGCTAATGTCAGTTGGCGGCTGCCCTCTACAACGCCTGGCAGCATCTCGGTTTTTAGCGCTTCATTGCCGCCGTCGGCAATTGCCTTGGCACCTAATACTGTGCTGGCAAAGAAGGGTTCTAAAACTAAGCCTTTACCAAAGGCTTCCATCAATATCATGGTGTCGATCTCGTTGCCGCCAAAGCCTCCGTGTGCTTCAGGTACGCTCACACCTAGCCAGCCAAGTTCAGCCATAGTCTGCCAATTGTCAGTGCTAAAACCCTGCTCGGTCAGAACCAAAAGCTGGCGCTTGTCTAACTCATAGTGGTCTTGGACGAAGCGGTCAACGCTGTCTTTAAGTATTTGCTGTTCAGATGAAATATCAAAATTCACTGGGTGTTCTCTCTATATTTTGTTTTCGCGCAGAGCACTGGTAAGCAGGCTCCGCGCGTTTTGTATGGCCGTTATTGGTTGGCCCTAAGCTCTATTTGCTTTGCGACTTTTTGATGCCTAATACATTTTTTGCAATGACATCTCGCTGCACTTCTGACGCACCGCCATAAATGGTGTAAGCGCGGCTAGATAAGTAGCCTGACATGCCGCCTCGAGCGAACAGATGGCCAACCGGCATTGGTCCCCAAGCTGCTGAGTAAATGCCGCCAGCTTCTACGGTCAACTTTTGAATGCGCTGTTGAATTTCTGTGCCTTTAAGTTTCAGGATAGAAGATTCTGGCCCTGGCTCAGCGCCGTTTGCCGCGCTTGCTAATGAGCGTAATTCTGTGAATTCAGTGGCCAACAAATCGATCTCTAGCTCGGCTAATTTCGCTCTATAGCTGGGATCATCCAGCAGTGTGCCATTACCGCGTTTCACTTCGCCGGCTTGCTTGCGCAGGTTTTCTAACGCTGCCAAAGACTTTGAAATGCCGGCGAGTCCTGTTCTTTCGTGGGCCAGCAAACCTTTGGCGTAACCCCAGCCTTTGCCTTCTTCACCAACGCGATTTTCTACGGGTACTTTGACATCTGTGAGGTGGACCATGTTTACCGTATGGGCGCCGCCCAGCGTAATGATGGGCTTCACTTCTATGCCCGCTTGCTTCATGGGAATGAGTAAAAAGGTAATGCCTTCCTGCTTCTTTCCAGAGTCGCTGGTGCGGGTTAAGCAGAAAATCCAATCCGCGATGTGGGCCAGGGTGGTCCAAATTTTGGTACCCGTAACGGTGTAGTGGGTGCCGTCTTCTGAGAGTACTGCTTTGGTTTTTAAGTTGGCCAGATCAGAGCCCGCATTGGGTTCTGAGTAGCCTTGGCACCAATTGACCTTACGGTCGCGGATGTCTGGTAAAAAGCGATTTTGTTGTTCTTCGTTACCGTAACTCATCAAAACCGGCGCAAGCATAGATAAGCCAAAGGGTAAGTCCCATGGCGTTTGCGCGACGGCAGTTTCCTGTTCCCAAATATAGTGCTGTGTAGGGCTCCAGCCGGGGCCGCCAAACTTCTCTGGCCATTTGGTTACATCCCAGCCGCCTTTTTCCCGGGCCAGCTTAAACCAATTCAGGCGCCATTCGGCGTAGTCGGTGCCATTCTTGTAGGCGTTGGTCGTTAAAAAATCGCGTACTTCTTGCTGAAATGCCAGATCGGTACTGCTTAGATCTATATCCATCTTGGATCTCCATGTGCGCTAACTTGAGTGGGCAAAGCTTACTGGTTTCGACGTGCTAAGTTAAGCGGTAGGATGGTGCGCAAATGATAATAAACAGTACCTATTGGGGGATTTTATGGGTTACGAGACACTGACTTTTTCGGTAACGGAAAACGTTGCCACTATTACCTTAAACCGACCTGATGCAATGAACGCTATGTCGCCGTTAATGGCTAAAGAATTGCATCAAGTGGCGCTGGCGGTTGATGAAAGAGAGGATGTCCGAGCGGTTATTGTTACCGGTGCCGGCAAAATGTTTTGCGCTGGCGGTGATTTAAGCGCTTTTGCTGAAGCAGGAAAAGGTGCTCGTAGATTGCTAATGGAAATGACCGGGGACTTGCACATGGCATTGTCTCGTTTGGGGCGTAACCCCGCGCCAGTCATCGCTGCCGTCAATGGCACTGCGGCTGGGGCAGGTTTTTCGCTGGCTATGGCCGCGGACCTTGCCGTGGCATCCAGCAAGGCTGTATTCACTATGGCCTACACCAACGCGGGTTTATCCCCGGACGGCAGTTCTACCTATTACATGCCGCGCAAAATCGGCGACCGCCGAACGCGAGAACTCATGCTGACTAATCGCCTATTGAATGCTCAGGAAGCGTTAGATTGGGGTGTGGTCAACAGCGTGGTTGAACCAGATGAGTTGATGGGCGCTGCGCAAAAGTTAGCGGGCAAAATAGCCTCAGGACCCACTCAGGCATTTGGGCAAGTGAAAGCCCTACTGGATGGCAGTTTTGACCATAGTTTGGAGACTCAAATGGAATTGGAAGCCCGGGCGATTGCAGGGTTGGTCAATACACCCGACGGTCAGGAAGGGCTGCACGCGTTCTTAGGCAAGCGTAAGCCAGAGTTCAAGGGCATATAGGCGCTGTATGTATAAATCCGAGTTTTTTTATGATTTATGAGTGCGGTGACGAGCTGAAAAATGCCATCGGCGAGCAATTGGGCCGGTTTGCAATACGCACATCGTCCCAGGCAAATTTACGCTCAGCGGCTGTGGCGATTACCATTGTAGATGTAGGTATGGGCGCTGACATACCCGGCATTGATGTCCCTCACTCTTGGTCCAATGAGGCTGCTTTGTTACTCACCCGACGCTCCGAAAAACTGCGTAATCACCCGGGGCAATGGGCATTTCCAGGCGGTAGGGTAGAGGCTGGCGAGACGATCAACCAGGCGGCATTGCGTGAAATGCACGAGGAAGTGGGTTTAGATTTGCCGGAAACTGCAGTGTTGGGTTATCTAGACGACTTTGTTACACGCTCTGGTTTTGTGATGACCCCTGTGGTGGTTTGGGCCGGTAGCTGTGCGCAAATGGACTTTAATCCTGATGAAGTGGCCAGCGTGCATCGCATTCCATTGGCTGAGTTTATGCGTGAAGATGCGCCGAAATTAGATGTGGTAGACAGCAGCGAGCATCCGGTACTGCGCATGCCCGTAGGTTTGGAGGCGATCGCAACGCCTACAGCCGCGCTTATTTATCAGTTTCGTGAAGTCTGCCTAAAGGGCTTGGACACTCGGGTAGCGCATTTTGAGCAACCGCAATTTGCGTGGAAATAGTCCCGGTCTAAACGTAAGTTACGTGATGTAAAAGATCATAATAAGATGAACAGTTGACCCATTTTGTGGCTGCACCCACAATCGGGTCTCGAAATTTTTAGTGCTAAAGGAGATACAACATGGCGATTCAAGAAGGGGCAGCTCTGCCCGCAGCGACTATGCATACAATGCAAGAAGGCAAGCCAACCCCAGTAACCACAGACGATCTGTTTGCAAACAAGAAAGTGGTTGTTTTTGCGGTACCCGGCGCGTTTACGCCAACTTGTTCAATGGCGCACCTACCAGGTTATGTTGTTCACTCTGATGCAATTAAAGCCAAAGGCGTAGACAGCATTGTTTGCCTATCTGTGAATGACGCATTTGTTATGGGCGCTTGGGGTGACAACGCCAATGCAGAAGAACTGGTTATGGTTGGCGATGGCAACGGTGACTTTACTCGCGCTTTGGGTCTAGAAATGGATGGCAGTGGCTTCGGTCTAGGTACACGTTCTCAGCGTTATGCCATGATTGTTGACAACGGAACTGTGTCTAAGCTCGCTGTAGAAGCGCCAGGAAAGTTGGAAGTCAGTGCGGCTGAGGCAATTCTAGAAGCACTGTAGTTTAGGCTATCAACGGTTATTTGCTTTGAGTGCCAGTGACTAAACTAGGTTTTAAAAGCAGGTTAAAGAAGGGCGCAATTTGCGCCCTTTTTTGTGCCTTATATGCCAGATGGCGTGTGGGCTTTATCGTCTTTTTCGAGGGTTCTTTTTCTAACTTTTTTCGGCAGCAAGCGCTGCTAATCTGTCGCGATTTTTGCCAACCGGCCGAATAAGGCATTCTTGCGCTGCCGTAGCCACTAGCTCGCCTGCGCGGTTAAAGAAGTGGCCTCTAACAAAACCACGCGCGCCGCTGGCATTCGGGGATTCTTTGGCAAACAGTAGCCATTCATCTGCGCGAAAGGGGCGGTGAAACCAAATGGCGTGGTCTAGGCTGGCGCCGCGAATAGACTCTCTGCTGGCATTGCGTCCGTGGGGCAGCATTGACGTTGACATAAAATCTAGATCTGACATGTAGGCCAATAACGCTAAGTGTACTTCTGGATTGTCCGGCAGCGGATCGCGGGTTTTCAGCCATGTATGTTTGACGGGTGGATGCTCTTTGCCGCCACGATCCGTCATTAAAATCTTCTCCACAGCCCGTGATTCTATGGCCTTAAAGCGAAAGCTAAATCGGGCAATGTCAGGCTGTTCTTTAGCCATCGCTTCATAGGCTTCTAGGTCGCCGCGTAGAGATTCCGGTGGGGGAACATCAGGCATGGGCTGGGAGTGGCTGAGCCCTTCCTCGCGACGTTGCCACGAACAGGACAAAGTGAAAATGGCTTTGCCATTTTGTACTGCGGCAACTCTGCGGGTTGTAAACGAACGGCCATCGCGAATTCTATCTACTTCATAGAGGATAGGTCGGGTCCAATCACCGGCACGTAAAAAATATGCATGCAGTGAGTGCAGTTCATGTTCTGGGTTGACGGTTCGATAGGCTGAGGCCAACGCTTGCGCTAACACTTGCCCGCCGAACACATGTTCTGTGTTGTGATTTTGACCGCGAAAGAGGTTTTCTTCGATGGTTTCGACATTTAACAAGTCGACAATTTCTTGCAACACTTTATTCATAGGTTTTAGGTTTTAGGTTTTAGGTTTTAGGTTTTAGGTTTTTAGGCGTCATAAATTTTCAGTTAGTTTGCCATGCAGGTGCTTACAAGCGCGCTGACCGGGCTTTACCATATGGGCAGTAGAATACACTGTTCTGAAGCTCTGTGGCATTAGTGTGCTTTAGCTGTGACTTTGTGCTCTGTAAGCATGTGTCAGCATGGCGGCGGATCTGCGATAATTGCGTTGATAATGAACACCTATTGGGGGGGCGAGTATGCAGATTACCCGTGTATTTACCGGAGATGACGGCGAAAGCCACTTTGAAGAATTGTATTTAGAACTCATAGATCAAGGAGAGGTAGGGGCTATCTCGGAGATGTGGCCGACCAAGGGGGTTATGTTTAGACACGTAGACGGCGACTATGATCTTGGTTTTCACAATGCACCCCAACGTCAGTTTGTGGTTAATTTGACCGGTTCGGTAGATATAGAGGTGGGTGATGGCACCATAAAGCGCCTCGGCCCCGGTTCTATTTTACTGGCGGAAGATACCGCCGGGCGTGGTCACAAGAGTTCTAGTGTGGCGGGAGAGTCGCGCACATGTTTATTTATTCCACTGGCATCCAACCAGTAACCTATTATTTTTTAAGGAAATTTTATGACGATTGAAGTACTTCAGATTGCTTGTCTTGACGACAACTACGGGTTTTTGGTCCATGACAATGCCACCGGCGCCACCGCCAGTGTAGACACGCCAGAAGTAGCACCCATCAACGCAGCTCTAGAAGCCAAGGGCTGGAAATTAACGCATATTTTAAATACCCATCACCACGCCGATCATGCGGGCGGTAATGAAGCGTTAAAGGCGCAATGGGGATGTACAATTGTTGGCGCAGCCAATGACGCGCATCGGATTCCCGGTATTGATGTGCAGGTTTCTGAGGGCGATTTATACGAATTTGGTGCGACCAAGGTGAAGGTTATAGAAGTGCCAGGCCATACTTCGGGCCATATTGCCTATTACTTTGAGCAAGATGATGTGGCTTTTGTGGGCGACACGTTATTTGCGCTGGGCTGTGGTCGCCTTTTTGAAGGCACAGCTGAGCAAATGTGGGTGAGTCTAGAAAAGCTTATGGCACTGCCAGATGCCACCACAGTTTACTGCGCTCATGAATATACCGAAGCCAATGCCGCATTTGCGATAACAGTAGAGCCTGACAATTTGGCCCTGCAAGCCCGGATTGAAGAGATTGCGAAACTGCGCAGCCAAGGTATTCCCACAGTACCAACCAGTATCAGTTTGGAGCGGGCGACTAATCCTTTTGTACGCGCGACGAGCGCTGATCTACAAAATACCATTGGGTTAACTGGCGCAGATCCCGTAGCCGTTTTCGCCGAGACTCGTAAGCGTAAAGACCACTTTTGAGTTCGCCTCAACAGGCACAAAACAGTGCGACTGAGTCGTCCAGTGAAACCCAAAAGGGGTTGCTGTTTGCGGTAGGCGCCTATGGTATTTGGGGTATAGCGCCTATCTATTTTGTTTGGGTAGGGTTTGCTGGGCCTTTGGAAATTTTGGCTAACCGCATCGTTTGGGCAATTCCGTTGCTTTTGCTGCTGCTTGGCCTAACCAAGCAGTGGGCGGGAGTTTGGAGGCTCACAAGGGCCCAGCTGGCAATTCTTGTGGCCACGGCAGTGGCGCTAAGTATCAACTGGCTCACCTTTATCTGGGCTATTCAGGCCGAGAAAATTGCTGAAGCCAGTTTGGGCTATTACATAAATCCATTGGTCAACGTCATATTAGGCTGGCTGTTTTTGCAAGAACGTATGCGTCCTCTGCAATGGCTGGCGATTGCTGTGGCAGCTTTTGGGATAGCCACAGAGCTGGTGGTGCAAGCCAGTGTGCCGTGGCTGGGCCTAACGCTTGCGATGAGTTTTGGCATTTACGGGTTGCTGCGTAAGAAGGTAAACCTGCCTGCTGTGGTGGGACTGTTTATAGAGACATTGTTGGTGCTGCCCATTGCCTTAGGGTATTTAATTTTGCTTTATCTTGACCAAGGCACTAGGACGTTTGTCGACGGTGCAAGTTTGGCGCTAGGTGGCGTGATTACTGTCATACCGCTGGTGTTTTTTGCTGCTGCAGCAACGCGCTTGCCCTTGACGACACTTGGTTTTGTGCAATATTTAGCGCCCACTTGTGCACTGCTATTGGCCATATTTTTGTATGACGAATCGGTGCCTGCTATTCGCTGGTTTACCTTTTCTATGATCTGGCTAGCGGTGGTCATTTTTTCGGTAGAAAACGTATATCAATATCGTAAACGAGGGTTGGGAGACGCTAAATGATTACACTTTATACAATGGAACGAGACTACCCGTATGGCACATTGCGCTCTACCAATGGCTGCAAAACCAAAGTGGTGTTAGAAGAAAAATCTATTGATTATCAGGTGGTTGGTGTACGTCCGGGGGACGTATGGAAGAAAGTGCCCGAGGTGCTTGCAAAACACCCGCTGGGTAAAGTGCCGTGGATCGACGATGGCGACCTCACCGTTTATGACTCCACAGTCATCAATGAGTATTTAAACGAAAAGTCCGACCACGCGCCGTTGCTGCCGCAGGATGTGGCGCTGCGTGCTAAAGCCCGTGCCCTTGAAAATTATGCGGATGAAGGGGTGCTTTCTAAGTTTTTGCCAATGATTTGGATGCCTTGGTGGTCGCCTGAAGAGCAAAGGGACCAAGAGGCGATGCAGAAGGGCCGAGAGGGTTTGGCCAGAGAGATTTTTCCGTTTCTCGAAGAGGCGTTAAATGGGCAAGAGTATCTTTGCGGAGCGTTTAGCCTTGCGGATGTGCCCATGATGTCTGTGGCCATGGTGTTAGAGGTAGATGGCATGGATACTGCCAGCTTTACCAATGTACATGGTTATTTTGCACGACTGCGCAGCCGTCCTTCCTACCAAGCCATTAGTCCAAGCAACAGCTGTGCTGACACAGTCCACCTGCTGAATAAGAGGTAATGCAGGTGGTCAGCCGTTTCCGGGCATTTTGCATATGAGGTTTAGCTACAAGTTTGCGCCATCACGTATGGCAGTTTGTAGCGAGCCTAGGCCGCGGAAGTAGGGTTTAAGAGAGCTGATGGATTGAGGTCTGCTCTCCCAAGCCTCTTCGGCGATAGATCTGGATTCATAGACACCTAAAAGCAGGGCGTAAAATAGCTTTCCCTGAGATCCTATTTTGGCGCCGGAAACACCAACAAGCTCATTCTCGGACACGAAACTATTCAGTGCATTTTGATCTTGCATTGCCATTATTTGTATCGCCCAAAACGACTCTGGTAGGTCCAATAATGAAGTGGGTTTTTCGGGTTTGTAGGCCAACGAAATATACAAAGGGGCGGAGTCAACCGTCAGAAATTGTCTAGCATCAGTATTCTCTGTTGTAGTTGAAGGTCGATCGCTTGTAGACCCAGCTCGGGCTTGTTCTTCGCTTGCTGCAAACTCCTCAGCTGCTTTTTCCTTCTCGTGCTTCTCTTCTTTTTCGGCCTTTTCAGCTTGGCGTTCGACTTCGCGCAGGGCAATCTCTTGTTTTGTCAGCTGAGAACAATCCCATTCTTTGTTGGGCGCGTCTTTTAACTCGCCTCTTAACTCGTCTTGTAATGCGCTTGCGGACTTGTCTTCCTTGCCTTGGCAAAACCAGCTTTTGGGTTGGTTATCTGCTCCGTCAGCCAAGGAAGCCGCTGGTTTACTGCCTGTGCTAGAGCAGCCAAGTAGCAACGTTGTGGTCAGAGATATAAGCAAAAATTGATTCTTCATCCGGTCACTCTGCCGATGTTGCCAGTGGCTGTAAAGAGCGGACTGCCGAGCGGAAGATATGTAGGGCCATTCGGATGGATTGGAAATTTATTGTGCCATTTGTTTGCCAGGGCGTAAGTTTTGTCCTATTTTCTTGGTGGCTTCAAATAAGCTAATAGGACTTGGTAACTCGTAAGGAGGTTAGATGCTGGCGACACTATCTGATTTTGATCGGATTCCGCGTATTCTTAGACTCAACATTGCTGGGCAGCCAGTGGAGTGGGTCAGTTGGCAAGATGCCGTGTGTTTGTATGCTCGGGAGCTTGTCAGTTGGACGGTGGGTGAGCCGTTGTTGTCTATTCGAGGCGGTCATTCGCGCATAGACGGTGAGACAAGCGCCATGACCATTCACAGCATTATTGCATGTGACGGTAGGGTGGTGTCTCGGGACGGTTTGGTGGTTCCTCTTTCTAACCCTGCGTTGTTTCGTCGCGATGGCAACATGTGCCTTTATTGCGGTAAACCTTTTGCTGACTTTGATTTAACACGGGACCATGTTTTACCTGTTTCTAAAGGGGGTGCCGACCACTGGGACAATGTAGTGGCCGCCTGTCGTCGCTGCAATCACTTCAAAGGTAATAGGCTGCTAGATGAATGTTCTCTGGAGCTGCTTGCGCTACCTTATGTGCCAAATTTGTCTGAGTATCTTGCGCTGATTAATTCTGGGCGAATCTTGGGTGATCAGATGCAGTTCTTGAGCAAAACCTTTGGCGCTAAAAGCCGGCTGCTGAAAGAGTTGGGCGCAGGTGGAAAATAGGCGAAAAATAGGCGAAAAATAGGCGAAAAGGAGGCGAAAAAGGGGGGTGAAGGTGTGAGGTAGCGCATAGTTATCGTTTGCTAACTAAAGCGCCCTAACTATAGTTCTTTAACTAACGCGCTCTAACTAAAGCGCTCTAACGAAAACCTTTGATCACATTGTGCTGGTGAAACCAGTCTTGTTTCTGCATGGCAATTTCAGGCAAAAAACGTGTGGACAGCGCTTGATTCACATAACCCCAAAACCGCGAGTTTGCCGAAGGGCGTGTCAGTGAATTTAGGCGCAGATGGCCAGATTGTGCCACTCGCACAGCGCGTGGACGCCGATAGCGCTCGTAGTCTCTTAGCCCATCGCCAATATCCTCTTCGTAGTTCTCCATCATCCGCGACAACACCCAAGCGTCTTCCATACCACTGTTGTGTGACTCTAAAAAACACGGGTGCTGGGCATAGCAGGCATCGCCTATGTATGCGCGCCGTCCATCTTGGAAGTGCTCTGAGATTACGTGTTGCTCGGAGTTAAACGTTTGCATGAAGCATTTGTTGGCAAAAGCAGGTGCCAAGCTTCTGTGCCATTGCTGCTCTTCAAATGGCAGTTGGCTATGGGTGATGAAAGTATAATGGGTCTGGGATTGGCTAGACCTTTGTAAGATAACCTGGCCTTTACCCATCCACGTGACATTGGCATGGCGCAGCAAATGGTCTTCTGCAACGTTTGCGGTGTATATGTCGAACCCACCCACGCTGCCTTTTGGCGTCGACTGTGCCACGCCGGTTGCGTCACACAATATTGCCAGCTCATAGTCGGCTTCAATTTCCTGCAAGGATTTTTTTGCGGGGCTGGGGTCGAAGGCGTCGTGTTGGGCGAGCAGTTCAATCAGTTCTTTGCGCGTGCAGTTGACCAGCGGCGCGCCGTAGCGCTCTAGATAAAATTTGCCCAGTGGCAGTTCAGAAAGTAAATAAGCTGAGCGTCCCAGCCTGACTTGTTCCCGGTCTGGGCACAGGCCAATACTTTCTATGTTAGTTGGGGAAAGTGCGTTAATGATTCTACTGGCGCTGGCAGGTATGCAGTGCACAGAATTTCCGTCAGTACTTGATTCGTTGAGTGATGCAAATTGTTTGGTCTCAGCAAAACCCGCTGCTTTGCAGGCCAGTGCTGCAATATGGGTGGCGGGCGAGTCACCTATTACTGCAACGCTATACACTACAACTTACGCCAGCGCGTGCCTTCTCGAGAATCCTCAAGCTCAATACCTTTGGCTAACAATTCATCGCGAATTTCATCGGCGCGCTGGTAGTTGCCGTCTTTACGGGCATTTTTGCGATCTTCAATTAAGCCTTCAATGGTGGCTGCATCTATATCTGATGATTCGTTAGTAAGGTCTGCGCCAGTGAAGTAAGCCTCAGGGTCGCGGGTTAATATGCCCAGCAGCCAGCCCCCGGCAAGGAGCGCTTGTCGGTGGCGCTGCTTTTCCTCATCAGTTTCAGCGCGTCTTAACTGACCAGAAATCTCGTGCATAGCCGCCAGCGCTTTGGGCGTGTTCATGTCATCCGACAGTGCAGAGACAACGCCTTGGGGGTATGCGTGGCCTTCAAGGCCTGCAAAATCATCGCTCGTTTGAGCATTGCTGCCAGCATCTCGGAGGGTTTGATACAAGCTGTCTAAGCTTGATTTCGCTTGAATCAATAGATCATCAGACCAAGACAGCGAAGACCTGTATTGCCCAGAGAGCAGGGCATAGCGAAGAATCTCGCCGGAGTGACTTTGCGCAAGGCTGCGAATGGTCAGAACGTTGCCCACAGACTTAGACATTTTTTCGCTGCCCAAGGTAAGCATGCCATTGTGTAGCCAGTAGCGGACATATTCTGCGGTTTGGTTAGCGCAGCGGCTCTGGGCTGCTTCGTTTTCATGGTGCGGAAAAGTCAGGTCTGCGCCGCCGCCGTGAATATCAATGGTGTCGCCCAAATGCTTTTTGATCATGGCCGAGCACTCTATATGCCAGCCCGGGCGTCCGCGTCCCCAAGGGCTGTCCCAACCGGGTTGTTCTGGGGTAGAGGGCTTCCATAACACGAAGTCTTTTGGGTCTTTTTTGTAGTTGGCAACATCTACCCGAGCACCGTCGATCATGTCCTCTAAGGTGCGCTTTGCGAGGCTGCCGTAGTGAGGGTCTGACGGCACGTGAAACAATACATGGCCTTCACTGGCGTAGGCGTTATCTAAAGAGATCAGGGTTTCAATCATTTCAATGATTTCAACGATATGGTGAGTGGCCTTAGGTACCAAATCTGGGGGTGTCACACCAAGGGTAACCATATCCTCTTGATAGGCGGTGGAAAAACGCTCCGCTAGATCAACAATAGATTCGTTGTTCGCCATGGCGGCGGTATTAATTTTATCGTCGATGTCAGTGATGTTGCTGACATAGCTGACTTTTGCGAATTGGCTTCTCAGCAGTTTTACCAGCACGTCAAAAACAACCGCAGGTCTGCCGTTGCCAATATGCACGTAACTGTAAACCGTGGGTCCGCAAACATAGACACTGACGTGGTTGGGGTCCGCAGGCACGAACTTTTCCTTTTTGCCACTGAGCGTGTTGTGAAAATAAATATCTGACATGGTCGGCCCGAATCTCTTACTTAACGATAGAAAGCGTTGCGCGGCGTCGTGGTCTTAAAATTCTGCCAAGCGCGCCTGCAACGGCTATGCGTCCACTGTGAGGTCTTCGCGGAGGAAGGTCCAAGGACTACAAAACAGGCGCGCAGTATAGGTCACTGGGAGGGCGAAAAGTAGCCGCCAAACTGTTGTTAGCCTGACTCTGGCTTACGCGGTGGATTGCCATAGTTCGGGTTACTGCTGATTCTCTTCGCGATTGTAGCGGCTGGCGGGTTATACCAACCCGGGTCGCTGAAATCATTCGGCGCTATGTCATCGCGTACTTTAACCAACGTGAACATGCCGCCCATTTCAATGGGTCCATAAGGACCACTGCCGGTCATCATGGGCAGTGTATTTGCTGGGCCCGGGTGATGGCCTGCGTCGATGTGTTGTTGGTGTTCCGCCATGCCGTTTTCTCCCATGGCGATAAAGCCTGGCAGGTGGTCGCGAATTTTTCCTTCCAGTCCGCGCATATTTACGCCGGTTGGGTTGGGTATGTCGTGACCCATGGCGTTCATGGTGTGGTGAGACATATGGCAGTGGAATGCCCAATCTCCAGGCGTGGCGACAAACTCTATATCTCTGGTTTGACCAACACCGACTATTTCCGTACTTTCGCTGCGCCAAGCTGATTGCGGCCAGCGACCGCCGTCTGAACCGGTGACGTTGAACGATGTGCCGTGCAGGTGTATCGGGTGGTTCCACATAGATAAATTACCAATGCGAATGCGCACTCGTTCGCCGGTGCGTGCGACTATGGATTCTATGGCCGGGAACACCTTGCTGTTAAAAGACCAGAGGTCGAAGTCCACCATAACGGAGGGGTCTGGGCGAGAAGTGCCTGGGTGCATTGCCCAGTTGTGGGTCAGCAGGCAATAGTCGCGGTCTATGGGTTCTGGTTCTTTGGGGTGGATAATGAACATGCCCATCATACCGAATGCCATTTGTGTCATTTCGTCTGCATGGGGGTGATACATATGAGTGCCGTTTTGTTTTAAGTCGAACTCATAAGCGAAGGTTTCGCCCGGTGCAATTTGTGGCTGGGAGAGTCCGCCCACGCCGTCCATGCCACTGGGTAGGATGAGGCCGTGCCAATGCACGGTGGTGTGCTCTTTAAGGCTGTTGGTGACGAGAATTCGCACGCGATCGCCTTCCACTGCCTCGATGGTGGGGCCAGGTGTTGTGCCGTTATAGCCCCAGCATTTTGCTGTGCTGCCCGGTGCAAATTCGTGCTCAATTTCTTCTGCGATGAGGTGAAATTCTTTTACCCCCTCTTTCTCGGTGTAGGGCAGTGTCCAGCCGTTTGGCGTGCGCACAGGGTTGTAGCCCAGTTCCTTATTCGACTGATTCGACATATTTGTTTCTGTAGTGACGGTAGATTTAGCCTGTGCTGAAGTGGCAGCCACGGTTGAAAGCACTGCACTCATACCGCTAAAGCCTAAAAAGTTTCTTCTAGATGTCATGGTTTTGCACTCGCTGATTGTGTGTGGTTTTTGTGGGAAGCGTGGTTATCAGGCGCTTGGTTATGTTTGGCGTGTGTAGGCCCTGCTGGCCTAGGTTGGGGGTTGTGCATACCGTGATGTTGGTGTTTGTGGCTTTTCTTAGGCGAGTCAGTACCTGGGTCTGGTTGTAGGTAGTCCTCTAGGCCTTGTGACCCATTGTTAGACTGGTCTATGAAGACTTTGGGAGATACGCCTACTGCCTTTGCCAAAGCGGTAGTGGCTAGCCAATATTCCTCTACTGCGTCAACAAGGCCTAAGAGGGATTCGTATTGATGTTTTTTGCTCTGCAAAACCTCAAACACGCCGATCAGCATGAAGAATTGTTCTTCTTGGGTGCGCGCCACCGCATTCGCTTGGGCGGGTAACAGATGGTTTTGATACTGTATGATTTTGTTGCTGGAGTTTTCCCTGCCCGCTAAAGCCAGAGCAATACCGTTGTCTAGCTTTAGCACAAGCTGCCTAAGTTGCGCCTGAGCAATCTCTAACTCAGCATTGATTTTCAGCTGATCCTCTTGGCCTTGAGAAAATAGGGGTACTGCCCACTCAACATTAGGGCCGGTTAAGCGCTCGCCATCGGACTCTCGCTCGCGTTCAGCGCCTAGTTCTATATCGCCCACTTTGTTTTCTAAGCCATGGCTTTTCAGTTTCAATGTAAGCGCTGCAATTTTCGTTTGCGCAGCTTGTAAGTCTAATCTCTGTTCTAGCGCCTGTTGGACTAGTGTGTCTTTTGCAGGGATTTTTCCAGATGCGTCGCCTGTTGAATAACGGTTTGCCGTGTTGGGTATGGGCAGCTGTTTTGCTATTTGCCAGTTTTGGCTGGCACGAACGCCCAAGACTTCTGACATTTCTGTTCTAGCCACGAGTACTGCGGCCTGGGCATTGAGCAACGCTAGTTTGGCTTCACTGGACTGTATTTTTGCCTCTGCCAATTCCAAAGCGGTAACGTTACCCGCATCGCTGTAGCGTTGGGTGGTCTCTAAAATTAGGTCGCTAATAGCGCTGATTTCTTGAAATACTTGCAGCCGCTGCTTGCTGGCCAAGTATTGATAGTAATGCTGGTAGGTGAGGGCTTGGGTCGCCATTGCATACGCTTGAACCTTTTGCTCAATAGCCAGCGCCTGGGTTGCGGCTAGTTTTTTTCGCGATCTCAGCGTGATGAGGTCTGTTAGGGAAGTGCTGATGCCCCAAACGATCTGATCAATGCCTGCATTTGAATCCAGTTGGCTAAAAGACAGAAGCGGATTTCTTATCCGCGCTCCGGCAAATACTTCGGCTTTAGCAAAACCAAGTTCCGCGTAAACCGCAGCCAGATTTTGGTTATTTATGAGCGCTATCTGAACGGCTTTATCTGCGGTCAGGGGGGGGGCATCATCGATAAGTCCGCGGTGGCCCGTTGACGCTAATGGCGCTGTCGCTGCGTCGTTCGTAATGCCTTTCGTAATGCCTTTCGCACCGCTTTTAGTGCTGTTTGTAGCAAGGTTCGCGCAACCTAGAGCGCTGCTTGTTGCGGCGATAACTAGCATGGCTCTAATCCAAGGGAATGAGTTTGTGCTGGTACTTTTTGTGTTCACATCTAAACCTTTATCAATTCGATAAAACACGTCCCTTTTTGGATGTGCTTTTGGCGTATGCAGCCATTTGGTAGGTATAAAAACCAGCTGCAGAATTGAGATTGCCACTACCCGCATAGAGTAGTTGGCGCAGGCGCAGCGCTAGATGATCAGGCGGTCAAAGCGGCAGAGAGGAGATTCAAAGGGTGTGTCTGACGGGTTATCCGGTGGTGCAAATTCCGGTGGCGCCCTGGCAATATCAAAAGAGGCTAGGGCGATAATGTGAGCGGTATATTCGCCTTCAGTTTGATCACTTTCATGCCAAGCAATGAATAATGCATTGTGACTTGGGGCGACAACTTCGCTGATAGCGGTGGTGTCTTTTGCGCAGTTTTCTTGTAAGCAGGTGTGAGTTTGAGCGGGGTCGAGGCTTTGGCTATGTTCCTGAACTTGAACTTGAACTTGAACTTGAACTTTAGCTTTATTCTTAGCGGGGGCGTGGTGGCTTGTTGTATGTTCTGCATGCGTCGGCTCGTGCATGCTCATGTGGTCCGAGTTGTGGCTCATTGCGCCGTCTTTATCACTCAAGCATTGGCAGCCTGCGCCCGGCAGGGCCAGATTCGCAATCAATAGATAGGTAATGGCTTGAGTTACAAAGTTCATCCTTGCAGGCTAGAAGAGAATGTTGATTTATTCAAGCTCGGGTTGATGAGCGGTGTGTTTGTCCAAAAAAGGGCGCAAATTGTGCTGCGCTAGCCTGCTCTTTATTTAGGAGCGCCCGGGCGGGTATGATCATGAGCCCTTGGCCTTGTAGAAATTAAATCTTATCCATTGAGGCGTTTAGATCACCCATGCAGGTAGTAATAGAAATCACCCTTTACCCGCTACACAACGATTACATTGCAGCGGTAGATGATTTGTTGGCGCGTCTAAATGCGCAAAGTGAGGTGGCGGTGACCACCAACCGAGTGAGCACCCTACTGCACGGCGAATATGTTCAGGCCATGACACTGGTGCAGAGGGTGATTCCGGAGATACATGAAAAGTGGGGCGAGGGTGCCTTTGTGCTGAAAATTCTTCCGGGCGCCGAAAGAAGCATTAATGGTTACAGCTAGTGGATTAATGCCCTATCCCGGAACAGTCACCGGGTGAGACCTTGTGGCCTGCGTATACAGGGTTAGCCCGGATCTGCTGTGACAACCACATTGTCGCCTTGCACTTCTAGGTAGAAGCAATGCTCTCTAAAAGTGTGACAGGCTTTGCCGGTTTGTTCTACGCAGAGCAGTACCGCGTCGCCATCGCAGTCAAAACTCATGCTGACCAAGCGTTGGATGTGCCCGGACGTCTCGCCTTTTTTCCAATAACTTTGTCGGCTTCTAGAATAGTAAGTCACCGTGCCATCTTTGAGGGTTTCTTCAATAGCGCGGCGATCCATCCAAGCCAACATAAGCACCTGCTGGCTTGCGCTGTCTTGGGCAATGGCTGCGATAAGCCCGCTTTCATTAAAGCGCACACTGTCCAAGAAGTCGGTGAGTGCGGTTTGGGTATCTTTGGGGCTACCCTCGAGGGATTTAAGCTTATCCATAGCGTTTTTCCAGGTATTCATAGACGCTGCGCAAGGCCATTGCTTCGCCGCCCTCAGGCCGTGCAGGTCGGTTGCGCGTGTTAAATGCCATTATGTCGAAGTGTACCCACGGTGTGTCGTCAACGAATCGTTGTAAAAAAAGCGCCGCGCTGACAGCACCTGCATAAGGTGTGGCAGCGGAGTTGACCAAGTCTGCGACCTTACTCTTGAGCATGTAGTCGTAGCCTTTGTGCAAGGGCATGCGCCAGACGGGGTCATCTTGTGCCACACCGCTGGCGGCAATGCCTTCGGCAACTGTGTCCTCGTTACAAAACATAGCACCTATTTCTGCGCCTACCGCAGACCGAGCCGAGCCGGTTAATGTTGCATAGTCGACAATAAGTTCAGGCTTTTCTTCGCTGGCAATAGAGAGCGCGTCGCATAAAAGCAATCTGCCTTCGGCGTCAGTGTTATCAATTTCAACGGTGAGCCCCTTGTGGGTGTGCAGTACATCACCGGGCCTAAAGGCGTTTCCAGCTACGCTGTTTTCCGCAGCAGGTACTAACAAACGCAAGCGAATGGGCAGTTGTTGTGCCATTAGAAGATAACCTAAGCCCATTGCTATGGCTGCGCCGCCCATGTCTTTCTTCATTAGCCGCATGCCGCCGGAGGGTTTCATGTTGAGGCCGCCGCTGTCGAAGGTGACACCTTTACCAACGATGGTGACTTTAGGGTGAGAGGGATCACCCCAAGTGATGTCCAACAGGCGAGGTTCGTCCTCTGCCGCTCTGCCTACCGCATGAATTGCGCCGCATTCCATGTCCAGTAATGCATCTCCAACGGTTGCAGTTATTGACGCGCCAAACTGGTCAGCCAATGCCTCGGCCTCAGCCTGCAGGTGGGAGGGTGCCATATCTTGGGCCGGGGTATTGATTAAATCTCGAGCGAAGAATGTTGCCAACACTGAATTAACTACGCGCTGTCTTTGTTCGGCATCATCCACGTACAGGGCTGCCGGGTTGCGTGAAGCTTTGCTGTACCTTTGGAATTGATAGCAGCCCATCCCCCAACCAATAAGTTGTAAATCAGTCACTGATCTGTCGATTTTATAAAGTCCCTCTGGCAGTGCCATTGGCAGGTGGCCCAAGGTATTTAAATCATCGACGCCGTCCCAGCCTACAAGGACTTCACCATTTTGCAGCCAAGCGAATTGGCCGGGTGAACAGGTAAAATTTTGGCGCTTAAGCCATTCGCGATCTTCGTCGCTGAGCGTTTTTGCAAATGCCTCAAAGTCAGTGGTTGCGAGAAGGCGCAACGGGCTTGCGTTGGTGTCAGTGTTAGAAAAGCCTGCGTTTTCTAGATCAGTCATCAAAGTTCCTTGATTGATGCGGTGTGGACCACCGTAAGTAAAATTTTAAAAGTTGTCGTTTAGATCTGCCTGTCTATATCTGCCTGTTTAGATCTGTCGGAATAGAGCGTCACAACTCAGAGTTGTACGACGGAAATCATGTCTTTATTGTTGAGGCCGAGATTGTTTTTGGCAAAGACTTTGTCTGCTCTATAGCTTGATCGCACCAAGGGGCCAGAAGCCACTTCCATAAAACCAAGCCCTAGTCCGTATTCGCGAAATTGCTCAAATTGCTCTGGAGTTACCCAGCGGTCAACCGGCAAGTGATTCTTGGTCGGACGCATGTACTGCCCAAGGGTGACGATATCTACGTTGTGTTTGTACAAATCCTGTAGCGCAGCCTCTATTTCCTCGTCGGTTTCACCAATACCCAGCATAAGGCTAGATTTGGTCAGCACCTTAGGGTTGGCTTCCTTGGCGTGTGCCAAAACGTCCAGTGTTTGCTGATATCCCGCTCTGGGATCGCGCACAACATGGGTTAGGCGCTCAACGGTTTCTAAGTTTTGTGCAAACACCTCTAGGCCTGAGTTAGCCACTATTGCTACGTCTTTTTGGTTGCCAGAAAAATCAGGGGTGAGGGCTTCAACAGCCGTATTGGGGTTGATCTTTTTTATTGCCTGAATGCAGTTAGCATAGTGCTGCGCGCCACCATCGTCTAAGTCGTCACGGTCAACCGAGGTTAAAACCACATAACCAAGGCCCATGAGTTGCACTGACTTAGCTGCGTTTGCAGGTTCTTCCAAGTCTAGCCAGCCGCCGGGATTGCCGGTGTCTACTGCGCAAAAACGGCAGGCGCGGGTGCAGGTTGCTCCCATTAGCATAATGGTGGCGGTGCCATGGTTCCAGCACTCGCCAATGTTTGGACAATGGGATTCTTCGCATACGGTTGCGAGCTTATGGGTGTTAACGGTTGCGCGAACCTCTTGATAACGCTTGCCACCGCCAATGCCGACTCTCAGCCAAGGTGGTTTTCGTTCAGTGTCCAGCACTTCATTGTTTTTGTTCTTACCGCTCTTCATGCCATTTTTTATGGCGCTAAAGCCCTGGGCAGTTTCGAACTTGTCGCCGCTTTTGATCTTGCTCAAGTTTCTTTCCGAATGAATGTTTAAGTAGGTTTTATCATCGATGAATTTTTTCGCGATTAATGCTTACTGAGATTCCTCAGTGCGTTCTTCACTTTGAAATTGTAAAGCATGCAGGGTTGCATACAGACCCTCTGCCGCCAATAACTCTTCATGGTTGCCAATCTCAGCAACTTGTCCTTGGTCCAGTACCAATACCCGATCTGCTTCCTGAATGGTTTGCAGGCGGTGAGCAATAATAATGGAGGTTCGGCCTTGTGTCAGACGCTCCAATGCGTCCTGGATAAGTAGTTCAGTTTCGGTGTCGATGTTGGCTGTTGCCTCATCCAAAACCAATATCTCTGGATCTGCAGCAAGCACGCGAGCGAAGGCGAGTAACTGGCGTTGGCCCTGGGACAGGTTTTGGCCTCTCTCGGTCAGGGCAGAGTCGTAGCCTTCCGGCAAAGCGCTGATAAAGTCGTCAGCGTTCACGGTTTTGGCGGCCTCTATGGCTCTTGCTCTAGTGACATTTGGATTACCCAGCGCAATGTTGTCGTAAATAGAGCCCGAGAAAATATGGAAGTCTTGCAACACAACGCCTACGCGCTTTCTCAAATCTCTAGTGTGGATTTGGTTGAGGTCAATGCCGTCGAGGAATATCTGTTCATCGGCGAAATCATAAAACCGACCTAACAAGCGGATTAGGGTGCTCTTACCCGAACCTGTTGGTCCGACGATAGCCAATTTTTCGCCAGCGCCAATGGTAAAGGAAACCTCTTTAAGGATAGGCATGGCAGGGTCATAAGCAAAGCTGACCTTTTTGAATTCTACCTTGCCGCTTAATCGGCTTGGCAAATTGACTGGGTTTTCAGGTTCGTGAATTTTTTCATCCCAGTCCAATGCTTGAAAAATTCTTTCTCCGCTGGCCATGGCGCGGAATAAGATATTTGTTTGCTCGCCGAGAACCACTACTGGATGAAACAGCATGCCAACAAACTGTGTAAATAGAACCACTTCACCAATGCTCATGGTCATAGTCATGACTTGGCTGGCACCATAGTAAAGAATAAGGCCTATGGCGATGTGGGCCAGACTTTCATTGAAGGCGCCGTAAAGGGTTTCCACTCTCGCGAGTTTTTGTTCATAGGCGCGGTTGTCCTCATTGACGTCAGTGTAGCGATTTAGGTTGAAAGCCTGGCGGTCGGAGATTTGTACGACCTGTAGCCCTGCTAGGTTTTCTTGCAGAGTTTGATTCAGCGTTGAGAGTGTTTGCCGTACCTGACGGAACAAAAAACGTGTAGAGCGACGAAAGTAGTAAGTTACTAAAGCCAGCAGGGGGAGGGCGAGTAGCAACATCAAAGTTAAGGGTGTATCTATTGCCAGCATGACTGCTAGGGCCACGAAGAAGGGCACAAATTCGCCGATGAGCGTGCCTAGGCCTCTGAGTAATTCGTACAAGGCTTCAACGTCATTGGTTACCCGGGTCATGATGCGGCCCACGGCCACGCGATCATAAAAAGAAGAGGGCCGAGTTTCTAGGTGCCGGAATAAGTCTAAGCGTAAATCACGCAGTCCATTAATCACTGAGCCGATGAGGGTCATTCGATGTGCATGGCCGACAAATGCCCAGACTATTTGTATTGACGCGTAGAGGGCGCAGGCTGCAATGAGTGGGGGTAGATCTAGGCTGTTAGAGATCCAGGTAGTGAGCTCTATTAGGCCGAAATCTGGCGTGTCGGAAGAGGTGTCACCCTGGATAATATGATCAATGACAACGAGAGATATAATGATGGGCAACAGTACTTGAAGCGTTGATGCAAGCAACACTAATGCAGTGCTGAGCAGTAATGCACCGCGGTAGGGCTTCAGCCAGTGCAGTAGCCGTCGCAGTAGACTCATGTTCAGCACAGCGCCGCTAATGTCCGCGTCGAACATAGCGTAGTTGCGCTGTTTTGTTTGTTCAGCCTTTGCTCGCTCTGCTTGTATTTGTTCAGTGCTCATTGAATATTCAACCTTAATCTTTCGAGGTCGTCTTCTTCTGCACCTTCGCGCTGCACTCGCTCTAGTTCAGCGTAGTACCCCTGTTTGGCGATCAGTTGTTCATGGCTGCCGGACTCAAGAATTGTGCCTTGGTCGATAACAATAATTCTATCTGCGTGTCGGGCTGTGCTCACTCTGTGTGAAACGAGAAGGGTAGTTTGCTCTCGGCGTAGTCGTTTCAGTTCGCTGAGGATGTGGTCTTCAGTTTCAGTATCTACCGCTGAGAAACAATCATCTAAAATGAGTATGGGTGCATTGCGTATCAGGCCTCTGGCCAATGTGGCGCGTTGCTTTTGCCCGCCAGAAAGGGTGACGCCGCGCTCTCCGATCAGGGTATCTAACTTGTCAGGGAAGCCATCAATGGTGCTCTTTAGATCTGCTGAGGTCGCTGCTTGCCAAATTTTTTCCAGCATCCTATTCGGGTCATCATAAGTTAGGTTGTCTTTCAGCGGTTCAGCAAACAGAAACGGATCCTGGGGCACCATGGCAACTTGTGCGCGCAATTGTGACAGCGGATAGTCTTTGACGGGATGATCGTCGATCCAAACCGATTCAGATTTGGGGTCAATAAGCCTGACTATTTGCTTCAGCAGGGTAGTTTTGCCGCTTCCAACCCGCCCCATAATTGCAACGGTTTCGCCTCTAGCAAGGGTAAAGGAGATGTCGTGAAGTGCTGGCGTTGCAGCGCCAGTGTAGGTATAGCTCAGGTTCTCAATGCGCAGGTTGCCGGAAATGGTTGCCGGTGTATTGCCACTCGGTGAGTCATTAATTTCAGGCGGGCGATCAAACACTTCAAATAAGCGCCTGCTTGCAACAGCGGCTCTTTGAAATAAATTGATGATAAAGCCAGCTACTCTGAAAGGCTGCACAACCATGCCCACTAACATGAAGAATGCGACGAAGTCGCCAATGGGTAGAGTGCCTTCTAGTACTTGGTAACCGCCGTAGCTCAAAATGGTCAGTGAGCAAACAGCAGCTAGGCTGGGCATCCAAGACGCCATGGCAGAATTGATGCGGCCTTGTTCGTAAAATACGTCTGCGTAGGCTTGGTTGGTTTCGCTAAACCGATCTATTTCATTGTCCTCTTGGACCATGGCTTGGATGGTTCTAATGCCTGACAAGTTTTCTTGTGTGTGGGTGCCCAAATCCGACAGCCGTTCCTGTACTTGAGTCGATGCCACGCCCATTGCTTTAGAAGAATACTGTGCGTAGAAAAATATGATTGGCATGGGGGGCAGTAACAGCAAAGTTAGTACTGGCGAGTAATAGAGCATAAAGCCAAAGCCGACAATTGCCGCATAAACCAGAATGATAACGAGGATGGTGCCCATTGATATCAAGCGCTGGATCAGAGAAATGTCCGCCACCGCCCGGGTCATCATGTCACCAATACTGTACTGACCGAAAAACTCTGAACCTTGTTGTTGGAGCTTTTCAAACAACTGCTGGCGCAGATCATAAGAAACCTTTAGCGCGACCTTTCTGACATTGAACCGCGCAAAGGTGACTACGCAATAGCGCGCAATAACGGCGCCAATAATGCCCAACACCTGCAATGTGATTTCGAAATCGCCGCTGGCCATTTTGTTTATTGCAACCGCAGTCAGGGCCGGCACCATGACTTCAAATAGTCGAGCTACACCAAATGCTCCGATACCAGTAAATAAGCCTGCTTTGTAGGGTAGAACAAATTGTTTGAGCTGCCATAAAGCCGCCAACATGCTTTTGGTAGGTAGGCGCTCTTCTGTACTCTGCGGTCCCACTAAAAGTTGGCGCTATTCGGAGTGCGAGGGAACGGGATGGCGTCGCGAATGTTTTCCATGCCGGTTATGTAAAGCACTAGGCGTTCTAAACCTAAGCCAAAACCTGCGTGGGGTACGGTGCCGTAACGTCTCAAGTCGCGGTACCACCAAAGCTCTTTCGCTAATGCCGGGTCCATGCGCGCATCAAGTACATCAAGGCGCTCCTCGCGCTGGCTGCCGCCGATAATTTCACCAATGCCAGGCACCAATACATCCATTGCAGCGACGGTGCGATCGTCGTCATTCAGACGCATATAAAAGGCTTTAATGTCTTTGGGATAGTCTGTGACAACCACAGGGCCTTTGATGACCTCCTCGGTGATAAAGCGCTCGTGCTCGGACTGCAGGTCGGTACCCCAGCTGACTGGGAATTCAAATTTTTGCTTGGTGGAGGTGAGCAGTTCAACGGCTTCGCTGTAGGTCATAACTGTGAACGGGTTAGAGGTTACGTTAGTGAGTCGCTCCATCACGTTGGTGTCTACGCGTTCAGCAAAAAATGCCATGTCTTGCGGGCACTGCGCCAACACTTTACCAATAACGTACTGCAAGAAATGCTCTGCTAGCTTGGCATTGGACGCAAGGTCAGCAAAAGCCACTTCAGGTTCGATCATCCAGAATTCTGCAAGGTGCCGGCTGGTGTTCGAGTTCTCTGCTCGAAAGGTTGGGCCAAAGGTATAAACCTTGCCCAAGGCACAAGCGTGGCTTTCAAGATTCAGTTGCCCTGAAACAGTAAGGAAAGTTTCTGTGCCAAAAAAGTCGTCTTGGTAGTTAGGCTTTGCGCCAGACTCTTGCTGCATCTGATCTAAGGTGGAGACCCGAAAAAGCTCTCCAGCACCTTCGCAATCGCTGGCGGTAATGATTGGTGTATTGACCCAGTAAAAGCCTTCATCGTTAAAGTATTGGTGCACTGCGGCGCTGATGGCGTGTCGTACCCGAGCGATTGCGCCAAAGGTATTGGTGCGAGGCCGCAGGTGCGCTACGGTTCTTAGGTATTCGTAGGTGTGCTGCTTTTTGCTCACTGGATAGCTTTCTGGATCATCTACCCAGCCAACAACGTGTACTGAGCTGGCCTGTATCTCTCTATCTTGGCCTTTGCCAGATGACTCTACCAATGTGCCGGTGATTACTACCGAGCAGCCGGTGCCGAGCAACTGCACATCCGCATAATTGGCTAAGCCTTCATCGGCAACAGCCTGAATGGTGTCAAAGCATGATCCGTCGTAAATATGGATAAAAGAAAAGCCGCCCTTGGAGGTACGTCGTGACCTAACCCAACCTTCAACGGTTACTTCGCTGCCAACTTCTGCGTGGTGGTTGATAATGGATTTGATCGTAGATTTAGAGCTCATAACAAAGGTGCCTAATTAGCCGATTTTTGAAGAGGGTAGTTTAGGATAAGTTGTGCGAAATTTCTGTGTATAACCAAAGTTATATTCGCCCTTAGCTTGGACGCGAGCCGCTGTCTATTCGTCACCCCTTGGCTTAGTCACCTGGGCTTTGCGAATTTGTTCTAGATCTGTGTTGGCGTTGAACGGACTACTTTGCTCAACGTGGGCAATGTCTTCAGCGACGTAGTCTCGCTCTTGTTCTAGGTATCGAGCTACCGCATCTCTAAACGACGGTTCCGCGATCCAGTGGGCGCTGTAAGTGGCGCTTGGTAGGTATCCGCGAACTACCTTGTGGCCGCCCTGAGCGCCAGCCTCAACAGTTTTTAGTCCTTTGGCGATGGCGAAGTCGATGGCTTGGTAATAACACACTTCAAAATGCAGGAAGCGGTGATCTTCAACACATCCCCAATTGCGGCCGAAGAGGGTGTTTTCACCGATGAAGTTCAATGCGCCAGCGATATATCGGCCTTCTCTTTTGGCCATAATGAGCAATATGTCGTCAGCCATAGTTGCGCTGATCAACGAGAAAAACTTCCGGTTTAGATAGGGCGTGCCCCATTTGCGTTCGCCGGTATCTAGGTAGAATTCGTAGAAAGCGTCCCAGTGTTGCTCGTTTAGATCTGCACCCGTGACCCACTCAATCTCTATTCCTTGACTCAGCGCTTCCCTGCGTTCTCGCTTCAGATTTTTGCGCTTCTTTGAGGCCAAGTCTGCCAAGAAATCCTCGAAGCTTGAGTAATTTGCATTGTGCCAGTGGAACTGCTGGTCCATACGTTTGAGGAAACCTAATTCGCCGGCGCGCTGCCATTGATCCTTTGGCATAAAGGTCATGTGTAGCGAGCTGGTTTTTACTTGCTCAGCCACCTCAGCACAGGCGCTCAGCAGCAGGTCTTGGCTCTCTGTGCTGCCGTCTCGGCTGAGTAGGCGTGGACCGGTTGCTGGGGTAAACGGAATACTGGCCTGTAGTTTGGGGTAGTAGTTGCCTCCGGCTCGCTGCAGTGCGTCTGCCCAGCCGTGGTCGAATACGTATTCTCCCTGAGAGTGGTTTTTTAGATACATAGGCACCACGCCAACGAGCTCTTTGTTCGCCTCATCGCCGTTTTCCACTACCAAGTGGAATGGCTGCCAGCCGGTCTCATTACAAACACTGCCGCTCACCTCTAAGGCGTAGAGGAACTTGTGACTGAGAAACGGGTTGTAAGGCCCTGCACCGCGAGCGCAGCTGTCCCAGTGCTCTGGCGTAATCTCAGACAAGCTGTGTAAAATTTTAACGGTACTTTCGGTCAAAAGAGTTCGAGCCTTTTTTTGTTCAATTAAGTGTGCAATCAAGTGTTCAAATGCGCGTGCACTTTACCGCTTAGCGCAGCTAGGTTGGCTGGCTGTGCAAATGTTCTGTGTCTATAGTTTGGGTCTGTAGTTTGTGTCTATAGTTTGTTTCTACAGTCTAAATTTATAGACAGGCAGTTTGTTTGCACGCCTCAACAGTACGGTACGCTAATCTCTCAGGTTACTGGAACATTTGTGAAGGAGATGTGCTGATATAGGGGCCTTTCAAAATATTGCCAACTCTAAACCGGCAGCTAACGCCTGACCCATTTCAGTGCAATGCTGCAGGTCAGCGGGGCTTGGTGTTCCCTTACAAATTAGGGCCGGTTGCACATTAACGAGTGGATAGCCGTTGACTATGCGCTCGATCGACCGCAGTGCGCCGCTGCCATCGTTGCCTGCGCTGATAAATACGCTGTACGGCAATGGGGCAATTTTCCCTTCCACAGCGTAAAACGTGCGATCAAAAAAATCTTTCAGCGCGCCGGACATGTAGCCAAAATTTTCCGGCGTGCCGAGAATAACGCCGTTCGCCCAAAGCAGGTCTGAGGGGCCAGCTTCCATTGCGCTTAACATACGCACCTCTATGCCCTCTATATCTTCGTCAGTGGCCCCCTGAAGAACCGCCTGCGCCATACGCAGGGTGTTGCCCGTTTGGGAGTGGTAGACAATAAGAAGGTTTTTCAACAGGCGGTCTCAATCTTTGTTGCAGTGTTGTGTTGGCGCAAAGCGCCCTGATAACCCATGTTAACCATTGGTAGCAGGCAGTGAAATGCCTCATTCCTAATGCTCAGAGCGCACGCCAATGGCAGACGCAGTCAGATATGCGCCAAAGGCGCGCCGCACATATGTGCATAGCGTCAATTTTGGTGAGTGGGGTATATTCGTATTAATCATTAAGGGAGAGAGAATATGAGATTAACAAAACCAAGAATAGAAGCACTGGTGGACGCGCAGTTAGATGCAGATGCTCAGGCGCTGATTGCCCCCATTGCCAGCCGGGGCAGGGTGCTGAATATTTTCCGTACGCTGTGTAACCACTCTGGTCTGGCAAAGCGTTGGATGGTGTTTGCCAATCACATACTGGGTAAGTCCACGTTAGACCCAAAAGAGCGGGAGTTAGTCATTTTGCGCATTGGCTTTTTGTGTAATGCCGGCTACGAATGGGGCCAGCATGTGGTGATTGCTCGTCAGGTAGGGCTAACAGATGAAGAGATTTTGCTGGCGAAATCCGGCCCGCGCAGTCTAGGTATATCAACCCTTTACGGACTTTTGCTGCAAGCCACCGATGAGTTGCACGGTGACGCGCATATTGCCGATGCCACATGGCAGGGGTTACTAGAGCACTACAATACTCAGCAAATGATGGATTTAGTATTCACCGTTGGCCAGTACAATTTAGTCTCAATGGCGCTGAATAGTTTTGGTGTTCAATTGGACGATGGGGTCCCAGGTTGGGACCTTAAATAAGGTGTAGGCCATTGATTTAACTATCATTTAGCTATGACTTAACTATGACTTAATTATGACTTAGCTGTCGTTTGGCTATGATTTAGTTGTGACTTAATTGTGGTTTAATGGCCTCTCAAGGGCGGGTGTTGCGGGCAATGTGCTCGTGACGTCAGCCAAACGCGGAACCTTACCCACTAAAAACTCGGTACGAGTAACTCCGCGTAACACTGCAGTACCGACTGTCACTTAACGTAACAAAAGTGTTGACTCTTAGCGCAAGGTCGCAAAATATAGCTGACCCCTTATAAGGAAGTGAGGGCAACGCTGTAAGGAAGCGATTTATTCCCAAAAAATCCACGCAGATGGAAAGGGGATGCGCTACAAACTTATGCCAGATACTTTTCTTTGGTTGAGTTTGGTTCGACCTACAGCGACTCAAACAGCTAATCGAGCTGTGATGATTTTTAATTTTGGCGATTGTTGATTGTGCTTATCAAGGCATGGATGCAAGCGCGTGTTGATTACTCAGCGACTAGATCCGGGGGAAGTATGTCGAGGACATTAGAAACATGAGAATATTTAACGCAACAGTTGGATTTATGCTTCTTGGCCTAGCCGTTTTGCATGGATTTATTCCTAAATCTCCCTTGCTATCAGTCATATATGCAGCTGGGGCAGTGATGGCCTTGGTAAGCTTATGGCGCAATATTAGTTTTGGTACCGCGCGAGTTTTTGCTTTTTTAACCGTTGCCGCAATGTTCTTTTATTTTGCTGCATTCTTCCGCATCGTCGACCATTTCCACGAAAATTGGTACCGCGGAGGGATGGCTTTGGAAGCGGTAGGCATGTTGCTTTCGGCGTTCGCAATGATCCCTGTACTGTCTGTGTTCAGTTGCCGTATGAAAGCAGACTGCGTTGAACCAGGGTTGACCAGCCAAGCTTTGTTTAGTGCGCCGGATGAAGAAAAAGATGAGGCCTCCGCGCCAGGCTGATACTTGCCGCTAGACAAAGCGCCAAAACCACAAAGGACTTGTCCATGGTGTATATGGACTGTTGATTAGTCTCCTTTCTCCTTTCTTTCATTACCCCTTACCCCTCGCTATTTTTGCGCGCTGCAAAATCGACAACTGCCGTTACCTACGTTTCCTTTTACTTAGATTCTAGAGAGTGGGTGTCTTTGTCATATTCGCACTCTAACTTTTTAAATCTTCGGATTAAATGTACTACTCAAGGCGTTGTTGCGACCGCTATATTTGGGCGGCCGCCTTCCTGCAGGTGGGTTGCTTAGAGGCTTTTATAAAACTGCCTTTTTGGCAGCGGAAAAATCGCCTGAATTTTGCGGTTCCCTTATTTTTAATGTGCGCGCTGAGCGGGATTCTTATTTTCTTATAAGTGACTGTTTTTAATATATATTTAGGCATTCTTTAAGGTTTTTTTCGGTGCCGATTTTGGGTCAAATCGCAGGTTTTTTGTGGCCTGTGAAATTATCTTGACACGGCGAAAAAAAGGTAGATGATGCGCGAACTTTTTTGCGGGTCCGTGCGCCAAATTATACGGTTTTTAATGAGCGCAAAATCCAATGAAATATCCAGTGAATATTGATTTATAAACGAACTCAGAATCTCTCTGAGGGCCCTAACCAGGAGAAACGTAATGGCGCATAATCCCGCAGATCCAGTGAACGACGATGTAACCTATATCGCAGCAGAATTACATCAGCCGGTTGGGCCTACCAGTAGAGCTGGACGTTTGGCAATGGAATTAGCCACTGAGAAAAAACGTCTGATGGACGAGTTGAAAGAGGTTCAGGCAGAAAACGATGACCTTAAATCGACCACGCCTACGGGTACTGTGGACTGGTATGTTAAATGGGTTGCAACGTTTCTCTCCGTGAGTGGCATCTTTTTGATGTCTGCGGGTTTTGTGTTGCAGGGGCAGGTTGCTTACATTTTGAGTGCCGCAGGTTGGGTATTTGTGGGTATGCAGTGGAGCGACAGGGCCATTATGATTGGTAGCTCTATCAGTGCTACTGCCGTCATGATGAATCTGGTGAATTCTTTCCAGTAAGTGAGCGTGAATTTTAGGCCATTGGGGTACCTATTTATGCATGAGGTTATACATGTAGTTATGCATGTACTGCTAGCACTGACACTGTTCTTGTTGAACATTCCGTTGATGATAGAAAAGGCGTGAGTTCTCAGGCAATTAGCCCCGCTTTGATATTTGACTTTGCCTTGAACGGTGCTGGAGGAGTTTTGGAGCCGTCAGGCAGCGGTCTGAATGGCAGCAATCCTCGTTGGATACATCTTGAGTACTCCGGTCATGATATTGAAGAGGTGTTAGGTGCCTATGAGGTTGACCCACGGATAGTGAAAAGCCTGCTGCGCGAGGATACGCGACCTCGGACGGCGGTTAACAGGGGCGATGTGATTGTGTTTTTGCGTGCAATCAATATGAATCGCGGCGCAAATGCCGAAGATATGGTCTCTCTGCGCATGCTCATTCAAAAAAATAGAGTGATTACTCTGCGTCAGCGAAAAATAATGTCTATCCAAGATGTTCGCGAGTCGCTGATTGAAGGCACCGGTCCCACCAGTTTGCAAGAGCTGGTTATATTGGTGATTGAAAGTCTAGCTGATCGTATTAGCAGCTTTGTTGAGAGTCTAGAGGTGGATATTGATGAGATGGAAACCTCTATTGAGCAGGGTAGTTCCAATCAAGAACTGTCTGCTTGGCGGTCTGCAATATTTTCAATTCGTCGCCAGATAGCCACTGTGCGCCGTTATTTGTCGCCCCAACGTGAGGCCTTAGATTCTCTCAGTCGGCTCGCTTTTGAGTTGCTGGATCGCCAACATGTGTTTTTACTTAATGAGCAGTCTGATCGAATCAATCGGTCCATCGAAAATTTGCATATGGTCAATGAGCGGACTTTAGTTTTGCAGGACGTTATCAATCACGAAGTCTCAAAAATTCAGAACGCGCGTATGTATCTGTTTTCCGTTGTCACTGTAATCTTTCTGCCTATTTCGTTTGTTACCGGCCTATTTGGTGTCAATGTTCAAGGCATGCCCGGAGTTAACGAGCCTTTGGCTTTTTGGTTGTTGCTTGGGACTTTGACTGCGCTTTCAATGGGTTCAGCAATTCTGCTGAAAAGAAATGGTTACTTTTAAGAGCGCTTCTAACTAAGGCTAAGCCCGCGAAGTTTAGCTAAATTGAGCCTACGCCAGCCGAGAAAGAGAGAAGGTAGCGAGCGTGCTCAAGGCAGTTCTGTAGGGGTTGTCAGGCAATTGAGCCAAACACGCTAGAGCAAGGTTGGTCTCTGTCACTGCTGCGGCATGGGTATAGGCCAGTGCGCCAGATTTTTCAACAATTGCCAAAATTTCAGACATGTGTTCTTGCGACTTATTCTGCAACGCGTGCGTGATGAGTGCTTGGTCCGCAGCGGGAGCTACTTTCAAAGCTTGAATGAGCGGCAGGGTGAGTTTGCCTTCAGCTAAATCATCCCCGACATTTTTCCCCATCGTCTTAGTTGTGCCAGCGTAGTCCAGCCAATCGTCGACTAATTGATAGGCTAGGCCAAAGTGCAGGCCGAACTTGCGCAGTATTTCTATGTTGCCTGCGTCCTGAGCGGCATCTGCCTCCTGGGCCAGTAGCGCGCCTGTGTGCGTGGCGGCTTCAAACAGCAAAGCGGTCTTACAACGAATGACTTCGCGATAATCCGCTTCGGAAAGTGCCATGTTACCAATGTTAGCCAGTTGCATGACCTCGCCTTCGGCGATGGTATTTGTGGCGCCGGAAAGTACCGCCATAATGTCCATGCTGGCCAGTTCCACCATGAGCTGGAAGGCGCGGCTATAAAGGAAGTCGCCGACTAATACGCTGGGTGCATTGCCCCATTTCTCGTTAGCAGTGACGCGCCCTCGGCGCAGCCCAGATCGATCAACCACGTCGTCGTGAAGTAGCGTGGCGGTATGTAAAAACTCAATGATTGCGGCCAGCTCAACGTTTTGCTCACCCTTGTAGCCCAGCGCTTGGCTGCTCAGTAGTACCATCATTGGGCGTAGTCTTTTACCGCCACTCTCTACAATGTACTGGCCGATTTCCTCAACCATGGCAACGTCTGAGGATATCTTGCGCGGAATAAGGTGGTTGACCGCAGCAAACTCTTTTTCTACCAGCTGATAGACATCGCTTAATGGGTTAGAGTCGGTATGCGCTTCTTTGATTGAATGAGCTGGTGAGATTTCCATTACTAATCGCCGCTGGTTGTATTTAACGCGCCAGACAATCCTAACTCTTTTTCTGTAGCTGTCGTTGCGAAATTGAAATTCGACAAAGAGATTGAGGTTTTAAACGGCAGATCGTTTTTTCTAATACTGCAAAACATGAGTGTGCGCGCCGGAATTGTCTAATTTGCGTGAGCGGCGATTCTATCTAAATTTGCGCAGGGGTAATATAGCTCCTTTATTTAAATGCGTTGGAAAGAGTCTTACAAAGAGCCGTACAAAGAATTGCACACAGAATTGTACTAAGAACTGTGCAAAGAGCTTCAGGAAGAAACCTGAAACAGCGGTGCTCTAGACCCTAAAATTGCAGCCAGCAAGCGACCGATGTTTAAATCCAACATTCTAGCCTCGGTTTCGTCTGAAGCGTTGTAATCCTTAAGTTTTGCTTATAGAATGGCGCGCCTTTTCCGAGAGGGAGGGTCTATTTTGTCGCACCTTTTTCGGTGTTAGAACAAGAATTTTAGCAACACTTAAGACGGCTAGGTGACGAAGAGTCATTAGTTGATCGCCAGGAGTAGAGATATGTTTGCGGTTTTTCAGAGCGGCGGTAAGCAACACCGCGTCGCGGAAGGTGACGTTGTGAGGTTGGAAATGCTGAGCGCAGAGCCTGGCGAAGAAATAGTTTTTGACAAGGTTTTGTTGGTTTCCAATGGCGATGATGTAAACGTAGGCGCACCTTACGTTGAATCTGGTCGAGTAACCGGCGAAGTTATGCGTACTGATCGCGGTAAAAAGATCCGCATCATCAAGTTCAAGCGACGCAAAGATTTTTTGAAAAGACAAGGTCACCGTCAGTGGTTTACCGAAGTTAAAATTACCGGAATTAGCAGCTAGAGCGCTGTTCATTGGAATAAAGAGAAGCATTCATGGCACATAAAAAAGCAGGCGGCAGTACTAGAAATGGTCGCGATTCAGAGTCGAAACGATTGGGCGTGAAGAAATTCGGCGGTCAAGTAGTCACTGCGGGCAACATTATTGTTCGTCAGCGTGGAACTAAGTTCCACCCAGGTGAAAATGTTGGTTGTGGTCGCGATCACACCTTGTTTGCAAAAGCGGACGGTCACGTTGAATTTACGATTAAAGGCCCTTTGCGCAGAAAGACTGTAAACATCGTGCCGCAAGCGCAGTAGATTCAACTTATTAGTTGAAAGGCTCTGCTGGCACAGAACTGAGCGGGTTTTGCCAGATTCGTACAAAGGTTGTACGAGATTACGGTTTAACCAAGACTACGGTTCAATAATACTAAACCCCGCTAATGCGGGGTTTTTTGTTTTACCCAGGGGGTAATATGCAGTTCATTGATGAAGCGACAATTCGTGTTCAAGGTGGCAAGGGCGGCAACGGTACGCTCAGCTTTCGTCGTGAGAAATATATCGAACGAGGCGGTCCAGACGGTGGCAATGGAGGCGACGGTGGCGACGTTATTTTGCTTGCCGAAGAGGCCTTAAACACGCTTATCGACTTTCGCTATCAACCCTCTTATCAAGCACGTAATGGTCATGGCGGTGCTAGTCGTAACAAAACCGGTGCTGCTGGAGAGGCGACTTACGTAAAGGTGCCGGTTGGGACCACTGTCGTTGATGAAGAAACTCAAGAGGTGGTGGGTGATTTAAAAGCCCACGGCGAAACTTTACTGGTTGCCAATGGTGGTGGCCGAGGTTTGGGTAATGCTGCGTTTAAGTCCAGTACCAACCGCGCGCCAAGAAAAACCACGCCTGGTCACTTAGGTGACGTGCGCAAGCTTCGCCTGCAGTTGAAATTGTTGGCCGATGTGGGTTTGTTGGGGCTGCCTAATGCGGGTAAATCTACCTTAATAGGACAAGTTTCTGCGGCGAACCCTAAAGTCGCTGACTATCCCTTTACTACGTTAGCGCCCAGTTTAGGCGTTGTGCGTGTCGCCGCGGACGCCAGTTTTGTTATGGCTGATATTCCTGGACTCATTGTCGGCGCTGCCGAGGGTGCGGGCTTAGGTGCTCAGTTTTTAAGGCATTTGTCGCGCACGCGAGTGTTATTGCATTTAGTCGACGTGATGCCAGAAGACGGCGGCGATCCAATTGATAATGCGTTAGCAATAGAAACCGAATTGGCCGAGTACAGTGAATCGCTGACAGAGCGGCCTATTTGGCTAGCGTTATCTAAAGTTGATCAATTGGAGCAAGAGGCATTAGATCAATTGTTGGAAGACTTTGCCGAGATGTTTCCAGATAGACCCATTTACGCGATATCCGCATTGGGCGATATTGGCCTAGAAGACCTTGTTAGGGATTTGATGGCGTTTTTGACAGAAGAATATTTATTAGCTCGAGAGAACGAAAATCACGCAGAACAGTTGGAAGAGTTAGAGGCCAGAATTACCGCAGATGTGTGGGCCCATTCAGAGCGCATGCGTGCCCGGCGTGCGGGTGAGGCGGACGAAAGCGCTGACGACGACCTTGATGATTGGGATGCGGATGACGAAGATGGAGAGGCGACAGAGGTCATTTATGTCCGAGAATAATTCTGGCCTAACAGATCGAGCCACTTTGGCGAATTCTAAGCGGGTAGTTGTGAAGGTTGGTAGTTCGTTGCTCACCAGTCACGCTGCGGGAATTGAGCACGAGAAAATTAATTCCTATTGCGCCCAGATCAGCGCCCTTGTTGCCAGTGGTATGGAAGTCATTCTGGTGTCGTCAGGTGCTGTGGCTGAGGGCTGCAAGCGCTTGGGTTGGTCGCAACGCCCCACCTTAATCCATCAGCTTCAGGCGGCCGCAGCAGTTGGTCAAATGGGCCTGGTGCAGGCTTATGAAGACGCTCTGAGTAAATTTTCCTGTGGTACAGCGTTTGTCATGCTCACGCATGATGATTTAGCTGACAGGCAGCGTTATTTAAATGCGCGAGGCACACTTAACACGCTAGTTTCTATGGGTGTGGTGCCGGTTATCAATGAAAACGATACGGTAGCCACAGACGAAATACGCTTTGGCGATAACGATACGTTGGCCGCATTGGTGGCAAATTTGTTAGAGGCAGATTTGTTGATTATTTTGACCGATGTTGAAGGTCTGTTAAACGCTGATCCCCGAGTAAACGCTAACGCGAAACGTATTGTGACTGCCGTTGCTACTGACCCCAGTTTGGACGCTATGCCCGGTGAAGGCGCCGGTGCGTTGGGTCGGGGTGGTATGGTCACGAAAGTGCGTGCTGGTCGTCTTGCTGCCCGTTCTGGCGCCGATACTCTCATTGCCTCGGGTCATGAATCAGATGTATTAACCCGGCTAATCAAGGGTGAGGACATAGGTACGCTGCTCACGGCGGAGATTAGTCCCTTGAACGCGCGGAAGCGCTGGATTGCTGGACACTTGCGGGCGAAAGGTACTTTAAGTGTGGACGCCGGAGCGGTTTCTGCCTTGCGCGACCGAGGCGTAAGTTTGCTCGCTGCTGGCATTATTCAGGTTCAAGGAGATTTTCTCAGGGGTGATGTGGTGCGCTGTATATCTGAGCAAGGCACTTTGATCGCTCAGGGCCTGTCCAATTATTCCAGTTCAGAGATAGAAAAGATTAAAGGGTTGAACAGCGAAGTTTTTGCTCAAGTTATCGAGCACGTAGTAGAGCCAGAGGTGCTGCACAGAGACAACTTGGTATTACTTGAGGAAACATAGGTGAGTAGGGCTTAGTACGCTGCTAGGGCGGCTTACGTGGGTGCAATGATCATGTTGGATGATCGTTGGCTGGGACGAGCGATGCAGTGGCTGCAAATGTAGCCTAACGCGAACATTAGGCTACAAAGCGGCGACTTAGCTGGCTTCAGCGAGCGCCTTGACCTTCTTCGTCAGGCGAGACTTATGTCTAGCAGCCTGATTTTTGTGCATTATGCCTTTGGTCACCATCTTGTCGATAATCGGCAAGGCGGTAGTGAGGGCTGCACCGGCAGTTGGAGCATCTTTTGCTTCAACAGCACCAAGTACTTTTTTAATGTAAGTTCTAACCATTGAGCGATGACTTGCATTTTGCGAGCGACGCTTTTCTGATTGTCTTGCGCGCTTGCGCGCCTGAGGACTGTTAGCCAAGGAATTCTCCTAGAAGAGACAAAAAATTTGAGGCGGGCAATATGCCGCCCGAGGGAGTAGATGTCAACAAACATTCCACCAGAAGCTGAGAAATCTGCAGATTCTGCGTCTAAAAATAGCGGTGATACCAAGCCCCAAAACCTGACACGGCAAGGTGGCGTAGTGGCTGGAATGACGCTTTTGTCCCGCATCAGCGGGCTATTGCGCGATATTGTGCTGTCCTATTTGTTTGGCGCATCGGCTGTAGCGGATATGT
>OJDI01000103.1_pt1 | contig 42416 bp, 37 predicted proteins | sample 1592601 | NCBI WGS metagenome assembly OJDI01 (sample SAMN05416845, study PRJEB24817) | seawater metagenome | isolation source: Sea water | place: Canada:Atlantic | collected 2013-07 | reverse complement strand
TACGAGATGCTCAGGAGTCTCGTGGGCTCGGAGATGTGTATAAGAGACAGCCTGGCAAACGTTTCTCACGCTGCGCCAAAACATCATTTTGGCGATATAAATGGGTTATTGACCGAGGTCGCTATGCGCGGCTTTGACCGACTCGTAACATTGTTGCAAGACAAAATGCAACCGGTAATGGATGACCTGCATGCGCAAATGTATGCCGTAGGGCTAGCTTATGTAGAGTTCGCAGAAGCCTACCCTGAACATTTTAGGATCATGTTTCGCAAGGACCTGTTGTCGTACAACACCCAGTCGCCGCCACGGCAAATTGCTGTAACTTATGCCACGCTTATCAATGTGGTTCTGCGTCAGCGTGGTGAACCTGAAATTTCTGAGATAGAGACCATGGCTAGCCTAGATGGCGAAGTCATCAAAGATATTTTTATGTGTTGGTCCAACATACACGGCTATGCGCACCTGCGCCTTGAGGGCCAATTGAACTCGATCCCCGAAGAAACCCACCTAAAAATCTTGCAAGAAAACACAAAGCACCTCTCTGACCTTGTGCAAAAGCGGGCGACCTGAAGACCGAACCTCCAATAAAAAACCCTGCGCAGAACAGGCTTTTAGGTATGAGCCTTTAGGGACCTGAAGGTAATGAGATATATTGTGTCAACTAAAGTACCTGGCGGTCAGTAGTACATAGATATCATCAAAATCAGCGCGTTTAATGTTTCGTTCTCTAAGATTCTGCAATTTGGCTGGGTACTGGTTTGCATACCCGAAAGATTTCAGCAGGCATAATCATAAAACTAACTGTTTATCTATTTCGCACATTTCTGCGCATTCCTGCGCACATTTCCTCGCCGAAATTTTGCGTTATCTTTAAAGGATCAATAGGCCTGCCCTAGCTATGCTGCGGCCAGCGCTCGGTCCAATCGTCGAGTATGGCCACGGCACTGGCCAGCGACAATAAATCTTGCTCTTGGTCCCAGTGCGCAATCGCGTGCAGGCCCACCGGCAGTTTGTTTTCATCAATCCCACACGGAATCGAAATGGCTGGGTGCCCAGTTAAATTAGCCAGTGATAAATGCGACCACCATTTTTTCAAATTCAATTTGTCGCCGTTAATCGTTACACGTTGATCACCCTGAGGATCGGCTAAAGGCGGCGATGCGGTCAACGTTGGCGAGAATATGAAATCGTAAGTGCCTAGTATTTGCTCCACTCGGTCATACAGCCGAGACCTTTCCATCGCATCAGCTTGCAAACCCACCCCATCTAAAGTGAAGTGCTCTGCATCTAGTAAACTCTGCAGCGCCGGCCCTAAAAGTACCTGAGAATGTTTGGGCAGTTCCCGCACTCTTGCCGCTAGGTTACATGCCATCATTTGCGCCGCACTTTCTGGGTCAAAGTCAGTGGGGTCGTCATTGGCAACATCAATATGTAAACCTAACGCAGCCAGTTTCTCTAGCGAGCGCTCAACAATTACCTTGTATTCTAAATCGCATTCATTCCCCCCCAGCGCTGGCACAAATAGCCCACGTTTGCCATTAACTGCTTGTGCTGTGTCTAACGGCATAGCAATGGGTAATGTCTCTCGACGTGACCACGGGTCTAGACGGTGACTTCCCGACATAACATTAAAGAGGGTTGCTAAATCTTCAGGGTGCCTACAGTTCATAGATATCGAACTATTATTGCCGAAGTGGAACGGCCAGCTCTCGTGGGGAATTGCCCCCATGGTGACTTTCAATCCCAACACGCCGCACGCCGAGGCTGGTATGCGAGACGAACCGCCGCCGTCAGTACTGACACTCAGCGCAGCGATTCCCGTTGCAGCAACGACACCTGCACCGCCGCTACTGCCTCCCGCGGTTAGAGTTGGCGCCCAAGGATTTCGCGTTGCACCGCATAGTGCGGAATCAGTGAGCACCTTGCTGGCAAATTCGGGCGTTGTAGTTTTCCCTATAAGAATCGCACCCGCTTCACGCATACGTGCTACAGCAACCACATCATTCTCTGGTACGTTGCATTCTAACGCCCGTGAACCGTAGGTCGTTCGCACATCTTTAGTGTCTAACAAATCCTTCACGGTGAAAGGCACACCAAAGAGCGGTGGCAAGGACTGCGGCGGCGCATGCTCTAGCTGGACGTCTAATAATTTGGCGTGTGCTAGTGCTTGCTCGGGTACAAGTGTGACAAAAGGATTACAGTTAGCCTGCACTGTTTCTGCACGTTGCAGTGTTTGCGACATAACCTCCACTATGCTGACTTTGCGCTGTTTAATCAGCCGCGCTAGGGCTGTGCCCGATAGATGTGAAAATTGCATGGTTAGTTACGAATGACACCTTGCTCAAGCAATTGAGTAATTTCATCTTTAACATACCCCAACTCAGCCAACACTTCGTTTGTGTGCTCTCCTAGTTTGGCAACATGCGTTCCTGGCGCAAAAGCCACATCATTTATACGGTACCCGACGGTTGTCACCTGATGTTCACCATACTCACTAGTCACCTTCGTTGTCAGTTCTCGAGCAGCGGGTTGACCCGTTTGCATAACTTCCGCGAGATCCTTTACCCCACCAGCTACAACTGCATTGTTAGCAAAAATATCGTCCCAATCAGATGTGTTTTTTTGCAGCAGCGCCTCTTCTACACTGCGCTCTATCTCCCCCGCCCGCCGCATTAATTCAGAGCCACCTAACTCAGTAAATTGCGTAAGCCCAATCGCCGCGAGAATGGCACGTTGATGGCTTGCTCGATAACCGGCAAGCATCACATAGCCATTTTTGCTGGCATATCTTCCCAACAAAAAGCCATCGCGATTTTTTCCAGGAGGTACGGGGACGCCAGTTGTCGCCGCGATACTGGTATGACGATTCATCAACAACATAGTGACGTCCTGCATGGCAAGGTCAATATACTGCCCCTCCCCACTTTGCTGCCGCATTAAAACCGCCGCCAGCACCGCAGAGGTGGCGTGCATCCCTGTTGCGTAGTCAAGCACCGGCCCACCAGTTCTTATGGGGCCATCACCGCGCTCATTGATAGACATAAAACCTGAGGTGGCTTGTATGACATCGTCAAACCCTGGTCTATGCCCTAGCGGGCCGTTTTGACCAAAAGCCGATATAGAAAGGTAAATAACCGCTGGGTTTTCAGCGGCGATAGAGGCGAAGTCTAATCCATGATCTTGCATTGTCCCTGGCCGATAATTTTCAACAAATATGTCTGCGTCTTTTGCTAATTCGCGGACTAAGCCACTGCCGCGCTCGGTAGTGATGTCAATCACAACACTGCGCTTGCCCGCGTTCTGAGAGACAAAGCCCGTGCCCAGCCCCATCGCTATTTGTGCCTCGTCGCCTCCCCACGGACGGGTCATATCGCCTCTGGGAGATTCGACTTTTATTACCTGGGCGCCAAGCAGACTTAACTGATAAGTGCAGTAAGGCCCAGCTAAAACATGCGTAAGGTCTAAGACCTTTAGGCCTGACAACGGTTTATTCAACATTCATAAATTCCTTGCGGCTGCTCTATGGAGAAAAAACAGAGGGTGTAATGCAACAGTTATTTGAAAGCGCCCTTTCTTACCTAATATTCTTGCGGCCTTAACATCCCAGAATTCAACTCCAAGGTATAGTGCTATCTTTCACCCACACGCTGAAGAGCATTCTCTTCACAACAACTAGACTGAAGAATAGGTTCGACCAACTGTTTCATCTTTGATTTAGGAGAAGGTCTAGGAGTGGATTTAGGCCTAGATTTAGACCCGCCATTGGAGCTTAGTAAATTAGCAGCGGACAAGGGTTATTCAAACTGCGCCCACCACTTAATAGTTGCGTATCAGATCTCTTTTGCGCTAGCATTTTTTAAAATAATTAGGGGGGAGTCACCATGCCACTTACTACCTTGGCCAATGATGCGAGTGCGGATCAAGTCTTAGCAGAGCTTGAAGAGAATGGCGCTGTGATCGTAAAAGACCTGCTTGGCACCAATGCTGTTGAACAGCTTAATGCGGAAGTCTTACCGCTTGTAGATAGAACGCCAATGGGGCGCGATGATTTTACGGGCAAGACGACTAAACGTACTGGCGCGCTAGCTGCTCGTTCAGCTGCTTGCAGAGAATTGATTCTCAACGAGCTAGCTCTGACCGCTGCAAAGCAATTTTTGCACCCCTACACCCGTAAAATTATTTTGCACCTCACCCAAGTTATACAAATTAATCCTGGAGGTGCGGCGCAAGCCATTCATCGTGACCGCCAGGCATGGGGCAAATATCTGCCGAAAGAAATTGAGCCCCAACTGAATACTATATGGGCGCTGACAGATTTTAACGTCGGAAATGGCGCCACTCAATGTGTGCCTGGCAGTCATAAATGGTCGTGGGAGCGACAACCAAAGCCAGAAGAAATTTGTCATGCGGAGATGACGCAGGGTTCCGTATTTTTCTATACCGGGAGCGTGCTACATAGCGGCGGTGCAAATACTTCCGAAAAGATGCGCATGGGTTTGAATTTGACCTATTGCCTGGGCTGGTTACGCCAAGAGGAGAATCAATACCTCTCTTGCCCGCCGAGCATAGCGAAGGATTTCGACCCAGTTCTACAGGATTTGTTAGGCTACACTCAGGGAGAGTACGCCTTGGGTTATTACAGCGACCCCTTCGGCAGGACCGAAGGACGAGATATTTTACCGCCTGAGAAAATATTGGGCCGCTCCGCTGAATCAACCGACATTGATATCGGTTAAGCCGGTAAAATTGTTAGTCAATATTGCACGACCTTGGAGGCAGTAAAGGGTTACTGGACGCCTAATCCAACTGTACTAAGCGCCAGGAGCCTGCTTTTTTCTACTTTCAACTCTGGCTCCGGCACTGGCTGATGCAGGCAACGCTTAAGAGCGTATCGAATAAAATTTTTACTTCGCCCGCCCATTACAAGCAATGCCTCCCTCAGCCTAATCGAGGTAGGCGGCCAAATACGCCCATCAGCTCTACTGGCTTTGAGCGTAGCGTTTATGCAGCGAATTTATAACAGCTGATGGCGCCTCAAGAAACGCGTTGGCAAAAACCTGTCGCCGCAAACTATTTGGGTTTGCGCGCTATCACCTTAATCTCTGCACGCGCACCAGGAATAACCAGCTCTGTGATGCCTATCCAAGTGGATGCCGGATAAGGCGCTTTGATGAATTCATCTTTTACCTTAGCCATAGCGGCAGTATTTTTTTGCAGCTCTACCATGTAGATCGTAGTGTCTATTATGTCTTCGTAGCCAACACCCGCCGCGTCTAGTGTTGCACCTAGCGATGCCCATGCGTTTCTAAACTCTTCTTCGGCTGAATCTCCGCTGCCCACAACACCTGAAAAGAAAATTAGATCGTCGTGTTGGACAGCCGGCGCAAAATGCCAATTATCGTAAGTCCGGCGTGCAGACTCAGGAACAATTACTTGGATAGACATAGGTTTCTCCTATTTCAAAATTTGAGGTCAGATTTCTCTAAATCTGTTTCCGCTTCACTATATCTGCCTACACCCAGATAGGTACAGCAAAGCTTAACTAGAGGAAATCTGTGATGCATTTCTTAAGAATACATTAGCACTTGGCGCGAACAGGCGCTTTAAGACCGCTAGGTGTCAGCTCGCTTGCTCGTCGCTCTAAATTCTGCCGTTTTCAAAGTCAATGTCGATTAAGTGCCACTCGCCATCCACTACCAATGAAGCAGTATTTGCAGTGTAGCAATGAAAATAGGCGTCACTATTTAGTTCCCGCTACTCAACACCGCCTAAACACCCGCCTAAACACGAAATTGACTGATCTGCACCTCCTCGCCTAAATCCTCATAATCACCTGCGCCGCGGCGACTACGAAACTCTTCCCAAGTGAAACCTTTATACCGAGGTCCATCGTTGTTCTTGTAACCGCCCTCTGGCGTTAGTGCTGTAATCACTTGCTCGTAGGGTGGATTAAAAAAGTACGCGGCACTGAGTCGATATTGATCACCGACAGAACCCAGTACTCGGTGTTCAGGCGCGACGAAATAATCGTTAGACATTACCTGCAGCATATCGCCGGTATTCACTATAAAAGCGTTCGGCTGAGGTTCTATCAAACACCACTGCCCCTCATGTAAAACTTGGAGTGCATGGTGGCCATTCTGAACCAATAAAGTCAGTAGCCCCGAATCGGTATGCGGGTGAATGCCTAGTGGCGCATCTGAACCCGTGTCCGCGGTCTGGGGCTGAGTCGGACGATGCGCATTTGCATAAGCATTAAGACGCAAAAAACTGGAGTGGCCCTCTGCCAAAGAAGCGGCATCTGCGCGAGCACCCAGTGTTTGCAACAACCAACCGTACACCTCGATGGCCAAGGGCTCGCACAAACAAAACCAATCCCATAGCGGTTCTCGGATGGCGGCATCCTCAGGCATCTGATTCCAGCCGTCTGCCACCACATTAACCGGCGCATTATCGTCTGCCATTGGATCAGGCTTGTGACCGAAGTCTAGAATTTCCTTGGCGTCTACTGCGTTTTTTGTCAGCTCTCCGGGATTGTAGCCTCGAGCGTTGGTCGCGGTGCGACTCAGGCTGAGTTTTTGAGCGTCTGGCAAAGCGAAGAAAGCGCGCTGGGCTGCAAACAGAGCTTGCAGACGATGCTGGTCGACACCATGTCCTTGAAGCTCAAAAAAACCCCAAGTTGCTACGGCCCGCCGCAGCCGCGACAACTCAAGATCTCCAGCCTCTCCACCACTGCGTAATGCACCAGCGTTGATCACTGCGGCTTCTCGCCATTGAGAAAGTGATGTTTTAGTGTTTTGGGTCATATGTTGCTCTCTGAAGAATGCCCTATATCGTGTTTGTTAGTGAGGCGAATCAACGACATTTTAAATCAGTTCTTCAACTAAAAGCGCCTTTTCCTTTAGCATAACTTGAGAATTCCGCGAGATTCTAAAATTTAAAAGACTGCCTAGTTACGCGTTCACTTTTTTAGCAAACCACCGGGCGCATATCCAGTCGCTCGATTACTCCCTCACTAATAGATATTACAGAGATTTAGCGGGCGTTAGTTGACCTACGGCTTTATAAGATCATATGCAGTCTTTGCACATAACCATTCCCTCGTCTCAATATGGTTTAGAGTATCCACTGAAGTACTCACTGATGTACTCACTAAAGTACGCCCCACGCTGGCAACAGGCGAATAGACAAAACCCGCTAAATCCGTTATGTCGGCCAAAAGAATAAGAGGAAACTAAATGGATACTCACTGGCACCTGCTCACTGATGGCAGTGTTAACACTCAGACGAAAGTGGGTTATGGGGCATGTCTGTGGCTACAGGAGTTTACGACGCCAACTGATCTGCTCAAGCACACCGTTACGGTCAAACGCTTCGAAGCCACCAGTTCAACTAAGCTGGAATTGGAAACGTTAATATGGTCGTTGCACGAACACTTAGCGTCAGCCAACAAGCAAACTATTGAAATCACCGTGTACACCGACTCGCAAAATATTATTAACCTGCCGGGGAGACGAGCACGCCTTGAGCGTGATGACTATTTCTCTCGCAACAAAAAACAGCTGAAGCATCATCAGCTGTACAAAGTGTTCTATAGTCTAATGGACCACCTGCATTTCAAGCTGGTAAAAGTGCTAGGCCATCAGCCTTCTGGCAACCGCGATCTCATAGCCCAACACTTTAGCCTTGTTGACCAGGCGGCGAGACAAGCCTTGCGAGCAGATACGTTATAGCCACACGCACTTGACGATCTCAGACTATTTTCAGGTCAACTAGGCTCTGGGCACCATCCCGGATGGCGGTGTCAGCGTCCCGTGGTTGCCAACCAATGGCCAGTGCAGGTGAATTATCAATCGCCTTCACACGTCCCAGATCAGGTAAAAATTGTTTAATTTCCTTTAGAAAGACCCCAGCGATTTTTGCCACTAAGTTAGGCATTTCTGCGGTTGGAATTTTTAAGCTTGGATGTTCAGCCTTCACGGTCTTGGCAATATCCACAAACCAACGGAAGCCATTGGCACACATATAGCGGTTGCCGGCAGCTTCTGGCGTTTCCAACGCTAGCCTATGGAGTACGGCCACGTCGCGCACGTCAACAATTTCAAAGCCAAGCTTCGGCAAGATTGGATAGGCGCCCGTCATAAGCAGATAAAGTGCTTCTAACGAACTGCCATAGTCTGCCTCAAGCGCTGGGCCTAGTACGAGCGCTGGGTTTATGGCAACCAACTCTAATTCGTTCTCTTTGGCATATTCCCAGGCGGCTTTTTCAGCTACGGTTTTACTCTTAACGTAGGGGGACAAGTCAGTGCGCGACAAGTCTGTCCAATCTTGGTCGGTGAAGGTGCCGCTGTCCCTGTTGCCCGACATCACCGCCGCTACCGACGAGGTAAGCACCACCCGTTTAATGCCGTTGGCAGTTGCCGCCTTAAGCACATTGAGGGTGCCTGTTCTCGCTGGAATGATCACTTCATCCTCGTCTTCGGGCTGCACCACAGGCACTGGAGAAGCTACGTGCAAAATGCTGTCGCAACCGCGAGCTGCTTCTACCCAACTTGCCTCATCCATTAGGTCAGCTGAAACGAATTCGAGGGCGTCGATGCGATCAGTATGATTTGCCAGTATGGCTTTGATCGCTTCGCCACGCGCCGCATCGCGGAGCGTACCGCGCACCTCGTAACCATGACTGAGCATCTCGAGAATGCAGTGACCAGCGATAAATCCGCTCGCTCCGGAAATCAGAACCTTGGGCATTGTGTATCCTATGAAATAATGAATTTTCGAGCGACATGCTACTGTATGTGCTCAAGAAGCACCAAAATCTTATAAGCCCGTAACTCTTAAACTCCAGAGTTAAAGATTTCCATAGTATAAGCGCTCCAGAGTTCTCACTCATGCATCTTGATACTTTTGCTTTTAGCCTAAGCCTCCCACTGCGGCAACAAAGCTAATCGCTTTGAGTAAGCCGCACCAAATCTCTCAGGTAGTCTGCTACTTCGTCTGCGTTAGATTTTGCAGTGAACATCGAAGTGTGGTTCGCCGAGTCCATAACAACGTGCGTAGACTGATCTGATAACGCCACCAAGTCAGCCTGCAACCCTAACCAATATTCTTTAAATTCTTCAAAAGACAACGGAAATGAAGGGGGGAAATCCACCTCTTCACCTGCAGTGACAACAAGCACAGGCAGGCTGCCATAATTCACATCTTTTGGCGTTACGTTGATGGACGTCGCTATACCCTTTATTTCTCTAAAGGACGCATCAACTTGGGCGCTGCGTTGATGAAAATGCTCAAACTGGGCCACCACATTTGGCGGGAAATTTTCAATAATGTCCGGCCCCATTTGCGGATTGTAAAGCTGCGTAACGCCTAGGTTGATCAGCAACTTCAGCGCTTGCTGCTGCAAAGACAGACCTTCGTCGGGGCCAATCGGCAGACCAAGTTTGTCAACCTGGTCCGGGTGACTGGCATCAAAAAAAGCAACAGCCGCAACGTCTTGGGGGTATTGCTTGATATAACTTTTCATATACAAGCCGGCTATCGAATGCCCAGCCAGAACAAATGGTTTTTCAATGTTTGCCGCAATTAGCAGTGCGTGCAGTTGTTCTGTAATTGCCGGTGTTTCGCTGGGTACACCACTCGCCTCGCTCCAAGCCAGTCCAGCGCGATCGTACATACAAAACTTGTGAGTCTTGGACAGGTTTTCTGCCAGATGCTGATATACCGGCGATGGCGTTGCAGCCCCCGATTCAAAAACAATGGTGGGATTGCCATTTTTTTGGCCGCGACAGTCCAAATGCAGCTTATGACCACCCACGTCATAAAGGTTGCCCGGCGGCGAAACATCCACTACAAACGCGCGCAAACTCAACCCGACGACGATAAATCCTAGGCAAACGAGCAACAGTAACAATAATGTTCTAGTGGTGTATTTAATGAGTATACCGGTAAAACCCGCTTGGAATAATTAGTAAACCATACCAAAGCTGCTTCGGCAGATGAATACACAAGTAAACCGAAAATTTACAAAATAGACCGTGACTGAGGCGCTTCGTCATTGGGGGACTCAATCAAGGGGTTGGAGACCTTCAAGGATGGGGCTTTGGTTTGTTTTAGCCGCTTCAATTGGTGGGGCAGCTGGCTTTTCGGAAAAGCTTTAAACGAACGAACCTAAACGAACAAACCTAAACGAACAAAAAGCCCCGATCGGCTATGTTGCACTATTTTACTCGGACTAGCTCGGACGAACTACATCCACCGCCTAGATCTTACTGACACAACGCTCTTACTTAGCCCTTCGATAACGGTTTTGTGTAGGTATTCATATCAAAATAATCGCGCCACACTTTGATCTTCCCGTCGCGCATTTCAAATACGCCGCAACAAGGTAAATCTACTTTGACATTGCCTATTTCTGTGCGGTCAATGCGTTCCACAACCACCAGATCTCCGTCGCCTATTATGTTCAAGATATCCCAAGTGGTTTTTGTCCACGGACCGATGAACCCTTTGATAAACACTTTAAGTTTCTCATGCCCTTGCACGGGTTGGGCGGGCATATTGTGGTAAATGCCGTCTTCGGAAAAATACTCCACTAACTGTTCAGCATTTAGAGCTGACCAAGCGGCCATAAATTCTCTAACTGTCTCTACATTATTTGACACGCAGCCTCCCCGGGGAACCTTGAAGTGACTCTGAATGTACTCCATTCACCTAACTAACAAAAGGCTGGGCCAACTTCATCTGAGTTGGCTTTCCCGCACAACCTAGCGATGGTCTCTTGATACCGCCCCGGGTTGCACGCAAGGCTCAAGTCAGCGCCAAAGGCAACCATTGAAGAAACCGCAATTTAATCAGTAACTGTCGCCGCTGGACATTGCGTCACTCTACCCTAAGGTAATAGTCTAGTTTCCTATTCGCCTTCTAAATTATGCATTGGATTTGACTATGATTACTGTTCAGAAGCGCAACCATTTGACTCATCCAAAGGGCTCAAGCACTTCAATAGCTGCTAAGGCCGCTCAAATACTGACCTGCGCAGGAGCGCTGATAATGAATTCCATCCCAAGTAACGCCCAAGTTAACCGCATAGATACCATTCGCCCAGACGCACCTAGTTTGGCCGCCTACGGCGACTACGATATCGGCGTGCGCACATTGACGCTGGTAGACTCAGGTCGCGTAGATGTGCTGAATACTCACCCCGGTGCAGAAGCTGCGATTTATGACCGCAATCTAACAGTCGAAGTTTGGTATCCGTCACAGCTAGGCACAAATCAGTCCCGCGGAGGCGAGTATCAAGCGATTGCGCGCAACCCAAAAATCACTGCGACGCTTTTTGGCCAAGCTGTGCGCGATGCTGCGCCCAATGTACCCCAAACAGAGGAAGACACGTTCCCGCTGGTTGTTATTTCCCACGGCTACCCGGGCAACCGATACCTACTGAGTCACCTGGGCGAGAATCTGGCAAGCAAGGGCTTTGTTGTTGTCTCTATTGACCACACAGACAGCACCTATGACGACCAAAAAGCAATCGCAAGCACATTATATAACCGCCCACTGGATCAGCGTTTCGTCATTGAAAGCATGGCAGCGCTCTCCACTAATAAGGACAGTTTTCTCAGCAACATGCTGAACGCCAACAACACCGGTGTTGTTGGTTACTCCATGGGCGGTTACGGTCTGGTGAACAATCTGGGCGGTGGCTATAGCGACGACGTTGTTCCGTCGATTATGGCACCACCTAACGAATTGTTAGCCCTACATACAGCAAGCAATCCTGAATATAGAGACAACCTAGATCCGCGCATCAAGGCAGGCTTTGCCATTGCGCCATGGGGTATGGAGCAAGGCGTCTGGCGCGAGCAAGACTTAGCGGGCATTGAGGTACCAACCTTCTATCTCGCCGGCGATGCCGACACGATTTCTGGCTACGAAAACGGCGTGCGAGCAATCTATAAAGCGGCCGTTAACAGCGATCGATATCTACTCACCTACAAGAACGCCGGTCACAATGCAGGCGCCCCCCTCCCGGCACCCCACGAAATACTAAATAGCGCAACACGGGAAGGCGCAGATCACTACATAGATCCAGTATGGGACAATGTGCGCATGAACAATGTCATGGATCATTTCGCTACCGCTTATTTTACCTACTACCTCAAGGGTGACAGCTCAATGCTGACGTTCTTGGACGTTCATCCAGACGGCGCAGAAGCCACCTACTCAGTGAAGGACGGTGTACCTGATGAAGCGCATAACTATTGGCCAGGATTCGAGGAGGGTTCTGCCGTTGGTCTTAAGCTCGAGAAACTTGAACGCGGTCAACGCTAGAGGGTTACCCTTTTCGGCGAAACTCAGGTTGTATTGGCGTGTTGAGGCATGCCTTACTACGCAACTCTTTAGCCTAACTCAGGAGTGTAGGGTCACAATTTGTATACCCGAAGAAAAAACTAACGAAAGGCCTGAGGAAATTAAACCCCTCACCAGCGGCTACAATCACTAAACCCAAAGACACATTCGTTCAGCCACCGGGGCCTGCGGTTAACCTACCGGCATTCTTCTCTTCGCTCGTACCAACTGGTCACTCGGGCACACCGCACATAGCCTTGACTAAGATTATTCGAAACACCGGAACCACCGTCGTACGTGATTTAGGTGCATGTGAGCCGAATTAGAAAACTTAAACGCACAGTAAGGATCTTCTTTGGTACAGTTGTTTGCATGAATTTTTTGCGGCCTGAGCAAGCCCCTCTACTACGCTTTAACTCGAATAAGGAATAAATCGTGCGCAAAGCAATTTTGCTAATCAGCCTCTTGTTAGTTACAAATGTTTTCGCTGAATCCGACCCCACAGGGCGTTGGAACACATTTGATGAAAACGGAAATTTACTTTCAACCGTAGTAGTCAAAATTGAAGACGCTAAGTTGTACGCCAACATTGTTGCCGTACACACGCCAGGCGATAAAAATCCGTTATGCGATCAATGCAAAGGTGACCTTTATGGTCAACCGGTCATTGGTATGGAAATCATCAACGGGCTCACACTGCAAAAAAGTGTTTGGCAAAAGGGTACCCTTTTCGACCCCAAAACCGGCGGCAGTTTCAAAGGTAAAGTCTGGTTAGAAGAAGGCAAACTTTTGGTACGCGGCTACGTTGGTTTTCTATATCAAACACAATACTGGGAAAAGGCATCCAACACAGATCAGTAAACAACAACGTAACTGACACTAATATAAGGGTGCGGAGGAAGGTGCAGAGGAAGCTCGAACAAAATCCAGACCGGCGAATCTATCCTCTAACGAACCACCATCAGTAAAATACTGACTTCAGTTTTTTGCTGCCTGCTCATTTCTCGCCTCTTCAACAATACGTAGTACCTCTGCTTGAAACGCCTTACCCCGCTCATTCACCAAATCTAAAACATGCAGAGAGGTAGGCACGAAAGCGAAGCCAATCTGATACTCGGGGTGCCACTGAAAAATCGAACCACCCAAACCAAACCAACCGTAAAAACCTTCACGCCCATTGTTGATGCCCTTCTCCATCCCAGAGACACCTGACGCGGTAGGCGCAAAACGAGCAACACCGCCCTGAGTAAACTGTGTATTCATGGGGCCCATATGGCGATCGACAGGTGCTTCATGCAGAGATTTAACGGCACTCTCGCTAAGGATTTGCTTGCCCATACTGGTGCCTCCCATGGACATCGCTGAGGCGATCCTTGCCAGCCCGCGAGCAGAGCAATGGGCATTAACAGATGGCGTTTCACCCATCTCAACCAGTGGGTCATTAAAGGTTTCACAAATAGCTACAACCGGATCTTTAAGTCCTTCGGTACTTTTCAGGCGAGTAAACGGCGCAGGCCTAGACACTGAGGATTTACCTCTACCTTCGGACATTATCTCAAACACCCTACCGAGCATCGCAAAAATACTGTGGTGTACTTTGCGACCTAGTATTCGTGGCACCAGGGTATGTTTTAAATGCGCAAGAAAACCAATAGGTTTAACTTTAGCAATGCGCGGCAGATCTGCCTCCTGCATACCAATCATCGCATCAACGCCTAACGGCCCCGCAACATCATCGCGCAGGAATTCGCCAATGGTGCGCTGTTCTGGATCTACCCGGCGGAATATTTCGTTGGCAATCCAACCTCTCGTGATCCCGTGATATTCGCGAGTATTGCCCTCACCTGTGGCGCGAAATGCTTGCTTCTGACTTTCAATAATCTGTCCAATTACATTGTTTTTGATTTGCGCTCTATGTAAATCTTGCGGATTTATTGAGGTGTCAAAACCTGCCAAACCTGCTTCATGGCGCATCACATCTGCAACGCTGAGCTGGTCTTTTCCATGCGCACCAAACTCCGGCCAATACGCTACTACTTTAGCGTTGTAATCGAGTAGACCTCGGTCCACCAAGGAAGCCATAGCAATGGCTTCCAAGCTTTTTCCACTACTGAAAACGTTAATGAGGGAGTCGGCGTTGAAGGCATTATCTCCAAGTGGATTAGCCCAGAGATCAACGACCTTTTGATCTGCAACATACACACAAAGCTGCGCACTGTTTTCAGCGAGCTGCTGCATATTTTTGCTAAATAAACGTTGCAAGCTTTCAAATTCTGGCGCCACTGACCCTTTTACCGTAATGTTTCCCAAGGTATATAAACTCAAATTTAACAGGCTTGCAGGTTACCACTTCAGTGCGGGATTACGAACAGACACCACCGCCCGCATCAATGCTCAAATGCTCAAATGCTTCAATGCTTCAATGCTTCAATGCTTCAATGCTTCAATGCCGGTCGAGGATGCCGTTGAGCACGGAGCAACCTTGCTTATACTCTGCCGAAACTTAGTTTAACTAGGGCGCTAAGCGGGCTGTTACACCCGTTGCGTGAAGAGGTATGTCAACTACCCACAATTGCCCATCCCCATCCCCATGCATTTAGATTGGTCCACTTGGTTATCTCGCCCTAGGTTTTTAATTTTATCCACCAGAATGACGCTAAACGCTTGGTATTGTGCTTTTTGATCATCCTTCAATACCGCCATAACCTGAGCATCCATGCGTTTTACAAGAACACGTCGCTTCTTTTTAAGTTTGCGATTGACATCCAGTGATTCTCGAAGAATTTTTTCCGCAGCTATACGCAAGTCGTTACTGAACTTTGTCGCAGATGCTTTAAACACCTTCGCCTGAGAAGCACTCAAATTAATAGCCTGAATAGCTTGCATGACATCTGGATCTGCCCAAATACCCTGGGGTTGATTGGCATTCTTTGAGGTTATATTTGCTAGCGCATTTGAGGCCACACCGTACACCTCTTCTATCCGAGTCACGCAGGCGCTTATGATCTTTTTATTAGTGTCATTTTGCGACTGGAAAATGGCGACCTTACGTTCAATGGGGGCCTCCATAACTGCCAGCATGCCAGCCGAGTCTCCATTGAATTCACTGGCAGCTTTGGCCATGCACCCGCAATAAGCCGGCGCTGCATTAGCCCCCCTGCCACCGGTACGCTCAAGCCCAGCAACGCAGTTCGCTGTAAAGCGATCAGCAGAGTCAGCCGAGAGCGTTAAGGGACTATATAGCCCTATGAAAAAGGCCAGAGCTAGGCGCAGACGTCCTAGCAGGTAGGTATGAGATTTAATTCGCCGCTGAACCTGTACTAAAAAATTGCTAGTCCCCATCTTCATCTTCCCTATTTTTCTTATAGTTATACGGACCTTTATACCTATCTTTATACGGGTTGTGGACCCATTCCAATCTCTTTTTCCCGCCTGATGACTGTATGCGCTTGTTCCATCGCATCGTTTCATCGTTTCATCGTTTCATCGTTTCATCGTTTCATCGTTTCATCGTTTTGATAAACACTCTGCGGCTTTGCTTGTCTCTAAGGTAAATTGAAAGCTCGCCTATACAAACTTAGGTAGGCGCTACATTGGGATTAAATTGGCGCTACACTGACAAAAAGTTAATCTGAGGTAGGCAGGTATGTGTGATGCGATGTGGCTATATTTGCGTGGTTTGATTGCGCTGCAGAACGCCGCTTGAGTTCAACCAAGCAGCCCCTCAATAAATACAGAAGACCTATCACCTGAAAGCGCTTTAGGTATCTTGCCGAGACCCGGCTTCCAGCGGCCTCCTGCATTTTAAGACATTCGACAGGACTTATTCGTCGAAAACACCCTTTTGCTTTTTACGTTCTAGCTTTTCCGCTTTCTTCTCTTTGGGCGACTTGGCGGCGGCTTTCTTAGTATCTCGCTTGTTTTTGTGCTCTTTACTCATGTTGTTCACTCCTAGTAAACATTAACGAATCAGGACCCAGGGATACTTGTGCAACTCCTCCTCTATTAGACATCGTTATGAACAGAACTTTGCTGGCTAAAACCGTAGGCCAGCACATCAAACCGATTTGAGCGTAACACATAGTCCAAAAGAGTATTGGCTGCACCTTAGCCAGCAAAAAGCGCGGCTATCCAATATCATCTGTCACCCTGCCAAAACAAAGAACCATCAGATTGACCGTAAAAGCAGTTTTACTTACACCTCGCTAGATAGTGAGGTTGTTCTGATGCAATATCGTTCTTTTCAACAATATAAAAATCAAAAAAATGCCCAGCCAGCCTTACCAAACCACGCGCAAAGAGACCCTTAGCGCCTGCATGGCCGCAGTGCAACAAATTGCGCCTACCATAGAGAAATATAAAAACGCATCCGAGAAAGCTAGGACCCTCGCGCCCCAAGTGGTCACGGCGCTAAGAGACAGCGGGCTGGTAAAAATGAAAAGCCCCCGCGAAGTGGGTGGCGCAGAGATTCATCCGGTGGATCAAATGGAAGTTATCGAGGCAATGACGATGCTGGACTCCGCCGCCGCTTGGACACTGTTCGTCGCCGCCACCGTTACAGGGCGAACCTTAACTGTACTGTCGGACGAGGCCCTGACTCAACTCCTAAAAGATGACCAATTCCCAATTATTGCTGGCAGTCTCAAACCTTCAGGTAGCGCCATGCCGGTGGACGGCGGGTACCAAATATCAGGGCAGTGGGCATGGGGCAGCGGTGTCGATCACGCCGATTATGTAATAGTGCCGGTGTTCCTTGCAGATAAAAGCGCCGTCATCAGCGCTGTGGTACCTAGACAGCAAGTTGACGTTCAAGACAATTGGCACTCTTTAGGCCTCAATGGCAGTGGCAGCGCCGACTACGTATTGAACGATGTATTTGTGCCACAACACTTTGTCTCAACCGACGGACACAGGTATCGCGGCGGCGCCATTTATCGTACTGGCTACGGCTTTGCCAGCAACGAGCATGCAATTTTTGCCTACGCTTTGGCCAAATTGGCGCTGAATACTCTGATCACTTGCGCCACTGAAAAACGCAGGGGTTATGGACGCGGCATTAGCATTGCAGACCGAGAAATTTTTCAAAGAGCGGTGGGCGAAAGCGAATTGCGTCTAAAAGCGGTCAAATTACTCATGATCGATGTGCTAGAACGACTGCATGATTCCGCCAGCGATGGCGATGCACCCATCGCGCTTCAAGCCGAAGCCAGAGCTGCATCAGTACTTTGCACCGATGAAGCCATAGCAGTTACTAACCAACTGTTCCGCTACGCTGGCGGCAGCGCAGTAATGATGAACGATCCAATGCAAAGAATACTCCGCGACCTATACACTGCGCAGTCTCACCTCATGGTCAGTGATGTGGCATATGAAAGCCTTGGGCAGCTCCGACTAGGCATCACAGATACAGCGCCGCTGCGATAATAAGTTAGCCAAATGGAGGAATAGCACCAATGGTAGACCAACGTCGGCGCAGGTATCTCGCCAAGTTAGCGACTAAACTGAAAGCCTTTTATGAGGCACAGCAACAAGAGCGGGAGGCCAACATAGCGCTGACTGCAACACAGACAGCGAAAAACCAACTGGACGGTTTTATGGAGGCAGGCTTAATCAGCCAGCTAGTCAATAAAGCAGACCTGCAAAAAACTGTGGATGAGGCCCACTTTGACGTATTCAAGATGACTCTAAGTGAAAGAAGCAAACAGCTGACAGAAGAAACCGAAGCTGAGCTTGATTGGTCCCTCTACGATGCACCCACTATATTTCGGAAAAACGACTAGCCAGCCCTACTTCTAAGCGGTCGTTCATGCCTCTCCAGAGGCACACTACTCTGCCGCTACAAGCTTCTTGGATTAACCTCGGATTAACCTCGGATTAACCTCGGATTCACCTTGGATTATCCTCGGATTCACCTCAACTACCGTCACTTGCCTTGGCAGCAAACGTAGATTTGACCAAAGCAAATTTACGGCTTCAAGGTGTGCCTAGCACTGGCAAAGGCGGTCAAGTTGAGTTCATCGCGTACTTGTTGGCCTAAGCTTGAATCAGGGTTGTCGTATGGAATACCCATTGAATCTGCGATGCGCACCATGCGCTGAAAATTTGCGGCTACCCCAGCAGCGTCTACCAGCACCAAAGGTCCTGCCACATCTAACAGTGCTTGCCGACTTGCGCCTAATGCTTGGCTGTCTCTGTTAGCGACGCTTTCAGCAAAGCGCATGAGCTGCGAGCCGAACTCAATGCCTTGGCTTGCACTACTTACGTCGCCCCCAACACCTTGAATGTCGATATCGGTTTCGTTGATTTTTGCGCTCGCACGGAGCATCGATGCATGAGCAGTCGTTCAGTAAAAGCACTCGTTAACAGAGGATACCCGGCCCGCCACCAACTCCATCTGCATGCGGTTAATAGACCTTGCCTCATCTTGGAAGAAATTCTGCATACCGGTAAAGGACAAATACTGCACATCCGCCAAATCACGCCACTCGCGCATGGCATCTGGCACAAGGGTCAAAGCGCGCAGTACGTTGGCGCAAAAATCAGGCGACCATAAATCACTTTCATTACCCACCGCACCGTCAGCTGGAATCATTGGTACAAATCCCGTGTCATCACTCAGCACTGCAGGGCGATAACCACTGGGCTCACCGGGCTCAGGCTGGGGTAGCAATTCCACAGGCATACCCAAGCTGCGATGAAATTCATCAATACTGAATACCGCCACAACAACACCCACCAGCTCCACATAAGCTTCAACACTCATGCCAAGGGCCGCGTTGTCATTTACATAAGACTGCGTAATTCGAGACTGATCAGTAATGATTCTATGCACAGTGTCGACAGCAACTTCCGGCAGTCCATTACTGTGATCATGCTCGCCTTTGAGACCGTAGGGAGAAAGCGATACTTTGCGCTGAGCGCAAAACGTACAGGCCAGGGCATTACGACTCTCTTGGGCAATGGCAATCCGCTGGGCCCCATTCCACCAACTACCGGGTGCCGCCAGCTTGCGCCAGTAAGCACGATAGGCATCGGCAATATCACCGCGGATAGGATAAGCCGCATTGCTGTAGTCGAAATATGTCATTCAAACTCCCTAAAGATTCTTGCTGACAACATATTAACCAAAGTCTATGACCAGCGTAAATTGCCTACCTACACCCAATTCGCCAAAACAAAACACAAACTTCGCTGCCAATTTGCAGCCAGACAACCCTACCCTTTTATCTTCCTGATCTCCGCCAACAAACGCGCTTCCATTTCGCGCATATCCTTAGTCAACGCATCCTTCATCTCTAGCCTACTTTCCTCCGCATGCTCTTCTGCAGTCTCATCCGCGTCACTGCTCATGGCGTTAACAATCACGGCGATAAAGAGGTTCAACATAGTGAAGGTGGTGACCAATATATAAACCACAAAGAATGCCCAGGCGCTGGGGTGCACCGCCATGACCGGGCGCACAATACCCATAGACCAGCTCTCAAGAGTCATAATTTGGAACAACGTATACATGGTGCTGCCCAAATTCCCGAACCATTCTGGGAAAGTATCGCTATATAAGTGGGTGCCGATAACTGCGAATACATAAAAGAGCAGGGTCATAATGGTAGCGACAGAGGCGATACCGGGAATGGCTGTGAGCAGCCCTTCTATGACCTTGCGCATTGCAGGGGCAGCGGAAATCAGCCTCAGCACTCGAAGCACGCGCAGCGCACGCAGGGCTGCGAAGGTTTCACTGGCAGGAATAAGTGCAATACCAACGATAAAAAGGTCGAACAAGCTCCAAGGATTAGTGAAAAACTTCAGCCGATAGACATACAGTCTAAGCACAATTTCAACGACAAAAATCTGCAAAATAAGCGTGTCTACAGACTCTAAAAACCAACCGTAATCCGCCATCAGACGGTCCGAGGTCTCCAACCCCAGAATAATGGCGTTGACAATAATTAGGCCAATGATCGTGTTTTGAAACTTGTCGTTTTCTACAAAACTTTGGATCTTTTCTCTCATACTTCGCAATACCAATCTGGTCCGTGGAGGAGCGGCACTAGGCCTCGAACAACCCATTTACCCTAAATAATTTCGTTGCCAATAATACATCAAACCGGCGCGCAATTCGGCGCGCAACCTCATCAACCAGCAAAATGTGAATAATTGACCAACACAACCTTGAGCAAATGAGCAGCGCCAACCAAATTATATCGCCCCTTAAACGTGATAGCCTGCTCTCGCTCAAGCAACTTAGGCACCGCCTTTTGCGTGAGCCAAATAATAATAATTAGGAGTTTCCTCATGAAAGCAATAATTGCTGGTCTTTTCATTTTTGCGCTTGCTCAAGGCGCCGTTGCCGGTCACCACGAAGAAGGCGAAGGTGGTTTACACCTCAAGCCTCGCCAAGCCACATCGATCCTTAATGTCACATCGGTTGATATGGGCAGCGACAAAACAACCATCACAGCCTCGGGCAAAATGGGTGAGTACGGTAAAGTTTATGTCACTTACAACATGACCTACTCAGCGGACGGTGTATCTGGCGCTGTAGAAGGTGTTGGTCGTGGTGTAGTAGATGCCGAAACGGTCATGACGGGTCGGTTTACTGGCGCATGGCGCAGAGAAGGCTCCACAGTCACAATGTACAACACTGTGAATATGAATGATGGCAGCCAAAACTTTGATGTAATCACCTTTGACGCTAGAGGCGACACCCTCACGCACAAGGTTTTCATCCTTAAGTAAGTACAGGGTCCTTGTGGTCTTAGCCTCGACTTAAGTCATTTAGGTCGAGGTGCTTTCTCTACTCGATTTGTCCGATCTATTTCTTGAGTCTATTTCTCAGGCCTATTTCTCAGGCCTATTTCTAAGGCCGACTACTATCACCCCTACTGCTCTTTCTCAACGCCACTCATGACTGCTAAGATTTCATTCTCTGCATGCCGGAGAAAGTTTCTTATAACGAAGCTGTTGTCGGAACTTTTATCTAAACAATAGAGTTAACAACAGCGCGCAACCTAACGCGCTTGAGGTGCAAGTGCACAGCTAGGAATTAATAATGCTCAGTTCAACAGAGTTTTATCAAGTCACGCCGCTACTTATGTGGGTGTTATGGATAGAGGCCGTCATTTATCTCGGTATTGGTATTTACGAAATATTCGATGATTTCATCGCCAAGGTGCCCAAATGGGCAGAGCAAGAGGGTGGCATTAACGCGTGGATTAGAATCCAAGATGTTGTTGCACGTAAAATGCACGCAGCCATTTGCATCATCTTGGGCTTTGTCGCGCTAAACGGTGCACTGGAAGGTCACGTCACGAGGTTTGAATTGGAACTGATTTTCATCAGCTTCGCCGTACTCATGCCTGTGATTTGGTCCACTATGATGCCAGGCAAACTAGGCTTCATGATAATTTTGCTGAAGCCGGAATTTTGGCTGCAACTGGTTATGTTTATATTTTTCAGCCACTTGGTGCGTACAGAAATATTGATCATCTGCGCGGTGCTCAATGTATGGGGCATCTTCGTTAACCTCACTCACGTGCGGAAGGTCTTTTTTCAGCCTTATACTTATGCAGAACTGAGAAAGCATGTGGTAGCCGCCGCCGGCGAAGCGTACGCTGCAAAAATAGATAAGCTGGCGGGCCACAAACCGTAACATGCAAAAAATGTCAGCCCGGCAACCCTACTGCTACAAGGACAATTAGATCGATGAAAAATATAGCGCTGTCACTGACACTACTGCTGTTAACCCCCCTCTTTATAAGCAAGAGTTTGAGCCAGGAATCAGACAAGGTCTCCGCTCAAGCACCTTTGGCAGGTGTTTTGAATTTCTATGCCATGACCGCAAATATTGGTACCGCCGGACAGCCAGCCCCAGATCAGTTCACCCAAGTTAGAGATGCCAATTATTCCGCTGTCATCAATCTGGCTATGCCTGACTCTGCTAACGCATTGGCTAACGAAGGTGAAATCGTTAACGGCCTAGGTATGGCCTACACCCACATCCCTGTGCCATGGGATGCGCCCAGCGCTTTACACGTAAAACAGTTTTTCGACACCATGGATGCGCTTGAGCAAAACGGCCGGAACGTGCTGGTACACTGCGCAGCAAATTACCGGGCGTCGGTATTTACCTATAAATATCTTACGCTAAGAAAAGGCTTGTCCGCTGAGCAGGCCACCACCCCACTGCTGAAAAAGTGGCTGCCGGAAATGGACGCAAATTGGCAGGCGGTTATGGCACTGACAACGCAAGAGATAGAATAGGTTATCAACCGTCAGAAATATTTTTGATAGTAAGCTCAAGCATACAATGCCGATGAGATAGTACTATGCCGTCGGAATAGTTAACGACGGCACTTTCAGATGCGCACTCATATCGCCAACGAGTGAGTGACGCAGTTCGCGTTTAGAAAAACGCCACTTACCTTCTACCCGCTCAAATTCGTCAAAATAGTCCCCGGCAAAAATAGCTTGTAGCGGAAAGCTATCTGTCTGCTGCCAAACGGTTACATAACAATGTCCAACTGCTCGCCCATTGTTTTCATCAATTTCCAGATCAACGTTACTCATCATGTGTTTGGTTCTGGGCGTACCGTCCGCATAAATAATCAAATTATTTGCGGACTCTTTGCCGGGCTTCTTACCTTCCGCAATCCATTGCGCATGTGCAAATAGACGTCCAAATGTAGCTAAGTCGCCGGAGTCGATAGCGAAACAATATTCGTTCATCAAGTGCAAAATTTCTTTTTCAGAATTCACTATTTATACCCTTTACCGAAAAAAATTTTTCTCGCACGCCTCTACCACCTCTACCACCTATAAAAAGGAACCAACAACAATCAATCTTAACTCAGAGAAGCCGTGCCCCAAACATTATAGCCCGCTATTTTAGGAGTCTGAGGTAAATACATGGCCTGCCAATCTTGTATCTGTAGTGGCGTCGCTTCAATGAGCCTGCAGATATCACGATTAATATGACAGCCCCCCGCCATTTTGCCCCAAAAGCCGTTGACCCGATTTTGCCATTTAGCAACGGATGCATCTGGCGCAAGTGCATGCTCAGCAACCAACACGCGACCGCCCGGACGCAACACGCGCACCACTTCGGCTAAGGCCCGGCTGGGATCTGGAATAGTACACAGCGTATAAGTGATCACCGCTGTGTCTACTGAATCTGTAGCCAGCGGAATCTCCTCCGCACTGCTCTGAAGGTACTCAACCGGCACATCCGACTGCTGAACCGCAGGCTGCGCCAACTGCCAACTCTCTTCGCTAGGGTCTACACCGATGACCTTCGACACCCGTTTAGCATCATAATGTTTGACATTGAGTCCTGTACCGATGCCTAGCTCCAGCACTTGGCCTTGCGCCAACGGCACCACCTTGGCGCGCTGAAGATCAACTGCCTTCATACCACAAGCGCAGTTAATCACGCGAGGCAGAATCTTGTTTTCGTAAAAGGACATGCGCTAATTCTCCGAGCAATATTTATTCAAACTAACACTCCGCAGCATGGATGCAAACCGTGTGCCCCAAAAGGCGCCCGGGCGCGAGGCTTTTTGCAACAAAAGATCGGCAATGTAACGCCACCCTCCGGTAGCACTAAAAATCAAAAAGAGCGCAAAAAGATAGGCCAAATTTCCTGCAAAGTTGGGATAGTATTAGGCCACAGACATTTGAATTAGACGGAGAGAAAGCAGTTATGCAAGACGTATTTATTGTGGGCGCAGCGCGCAGCCCAATTGGTAAGCGCGGTAAAGGCCTAGCAGGCCTCATGCCAGCGGATTTGCTGGGCAAAGTACAACGCGGTGCATTAGAGCGCGCGGGTGTAGACGCTGCCAATGTGGGCCAAGTGGTCGGTGGCTGCGTTTCTCAGATTAATCAACAGTCATTCAACATCACTCGCGTTGCTTGGTTGTCCCAGGGCTTCCCCGAGGAAGTGGCGGCAACCACCATCGACTCTCAGTGTGGTTCTAGCCAGCAGGCGACGTCTCTAGGCGCGGCCATGATTGGCTCTGGTATGGAAGACTTAGTAATGGCCTGCGGTGTTGAAATGATGTCCGTTATTCCCCTTGGCTCAAATATGGCCGGTGGCATTCCAATGGGCGAAAGCTATGCCCAACACTACCAGCCCACCAGTCAATTCCAGGGCGCAGCAATGATCGCTGAGGAATATCAAATCACCCGTCAAGACACTGACGCTTTCGGTTTAAACAGCCAAGACAAAGCCATTAAGGCATGGGAAGAAGGTAGATTTGACCGCGAAATAATCCCTATTGAATCCCCGGTATTAGACGGTGAAGGCAAGCCTACTGGAGACAGCCAAACCATCAGCCGCGACGAAGGTTTGCGTGGCACAAGTATGGAAGCGCTGGCGGGGTTACAGGCGGTACCTGGTCAAGAAATTCATACAGCGGGATCTAGCTCACAGGTTTCCGATGGCGCGGCGGTGGTTATTCTCGCCAGCGCAGCGGCAGTAGAAAAATACGGCCTCACACCAAGAGCAAAGATTCGCGCCACAACACTCGTAGGCTGCGACCCAGTCACCATGTTGAAAGGCCCCATTCCTGCGACCCAGAAAGTGCTTGAACAAACAGGGTTAGACATTGATGACATCGACACATTTGAGGTGAACGAAGCATTTGCATCTGTCGTGCTCGCTTGGCAAAAAGCAGTGGGCGCAAACCCTGACAAGGTCAACCCTAACGGCGGAGCCATTGCGTTAGGCCATCCCACAGGTTCTACCGGCGCAAGGTTGATTACCACTGCGCTGCATGAACTTGAACGTACCGACGGCAAGTATGGTCTTATCGCCATGTGCTGTGGTGGCGGACTGGGTACGGGTACCATTATAGAAAGGGTATAACCCAATCTAACCTCTGAATAGGCAGCGCACGCAGCGTGCCTATTCAGCGTGCCCCTTCAGTCGCTTCACCCCTGTTTCGCGAAATTTATTCGTCCTTGCATCACGCTTGCAAATTGCTATGGTCTGCCAACATGCTGTAAAAGCAAGGAGAACGGATATGCAAGCAAAACACTGGGTTAATCTGGGTTATTTCTTCATATGGGGCGACTTTTACTTAGTACTTTTCGCGGTCCATGCAGTTGTCTTAGCGCCTATTTCATTTGAACTTTATCTAAGCAATCACCTTCAAGCGGGACTGCAATTATTTGACTGGATCCGCTCACTGAACGGTTTTCTAAACACACTCATCACCTTCTTTTATGGCTTACCGGCTATTTTCATCTTTGCTTCTAGATTTGTTGTGTCTACCTCTATTGGCATATGGATGCTGCGCAAGGGGCGGTCGATGCACTTTGTCTAGATAGGTGGTTTTAGAAAGGTGGGTTTAAAAAGTTGGCTTTAGAGCGACGAGTTTACAGCGATGGGTTTAGAGCGATGGAAGTCTCCTCGACGCCTGCGCAAATTTTCTAGGGCCTGCTTAAAATTGACATTTAGCAATGCCACACAGCAGGCGTCAATTGCCCTTTATCCGAACAAGATGCTGTAAAATCTTGGCACCAATACTTTCATCACCTAGGGAAAACGATGAATCCGCGTAAAACAATAAAAAATGTATCTAGTCTTTGCAGGTCCGCGCGTAACCTATCGAGGCATCGCGCGCAGTCCTTTTTGCAACGGACCGCTTTTAGAAAACCCTTTGCAGCAATAGCCACAGTACTCATAGCGTTGACCTTCGCCCTCTCCGGGTGCAGCCAAAATAACGAACCCACTCAGTCGCCTGCTGCGCGCATTCCAGTAGACCTCATCCTACACAATGGCAAAGTCTTAACCATTGATAACAACTTCAGCATTCAGTCAGCCATCGCCATCAACGACGGCAAGGTGGTTATCACAGGCGACGAATCAATTCTAGCTCAGTACAAAGCCAGCAAAATCGTTGACCTTAGCGGCAAAACCTTAATGCCCGGCTTCAATGATTCGCACACACATATTTCTGGCAACCCAAGACGCTATATTGATCTCAGCGACACTACCTCCATTATAGAAATGCAGTCGTTGGTCCGAGATAAAGCCAACGCCCTCGGGCCGGGCGAATGGATTACCGGTTACGGTTGGTCAGAAGATGAGCTCACCGAACAACGTAAGCCCACCCGCTACGACTTAGATGACGCGGCGCCCAACAACCCGGTTGTACTGACGCGTGCAGGCGCGCACAGCGCTGTAGGGTCGAGTATGGCGCTAGCCGCCGCAGGCATAACCGCGCAAACACCCGACCCTGAAGGTGGCGTTATTGAACACGAAGACAGCGGCGAGCCCAATGGCATTATTCGCGAACGGCACAATTTATTGTTAGATCTTGTACCGCCCAGTAGTGAAGAGGAAATGATTGCCAGCTTAGAGGTCAATCTTAATCAATTACTGGCCAAGGGCATTACCAGCATTACAGATGCGCAAAAAACCCCAGCCGAATACCAACGCTGGGAAACACTGTATGCGCAAACCCAGCTCCCCCTGCCCCGTGCGGCCCTACAATTTGAGTGGCACGACCCAGACGCAATTAGAGCGTTGAAGCAACGTGTGGGCGAAGGTAACGACAATTTGAAAATCGGCCCGATGAAAATTTTTGTCGACGGTGGTTTTACTGGTCCTGCCGCTTACACCCTAGCCCCCTACCGCAATCAGGCCACCTACCGCGGCTATTTGAATATGCCTGAAAGCGAACTCGTTAGTCAGATCAATGAAATTCATGACAATGGTTGGCAAATGGGTATTCACGCCATTGGAGACGCGGCTATTCAACTCGTTGTAGATACTTTGGCAGACACGCTAACCCGAGCGCCAAAAGCAGATCACCGCCATTACCTCAATCATTTTTCTATGCGCCCGCCTGAAGCAACCATGAAGAAAATGGCAGAACACAACATTCATATTACCCAGCAGGCCAATTTCACCTACACGTTAGAAGGCCGCTACGCAGAAAATTTAGAAGGTTTTCGTTTGGCCCATAACAACCCAATAAACTCACCCATGGCGCATGGCGTTGTGGTGGCGCTGTCCAGCGACATTTTGCCTATTGGTCCGATGGTTGGGCTATATGCGGCAGTAACCCGCAAAGGCATGAGTGGCAAAGTCTACGGCCCAGATGAGGCCATTAGCATTGGCCAAGCACTGCGCGCCTATACGCAAATTGGTGCATTCATAAACTTCGATGAAGACGTTAAGGGCACCCTTGAACCGGGAAAGTATGCCGACATGATTGTTTTGTCTGATGACATACTGAACATCGATGCCGAGCAAATATTAGAGGTTGAGGTGCTACACACTTATATGAATGGCGAATTGGTGTACGAAAAAGCAGCGGCTAGCAATTAGCCCGCAAAGCACTTGCACCCCCTGCCAAGCTTTTCCCACTTCGGCGCACTATGCGCACTATTCACAATATGAGGAAAGTGGGCGGAATGTACTTGGAGCGTCTACTTGATACCTACAGAATCGCTAGCGCCTAGCTATTAGCTAGCAGATGGCTAGCAGATGGCCAACGAATGGCTGGCGAATGGCTTAACCGTGGGTACTTGTAGCTACCTAATGCGTACCCACCCTTTGAGTACGGCCTTAACTCGCCACCGACGCATCAATGGCAGCAATTAACTCAGCACTCATTGGCTCGGCAGCTTCTGCCGCCAAACATTCCGTAAGCTCTTCGCGGTTCTTCACACCTAACACCAAAGTGTCCACACCGGGCATAGACAACGCATACAAATGCGCCAGATAGGCGGCGCTCACACCATTACTTTTTGCCAACTCGCGAAAGCCAGCGCTGCGCTGAAAGTCTTTTAGCTCTGCGGACTTAGGGTGCACGTCGCGGTCAATGGCGTCCGTTAACGAGCCTGCTGCAACTGCCCTGATGCCCATAACACCTACTCCCGCATCCTGAGCACTGGCAATCACCTGACGTGGGCCAGGTATTTCATCAACCAACGCCATAGATCCAGAGGAGTCGAGTACATTGGTGATGCACTGCACCACATCTGGGCGCTCAGTTGCGCCAACTACGGCAAGATTTTCGCGCTGAGTACTGGCGGTCGTCACCCCCCAAGCGCCAATACGCCCACTGGCTTTGAGCCGCTCAAAAGCAGGTATCACGGCGTTTTGGTACTTGCTCATAGGCACAGCGATGCGCGGCAGAATGTTAGCCTGACGCCCTGCACTCCAACCGTCAGCAATGACAAATCCGTGCAAGATAAAAAGATCCACATAGTCGCGGCCCATACGCGCAAAACTCTCGTCCAGCGAAGTACTCAATGCGGCAAAGATTTCATCCTCCGGGCAATCGCCCAGCAAATATTTGGTGGTCAAATGCACGTCTTTACTCAGACCTTCGGCAAAAGCCTGACCCATAACGCTTTCCGCTTCGCCCCGTCCATACATAGGCGCCATATCGAAAAAGTTGATTCCAGAATCTGTGGCAAGACGCACAGTGGCCAGCGCCTCACTTCTGTCTGTAGTCCCCCAAACTTGACCAATGCCTCCACCACCTAGTGTCAGCCGACTGGCCTCAAAACAATTGCCCAGCTTTTGGTAACGCATAACTACTCCTGTACTGCTGAATGTCTAAAGCCAATTTGTAACACGTTTGCCCGGCTTCGGCCCCTAAGAGTTCGTGGCCTTTCAACTACGGCTTTTTGTACCCACCTAGTCCCCCGCAACAACTGATTACGCTCGCCTATAGACTATATGGTCCCTCATTGTAGATACTGATCACTGATACGCAGACCACTGCTAAAACTTGTACTGGGGAGTCACGAATGAAGGCAATCAGCATCCGTATAACGGCAATTATCATTGGCGCTCTCGGCCTTGCCATGGCGGTATCAGGTGCCGAACTTTTAAGCCTTGGTGGCAGCCCTTATTATGTAATCGCTGGCGCTCTCATGCTGGTTTGCGCGGTGGACTTATTCAACAGCAAGCCAAGGGGCTTTTTCGTATTTGCTGGCGTGTTAATCCTTACCCTCGCATGGGCAGTTTATGAGGCCGGCAGCGCGTTTTGGCTGGTGGGTTCACGTATTTGGATAATTGGGCTGTTAGCCCTGTGGCTTTGCACTCCGGGCATAAGACGTGCGTTGTGGCCGGACAACACCCCTGCTTTGTTCAGCCTGCGCACTGTGCAACTCTCTGCCGGTGCAAGTGCACTGGTGCTCATCGCCATGAGCATCAATCTCTTGAGCAGCAATGTGCTAAGTATTGATCAAACCATTTATTCAGAGCCGCAAAACGCCTCTGACTGGACCGCCTACGGCGGCAGCCAAGCCGGCACTCGCTATACCCCCCACGCTCAGATCAATGCCGGAAATGTTGCTGAACTTGAACAGGCATGGGTAGCGGACACCAAACGAGTCGGTCGCTTCAGCGGCACACCGATCCAAATTGGTGACGGCCTGTATTTGTGTACCGCGCAAAATGTCATGATTTCTTTGGACCCTGACACTGGCGCTGAACGTTGGCGCTTTGATCCCAAAAACGAGACCCGCGCTTTTGGCATTTTGGGTAATTGCCGTGGTGTCACCTACTACAAAATGCCAGAGGTGCCTGCGGGCGAAGTATGTGCTGAGCGTATATTTACCGCCACCACAGACGCACGCATGATTGCCGTAGATAAAGAAACCGGCTTGCCCTGCGAAAGTTTTGGCACCAAGGGCCAAATTTCCCTACTCGCTGGTATGGGCGAAGTGAAACCCTACTACTATTTTGTTACCTCTCCCGCCACCGTTGCCAGCGGCGCGCTGGTGGTAGGCGGCTGGGTCTTGGACAACCAAGAAACTCAGGAACCGTCTGGTGTAGTGCGCGGTTATGACCCAATGAATGGCGAATTGCTGTGGGCCTGGGATATGGGCCGTGAGGGTGACTCTGGCCTACCGGCTAATGGCGAAACTTACACCCGCGGCACACCCAATGTATGGAGCCTTACCTCAGCGGACGATGAGCTGGGCTTGGTCTATGTACCTACCGGCAATGCCACTCCTGATTACTTTGGCGGCCACCGCACCCAAGTCATGGACAAATACGCCAGTTCCGTGGTGGCCATAGATGCCAAAACCGGCCTCACCCGCTGGCATTTCCAAACCACCCACCACGATATTTGGGATTACGACGTACCCTCCCAACCCACGTTAGTGGACTTAACCATTAACGGCGTTGAGCGCAAGACAGTCATAGTGCCAACAAAGCGTGGCGAGATATTTATGCTTGATAGAGCCACCGGGGAAGTGATTACAGCGGTCACCGAACGCCCAGTGCCGCAGACAGATGTACCTGGCGAGCGCAGCACAGCGACCCAACCCTTCTCAACGGGCATGCCCTCATTTGCCTACCCGAAAATCCGTGAACACGACCTTTTTGGCATTACCCCACTGGACCAAATGGCCTGCCGCAAAACCTTTTTGAATTTGCGCTATGAGGGACCAATGACACCCCCCTCAACCCAAGGCACGCTACTTTACCCCGGCCCCGCTGGCGGCATGAATTGGGGCAGCGTGGCGGTAGATGAGCAACGCCAGTTGATGGTGGTCAATAACCTACAACTCCCCTGGATCATCCACTTGATTCCACGAGAAAACGAGTTAACCAGCACCGAGGATGACTTCAATCCCGGCTACGGTATTGGTGGCCCGATGCGAGGCACGCCATTTGCGGCAAAAGTAGAACTATTCTCTTCTCCCCTGAGCTTACCTTGCATCAAACCACCATTTGGTGAGATCGCTGTTGTTGATTTAACGACGCAAAAAATCGTCTGGCGGCGCGGTACCGGCACTTGGAATTTAGGTCTACCTTATGCTGCAGGCACCACTGTGACCGCCGGAGGCCTGATCTTCATGGGGGGTGTTTTGGACGGTTATCTGCGGGCAATCGACGTAAATACGGGCGAGGAGCTGTGGAAAGACAGTCTGACTAGCGCTTCTGAGGCAACGCCGATGAGCTATGTCAGCCCTAAAACGGGCAAACAGTACGTGCTGGTCACAGTTCCAGGACAACGAGGACCCAGCCGTGAGGCGTCTCATGAAGTTGGCGATGATGCCGCAAGTGACATAGCGCCTAGGATACAAGGCGGTAAAGTGATCGCTTATGCGCTGCGCGAGCAGTAGCGGCGCAATTTCAGACGCAGGTTTAGGCACTGCTCATTAGAGGTGCCGATGCCATTTGAGCGATAACTGAGTTAGACGCGCGCTAAGCGAGGGGCAAAGTATTCCCTTTGCTCCGCTACCCGCCCAACGTTTCTTTCAAACCAGCCTGCCTTCAGACCTTTAGCTATTGTGCTTAGGCTACCTGTTCCCGCGCTAAAGGACCCAGCGTCGCTGCACAAGTCTGAGCCGCTTCAACACCCTTAATCACAAAGTGTTCTTTGAAGAACTCAGGCTGACCGTCGCTCAAAAAGTCTTGCGGGGTCAATACCGCTGAGAAAACGGGAACGCCCGTATCTAGCTGTACGCGCATCAAGCCGTCGATTACTGCGCTAGAGACGAACTCATGCCGATAGATACCGCCATCGACAATCAACCCGGCTGTAACAACAGCAGCGTATTCGCCGCTTACGGCAAGTAGCTTGGCTCTAAGGGGAATTTCTAGTGCACCGGGAACCTCAATAAAGTCTATCTGCCGAGCATCTAGCTCTTGGAATTCTTTGAGGAAGGCGTCTCGCAGCTGATCCACAATATCGCGGTGCCAGCAAGATTGCACAAACGCTATACGGCCGCGCTGTGAAGTATCGGAAAAATTTGAATTGAAAGTAGTCATCTGTTGCTTGCCTTAAGTTCAGTTAAACAACAGGGCAAACGAGGGTGTTTTGCTTGCTGCACACGAAGGTACAGACACAGGTAAACCTCATTCTCATAACCAGACTTTAACTGTCGGCCTCGGAATCACACCGAGTCTGCTGTCCTCTACCTTGATAGCCAAATTCGGCTAAGACCTTCGCACTTAAGTTTTCACTCATGTTCGAACCAGATAGAGCGCCCGCGGGCTACGCTTGCGCGATTACCGCCGGTGGGGATTTTCACCCCGCCCTGAGAATCATCGTTAAAAAGACGATGCGAAGAGTATACGTAACAACGTTGGCATTTTACAAACACATTTTGCCATTACATTTTGCCATCACGGGCCAACAGCATGCCGAGAAATTACTCGCCTAAAAATTGAACGCTTGATCGCTAAAAACAGTAACCGGTACAGTGCTTTGATGCAGGAATGATGCAATCGGTTGGTTGTGGGGATCGTTGTTTAGCCACGCGTCTTGCAGTACTGCAACCTTCTCTTGCCCGGTTACATGCAGGTAAACCTGCCGCGCATTGACCAACCGAGCTAAGGTCATGCTGATGCGCTGATGCGGCGCAGCCGGCGACTGGGTCGCTATAAAGTGGCTATCGCTAGCCGCGTCTAATCCCGTGACTAGCTCCGAAATACCCGGAAATAAAGAAGCGGTGTGCGCGTCCAAGCCCATACCCAAGATCACTAAATCGAACGCACTTTGGTGCTGATGTGTTTGCTGCAACCCTAGCGCAGCTTGCTCGGCGCTCGCCCCAGAAGAAAAATGCTCTCCGGCTAAGGGCATAAATCGAGCCTTAGCCGCAAAGTTTTGCAGTAGATACGTATGCACCAACTTCTCGTTACTTTGTGCGTCTTGAGCACTCACCCAGCGTTCGTCGGCAAGCCAAATGCTGACTCGCTGCCAGGCAATATCAAAGCGCGACAGACACTGAAAAAAACCAATGGGCGAGGACCCGCCTGAAACCACTAGACTCGCTTCCCCTCTGGCTGCGATGGCGGCAACAAGCACATCAACAATCTGCGCCGCAAGGTTTTCATCTAAGGATGAGATAGAACCGTAGGCTGCGACCGAAGGATTACTCATGCCAGCTACGCCCATCTTTCTCAATCAAAAGATCCGCACGAGTGGGACCCATAGAACCGGCCGGATAAGATTTCACTCGCATGCCCTGCTGCTCCCAAGCCTGAATCAATGAGTCGCACCAACGCCAGCTTTCCTCAATTTCCTCGCGACCTACAAAGAGCGATTGGTCGCCATTAATCGCATCTAAAAACAGGCGCTCATAGGCGTCAGGGATACGATCCATACCGGAGGAGCCCAAAAAGTCTAAATTTAAGTTTTGCCTGACCAAGCCCATTTTGTCTTTGAGGCTATGAAGCTTAGACACCATCTGCATTTCTATGCCTTCGTTGGGCTGTAAGCGAATAACTAAGCGATTAGGAATATTCTCGCCGTGGGAGAAAATATTATGCGGCAAGCTTTTGTAACAAATCACAATTTCGGTGACTTTCTCAGCTAACCGTTTGCCCGTGCGCAAATAAAACGGCACCCCTGCCCAGCGCCAATTATCTATATGTGCCTTTATCGCAACATAGGTTTCTGTATCACTGCTGTCCGACTCACTACCCGCTTCATCACAGTAGCCAGGTAGCCCGCGGTCACCAATGAATCCGTTTGTGTACTGACCGCGCACAACGTGATCAGCCACGTTGCTAGAGTCAATACACCTTAAGGCTCTAACAATTTTCACCTTCTCGTCCCTGATTCCCTCAGCGGTCATTGCGTTCGGCGGTTCCATGGCAACTAGACACAGCAGCTGCATTAAATGGTTCTGCACCATATCGCGGAGCTGTCCCACCTGTTCGTAATACGACCAGCGACCTTCAATACCTACAGTTTCAGCCACAGTAATTTGCACGTGATCAATACAAGACTGATCCCACTGAGTATTAATGAATCTGTTAGCAAATCGCAGCACCAGCAAATTTTGCACCGTCTCTTTACCTAGGTAATGGTCAATCCGGTAAGTTTGTCGCTCAGTAAAATATTGATCTATGGTTTCGTTAACCACACGACTGCTGGCCAAATCATTGCCAATGGGTTTTTCTAAAACCACTCGAGAATCTGCATTTAAACAAGCGGCCGACCCTAGATTGGTACAAATGGTTTTAAACAAACTCGGAGGCGTGGCAAAGTAAAAAATTCGTGTGACTGAGTCTCGCAGCGTGCTTGCTAACTTGTCAAAATCCGCTGCTTGATCAAAGTTCATTTGCACGTAACGACAACGCTTCGCAAACTTCTCCCATAACGCCTCACTCCAACGCGTACTGTCTAGATAACGTTGCGCTTTTGGTTTGAGTTCTTGTAAAAAGGCTTCGGTGGTCAACTCTTCTCTGGACAAAGCAAGGATATTGAACTGCGCCTCCAGCAAGTCGCATGCTTCCAAATGCAGTAACGCCGGAAAAAGCTTACGACCGGAAAGATCCCCAGCGGCGCCAAAAAGCACCAGTTCTACATCTTGAGCAAGTTCCATTAGCGCGCTCCCTGAGCGCTGGATGAGTTACTCACCCGCTCGCACGTATGCCGAGCAAGTTCGCTTATACCCGCCCAATCTTCAGCCACCACAAGTTCCGCCGGGTTCAACCAAGATCCCCCCACCGTCAGCACACTATTCAAGCTCAAATACTGCTGCATGTTATTTAAATTAATACCGCCCGTTGGACAAAATTTTGCGCTTTGGAAAGGACCTGAAAGCGCCTTCAAAGCAGCAGCACCACCAGAGGTCTCGGCAGGAAAAAACTTGAAAGTATCTAAACCACTGTCTAAACCGCGCATGAGATCGCTCGCTGTCGCGACCCCTGGTAAAAAGGCCATACTGGACTGGGCGGCGGTTTTAAGCATGGCTTCAGTTAAGCCAGGCGAGACGACAAACTGGCACCCTGCCTCTTCGGCGGAAGAGAAATGCTCTGCATTGAGCACAGTGCCGGCACCCACAACTACGTCATCTACCTCAGCAATAATATTTCTAATTGCGGCCAAACTTTCCGGCGTGCGCAACACAACTTCCAATACCTTTAGCCCGCCCTGCGCTAACGCACGAGCCAAGGGCACAGCGGTGCGCGAATCACTGATTTGAATCACTGGCACTACCGGCGCCTGCATAAGCAAATCTCGAATAGACAATTTCATTTCAATCCTTGTTTTGAAGTATTTTGTTGGCCGCGCCCAGTACCCCAAGGTCATCTTTAGTCACAACCCTGACAGGCACATCCGAGAGATAACTACGAAAACGCCCTTTCGCATCAAAGCGATGACGAAATTCGGTACTTTCTAAAAAAGGCAGCAATTTGGGCGCAATGCCGCCAGCAAAATAAACGCCACCTTTTGCACCGAGGGTTAACGCCAAATTGCCCGCAAATGAACCCAAAACTCGACAGAACAGTTCAAGGCTTTTCACCGCCAAAGATTCAATACCGACTAAGGCCGCATCATGAATATCTTCAGGCTTAGCGTGTAAGGGCGGCTTACCAGCGAGCTGCGCCAAGCTTTGATAAATATTCAAAATGCCTACCCCAGACAAAAGCCGTTCAGCGGAAACACGCCCAAAGCGCGCTTGGAGTATTTTATGCACAGCTATTTCTTGGGCATCTATGGGCGCAAAGTCCGCATGGCCACCTTCGCCGGGCACCACAGTAAATCCTTGCCCTACCGGCACAAGGCTGCACACGCCTAGGCCAGTACCTGGTCCTAAAACAACAATGGGCGCATTAGCCAAACCCTCACCACCGCCTAGTTGCCGCCAATCGGTACTGTGCAAATCTGACACGGCATAACCCACCGCTGCAAAATCATTAATGATATCGATAGGCGCGCCACCCAACTGAGCATTCACTTTGTGACGGTCAACACGCCAAGGACTGTTGGTAAATTGCATCACGTCGCCTTCCACCGGGCAAGCCAGCGCTAAACAGGCCGCCATGGGCAAGGGTTGCCAAGCGGCTAAGCCATTCACGTGTTGGAGAAAATGATCTATCGCGTCGGACAAAAACTCGTGTTCTGCAACGCTGTAACGCGCAATGCTTATGATCGTGCCAGAGCCGTGAGCCACTAAGCCGAAACGCGCATTGGTGCCGCCAATGTCCGCAACTAAGTACCAATCCTGCATCACTTGTCTAATGCTCTACTTCATCGAACAAAACACTGGCGCCTTGTTCTGCGGAAGAAACCACGCGCCTAAAATTTGCAAAGAACTCCCGTCCAACACCGCTGGTTGGGCCTGCCCCTGAACTGTCCAGTGTTCTAGCGGACCAAACGTCATCTGGACAATGACAGAGCAAACTCCCCGTGTTGGCATCTAGGGTGATCACATCGCCGTCTCTTAACTTAGCCAAAGGCCCACCAGCAGCAGCCTCGGGAGACAGATGAATGGCCGCCGGAATTTTCCCAGACGCCCCTGACATACGACCATCAGTTACCAAGGCAACGTTAAAACCGCGACTCTGCAAAGAACCCAGCAGAGGCGTTAACTTATGTAGTTCAGGCATACCATTTGCTTTCGGTCCCTGAAAACGCACCACAACGACACAATCTTTATCGAGCTCACCGGCAGCAAATTTTTCTTGCAGCGCGTCCTGATCGGCGATGACAACAGCTGGCCCGGTCACCACTCTATGCTCCGCAGCCACCGCAGAAACCTTAATCACCCCACGGCCAAGATTGCCTTGTAACAAACGCAGGCCCCCTTCCTGATCAAAAGGTTCTTCAATTGCGGCAATCACATCCGTATCTAAACTGCGCACTACACTGGGCCTCCAATGCAATTCGCCCTCCAGTAAAACCGGTTCGCGCAAGCTCGAGGCAAAGTTGTCACCCCAGATGCTATTAGCATCATTATGCATAAGTCCGTTTTCTAACAATTGGGAAAACAGCAGCGTGGTGCCACCAGCAGCATGAAAATGATTTATATCAGCCTGACCATTGGGATAGACCCGAGCCAGAAGAGGAACGACCTTAGACAAATCATTAAAGTCATCCCAATCAATGACAATGCCTGCGGATCTGGCTATGGCGATAAGGTGTATTGAATGGTTCGTGGAGCCTCCAGAGGCCAACAGCGCAACAATGGCATTCACAATGGCACGCTCATCCACGATTTTGCCCAGCGGCCTTAAATCGCCGCCTTGGGCAGTTATCCGCGTAATTTGCTTACATGCGTCCATAGTCAGCGCGTCTCGCAACGGCGACTCGGGATTTACAAACGACCCACCGGGCGATTGCAGCCCCATTGCTTCCATGAGCATTTGATTACTATTTGCAGTGCCGTAAAAGGTACAAGTACCCGCTGAGTGATAAGAGGCCGACTCGGCGTCTAACAATTCTTCACGACCAATTTTGCCCTCAGCAAAAAGCTGGCGCACCGCGGCTTTTTCGCTGTTAGCAATTCCCGAAGGCATTGGTCCTGCTGGAATAAACAACATGGGTAGGTGCCCAAAACGCAGCGCCCCCATGATGAGTCCCGGTACAATTTTGTCGCAAATGCCTAAACAGATGACCCCATCAAACATTTGGTGAGACAACGCAATAACTGTAGCTTGAGCAATGTTATCTCTACTAAAGAGGCTCAACTCCATACCCTCCAAACCTTGGGTAACGCCATCGCACATGGCAGGCACTGCACCCGCTACCTGAGCAGTAGAACCCATCTGACGAACATAGGTTTTAATTTTGTCTGGGTAAGTTGCGTAGGGTTGGTGCGCCGAAAGCATATCGTTGTAGGAAGTGACAATGCCGATGTTAGAAGCATTGAGCATTCTGATGGTGTTTTTGTCTTCGGCTTCACAGGCGGCAATGCCGTGGGCGAGGTTACCGCAACTGAGTTTATTTTTTTCAGGCGGATTGTTCAGAGCATGATCTAGTTGGCTCAGGTAGTCCCCACGAAGGCCTTGGCTTCGCGCAACAATGCGCTGAGTAACTTGTAGTAATACGTCTGATTTTTTCTTCATTAGTGATCCGAATTCCTAGATTTAATTCGCCGTTCCAACTATGGGTTCCAACTCTTGAATGGGGCCACTAGAGATTAGCGATGGGACGCCTATCCCAACACTCGACTATACGCCTGACCGTGGCACTCAAAACCCTTAATTAACTGTGCATTTCTTCGATTACACATTCGCCGGTGCAAACGAGAGTGATTTCCAACAACTTTATTGTATTAGTTTAAAGCGACGCCTTTGACTCATTAAGATTTCAGCCTTGACTGGGCAGGTTGATTGACAATCTTGTCCCAAGTTTAGAAAATTCCTCGCCGATCAAATTCAGCCCCAAGCATTCGTTCTTTTCCTGCACCTTTACTTTAGGCAAAGGGCAACTAATACAGAATCCCGAATGAGACGAGCGGGCTTTAGCGCGCGCCAAAGCGGACGTCGTGTTGAATTTCACCCTATTTGTGCGGGCATTGCCGCTGCCTAGAATCGCGACATTTTTAAGGGCTATTACTTTAACCTGCCAAAAGATTGAGTAGATGCGAAGAACCCACCTACCTAAACGTTGCAGTTTTCCGAGCATTGCTAGCGCCTTTCAAAACAGGCAAAAAAAAGCTGCCGAAATGGCAGCCTCTTTACGCTTCAGTTTTTGCCGAAGCTATTCCGACTCAAATACACTCGCATTAGAAGGTATATCTAACACCCACCTTATACCGAGTACCCGTCTGACCCGCGAACAATGTTTGCAACTCAGTCCGCCCGTAAGAACGCGTCGTTTCGTTCGTCAGGTTAATCACGTCTAGATAGACCACTGCCTCATCGGTGATGTCATAGCTAGCGCCCAAATCCCACTGACCATAAGCCTCGGTATAGGTTGGCGGCCCTGCGCCTACATTGTTTTGACCGGTACCCGCCAAAAAGTCATCGCGCCAGTTATAGGCTACTCGCAACTGAATACCGTGTTTATCGTAGAAACCAACCAGATTGGCAGAATCGCTGAGACCATTGAGCACAAACTGCTGCCCTAAATTTAGATTGTCAAAGCCCACATCTGCATCAACCAATGTAGCGTTGGCGATCAATCCAAAACCGCTCGTACCAAAGTTGTGTTGAACATTAAGCTCCCAACCATCCACTGTGGCTTGTTCGATATTCACCGGCACGGTCAAATCAAATTGCGCCACCGAGTCTCTGCCCTCAACGCCAGTGATGATGCCAGCAACAGCGTCCACGCCTTCAGCATTAGGTCTGTTAGCCAAAATCCATGTGCGGATATCGCCAGTTGAGGGATTTCCGCCAAGTGCTGTTACAGCCTCTTGAAACAAAGGACCCTGCGCAGGATGCGGCAGATTGAACAATGGTTCTCTCACCTGGGCGGTGCCAATAAAGTTCTTTACGTCCTTATGGAAGTATCCAGCGGAAACATAGCTGCCTTCGCCGTAGTAGTACTCAATAGACAGATCTATATTTTCTGACTCGAAAGGCTGCAAGCCTGGGTTGCCCCGGTTGCCTGTACCGCCATTTACCCGAACTAACTGGTTAATGGTTACGCCACCTTGTATGTCGCCGAAATTTGGGCGCGTTAGCGTTTTACTGAAAGACGCACGGGCAACTAGATCATCTGTCACGTCCACTTTCAGATCTAAATTAGGTAACCAAACATCGTAGCCGCCGGACAATTGGGTAAAGTCTCCCCCACCCGGAATAGCGCTAAACTCATTACCCCCGACCCACTCAAGACGACTGTAGTTGGGCGCCAGCGCACGTGAGTCCACGTCGGTATCTTCATAACGTGTACCCACTCGGAGTCCTACTGTCTTACCAAACCACTCGCCTGACATATTCAATTGAAAGTAGAGTGACGCAGTTTCTTCATCCGTGGAACGATCTGTGGTGTATGTACTAGACGGGCAAAGCCCCGTGCCACAATCACCCAAAGTATTCCACGTTACCGCATCTCCAGATGCCTGTAGTGCTTCAGTCCTTGCGACCAATTCTGGTAAATCGAAACTAAAGAAATCAGTGACCAAGCGAGGGTCGTTACCACCAGAGAGTTCACCAAAAGCACCTGCGGATGAAACCGGTGTCAACAAATCTGCGATGGCCCCACGTTGACTGATACCGCCCCACGCATCGCGCTGAACTACAGAACTGGCTGTGCGATTGTTCACTTCAGTCAACTGAATACCAAAGTCGATGCTGTCAATGAAGCGGTCTCCATCAAACTCGTAAGTACCCGAGAGCTTAGTTTGGTCAAGATCCATTCTTGAAAACTCATTTACAAATACGCTACCCGTAACGATCAAGTCATCCGCAGTTAGGGGATCAGACAAGTCGAGTTCTAGAACCGGGAGGTCATCGCCAAAGTAAGTAGTTGTTTGGTTTCTGCTAAATGCTGCTATTGCCAGTTGAGATGAGCTACCGAATGGGCTGTTAGGCGCATCTTGTGCAGAGGAATTATGGTAATCCAACTCTAAAGACAAACCATCACTGACATCCCAAACAATATTTAGGCCCGTAGATTTATTCACAGCAACGGTACCATCAGCGCCCGCAGCCATAGCGAAGTCACCGGCCCCGCCGTTGCTTTCTGAATAACGCAGCGCTGAAGCATTAGGCCCATCAGTCCACTCTGTTTCTTGCCCGGCAAAGTTAAACCACGCAGAGTAGTTGTTAAAAGTGCGTTCTAGTTCCAACTCAGAATAGGTGTAATCTAGTGTAGTCGTCACCCGTTCAATAGGCTTCCACTGAGCAGTCAACTGCCCATTAGTGCGCACTGCACTCCATTCAGCCAATTCATACCCGGTATTCTGCGGCACTGAAAAACGCTGCGTAGCATCAGTAGGTCTATTCACCTGCTCATTGTTAAATGGAATCCCCCCCCAATCCGAAGTATCCGTATCACCATTGAATGTTCGCCACCCGCCGACACTGGCTGTGTTTGCGCCATTGTCACGTTCTTGGCGTACAGCACTCAGCGCAATACCAAACGTGTCGTCTCTAAAGGTGTTAGATACCAAAGCCGAAATTTCAGGTGTTACATTGCTACCGGACGAGGTGGACTCATCGTGAACACCAGAAACGCCAACAGTAGCTTTAAGCCCCGGCGTCTCTAAAGGCCTTGTAGTGCGAATATCTAGGGTCGCGCCTATACCACCTGAAGGTACATCGGCTTTACCACTCTTGTAGACTCGCACTGAACTGACACCTTCAGATGCTAAATTAGCAAAATCAAACGAGCGCCCGGGATTATTGGTATAATTACCAGCGGTCGGCATTTGTCTACCGTTGAGCAACACAAGGTTAAAGTCAGGACCAAAGCCACGAACGGTTACGCGAGAACCTTCACCTCGTTCGCGATCAATTGATACGCCTGTAATGCGCTGTAATGATTCAGCAAGATTACTGTCCGGGAAGTCGCCGATATCCTCGGCGGAAATTGCATCTACAACCCCAGCACTGGAGCGCTTAATGTCTGAAGACTTTTTCAGACTTTCCCGAATGCCATAAACAACTTGCTGCTCTTCTATTGAGCCAATCTCTTCAGCCATTGCTAGCCCACCCGAAAAGGGCAAACCAAGCGCTAATGAGATGGCGGTAGCAAGAGGTGCTTTCTTAAACGTAGTAACTTTCATAATTCTCCCGAGAAATAAGTGACATCTAAACTTCCTGACCTAAAAGAATCAGCTGCATCTAAACATCTAATGTTCTATCACTGGAAACCCGCGTGCGTGCCACTTACAAACTTACAAAAGTGAACGCACAACAATACATTTCCTTCTCCGATTTTCAGGCTCTTACAAAAGGTTGCATACCTCACCAAATATGCGACAGGGAGGATTCGCTATGAGATAAAGTGGTTAAGCAGTAATTTTCTTTGTGACTTCACGAAAATTGCGGCTAACCTTCAGCGACACATTGTTTGGCAATAGCAGCAAACTCTCGCCTCTGGCTAACGACTCAAAGCCCTGCACTTTCGTGACATTAACAATTGTGGAACGGTGAATTCGAGAAAACTTGTTCGCCGGTAATTTACCCGCTAATTCTTTCATCGTACTGCGCATAACATGGGTTTTGGGGCCCACGTGTATACACATATAGTCCCCTGCGGCGTCGATCCAATCAATATCGTCGAACTGCACCAAATCCGTATGCGCGCCGTCGCGGATCACCAGTTTGTTTGGGTTACCGGAAATGCCGTCAAACTCAAAGTTGTAGGTTTGTTGCTGCGCACCGTCATTAATTGTAGCCAGCGCGTTGAGTAACATAGATTTACCAGACGCCACGTCCTTCACCTGATAGC
>OJDI01000102.1_pt1 | contig 42636 bp, 44 predicted proteins | sample 1592601 | NCBI WGS metagenome assembly OJDI01 (sample SAMN05416845, study PRJEB24817) | seawater metagenome | isolation source: Sea water | place: Canada:Atlantic | collected 2013-07 | reverse complement strand
ATGTGTATAAGAGACAGCAACTAGCGGTTCGAAGCGCGAAAAAACGAGAGGACTTGAGGCGAAAAAATGGCAGTTAGAGCCTGCCTGCACAGTTATTGAGAACAATAGCCGAAGAGTTTTCAACGCAAATAAGAGACCGCAAATAGGCCAAAAGAAAGCCGGTAAGAAGGCGGTAAGAAGGCGGTAAGAAGGCAAAAGAAAACAGAAGAGGAGAAAAGAAATCCCTTCGAAAAATTAGCGATCAGGGAGACTTCGACACACCTTTTTTCGGGCCTCTTTCCGCGCCCCTTTTCACGCCCGAAGTCTCGCCTATGGTCACGCCTTTAGTCACGCCTTGAGTCACGCCTATAGTCACGCCAACAACCGCTCACACGATCGTTCACACCATCGCACAAATTAAAGACTTTGCTAAAGCGCCCAAATGACGCTTCGTATTTGTTGGTCGCCTATAAGCCTTGTTCCATCAATCGACCTTTGGTTTACCCAACGCCGCCGCAAGCTCGCCTACTTTCAGCTCACCTTCACGGGTTTGGCCGCCAATCTCCAAAAACTCTCGCATGTTGGTTTGAGCGGACTCCGTTCTAAGCAATCGCGCAAATAAGTAGCCCTCTTCCTGTAAACCCTGAGCCAAGGGCAGCTCTGCCGCAGTAACCGAGGCCTTGGCCAGTCGCACCGCCTCTACAGGAAAACTACCGATGCGGTTAGCCAATGCAGACACATGGGCTTCGATATCCGCCGCGTCGAAAATGCGGTTTAAATAACCCCAGCGCTCGGCTGTTTCTGCATCTAAGTCATCACCACCCAAAACAATTTCCATTGCGCGCCCACGACCTACCAATCTGGGCAGCCTCTGGGTACCGGTACCACCGGGTAGAATACCTAACGGCACCTCCATCTGATTAACAATGGTCTTACCTTTAACTCCAAAACGCATGTCCATGCTAGAAACTAATTCGCTGCCGCCACCGCCAACACGCCCCTCAATCTGAGCAATGGTGACTTTGTCCATGGTGCGCAGGCGCTCGCACATTAGGTGGTAGGCGCTGATTTCCGTGGCTCTTTCCGCCTCACCGTCAATTGGGAATTCCAAAATGGAGGACACATCAAAGTGCGCTAGAAAGAAATCTGGATCCGCGCTCTTAAACACCACCACGGTCAAATTTGGATCGTCTTTTAGTGTGCCTACTAAATTGCGCAGTTCGGCAAAAAGCGCCTGCGTGATGAGATTGATAGGCGGATTATCTATGGTCACTGTTGCAACTCGACCCGCTACCGCCACTTTTACTAATTCATATTTATCGTAACTCATTCTTTTTCCCCTCTACTTCTGCATAATCTTGCAATGCAAGATCAATTTATTTTAAGCCGCGAGCTTGGTTATACGCTTTTTTCTGCGGCGCTAATAAAGCCCATGAAATTTACCCCAGGCAAAAACTTCGAGCAAATCGCTGCCCAGCAACATGTACGCGCACGGCTCAAGTCAACCTGCGCAACAAGTTAGTGATGCCATCTCAACAGACTTTATCGCGATTAGCATGCCCTATTTCACTCCGGGAATACTGCCTTGGGTTAATATTTTGAGGTCGCGATTAAGCCGACAACTTACCAGCTAGGAAGCAGCACGTGACAACAGATATGCACCACCACCCAGAAGCCCAAACTCAGGAACAGGACCTTGCTAATGAGGAATCTGCCACTTGGTTGTTTGGCTATGGATCGCTTATCTGGAAACCGGAGCTGCCATTTGTAGAAGCGCAGCCAGCAAGAATAGACGGTTACCTAAGACGTTTCTGGCAGGGGTCAGAAGACCACAGAGGCACGCCTGAAGCTCCGGGTCGGGTTGTTACACTTGTGCCCGACCGTCAAGGGCGCTGCGATGGCGTTGCTTATTTGATGAACAATGTTGACATTGAGCAGACTTTTGCACAGTTAGATCATCGGGAAAAAAACGGCTACACCCGGCTGACTCTGAGTTTAAAGCTAGGATCGGAAACGACTTCAGAAAGCCAAGAGATAGTCCAAGGCATTACTTATATCGCCAATGAAAACAATGAGGCCTACCGCGGGCCGGCGCCCATTAAGCAAATTGCTGAAGAGATTTTTCACAGCGTTGGGCCCAGCGGTACAAATATCGAATACTTACTGGAACTTGCCGAGGCGCTGCGGGCTCGCGCCATCGACGACCCGCATATTTTTGCATTAGAAACAGAGGTGCTGGCGCTTTTGCAGCAAAGCTAGTTAGTTAGTTAGTTAAGCAGGCAGGTGCACGCTCACGACGCAAAGAGCCAAAAAAAAGCGAAAAAGCAAAAGACATAAAAAAAGGACACTGAAGTCCTTTTTTTATGTCTTTTTATTACATTTTTTTGATATTTTTTTGTTCCGCATCTATCGGCTTGGACAACCCCTCGACGCGGCTGTCTTTATCTCTTATCGCCTCCTAGCGAACAGACCTGTCTAAGAGGCTTGTCTAAGAGACTTGGTAAAGCAACCTAGTTTAGAAGCCTGCAAATTACCTAACAAAAATTCCTAGCCGATTTCACTGATGTCGCTGATGATCTTGCCAACTAGCCCGTATTCCACAGACTCTTCCGCACTCATCCAGTAATCACGTGAGGTGTCTTCAGCAACGCTCTCCACAGGTCGCCCTGTTTGAGTCGCAATAATACCGTTGATGCGTTCGCGAGTTTTTACAATCTCCCGAGCGTGAATTTGAATATCCGTTGCATCACCGCCAAAACCGCCGCTGGGTTGGTGGATCAAAAACCGTGTATTGGGCAGAGCAAAACGATTTTCTTTTTCGCTGGCCAAATAAATGTGCGTGGCAATACTGCCTACCCAGCCGGTACCCACGGTTCGAACTACGGGCTTGATGAATCGAATCATATCGAAAATGGTGTCACCAGATTCAACGTGCCCACCTGGGGAACCAATGTACAACGTAATTGGATCGTCTGACTCAAAAGCCAGCGCTAGGAGTTTTTCAGCTGTGCGTCGGGCAACATCCTGATTAATTTCACCAAACAACGTCAGTGTTCGGTTTTTCATCAACACGTTTTCTAACCTGTTGGAATTCTTGGCCGCTTCCGCCGCTAACTTCTCGTCCTGCTCGCTGTCTAACCGTGTCATCGGTTTACTCCATTAAATCTATATCAGTCAATTTTCAATCTTAACTCTAAACCGGGGACTTGGGCATCTTTCTCGCTCAATTTGAACGAACAACATAACCGTCGCAGTGTCTAAAGGGCGCTACTATATAGTGTTCTTAAACGCTTTAGTGTAGCTTGCGTAGAGCTATTTTTGGGACGAGAGGAGAAATTTCAATGGCACTAGCACCAGAATATCAAGCCATGTTTGATCAATTGGCAGAAAACGGCCCAGCCCCGGGCATATCAGATCTACCGGTACCCGATGGCAGAGCTGTTTACCGCTCAATGCGTCCGGTAAACCCCGATCTGCCCGTCCATAAAACCGAAGACTTCAACATTGAAGGTCCTCTCGGCGAAATTCCCGTACGCGTTTATCACCCCGCTGGCGATGGCCCTTTCGGGGTACTGGTGTATTTCCACGGCGGCGGCTGGGTGATTGGCGATATCGACACAGCGGACTCTGTATGCAGAGAGTTGTCCACTTTGGCGAGTCTTGTGGTGGTCTCAGTAGACTATCGCTTGGCACCGGAACACCTGTATCCCGCCTCTATTGTGGATTCTTATGCGGCAGTCTGTTGGGCCGCAGAAAATCAACAACGACTCAACGGCAACGGCAAAATTGGCGTTGCGGGCGAAAGCGCCGGCGGCACTATTGCGGCTGTAATGAGCCAAATGGCTAGGGACGAAAACGGCCCTACTATTGCTTACCAATGCCTACTCTACCCGGTCACAGATTACGATCTAAGCAGAGAATCCTACGCATTAAATGGCGCAGGTTACTTGCTAGAAACCGCCACAATGAAGTGGTTTTGGGACACCTACTGCCCAGATGAAGCCGCGCGCAAGCACCCCAACGCATCGCCAATACAGGCCGAAAGCCTGGCAAACTTAGCCCCTGCGTTAATCATGACGGCTGAATTCGACCCGCTAAGAGATGAAGGCGAAGCCTATGGCGCTGCAATGAATGCAGCAGGTAGCACAGCTGAAGTTGTACGCTGTGACGGCTTAGTCCATGACTTTTTCAGCACAGCAGCTGCGTTTGAATGCTCTAGAGCCCCCTTCTTATCTGCAGTTGAAAAGCTCAAAGCTCATCTGAGTTAGACGCCTAGACTTTAGCCGGTTGCTGCTTGGGACTAAGACCCTTACTACTAAGGCCCCTACTACTAAGAGGGCCTTAACATTGAGCCCCTTGCACCCGCTGAATGTAATCAACGCCCCTAGAAAAGTTTCTAGGGGAAGACTGCGGCCTCAGAATAACTGTCACTGTAAACCCCCTTCTGACTGCCAAAGTTTCAGTAAATTCTAAGACAAAATTTCTGCAAGGAGACAACTATGCTTTATGTAATGATCTGCCAAGACAAACCCAACAGTAGTGGGCTTAGACAAAGCGTGCGACCTAAACACCTTGAATATCTGGGCAGCCAAGAGGTGCGCTTTGCAGGCCCCATGCTTTCAGACGACCAGAGCGAAATGATTGGCTCTATCGTTTTTATCGTTGCCGAAAGCTTAGCGGATGCTAAATCCATCGCTGACAACGACCCCTATAATTTAGCCGGGCTGTTCGAAACCGTCACCGTTCGCCCCTTTAAACAAGCCATACCAGCGGAGTCTTAAACATGAAAAAAGCAATCGTCAGCGGCGTCGGACCTATTGAAGGGTTGGGGGCGCAGCTATGTATACGTTTCGCCACAAAGGGCCTACATGTACTTGTAGCCGGCAGAACCCTGGCCAAACTAGACGCAGTAGTCTCCACCATTGAAGCCAATGGCGGCAGTGCTGAGGCTGTTGTCGCAGATTCAACAAGCGAATCTGAGACAGTGGCGCTATTCGACCGAGCGGGCTCTGATTTAGACGTGGCCATCTACAACACTGGCAACAACACCCCTGGGCGTATTGCTGATATGTCCGCCGAATTCTTTGAGAGCAGCTGGCGGGTATGTTGCTTTGGTGGCTTTCTTTTTGGTCGCGAAGCGGTGAATCGTTTTGCAGGCAACGGCGGCACCTTGTTATTTACAGGCGCCAGCGCATCGCTGCGAGGCAGAGAAAACTTTGGGGCCTTTAATTCGTCCAAAGGCGCTCTGCGCAACTTGGCTCAAGCCATGGCCAAAGAGTACGGGCGTGATGGCGTGCACGTAGGACACGTAGTCATAGATGGCCCAATTGGCGGCGAAAAAATTAAGAAAAACCTGCCCGAGTATGCCGAAAAACTGGGCGAGCAAGGCATGATTTCCATCGAGGGTATTGTTGACGGCTACGACTATCTATACAGCCAACCCAAACGTGCTTGGACCTTTGAAATTGACGTACGTACGTCAGTAGAGAAATGGTAGCGCTAGGCGAATCCTATAAAAACCGTTCTCGACATGAGGCCCGTGGGAATAAATCCACAGGCCTTATCCATCGATCAACCCAAATGACTAATCTACTCGAGCAGCCGCATAACCAGAAAGCACAACCACGCCGTCTTGATTCGTGGTTTCTACTTTTAGATTTACAATGCCATCCGTCACGTCTTCGACTGTTGCTGTTGCATTTAACGAATCTCCCGGCCAAACCTGGCTTGTGAAACGCACACCAAACTTGGTCAGACGACCATCGCCTACATAGTTTGTAAGCATGCTTCCGGTCATACCCATTGTGAGCATGCCATGAGCAAAAACTGAGGGGTATCCCGCCAATTCTTTGGTGAACTTCTCATCCGTATGCACCGGGTTATAATCGCCTGATGCCCCCGCGTACATGACTATCTGAGTACGCTTTAAATCCTCTACCAAAGACTCCGTATAGGTGTCGCCGGCATTCAAATTGCTTGCTGAAAGTGCCATATATTTGCTCCCTATTGGTCCACTGGTCGTTCGGTTCTAACTCCCACGCCACGCGCAGTAATCACTAACTCACCATTTTGGTCATGGTATTCGGTAATGGTTTCAGAAAAAATCAGCTTGCCTGAGCGCTTACCTTCTTTTTCCCACCCTTCACCTTGCTTAACCGTTGCGGTGAGTACGTCACCGGGGCCAATGTGTCGGTGATATTCGAAGTGCTGCTCGGCGTGTAGACCGCCACCACCGCCGCCCCCGCCACCGCTGGGTTTCTTTTTAATACCAGTGGCTTCTTTGCCTGAACCAAACCAATCTTCACCGGGCTTGGGCCGCAGGAAGTAATCTGGATCAAATTGCGCACTGGATTGAGCAAACGTGGGCGGCGCAATAACGCCACCAGGCTCGGTGCCTTTTGCATATGCTTCATCATAGTAAATTTGGTTGTCGTCACCGACAGATCGGGCAAACATCATGATATGACTGCCTTCTACTGGGAACTTATCTACGGCCATTTTTCTCCCCTACTGGACTTTGAATGTAGACCTGAGTATCCACCAGGAAGCACTTAAGGTACAAGCCCTTGAGGCTAGCTGCCTAAAAACGAAGTAGCTAAAACTCGGTTTACTCTCGCTTTTTATTTGTCTTCTAACTGCCTTCTTATTTGCCTTTGAATTCTGGTGTTCTTTTCTCTAAAAATGCACTGATCCCTTCGGCTTTATCCTCAGTTTGCACCAACGCACCTTGTGCATATTTTTCAAACATCAGTGCGCCCGCGAGGCTGGCTTCCATGCCAAAGTGCACCATGGCCTTCATAGTGCGAGGCACAAACGGCGCAAAGCTTGCTAGGTGTTCGGCCATGCGCGTCGCTTCTGCAATGAGGTCTTCGGAGGCCACTAAGCGAGTGACCAAGCCAATCTGTAAGGCTCTGTCAGCGCCCATCGGCTCGCCCATAAGCAACATTTCCATGCCCCAACCACGACCGACAATGCGCGGTAGGCGGGCGGTTGCGCCGCCGCCGGGAATAATGCCCAGCTTGCCTTCTGGTGTCGCAAACTTGGACTTTGGGGTGGCTATACGCAGATCACATCCAAGGGCCACTTCTAAGCCGCCGCCCATACAGATGCCGTCAATAGCAGCAATTGTAGGCTTCGGCGTGCGCTCCAATTTTTCAGCCAAACCCTGAACAATGGGCTCTAATGCCTTTTTAAAATCTCGGTGTATAACCTCAGACAAATCAGAACCAGCGGCAAATGCTTTGCCTCCCGCGCCAGTTATAGTGATAACACGAACATCATCGTCCCAAGCTGCAGCGTCTACTGCGGTGTGAAGGTCATCTAGAGTCGCTAGCGAGATAGCATTGTGTTTTTCAGCACGATTAATAGTAATCAATGCCATAGGCCCACGAACTTCATATAAAACATTGTCTAGCTGCATAACTTCCATCACTTCACTTATCTAAAGGCAGCTATCCTTGATGAAAGAGGGAAAAGACGCAAGAGCCAGCTCCTGACTAAAAGGCAACTAGGCCAAAAGTCATAACAGAGCAACGACTAAACAAAGAAACGATTGGGTACAGAAGTCTGTTGAAGAGGAAAAAAGAAAACCGCCGGCCTGGAGAGAGAGCCGGCGGTTTAAGAGTCGATCCCGGTGCTTGTTTGTGATGTTTTAGTGCTCTTCTCTTACGAACTGGCCTGCTTTAAAACCAGCTCAAAAAGAGCATTTCCAACCCCACCCGAGATCTAAGGGGAGAGATGTTGTCCTGAGACAACAACCCTAATATCACCTAAGAGGGTTTCTGAACAATTTCTCAACACAAAAGTTTTGTGACATTTTGTATCATTGCGTGAATGTTCAGGGCCGAGAAAATGGCCGAAAAAATGACCGATTAATGATCAGCTGACGGTATATACCGTTTCACCTACGAAGTAAGTCTTAGCCAAAATTGAGGCGAAGCGCACTACAAGTTCGGTCAACTGTTGTTCGGTATGTATGTTGGGGCAACGTAAATCAATGTTGCCGTTTTGATTAAAGCCCACTAAAACCAGCAATTTAGGGCAATTACGAGCAGCTTTAGACCATTGCGGAGGCGTAAATTAGCGTGAATTTTGCCCCGCCAGTTATCGCATCATCTATCTCTATTTCCCAGCCATGGGCTTGGCACAATTGTTGGACAATAGCCAAACCGAGGCCGCTACCTCCAGTTGTAACGCTACGAGATGTTTCTAGGCGAAAGAAGGGTTGAAAGATTTCTGTCCTAGATTCCTTCGCAATGCCGGGGCCATTGTCTGAAACAGAGATTTCTCCAGCAGCAATATGCACAGTCACGTCACCACCATGATTGATGCCATTGGAAACCAAGTTAGTCAGCACACGGGCAAAGGCATTGGGCGCCACCAAGGCACTTGCATTGGTGGAGACATCTGCAGAAACCGTAATGCTCTGGTCAAAAGTGGCGACAACGCCCTTTACAAACTCAACCACAGCAATTTCTTGGGCAAGCTCACCAGCGCCCTTGGCAAAATGCAGCGCATCACGAATCAACTCATCCATAGTCTCTAGATTGCTCTCAAACCGCGCCACGAGCTTTGCATCAACAGTGTTAGGCAGCAACGCTAAAGCGAGTCGCATCCTTGTCAACGGCGTGCGCAAGTCATGGGATATACCCGCCATCAGCGTCGTTCTATTGGCCAGCAACAACGAGATTTCGCTGGCCATAGTATTGAAGTTGCGTGCTAATGAGACCAACTCGCGCGGGCCAGTTTCCGGCAGCGGCTCAATGTCTTCAATGCCGCGAAACTGTTCAGCCTGATTAGCCACTTTAACCAGGGGCCGGGCAATACGTCGGACAATCAATAACGAGGTTAAGAAAACGATTGCGGCGCCCAGACCAACAATAACTATAGCTACATAAAGGAACTGAATGTCGCGGCGGTCTGGAGACAAGCCGACCTGCAAGTCGTAATCCGCCATCGGCACCACGACCCAGACAAGGTCATCGCCGTCGAGCATCCGCACATCCATGTCTAAACGGTCCCGCAACTTGTCCTGAAGCAGCGCGGTATAAGGCAAAAATCGATCGAGGACCGGCAGGTCCATAATGGCTTCGCTAATAATCAGATCGTGGTTTTGCGCCAATTCAAGCTCAAAGTAAGGCCGGGCTTCAGGAGGCAACTCTACCCAAGTTTGGCAGGACAGGACTAACAATGCTGCTTCGTCGTCAGCGGAACGTTCGGCAATGGGGTCAATAACGAAGGCGTAAAGCGCAATGGTTGAAACCACAACCATCAGCATGCTGCTGAAACCCAGGGTTAAGTTGGTACGCACTAACAGCGACGACGGGCCGTTCAAAACAGACAGGTTAGAGCGTTGGGGAATCATAATTTATGCGGTCTTCCAGTGGCCACCAATGCTGACACGATGCTAAACGTGCAGCTTAAACTACTTGGACTCAATCTGAACAGGCGCTGCGCCGGAGTTATCGGTGGTTCCTAATCCGGGGTTAGGGCAAAACATATAACCTTTACCCCAAATAGTTTTAATGTACGCGGGCTTAGCCGGGTCGTCTTCAAGCTTAGATCGCAACCTTGTCACTCGCACATCAATTGATCTATCGAAGGGAGAACGCTCAGCGCCGGTTAACAAATCTAAAATACGATCTCGGTGCAGTACCTTGTTTGGGTTCGAGACAAGTATTGCCAACAGATCGAATTCTCCGGAGGTCAACGGGATCAATGTGCCCTCACAACTGAGGCTGTGGGAGGAAAGATCTAAGCAAAAAGGTCCAAAGATTATTTCTTTGTTTAAAGCGTCGTCGACTATGGGCGTCTTGCTTGCGCGCCGCAGCACAGCTCTCACTCTGGCTAACAATTCACGAGGGTTAAAGGGTTTTGGTAAGTAATCGTCTGCGCCTACTTCCAGCCCAACAATTCGGTCTACCTCATCGCCTTGAGCTGAGACAATAATAATCGGCAGGTCGTCACGCTTCTTCAAACGCTGTGCGATGGACAATCCATGCTCGCCGGGCAGCATCAAATCTAGAATGAGTAGGTCCACGTCGTGGTCGCTCAGATAGGTATCCATCTCCTCGCCAGACGCTACAGTGGCAACGTGGAAGCCTTGCTGCTGCAAGTATTCTTGGGTTAATTCACGAATCTCAGGATCATCGTCGACAACCAGTAGGTGTTCTAACTCAGCGTGCTCTTCAGTTGACATCGCTATTCAACACCTTTTTCTTGTGGGCGGTTCTGTTGAGAGTTTTGTTGGGTTGGTGAGGCGGTTAACTGCCCTTGAGCTACACCGTCGTCGCGACGACCAAATCCTGCACCAAATCTAACCGTAGCTCTAAATACTTGGCGGCGAGGTTTTTCCGCTGCTTGATTGCCGCTCAGGGCTTGGGGAGCACCACCAGTAGCGGAGGAATCTGGGTTTTCACCGGCGGCCACAATGGGCGGCTGGCTACTGGGCAACTGAATATTTGCGGTGGCACCACTCGCTGCTCTTTTTCTGAACTCTTCAAGAGGTACAGGGGTTACGGTGCTTTGAGTCACCCGGGTACCGTCAGGCAATATGCGCGTCACCTTGGCGGTGATCACTACAGTACCCTTTTGATTACGGGGGATAGATTGGCCGTATTTGAACTGTCGTTGGGCTCGATTCAGACCCACCTCAATGTCAGATTGACCCCTTTGCCCTTGGCCTTTATTCGGCAGCGTTGCCTGAGCACGGGCCTTGTTCATCCGAACCCGCACTTCAGCCAATAAGTCCCGACGCTGGGCGGCGTTTAACTGGGGCCAACTGCGCACTAACCCATTAATTTCACGATCAGTCTTATCGGTAAGATCCCAAATAGCGGCCGAATTTGTTGCGACAGCGCTAGAGTCAGCGTCTAGATCTATATTTGGTTTTGGATTTGAATTTGAATTTGGATTTTGAACACTGTTAGTTTGGGGTACAGGCGCATCAGCAGATTGAGGTTGAAGCTTTTCAGAGGCGGGTTCGGAAATTGCCAGAGCTGGCCAGAAAAAACTCAAAGATATGCACAACACACTACACAGGGTGCTTGAAAAAGGCCTTTGTTTTTGGCAAGGCAGTTTTTCGTAAGACAAAATCATTTAAAGACGATACACCTGAGGCATTTCTACTAATAACGACGTCTATTATGAAAACGCCCTGTTACTACGTAATTTCCAGGGCGTTTCAATTTGTTTCAAAAGCGGTTTTTTACCACCGAGTTTGAACGCCTCCGGCACTTTCGCCCACAAAAAATGCGCGAAAAATACCGGAGCATGGCCAACCAGAGCTTATGCTACTTCGAACAATCCAGCAGCACCCTGTCCACCACCAATACACATGGTCACAACACCATACTTTTGCTTACGGCGCTTAAGCTCACGCAAAACAACGCCTGTAGTACGTGAACCGGTCATACCAAATGGGTGGCCGATTGAAATACTACCGCCAAGAACATTGTACTTGTCGTTGTCAATTTCTAGCGCGTCACGACAGTAGAGGCACTGTGAAGCAAATGCTTCGTTCAATTCCCACAAGTCGATGTCATTGATTGATAGACCAGCGTTCTTCAACAAACGTGGAATAGCGAATACTGGGCCAATACCCATTTCATCAGGCTCACAACCCGCAACAGTGAAACCACGGTAAATACCGATTGGCTCAATGCCCAATTGAGCTGCACGTTCAGCACTCATCAACATGGTCATTGAAGCGCCATCAGACAACTGCGAAGAGTTACCCGCTGTTACTGAACCGTCTTCTTCGAACGCAGGCGCTAGAGAAGCTAAGCCTTCAAGCGTGGTGTTGGGACGGTTACATTCATCCTTATCAACCCATACAGTTTCATGAGTCTCTTCACCAGTTTCCTTGTTCACTTTAAGCATTGTTGCATTCATACCAACAATTTCTTCAGCAATTTTGCCAGCATCTACTGCTGCTGCGTAACGAATTTGGCTCTGTAATGCGTACTCGTCCTGCATTTCGCGAGTCACTTGATAACGACGTGCTACAACTTCAGCGGTGTTACCCATAGCCATGAAAATCTCTGGCTTTTCTTCCATCAAACGCTTGTTTTGCTTAGATTTGCCCGCTTCTTGACGTGTACGCATTGAAATTGAATCAACACCACCAGCGATCATTACTTCAGATTGACCTGAAGCGATCTGGTTCGCAGCCATAGCAATTGATTGCAGGCCTGAAGAACAAAAACGGTTGATTGAAACGCCAGCAGCGCTTACTGGTAGTTTTGACAGAATGACTGCTAGACGTGCTAGGTTGCCGTCTTGCTCACCAGTGTGAGTAGCCGCGCCAACAATGACGTCTTCTACTTCATCAGCGCCAATCTTTGGATTGCGATCTAAAAGTGAATCGATGCAATGCGCCAAAAGATCATCTGATCGCGTTAGGTTAAAGCTTCCGCGGAAGGCTTTGGTTAAGCCTGTGCGCACACTATCGACAATTACTACGTCTCTCATAGTTTCTTCCCTTTATGGATTAATTTATCTCGTTGCGTAGCTATCGCTACTTCCTGAACCACAGCCCTAGCATTTACATAACTGCTTACCGCACGACCACATCAGGTGACCGAAGGGCCTGCTTACCGGCTAGGATTAGAGGAAGAGGTGCACACCATCAAAATGGCGCGGTCTCCAACTCAAACAGTATCAAGTTCCCCGAACTTGAATGGTAACCAGATCACAGCAGCAAAGCCAATCCCCGTTTGCGCCACCGCCAACCTCAGTTAGTATCCGTAATGGAACCGCAACAACAGGAAATTAATATGACAGACTTCCACAACATCAAGATGCTCGACATCCAAGGCAGCGAAGTGAACTTTGCTGACTACCAAGGCAAAGCTTGCCTGATAGTCAACGTAGCCAGTCGCTGAGGACTAACTTCACAGTACGCCGGGTTGCGTACTCTGCAAGAACAATTTGCCGATCATCCCTTCGAGGTTTTAGCCTTTCCCTGCAACCAATTTGGCGCGCAGGAACCGGGTAGCAACGAAGAGGTATTAGAATTTGCGCAAACGAAATACAACGTTAACTTTCAAATGTTCAGCAAAATTGAAGTGAATGGCGCTAACGCATGCGACCTTTACCAATTTCTCAAAAGTGAGAAAGCAGGCGAAGACGGTAATGCTGACATAGCGTGGAACTTTGCAAAGTTTTTAGTCAACAAGGACGGTGAGGTTGTTGGGCGCTTTAGTCCGCAAACAGCGCCGGAAGAGCTGACAGAGACTATTTTAGGCGCGTTGTAGGATTTCTATTCTTTAACCTTTCTTAAGCCTTTCTTAAACCGTTCTTTGACGGTTCTGGGGCAAAAGGACGGCCTGTGCCTAGTGAAATGTAGTTCCTGGAACGCCAGGGACTACACCTAGTCTGACCTCGCTTAGCCCACCTCACCTCACCCAACCTAACCTAACCTAATCTAAAGAGAACTTTCGAATCCGCGCAAAACCAATTGCGCCACCAACGGCTTAACGTTCACGGGCCTCTAAAGCGTATTTTTGTATCGAGACCCCAACCCTTTAGTGAGTATCCCGGTTAACATTCATTCTTACCTTCACTACAAATCTGAACACGGTTACCAATGTTCCACTTAGCCTTGCACTTTATTGTCCCTGCCATTGTCGCTTTGCAATTTTTTCGCCAGCGCTGGCAAATGGCTTTGCTGGTGATGATGGCCACTATGCTGGTGGATCTTGATCATCTATTCGCCGACCCCATTTATGACGCCGGTCGTTGCAGCATCGGTTTTCACCCGCTGCACCAACCGTGGTTTATAACGCTCTATCTTGTTATGTGTTTTGTACCCAAAACCCGCCTTATTGGGCTGGGGCTGATAATCCATATGGTGCTGGATTCTATCGACTGCCAAGTCACCAACGGCATATGGATTAACTAACCCCTTAAAGCTTTCGTCCTAGGCGTTTTTCAATCTCGCGCCTCTCCCAATCGGGGCCAAGCCAAGGCACCAAATCAAACACCTCCATCGCGTGAGTTGCCAAACCAACACCCCAACCCATGATTACCCAAAGTACCCACCAGTAATCCACATCCATTGACGCATTGAGCAAGGTCAATGCAGTAATCACGATCACAAAGCTCGCCAAGTGACCATAGAAGCCTTTGATCTCTTTTACTTGCTCAATAACCCTGTATTCGTCGTTTGAAATATTTAGCTGTTTGTCCATGCTCCACTCCTGCTGCTGACGCAACTCTTGAAAGTTAACTTCAAATACCGAAGCGAGAGATTTGTAAGTTTCTACACCAGCGCAGTGCCCTTTTTCTAAGCGTTGAATGGTCCTTACGCTGAGATCGCATAGTTCAGCAAGCTGCTCTTGGGACCACCCTTTTTGTAACCTCAACTTACGAATTATCATCCTTCCTCCCTCTCTTCGCTGAGCAAATAGTCTGGTCTACCCAGCGAATCAGACCACGACATGAGCGTGACAAACACCTGACAATCCGCTACCGGCAGAGCCCTGTATGAATCCGCAGGATTGGCATAGGTTGAATCTGCTCTTTTAGCTGCCCTTTTAATTGTCTTTATCAAACCGCCCCCACGTGCCTTTCCAGTATGTATCTTTCTTTGTAATCAAGCCCTGACTCACGCAATACACATCCACCACATTGACACGGAAGGACCTATCCTTCTCATCAATTCCACTGGCCGTGAACATCTGCAAAATAAAATCCCCCGCAGCTCTTTCAACCAGATTTTCGTATTTTAGATTTCGCCAACTGGCTTGCCTGCGCCTAATCTCCTGCACCATTGCCTCTACACCGAACAATATTTTCCCAGTGGCATTCATTTCACCCGCATCGCTATAGTGCATATGCCACTGGAAATCATCGCTAACAACGGCGGCTAAAGTTTTCTCATCCGCCGCCCCATAGGCAAGGCGGTAGCGCGCCATGAGCTCAAGTAATTGTGCATCTGTCATAGTTGGACCTCTTTTCCCGCGGCTTCTTGTATTCTGGTCTTTTAGAATTTTAGTCACCGCAAACTTCTGATCAGCGGCTGATCAAGACAGCCACCGCACAGCAAAACATCAGTTTACGACTTGGCCGTAACTGATGGTTGCAGATGTAAGCTATGATGCTGACCATCACCGCATGACGACTCTGGTGACAAAAATTTCTCTTACTCTGCTAACTCGTCTAATAAGTGCGCACAAAGATATATGTCTGACACCAAAACTAAAGCCTATTTAGCAACAACAACTTTGTTTCTCCAACAAGATCTACACCCGTGGGTGTATCATATTCAAACAGGGTTCGTCATCGTTTACGGCATCAGCCCCGACGGCAAACAAGGTCTAACAGATATTTATGGACCCGACAGTTGGTTTGGCCCCGGATTGAACGATGGTATTGCGGGGCAGAATGCTGTTGCCAAGGCTGGATGCGTGATGGAACGTATTAAGCAGCAGGCGTTACCCACATATTTGGCTAGCCGCCCAGCACTTACCCTGCAGCTGATTCAACAAGTAAGTCAGCGCGAGCAACAGTTGCAACAGCGTTTGTTTTTACAGCAAACCGCGTCGCTGGCGGTGCGTCTGGCTTGGCTGCTTTCCCACCTGTTTGATTATCAAGGCCAACATTGTGGGCACGGTCATAAGCGCGACTTAAGCCTTACGCAACAGGAGATTGCGAGCATGGTCGGCGGCAGCCGTCAAAGTGTCAGTCAACTTTTAGCAAGCTGGAGACAACACAACATTATTGACTATACCCGCAGCTATATCTGCCTCATTGATGCAGGTCAATTACAGCAGCTGCGTCAAGAACCCAACGAGGCGAGAGTTAACTAGCAAAACTGTCAGCCAGTTGACAGAACTGTCCAAGTACACGCTGTAGCCTGCGCATTAGTTTTTAACAATGCGAAAAAGATACGCCATGCGAAAGTTTACAATTGTAGTTTTGTCACTGCTTATCAGTGCCAATGTAGTCAGCCAAACTGATGTAAAAGACACCTATAACGTCCTGGTGGACAACACGGGCAACATTTCTTTGCCCAAAGAATACCGCCAAAACTGGACGTTTTTGGGTTCATACTTTGTGCAATCTGCACCCACTCCAACCGGCGAGACCAGCCACGATATGCATACGGTATACACGCAGCCTTATGCTGTGACCCATTATCGCAAGCACGGTAATTTTCCAGACGGCGCGGTGTTAATCAAAGAGGTGAACGCCACTAAAACCGAGCCGCTAACCACCGGCCTGGCCAGCTATCAGGACGCACCCAAAGTGATATTCGCAATGGTGAAAGACACCAAAAGCCGATTCGCTGGCAACGCAGCATGGGACGAAGGCTGGGGCTGGGCATTGTTCAACCCGGGTGATCCGAAAAGCCAAACCACCACTTGGAAAGGCGAAGGTTTAAACAATTGCTTTGGTTGCCATATACCGGTTAAAGCCAATGACTGGGTTTCTACCCAAGGTTATAAATCCGTGTTGGGGAAATAGCGGCTTGTAATCAGAGCTGTATCCATCAAGCCAAATTCGGCTTCAGCAAAACTCAATAGTCTTTTATCGCAACCCGAGCTCTATTGGCCGGGTGCGCACCTCACCCCACAACCGCATTAAACCTGCTCCCAAAATGATCTAGGCTAACATCGACCATTGCTACGCCGCCGCAAAAGACCCATTGCGTAAGATGCGAGTGAAGAACTTTTAGAAAAAAACTCTTACACTCACTGCATTGTTAATTAGGGGCGTACAACAATGACAATTTTAGTCGACAAACTATTTTTTGGTGAAGGCCCACGCTGGCGCGACGGCAAGCTATGGTTCTCGGACATGCACGCACAGAAAGTGCAGAAAGTAGATCCTAACGGCACGGTGGAAACGGTTGTCGAATTGGCAGATGACCAACCTTCCGGCCTTGGCTGGCTGCCCAACGGCGACCTGCTGATCGTTGCTATGACCAAAAAACAGGTACTGCGCTTTGATGGTAATGCACTAACTGTCCACGCTGATCTTTCCTCTTTAGCCAGCCACTACTGTAATGACATGGTGGTCGACCACGTTGGCCGCGCCTACGTGGGTAACTTCGGTTTCGACTTGCACAATGGCGCAGAGCAAACTGCCGCCGAACTGATCTGCGTAGAAATAGATGGCAGCGCCCGCTGTGTAGACAATGAGCTGATATTTCCAAATGGCGCGGTGATCACCCCTGATAATAAAACACTCATCGTTGCGGAAACTTTTGCCGGCAGACTCACTGCCTTTGATATTTTGGCGAATGGTGACTTAACCAACAAAAGAACCTGGGCTGAACTGCCCCAAGGCGCTGTGCCTGACGGCATATGTCTTGACGCAGGTGGCGGCATATGGAGCGCCTCTCCCACCTCGAATAATTGCATCAGGCAAATTGAAGGCGGCGAAGTCACCCACAACATAGAACTTGAGCGAGGGGCATTTGCCTGCATGATTGGCGGCGATAACCTCTATATACTCACCTCCACAGTTTCTACGCCAACCGAGTGCCGAGCCACTCAAGATGCGCGAATAGAAGTGTATCCAGCGCCCTTTCCTGCAGCCGGATTACCTTAAACGTTTATCACTTTTTTACGTGATGAATCACGCAGACATAAAATAACAAATCGAGAGAAGACATGACTGATATTTTTGAAAACTATTCCTCACCTTGGTTAAACGAAGAGCTATTGGTGTTACGCGACGCCGCGAGAAAATTCTTCACCACGGAACTTGGGCCACACCAAGCGCGCTGGGAAGAACAAGGAATGGTCGACAGAGATGCCTGGACAAAAACTGGCGCAGCCGGATTTTTGCTCGCAGAGATGCCAGTAGAATACGGCGGCAGCGGCGGCGACTACCGCCACGAAACCGTAATTATGGAAGAACAACTGCGCGCAGGCGCATCGGGTTTAGGCAGCCAGGTCCACAGCCAAATTGTGGCCCCATATTTTTTGCACTACGGCACGGAAGAACAAAAACAAAAGTGGCTGCCAAAAATGGCAACCGGCGAGTGTGTCGGCGCCATAGCCATGACCGAACCTAATACGGGCTCAGACTTACAAGGCGTGCGCACCACGGCCATCCGCGACGGCGACGATTACGTGATCAATGGTTCAAAAACCTACATCAGTAATGGCCAGCATTGCGACCTGGTTATTGTGGTGGCAAAAACTGACCCTACTCAGGGCGCAAAAGGCATTAGCCTAATAGTTGTTGAAGCAAATACACCGGGCTTTCAACGTGGCCGCAACCTGAAGAAAATGGGCCAAGCAGCAGCGGATACATCAGAACTGTTCTTTGCAGACTGCCGCGTACCCGTCGGTAACTGCCTCGGCGACGAAGGCAAAGGTTTTGTGCAACTTATGCAGCAATTACCCCAGGAACGGCTAAACATTGCTCAAGCGGCGGTGGTGGAAATGGAACGCGCAATCGCTATGACCATTGACTTTGTCAAAGAGCGCAAGGCATTTGGTCAGCGCGTCCTCGACTTCCAAAACACCAAATTCAAATTGGCTGAATGTAAGACCGAGGCGCTCATCGCTCGGAACTTCGTTGACCAATGCCTGGTTAAGCACATGTCCGGAGAGTTAGATGCCTCCACCGCATCAATGGCCAAGTACTGGTGTACAGATAAGCAAAATCAAATTATCGACACTTGCCTGCAATTGCATGGTGGCGCTGGTTATATGGAGGAGTACCCTATCTCTGGCATGTATAAAGATGCGCGAGTGCAGTCTATTTACGGTGGCACCAATGAGATCATGAAAGAGCTGATTAGTCGCACACTAGATGCCTAAAAAATTGGCAAGATAGAAGATCAGACGAATAGTCGGTCTGAGCGACAAAAGATCAAGCAACCAGACAAGGTGCCCTGCCAATAGGGCGCCTGCACAACAGCTACTCACCAGTTAACCAACACTACCTAAAACGGAACTACCAATGACCCTTTTAAACAGCCTTAACAGATTCAATCCGCTTCACTTACGCGCTATGGCCGCATTGTTAATCAGCAGCTTAGGTTTTACAGCTAATGCTCAAGCACAATGGCAGCTGGTCAACGAGGCCTCACAGCTCAACTTCATTTCTACCAAGGCCACGCATATTGCGGAGTCACATACATTCACCAAGCTGCAAGGCAGCGTCAGTGATGCAGGGCAAGCCAACCTGACGATAGATCTAGCCAGCGTTGAAACAATGATCCCTATTCGCAATGAACGCATGGGCACAATGTTGTTTGAAATCGCCTCCTTCCCCACAGCAAAATTTACCGCCCAAGTTGATCTTGAGACGTTCAACCAACTCAGTGTCGGTGCAATGAAAGATATGGCGCTAAACGGCGAGCTGTCGCTGCGCAGCACCACACTGCCGCTCAATGCTAACGTGCGAGTCATTAAGCTAGATGGTAATCGGGTACAGGTCCAAACCCTTACACCGGCCATACTCAACGCCAATTCCTTGAGCGTTGTTGGGGGCATAGAAAAATTGCGCAGTGTCGCTGGCCTACCGTCTATCAGTCACAGCGTGCCGGTCACTTTCAGTTTGATATTCCAGCAGTAAACGCCCTCGCTTTTGCTTTAAACACTTAAGCCAAGCCTGTTCACCGCAACAGGCTTACGTTAAAGCTTTTATTCAAAGCAGGCTCAAGCGGTTAATACACGCTAGCCGAATCACTTTATACTGCCCCCTCTTCTGCAACGGCGCATACATGTATACCTACTGGAAATTCTATTGGCCGCTGGCATTAACCGGCGTGGGCATGGTGCTGTCACTGCAATTCCAAAATGCCACGTTAGCGCGCTACCCCGAGGCGGTAACTGAACTTGCCGTGCTTGCATTGGCTTATGGTGTATTCGGTACCTTCAATGCTGGTATGCAATTCATCGCCCAGTTGTCCAATGTCTACGCCCGCAGCAAAGTTGCCACCCAACGCTCATGGTTATTTGTTCTCGTCATCAGTTTTTGCATCATGCTGCCGCTGGCGTTCATTGCATTCACGAACGTCGGCGCACAGCTCATCGCCTATATCTTCAGTATCGAAGCGCCCATTGTCGCGCGCGTAACCCATTACCTTGCGCTGTTGTGTCCGCTGATCGTACTTAACGGTCAACGTCACTATTACTCTGGGTTACTTGTGCAGTCGCGTCTGACCGGCTGGATGACGATTTTTAACTTCATTTATTTGGCTACTGTGATTGTCGCGCTGTTACTGGGTTTTGCCGCGGGCGCACAACCGGTGTACGTGGTTGTAGGCGCAGAAACCATAGGTGTCATCCTATTTATCGCCCTTTTACTGTACGCGCGCTACAACCTGTATGTCCCGCCGGAGAAACAAGAACACGAAAATGTGACCTATAAAGAACTGCTGCAATTCTTTATTCCGGTGTCTACAACCGGGGTTATGTTTGCGCTGAGCCGACCCATCCTCTTTGCTTTCGTAGCGCGCGCACCCGACGGCATATTGGCTATTGCAGCGCTGAGGGTTGCCTTTGATTTCAGTATGATTTTCCAACAGGCGGCTAATCAATTTCGTCACTTTTTCATTACTTTCGGCTTTGATGACATTCAACAAAAGAAAAAGTTCCTTACCTTAATCACTGTGGGCCTCACTGCCATGATGCTTATATTTGCTATTACACCACTATCAAATATTCTCTGGGCAGACCTCATGGGGCTACCTAGCGATTTGGTCAGCATTGCTAAAGACGTTTCACTAATTATGTGTCTCATGCCAGCAATTATTATCTATCGCAATTTCTTCCATGGCCGCCTCATGATGAGCCGAAAAACTGGCGGTATGGCCTACGGCAGTATTATTCGCGTCATTGGCATTTACCTAGCCGCACAAATTTGCTTTAGCTTAGATTTGCTCAATCACATAACCGCAACCTTCATCCTGATCCTAGGATTTATTATCGAGGCGGTCATAGCACGGCAGTCCAGTATGAAAGTGCTTGCCATCGAGCAGGCGCTGAAGGAATAGAGGCGATCTAGTTGTTGAAAGCGTGAGGCAGATCAAGCCAACGTGTTTTATACTAGCGCCATGAATAGTTAGGAATACGGAATTCAGATGACCTCCATGCTTGGGCCAACCTCACATACTTACTTCTCACAAAGACTACGCCTGCATTATGTAGATTGGGGAAACCCCGATGCGCCGCCGATGATTTTAATTCACGGTGGCCGAGACCATTGCCGTAATTGGGACTGGGTGGCAGAGCACTTTAGGCACGACTACCACATCATTGCCCCAGATCTGCGCGGTCACGGCGACAGCCAATGGATGGAGGGTGGTTCTTACAACCAAATTGACTACGTTTATGACATTGCGCAATTGCTGCAACAAAAGCAAATGTCGCCGGTGACCGTTATTGGCCACTCATTGGGTGGATCTATTTCCACGCTGTATACCGCCCTGCATCCAGAAAAGGTCAACAAACTTGTTGCCATTGAGGGTATGGGGCCACCTCCGAAGATGATCGAAGAGCGCATCAATCAACCCATAAGCAAACGCTTACACAACTGGATGAATGATCTGCGTAAATCTTCAGGACGCCTGCCGCGCCGCTATCAGACTTTGGAAGAAGCCTTCCAGCGCATGCAAACAGAAAACCCTCATCTATCAGAGGATCAGGCAAGACACCTGACCATTCACGGCAGCAATCAAAACGAAGACGGCACGTTCAGCTGGAAGTTTGACAACTATGTCCGGAATTTTGCGCCCATAGGCGTGCCATTCGACGAGATGGCCACACTGTATGGCGACATCACCTGTCCCACGCTCTTAGTGCGCGGCTTAGAGTCATGGGCATCTGACCCAATTGCAGACGGTCGCACAAAGAGCTTCAACTGTAAGCTTGAGGTAGAAGCCTTTGCTGATGCTGGGCACTGGGTCCATCACGACCAGTTAGACGGCTTTGTAAAACGCGTGAAAACTTTCTTAGCTGACTAGCGGCGGCAAAATTCTATGACTGCCCTAGCACCCAAACTACATGCCTCACCTTGGCAAGGGGTGTTCTACATCACAGGCGGCGGTGCCTCACTCATCAGCCAGTTGCTGGAGGTGCCCGGTGCATCTAACACTGTCTTGGAAGCCTTGGTGCCCTATGCAGAAAAGTCGTTAGCTCAATTGCTGGGCAAAGCGCCAGAGCAAGCGGTAGCAACGGCGACGGCTAGGGCGCTGGCCATGGCAGCCTACAAGCAGGCCAACGCGCTGGCAGAAGGCCAAAATTTTGGTTTTGGCGCCAGTGCGAGTCTGGTCACCCATAGAGCAAAAAAGGGTCAAACCCGCGCCCACTGGGCCATTCAAGCCGCAGAATTCACCCACTCATTTAGTCTGTTATTGGATGCCCAGCATGCCAGACAAGAACAGGAAACTCAGCTCACTGACGCATTTTGGCAGAGCATTGCCTGGGCCTTATTGGATTCATCTGAGACAGCCGGCAGTACCAATCGTTTAGCTCACTTGGGTATAGAAACACAGACTCATGCAGCCCAAAAACAATGGCAGCCGTTACTTCAGGCCCCGCCACATACTTGGTGTACCGGCGATCATGATGGCAAACTACTGCTGCCCGGATCCTTCAATCCCATACACCAAGGCCACAAGGACATGCTCAAAGTGGCCGAGTCTATTACCGGACTAACAGGGGCTTTTGAGTTAACCCTGCGCAACGCTGACAAGCCCGACATAGACTTTTTAAGCACCGCTGAACGCCTGGAGAAAATCCAAGATCACGATGTTTGGCTAACTAACTTGAGTAACTTTTCAGCGAAGGCGGCGGCGTTTCCCGGCACAACATTCGCCTTGGGGACAGACACGCTGGCGCGCATTGGCGAACTGAGATTTTATGCAAACGATGAAAAATTGCGTGAACAGGCGCTACAAGCACTGGCTGATCTAGAGACTAAATTTTTAGTATTTGGGCGCCTTAATGGAGAGGACTTCATCACCTTAGAAGACCTAAACCTGCCGCCAACCCTAGCACAACTTTGCCAAGGGGTACCTGTCAGCCAATACCGCAATGACACAACGTCTTCTGCGATTCGCGCCGCAGACCGAGACAACCGCTAAGCGAGGTAACCGGTTATTGGCCGTTATATGACTCTGGCACAATGGTCTTCCAACGACCCTGACGGAAGCGCCAGATCAACATAATGCTTTTTAGCACATAGTCGCCAATCAGCGCCGCGTAGACCCAAATCACCGGTGCGCCTAGATAGGCAGCAATTGCCGCTAATCCACAACGCATCACCAGCAACCCAAGTACCGTTGTGATCAACGGGAAACGCGTATCGCCCGCTCCGCGTAGGGAACCACCAATAGCAAATTCCACCGCCAGCAGCGGCATCATCGCCCCCAAGACGTAAATAAATTGCACAGTGTAGGTAACGGTTAATGCGCCATCGCCAATGAAGTATTCTGCTAACTCCTGTGCAAAGGCGACCACTAACATGCCCACTGAGCCCATAGAAACCACTGCTAGCCAGAGCGAGCGCCAGCCACTGCGCGCGGCTCCTTCAAAGTCTTTTGCGCCCAAATGCTGGCCCACCAAAGTTGACCCCGCGATGGAAAAACCAAAGCCAATGGTCATGCACACGGCCAAAATATTCACGCCAATGTTGTATGCGGCAAATGCCTCGGTGCCGTAGTTTTTACCAATGACTATCAGGAAGATGAAAAAACCCAGCTGAAACACACCCTGCTCAAGGGCCGCGGGATAGCCAATATCCAGCAACTGACGCAGGCGAGCTTTGCGCCACCAACCGTTGACTACATGGCGTACACGGAACTTTTGTTTCACCCACAAAATAAGCTGCACAAGAGAGCCAATGGTAAATGCAATGCCAGCAGCGGCGGCGGCACCCGCAACCCCCATTTGAGGCATACCCCAATGGCCAAAAATAAAGGCATAAAGCAAAGGTAGGTTGATCAGGTTTACCCCGCCACTGATCCATAATGGGGTCCAAGCATCTCCTGAGGCACGCAGGGCCGCGCCCAAAATCAGCATTCCAGCAAAGGCCACATTAAAAAAGGCCAACAGCCGAATATTTTCCGTGGCCATAGCGAGTGTTTGTTCATCTAAGCCAAAAACGCCTGCGAGAGAACCAGCAAAGAAGAATCCCAGCGTGGCTACCACCAAGGACAAGGCGCATCCTAAAACCAGCGATGCCATCGTTACGCGACTGGCTTCCTCATAATCTCCAGCGCCCCAAGCCCGTGCGACTAATGCTGTGGTGCCCGCGCTGACCGCCATTAGGATGGCCAACATAGCAAACATCACCCGCTGGCCAGCGCCCACTGCCGCCAAAGCCTGGGGGCCCAACTCACCAACAAATTTAGTTTGCACCATGCCGACGATGGTATAACTCAAATTGCCAAGAATACTCGGCAGCGCCAATTGCCAGATTGATGGGCGCTCAAATTCAGCAGATTTCAGGGTAACCGGCGGCCCTGATGCTTTCGACGCTTCTGAATCTTCTGTTTCTTTTGGAGAAAAGGCGGAAGAGAGGTCTACTTCGGTTTCATTATTAGTTTTATTCGTCTTAATCGGAGTTTCGCCTGTCACAGATGTCGCAAACCTTTGATAGTATCCTGACTCGAATTAGGAGAGAGATACCATGTCCAATGGAAAAAGCGGCACAACTGCTCAAAATAAATATGCCGATATAGAAGTCACATTAAAGGACTTTGTTGCCGTTATAGAGATCCAGCGACCTCCATACAATTTTTTCGATCTCAGCCTAATACAACAAATAGCGGATGCTTTAGACCACGCGGATAACAATCCAGAGTGCCGAGTAGTTGTCCTAACGTCGGCCGGCACAGCGTTTTGTGCAGGCGCTAACTTTGGCAGCGGACAAACAGATGGAGACCAGAGTCCGGAGTTTACAGAGGATGGCTTCCAGAACACCACCGGAAAACTCTATTCTGAAGCAATTCGTCTATTTAGAAACAAAAAACCCATCATTGCTGCAATTCACGGCCCGGCAATTGGCGGCGGGTTTGGCCTAGCCTGTGTTGCCGACTTTCGCATCGCCAGCCCCAAAGCACGCTTTGCAGCCAACTTTGTAAAACTTGGCCTGCACCAAGGGTTTGGTATTTCCGTTACGCTTCCGCGTTTAATCGGCCATCAAAATGCCGCCAGACTGTTACTCTCTGGGCGACGCATTAATGCTGAAGAAGCACGGTCCTTAGGTCTTGTAGATGAAGTGGCGGCAGAGGGCGAATTGCACAGCGCGGCAATAAAACTCGCAGCGGAGTTAGCAGAAAATGCACCACTCGCCATGCAGTCGGTCAGGGCAACAATGCGCCAAGGTTTGGCTGACGCGGTGGCGAATGCCACAGTCCACGAACTAGCCGAACAACAATGGCTGCGCGCCACCGAAGATGCTTACGAGGGCATTCGAGCTGTCAGTGAACGGCGACCCGGCCGCTTTAAAGGCAAGTAGATAACGACAAATAGATAAAGACAAATAAGTCGAACAGCAAAGTGTTAGTCACAGTAAAATTAACACAACATTAGCAACCACAAACGCACAATCAATGGAGAGAGAGGATATGGATTTAGGCAAACTTGGCGTCTGGTATTTCTTAGACGGAATGTCAGCAGCAGACGGCGCAACCGCTGCAAAACGCATGGAAGCACTGGGCTATGGGACATTATGGCTACCTGAGACAGTGGGCAAAGACCCCTTAGTCTTGTCTTCATGGTTAATGGCCAATACCGAAAAGCTCAACTTGGCTACGGGCATTGTGAACATCTATAACCGCGAACCCGGCGTTACCGTTGCCGCGCAAAAGACTTTGGCAGAACAATCCGGTGGTCGCTTCGCCTTAGCCATAGGCGTTTCGCACAAGCCCTTAGTTGAAGGTGTTAGAGGCTTAGAGTACGGCCCACCGCTAGCCACCATGCGCACCTATCTAGAGCGCATGGCCACAGCGCCATATAACGGCTTGCCCCCGGCTGAAACACCGCCAACACTCATCGCGGCCCTAGGTCCAAAGATGCTCGAATTGGCAAAAACCAATACAGACGGTGCGCACCCCTACTTCACGTCCCCCGTACACACCAAGATGGCGAGAGACATTTTGGGTGAAGGGCCGCTGTTGTGCGTAGAGCAAAAGGTGATTTTGGAAACAGACACTGCAAAGGCACGAGAGCTAGCGCGACCTGTATCGTCCATTTACAACAAGCTACCCAACTACCGTAACAACTGGTTGCGCATGGGTTTGAACGAGGCCGATATAGACAACCTCAGTGACAAGTTTATAGACGCGACCTTTGCCTACGGTGATGCAGACGCCATCAAAGAACGCATAGCCGAGCATATGGACGCTGGCGCAGACCACGTGTGCATACAGCCGGTCAATCCAAATGGCGTATTTGGCGACCTACACTGGGAGTGCCTAGAAGCGTTAGCGCCCTAAAAAAAGAGGCGCTTGCGCCATAAAAAGAGAAGCGTTAGCGCCCTATACTCGCAAAGCGGTAAGACTTCTATTTTACCGCCTCGCTTTTCGCAACCACAGCCTAAGCGAATTCAGAGAAGGCCCCGTACTGACTACGGAAATAAAGCAACGGTTGACCCTGAGCTTGCCCTTGAGAAGACTCAAAATGACGCACTCGGCCAACGGCAATTGTGTGATCGCCGGCATCATGTTCAGCGTCTAAATCGCATTCAATATGGGCCAATACACCAGCCAGTATGGGCGCACCCAACAAACCGTCACGCCATTCAACCGTGGCAAATTTATCAGTGCCAGGCTGCGCCATGGTGGCGCAAACATCCGCTTGGTTTGCAGCCAGAATGTTAATGCAAAAACCACCGCTGGCGCGGATCTTAGGCCAACTGGATGAGGATTTGCCCGGACAAAAAGCCACTAGAGGCGGGTCTAGCGAAAGCGACACAAATGACTGAGCCGCAAAGCCCACTGGCGCGCCTTCAAAATTTGCTGTGACTATGACTATGCCGGAACAGAAATTACCCATTGTTTGACGAAATGCTGCACCGTCAAAGTGCTCCCCAGAACTTTCTGCCATGATCGCGCAGCCTTATTATATTTTCCAAGCCCCATCATACCGCAAAGAACCACAAAGATTAGGTTGCCGCGCACTTGGGTCAAGCCATGTCTGAGAGTAGTGTCTTGCAAGAACGCAACCCCAATAGGATTATTCTCCCGCTGGGAAGCCTTTGCTTCAATACGAGCCTCTGCTTAAATACCAGCAGCTAAGAACAACAAATTTGAGGAATTCACGGTGAGCGATTTATCTACCTTCAGAACTGACACAAGAAACTGGCTAGAGGCCAATTGCCCGGCGTCAATGCGCACACCAATGCCCGAGGAAGAAACCGTATGGGGTGGGCGCAACCAGCAATGGGCCAATGAAGATTGTAAAATATGGTTAGAGCGCATGGCTGAGAAAGGCTGGACCGTACCACGTTGGCCAGTAGCGTATGGCGGCGGTGGATTAACCGCTGACGAAGACAAAGTTCTGCAACAAGAATTAGGCCGCATTAAAGCGCGCTCGCCACTGCAGAGCTTTGGTATCTGGATGTTGGGGCCAGCACTGCTTGAATTCGCCACAGAAGAACAAAAGAAACACTACCTGCCGCAAATTGCTCGAGGCGAAATCCGCTGGTGCCAAGGCTATTCAGAACCCAACTTTGGCTCTGACCTTGCGGGTCTGCAAACAAAGGCAGAAGACCAAGGCGACCATTACTTAGTCAATGGCGCAAAGATTTGGACCTCCTACGCCAATGAAGCGGACTGGATTTTTTGTTTGGTACGTACCGATCAGCAAGCATCAAAACATGAAGGCATCAGCTTTTTATTATTCGACATGGCCAGTGAGGGCGTGAGCACGTCGCCAATCCAGCTAATTAGCGGCGCTTCGCCATTCTGCCAAACCTTCTTCGATGATGTGCGCGTACCAAAGACTCAGTTAGTCGGCGAGTTAAACAAAGGTTGGGGTATTGCCAAGCGCTTGCTACAACACGAACGCCAAATGATCTCAGGCATTGGTGGCAACAGCGCGTTGGGCGGTTCGTCCAGCAAACTACATGACATAGCAAAAGCTTATGTTGGCGAAGAAGCTGGACGCATCGCGGACCCAGCGATTCGCGAAAAAGTGGCTGTACAAGAAATCAACGACAAAGCATTTCAACTGACCATGGCCCGCGCAGGGGAAGAGGCTAAGGCGGGTAAGGCCGACGGCAATCTGGCGTCTATCTTCAAGTTCTACGGCACTGAACAAAACAAGCGCAAATATGAACGCATGTTGGAGATTATGGGAACCCAAGCCGTAGGCTGGAGTGGCGATGCTTTTTCTAACAAAGAAATAGGCACCACTAGGCAATGGTTAAGGTCTAAAGCCAACTCCATTGAAGGCGGCACCAGCGAGGTACAGTTGAATGTAATCGCCAAACGCGTGTTGGGTTTACCTGATTAGTAAATTGGCCTGACGTGAGTGCGACCGAACCAATTCGGTCGCGCCATGGCGTTTGTTAAACCGCCTACCAAAAAGCTGGCTTAACCACCGCAAGGAAAATCACCAACGGTATTGTAATGCCCACCCAAGGAGACACAATTTTCAGAAACTTCCAGTGCAGTGCCCTGCCTTGGTTCCAACCATCTACATCACTCTCGCGATGTTTCGAAATTCTTGGTCCCAGCACATGAGATATCCAAACATCCAAAATTTCCAGAGGAATAAAAAAGCCGATCACAATAACTAGCTTGATCAATAACCATTGACTGTCAATGGACCACCCCGCCATAAAAAACATCAACAACCCGGTAATGAGCACCACAGGAAATGCGATGTGTTCAAGCACCACGGTTTTATCAAATTGCTCGTAAGCCCAGATCAACCGCCGCTGCAACTCCATGTTGTGCGGATCTTTTTTAGCCGCGAATAGCGTAGTACGAAAGTAATAAACATAAGCACCCACGGCGCTCATGCTCCAAATCATTACCGAAAATAAGTGAATGAATTTGATATGGGGGTAATACACCATCAGATTATCTATCATAGGTATTGCCTTTTTTTGCGCTCCGAATCTTAAAACTGTATTCGACAAAATGGCATTAGACCGGCTGCCAAAAACCACAACGCAGCTAAGAGTAAGACCGTGCGTCTAGTTGAGCTACGCGCGCCCGACGGACGCATACAAACTGGTGACCGAGCAATGTCAAGGAATGCCCACCAGCCGACGCGCTTATCGACCTCTTAGTTAAATGCCGGTTGCATTTCCCCGAGCTAACCTCATCATAAGCGCCATACATGCCAAATAGGATTGTCCGTCATGGAAATGATTATATTGCTCGTAGTTGTCGCGGTACTGGCTTTTTGGCTAGTCGCCATCTACAACCAACTTGTTGCGCTGAAAAACCGCCAAGAAAACGGTTTTTCCCAAATCGAAGTTCAGCTGAAAAGACGCTACGACCTTATCCCCAATCTGGTGGAAACCGCTAAAGCCTATATGGCACATGAGCGTGAGACTTTAGAAGCAGTGATCAATGCGCGAAATGACGCCTCGGCTGGGCTCGCCGCCGCAGCGGGCGATCCCAGTAACGGCGCAGCCATCCAAGAACTTGCTGGCGCCGAAGGCATACTTGGTAGCGCCATGAGCAGGCTGAATGTGGTTATGGAAGCCTACCCTGACCTCAAAGCCAATCAAAATATGATGCAGCTTACTGAAGAACTGACCTCAACTGAGAATAAAGTTGCCTTTGCACGACAAGCGTTCAATGACCAAGTCACCGAATACAACACCTATCGTAGTTCGTTCCCACCGGTAATGGTTGCTGCCACCTTTGGCCATCCAAATGACGCGCAGCTATTAGAATTTGAAGACTCTGCAGCTATTCAGGCAGCGCCTAAAATTTCCTTTTAGTTTAGTAACAGACCGCGGCTGACGGAAACTGGCAGAACTTCAGGGCACAACAGAGTAATGGTTGCTAATAATCTATGAATTTTTTCAAAGCCCAAGATCAAGCTAAGAGTAAGACTAGGCAGCTGACATTCTTATTTGTCGCCGCACTAATTTCGCTTCTCTTAATGGCTAACTTGCTCGTCGCAGTTATGCTGAGTTTTGAAAACCCTCAAACCAATTTCGCCCAAACTATTGCGCAAACCCCACCGCAAATTTGGCTTTTTATTAGCTTAGGTGTAGGCGGTGTAGTGGCCGTTGCCAGTTTGTTCAAATACCTCACCCTGCGCGGTGGTGGTAAAGCGGTGGCCGAATCTCTGGGCGGCATATTGATCCATCAAAATACTCGCAACCCTCAAGAAAGACAGCTGCTTAACGTAGTGGAAGAAATGGCCATTGCCGCTGGGCTCAGCGTGCCACCGGTTTATCTCATACGCGAAAACAGCATCAATGCATTTGCCGCGGGATTTTCTCCGAACGATGCCGTTATCGGTATTAATCAAGGCACCCTCGACCTACTCAACCGTGAAGAATTGCAGGGTGTAGTGGCGCACGAATTCAGTCACATTTTGAATGGCGACATGCGTATAAACCTGCGCCTCATGGCACTGCTACACGGTATTTTATTTTTGGGCATCATTGGCGGCGGTTTTCTTAGAGGCTCAATGTTTAGTCGCAGCAAAGACCGTGGCGGCGTAATTGCCCTTGGCATCGGCTTATTAATCATCGGTTATGGCGGCACTTTTTTCGGCAACATAATTAAAGCTGCCGTTAGCCGCCAACGTGAATTTCTGGCAGACGCTGCCGCTGTACAATTCACTCGCTCGAACAAGGGCATTGCCAACGCACTGAAAAAAATTGGTGGTCACAGCGTTGGTTCAACAATTGAAAACACTCAGGCTGAACAAAGTAGTCACATGTTCTTTGGCGCCATTAAGCCTTTCGCTGCCAATTTAATGTCCACCCACCCGCCGCTAGAGAAACGCATTCAAGCCTTAGACCCAAGCTGGAGCGGCAAGTTTGAAGATACAGGCAGCCAAACAAGGCAATCTAGCAACGCGCAAAGCTCAGCCCTTGCCTCAGGCTTCAGTGGTTCAACAACAACCTCCGCGCCAGAAATTCCAGCAAGCCAATCTGAACTGTTAGAAAGTATCGGTAGCGCCAACCTCGCCCAAGCCCAGGTGCTCATTCATAATGCAGATGCTGGTTTATTATCCGCTGCTCGCGACACCTTTGAAGCTCGCGGATTGGTTTATGCCATGCTCATAGCAGTGGACGCAGATGTTGCCCAGAAACAATTAGAGTATGTGGATGCGAACGCTGAAGCAGGCGTACCCAATCATGTACATCGCTTGCTACCGGCGGTCATGAACGCCGATCAAGAACAAAAACTCACGCTGCTAGAAATGGCTGTTCCTAGCCTAAAAGAACTGTCCGCCAGGCAATACGAACGCTTTACTGGCATCACCAATCAACTCATTGTCGCAGACCAACAGGTAGACATTTTTGAATGGGTCCTGCACCGCATTTTGACCAAAGAACTGTACGGGCACTTTGTTGCGCCAAGCAGAAGCAGCGGCAACATCAGCTCACTGAAGCGCCTAAGCCCAGAACTACATTTACTGCTCAGTGTTATCGCCGCTGCCGGCATTGCCGATCCTCAAGCACAAAGTTCCGCCTTTGACGCGGGCTGGAATTTATTACCGACCAATAAGACTAAAACGTTCACGACGGTAGAATACTTCGACTACGAGGCATTCAATAATGCGCTGGGTAAACTGCGCGACCTTAAGCCTCAACTTAAAGCCAGTTTAATGAATGCCTGCATTCACACAGCGCTGGCTGACGGTACGCTGACACATGATCAATTTGCCCTCATTAAAGGCATAGGCGCCACCTTAGATTGCCCACTACCCCCACTGGGCAAAAATCCACAGTAGCGGTCCGCGCCGAACGCAATGAGCCAGCTCCCGCGGCGCTGAGAGCAGAATGATTCCTATAGCGGTCTCTTTCGACAAACGCTTTGAGCAAAACATGCTTTTTAGCACTGAATTGCGGCGGCTATTTATGTAAAAATGCGCCCAGAACTGGGCGGTGACTTCATTACTGAAGGCCGCGCGCTAAAGCAACCTATCCTAGCGATCACCGCAGCAACCAGTTATCCGTACCATCCAGAACCAAGGGGCCAGCAACCATGCATGACAATGTGTATGTAGATAAAAAACAGCATATCGTCGACTTTGCTTTCAACAAAGATGTGGTCGCCGTCTTCCCGGATATGATCCGGCGATCAGTACCGGGCTATGAAACCATTATCCCCATGACCGGCTTAATTGCCGCACGCCATCTTGGCGACGAAGGCACAGCCTATGACCTGGGCTGCTCACTTGGCGCGTCTACCCTCGCTATTTTACAGCAGAACCAAGCAGTTAATGTTCGCGTAGTTGGCGTGGATAATTCTTCTGCCATGATCGAAGAGGCGCAAAAACAAATCAGCGATCCCAGGGCTACATTCCAGTGCGCTGATTTACTCAACACATCAATACAAGACGCCAAAGTGGTGGTGCTGAATTTCGTTGCCCAGTTCATTGCCCCAGAAGAACGTTTAGCTTTATTCACCCGCCTGCGCAAAGAAATGCACCCCGATGGCTTACTCATTGTTTCAGAAAAAGTCCGCAACGCTGACGAGGCAACACAAAGTATTTTTGATGAAACTCACCTCGACTGGAAGCGAGCCAATGGCTACAGCGAAATAGAGGTGAGCCAAAAACGTCAGGCGTTAGAAAACGTGATGAAAGTCGATACCGAAGAAATTCAGCACCAGCGCTTTCAGGAGGCCGGTTTTGCTATGAGCAAACAATGGTTTCGCTGCCTTAACTGGGCGTCCTTCTTGGTCTACAAAAAGTTGCCCACCTCTTGAGCGCACCGATAGAACTTTTAGATTGGCCGGAAAACTTACCTGAATGGCCAAAACACCTTTTGAGCGAGCGTTTTCGCCGAGAAAATCATGGCGACTTTCCGCGTTGGGTGGAGGCCATCAATGGGCTTCCAGTGGCGCCTAATGAGGCCAGCGTCCAACTGCAAACAGATGCGGTGAGCTGCAAGCTCAATCTGAATGCGGACGCAACCCGCCTACTCCACGAGCAACTTATGCACCTGCACCCATGGCGCAAAGGCCCTTTTCAAATAGATGATATTTTTATCGACACCGAATGGCGCTCAGATTGGAAATGGCGGCGTCTGAGCAAAACTCTTGGCAGCTTCAAAGGTCAGCGCGTATTAGATATCGGCTGCGGTAACGGCTATTTCGGCTGGCGTATGCTGGGCGCGGGCGCCAGTGAAGTCATAGGCATCGACCCTACTCTGCTATTTTGCATGCAACACCAAGCCATCCAGAAGTACTTCCAAGATCCGCGCAATTGGGTACTGCCCTTAAAGGTAGAAGAAATACCCGACAGTACACCCTTTGATCGCGTTTTCAGCATGGGGGTTTTATATCACCGCCGCGATCCACAGGAGCATGTCGACAAAGTCTTTAACCTGACCGCGCCCAGTGGCGGCCAAGGCATTATTGAAACTCTGGTAGTAGACGGCCCCGACAGCTTATACCCAGATGACCGCTACGCCCGCATGCGCAATGTTTGGTGCGTGCCAACAGTAAATGACCTGTGCAGTTGGATGACTAAGGCTGGATTCAGCGATCTTCATATCATTGATGTATCTACGACCACCTTGGAGGAGCAGCGCAGCACGCCATGGATGCATTTTGAATCGCTGGAACATTCCTTAGATGCCAATGACCCAACCCTTACCGTAGAGGGCCATCCTCGGCCCATGCGCGCAATGGTCGTGGGCCACAAGGACTGAGTGCCCGATTGCCCGAGCAAGAGCCGGACAGCCGCCAGCTCGAACTGTGAGGTATTTGATCCAGCCCAGATCTTAGCTAAGGTATACTCCTCACATATTCTACTCCCAGAGAGGCCGACTGTTATGTTTGGCATTGTTCCCTTTCAATTCAGATTCCGCGGCAAAATCAATATCATTCTAGATATGTACTACTGCTTTTTAGAAGCCGGCAGTGTCGCCCTACACCCCACTCAAATCGCCAAAAAAACCGGCGTGAGCTTTGCTGAGGTTGCGCGCCGGTTAGACGCAACGCCCGAACTCTTCGTTAAAATACCCACCCGCAAAGGTGACGTCACCCGCTATAGAGTGACCTCCAGCGCTGCAACTCGCGATCCCGAAGAGGTGGAGGCGCTTATTCACCAATATGCGCAGCGAGAATCACTCCTCCTTTACACCTTTGCTGGCATGTTCATTACCATGCTGATTATTATCGTATTCACTATTGCCCCAAACCTTTGAGCCACTGCTATGCCTGAAATGCTATCCCCAGAACTAATACAACTGCGCGACGACTGCGCCGAATTTGCAACACAGCATTTGCTGATTCACGCAGAGCAGCCAGCGCCGGACGCTCGGGACCAAGTCAGAGCCGCAGCCAAAGCGGCTGGTCTATTTGCCATGACTCAACCCACGGCTTTTGGTGGCAGCGCCGCAGGACAACTGGCCTTATGTGTTGCTAGAGAAACCTTAGCTGCCGCCAACCCACCGTTTATGGACAGCGTCTTCGGCCCAAGCCCCGGCGTCCTTGGCGGCGTTCAAGAGCCTCTGGCCAGCTCGCATTTAGGCCCGCTTATCGCAGGTGAAAAACGCAGCAGCTTTGGTTTCACCGAACCCGATGACGCCGCGCCAACGCGAGGCGTTATAGAGGGCGACAAGGTTGTTATTACCGGGCAAAAGTCCTATGTCACAGGCGGTGCCGACGCGGATTTCATTAATGCCTTAGTCAGAGTAGAAGGCAGAGGCCCGTCGATGATCGTCATCGACACCCATTTGCCCGGCGTAAAAATTGAAAAAAAATTCGTTTCACTAGACGGCTCTCACCATGCGGCCTTCAGCTTCACCAATGTGGCCGTACCAACTAATCAAATCATTGGCGAGCCTGGTGAAGGGTTGCCCAAAGCCATGCGTCAAATTGGCGACATCCGCTTACTTTTCGCAGCCCAAGCCTGCGGCTATATGATTTGGGTATTAGACTTGCTCAACCAACATCTGAAGAGCGCGGATAAAAGCGGCAGCGCTCGCGGCGACAAAGAGGTTGTGCGCTGGCATTACTCGGAATTGCGCATACAAGCCTTTGCGGCACGCAGCATGCTTTACCGCACGGCACGACTGGCCGACCAAGGCGAAAATATTGTCAATGAAGCCATGGCCACCAAAGTCTTCGCCACAGAGGCCGTTGGAGTAATGGTTGACCGCGCTATTCAATTGGTCGGCGGCACAGCTCTGGTTGAAGATCATCCACTGGCAATTTTGTATCGCCGAGTTAGGGGATGGCGTTTGGCAGAGGGCGCAACTGACGTGCTTAAACTGAATATTGGACGAGGCATTTTGGAATTGGATCGGGGCCGCATTTAGGCCTAGTTCTCGTTCTGGCTCTGGGCGTATCCTGCGGCGAACAGGGCCTTTGTTTAACTCAGCCAACAACCCACAACATCTATATTACTATCTGCATTAACGGCCATTGGCCCACTCAAACAGGAGCAAACATGAAAAAAAATAACGCCACTCTCTCTCTGACAACACTTTTAACGCTGTCTCTGGCAACGTTGGGAGGTTGCGCCTTTGTCAATCTCACCGACGCGGGCAGTCAAGTGCGCCAAGCCACCGCAAACGAAGTGGTCAACTGTAAATTGGTCGGTGAGGTTTCTAGCCAAACGAAAGATAAGATCGTCTTCAATCGCAATACTGGCAATGTCAAAGAGGAGTTGATTGTTTTGGCGCGCAACAAGGCAGCGGAACTAGATGCCAATGCAATTGTTACCGACGGCAAACCCTATTACGGCGCGCAGAACTTTAAAGCTTATCTTTGTAAAAGTTAGGGCGAGGGTTAGGCGCAGCGCATGCAACTTTTTTAAGGCAAGACGAGGCTGTGTAGCGCACTTTAGTCGGCTAAAAATCACTCTTCTGGCCGTAGGTCTCGCGGTTGGTTTCTTTACTGGCCGCAGACTTCTTCACCAATACGTAAACAGATCCCACACCACCACGCTGACGTTGCGCTGAACAATAGGCGATCACCATTGGATGTTGGACTAGCCAATGGGCGACATAGCTCTTGAGCTTGCCCGGGCTTTCACTGCGTTGGCCTTTGCCATGGCTGATCAAAATGCAGCGCCAACCCTTGGCGCTGGCTTGGTTAATTAGGTTGTAGACCAGTACCCGCGCTTCTTTCACGGTTTTGTGGTGCAAATCAAGCTCACGCTCAATGAGATAACCGCCTTTGCGCAGCTTATTGAACACAGCAAGCTGCACACCCTCTTGCTTCCACTCCAACACTTCTAAAGGGTCGCGAGGTTTTACCTCACTCAAACTGAGCATGTTTTTTTCGTCTTCGACTTTAGCGAAGTCTTCTGCGGCTTGCTGCCGTTGCAGGTGTGTTTGACTCGGCCCCTGCCAATTTGCTTTGGGCGCAATACTGCTGGGATGGTTTAACGGTTCAACATCCTTCATCGCCGCCGAAAAAGCATCTTCATCTAAGTCATTTTCTTGCATGAGGTCTGTCCACAACATCGACGCCAAGTACTGGTCTAAAACCTAGGTTAATTTAGCTTATCTAAGTAGCATTGCTCAACATTATGCTGGGCAACCGATCAGAACTGGTTTCTGGAATGGGCTGATTGTTCTGCGCGTGATAAGTAAACACGGGCGAAATTTTGACCTGATCGGTGAGGTTTCTACCCGCAGCATGAAAAAGCCGGCAATGGAAAAACAATGCGTCCCCAGCAGCTAACTCCACCACCTTTGCCTGTTCAATGAGTCCTTGGTTTTCTGCCAACTCTGGGCGTAAAAAAAGATTTCGATCCAAACGGCCGCGACCGAAATTCTCAACATGCGTGCCGGGAATGACACTCAACGCGCCGTTATCTGCCAGCTCATCTCCAACGGCATACCAAACGGAAATCAGCTCAGGGCGATCAAATGACCAATATCTAATGTCTTGATGCCACAGGGTCGCACTGCTGAAGCCCGGGTACTTGGTCATCACACAGTTATGGTGGCACTGAGAAAGAAGTACTTGGTCTGACCCCATCAACTGGGCGAGTATTTGCGCAACCTCTTCATGCAGTGCCAAGGCTCTTAAATCATTCGAGCGCGCAAAGGCATGGAGCAAACGTCGCGGTGTTGCCCCCCCCTCTGCCGAACGATCACCGGGCGCGCCGGGATAACCCACATCAGCCTCTAACTCAGCAGGCCCGACCAAGGGCTCAAGGTCGCCCAGAATAGATGCCTTGAGTTTCGCTCGAACAGGCTCAGACAAAAAACCACGGGCAACAAAATAGCCGTCTTTGGCAAACGCACTCAAGTCTTCGGTTTTAAGTTCTACAGACATTGATTGTATCTCTTCGTTCTAAGCCTTCGTTCTAGGCCTTCGTTCTAAGTCTTGCTTCTAAGTCTTACTTATAAGTCTTAGCTGTTTACTCTAGACCTTTACTTTAGCTCTTCGCTGGCACTCTTAGGCATCCAGTGTTGCCAACATACTGGCGGATTGATGTGGCCGAATTAAAAAGTTGTGTCCACTATAGCGTCGCCATTCACGGTGATCTTCAGTACCCCAGTAGAGGCCCAATATTTGACCTCAATATAGTGATGCTCTTCCCACTCCAATTCCACGTTGGTCCAAACATATTGGGGCTCAAGCTCGCCTTTGTCTCGGCGCTTGCGCAGACATTTATCTAGGTATAACTCAATAGCTCCGTCGTCGGTTAAATACAGATCAAATGTCTTATGACGATGGCTAAATTCAAGATGCTTTGACAACGCGCGCTCCAACAGCAGATTTTGTTTTTCTGATTGTAGCAAGCCCATCAAAATAAGCTTGGATAACCCACCAAATAAATCTGACTTATTGTTAACTTTTGCGCCAGCCTGGGTTGCTGCGACTAGAATTGGCAATGAGGCCCTAATCATTCTGCTGATAGGGTTAGAATGATCAAACATCGCATGGGAGGCGGGTATGACAGATTCGACTAGATTTGCAAAAGTACTGAAGACACCAGAGGTCATCGCATTGGCATTTGGCGCCATGATCGGCTGGAGTTGGGTGCTTTTGACCGGCGTATGGCTCACTGCCGCAGGCACAGTTGGCACGCTTATCGCGTTCTGCGTGGGCGGCGTAGCTGTCACCTTGATCGGCTTGACCTACAGCGAGTTGGCTTCGGCCATGCCCAAAGCTGGCGGCGAACATATCTATACAAAGCGGGCCTTGGGTTCTCGCTGGTCCTTTGTCTGTACTTGGGCACTGCTCTTTTCCTACGTAAACGTGTGCATGTTTGAAGCTGTTGCACTGCCCTCCGCAGTAGAATATTTATACCCAGACATTCGCCTAGGCACATTATGGAATGTTCTAGACAGCGATGTGGACCTTGGTTTTATTCTCATCGGTATTGGCGCCACAGCGTTAGTCACTTGGGTCAACTACTTAGGCATTCGCACCGCAGCAATTCTACAAGCGGTAGTCACAGCGCTTATTGTGGTGACCGGCATGCTATTAATCAGCGGTGCCATTGCCTTTGGTGATGCAAGCAACGCACAGCCTTGGATAGCCACGCCAGTCAGCGGCATTCTTATCGTCTTAATCATGGTGCCCTCCATGCTCATCGGATTCGACGTTATCCCCCAGTCAGCCGAAGAAATTGACTTACCCCCGAATAAGATAGGTCGACTGCTCATATTCTCCGTGGCCTGCGCGGTCGCTTGGTACATCCTAATTGCCATGGCTGTCGGCTTTGGTCTTACCGCAGATGCCCTCTCCACCACAAAAATGGCCACCGCCGATGCCGCAGCAGCGTTATGGAGTGGCTCTTGGGCAGGCAGCTTACTGGTGCTCGGCGGCATAGGTGGCATCTTAACCAGTTGGAACGCCTTTATTGTTGGCGCATCCCGCGTACTCTTTGCACTAGCAGAATCCGGTCATGTGCCAAAAGTTTTCGCAAAAATACACCCCAAACACAAAACCCCTTACGTTGGTATTTTGGCCATTGGCGCGCTGACCATGGTTGCGCCATTGTTTGGTCGCACAATACTCGTCTGGTTAGTCAACAGCGGTAGTTTTGCGGTAACCGTAGCCTTTGTATTTGTCGCCATTTCATTTTTGCTACTGCGCAAAACGGAGCCAGATATGCCCCGCCCCTTTAAGGTCAGCCACCCCAACTTGGTGGGCTACGGTGGCGTGTTGATGTCACTGGGACTACTGTCTGCGTTCTTTCCATGGAGTGCCAGCGCACTGGCATGGCCGGAAGAGTGGTTGACTATTTTGGTCTGGTCGATACTTGGCGCTATGTTGTTGCTTCGCTACGAGCGCAACAAAACCTCTAGCTAAACCTTGCACTAACGTCATAACAGCCAACGCTACCTGCCGTGTCTAGCTAGCCAAAATGGCAGCTAGACCGAACCCTTCATTTCTCTAGGCGCTCTTAGTGTTGGGCGCAAAGAGTTCTTGGATATGCTCTTCAGGCAAAGGCTGGGTGGCTTTAGAGACAATAACCGTGAAGGCAATAGACACCAACTCACCCATTGCGGCACACGACCATGGATTGGGCGATTCAATCACCAGCCACTGCACTGCATTTTGCAGCATACCCGGTGCAAACCACTCAGGATCAATGGCTCTGTTAAAGACCAAGATAAAGGTTAGGCCACCAGAAATCAGCCCCGCAAAGGCCCCTGCCTTAGTCACCCCAGACCACACCGAACCTAAAATAAGCGGCCCGGCAAATGCCGCCATCATGCAGCCACTGCCGATCCAAACAATGATCGTGACATTCATATCCAACATATTCCACGCCAGAATAGTGCACAAAATCATAATCACTACAGTGCTGACCCGGCTGACATTTAGCACTCTACGTTCCACTTCTTCTTCACTGAGATTGGCACGGAACTTAGGCACAAAACTTAAACGATAAATGTCGTTGGCAACAATTTGTGAGGACGACACAACCAACCCGTCAGCAGTAGACATGACCGCGGCGAGGATGCCGACACCCAGTAATGCAGCCAACCAACTAGGGAACAGTTCGATAAAGAGCATAATCAATGCCTGATTGCCGTTTACACCCTCGCCTAATATTGCTCTGGCCATAATGCCGCCTAGGCCCAACATGCCGAGAATCAGTCCGAAACTAAACGCCAACCGAATGAACATACTGCGCTGAGAAGGCTCCTTCAGCGCCCACAACTTGTTACCAATATGCGGCAACATACCCAATGGCACGTGTGCGAGGAAAACCGCTGCCACCGACCACCAAGAGTGGTAGAGCACATTTTCAGGATTGAGCATTTTAACGAGGTTCTCGTCCTGGCTACGCAAACTGTCCAACATGCCGCTGAAGCCACCCTCGCTGCCATAACCGGTGACAAACATTGCGGTGACCAATAAACCGACTAAAACCATGATAAATCCCTGCACCCCGTCGGTCAGGATGTCCGCATGGGCACCCCCCATAACCACATAAACGAGGAGCACAAGGGAAGTAATAATCAACGCTACTAAAGGCGGCAATCCAAGCATGACCTCAAACATAATAATGCCCGAGACCAACTGACCGGCTAGGTAGAAGAATAGCGAGAGAGAGAACAGAGAGACCAAAATGCGCACAGCATCAGATTTATAGCGAATGCCCAAATACTCTGGAATAGAGCGCATGCCAAAATTGTGACCTGAGTTACTGACCAAATGCAGGCATAACAATACGCCGACATAGACACCCATTGGGTAGAGAAAAACCGACCACATAACAGACATACCGGCGTCGTAACCAATGCCTGGAAAGCCAACAAAGGTGGCGCCACTGGCCGTAGTGGCAGCAAAAGCAAAAGCCAAAAAGAGCGGTCCGTAACTGCTGCGGGCCGTTGCAAAGTCATCCCCGCTTGAAACTTTACGCTGACCAATAATGCCAAATACCAACATCATGCCGATATACAGCGCTAGAAAAATCCAGGACCAAACTACAAGACTCATACATTCCCCTTAATGACAGTCTTAAAAAAGTAAGCTTAACAAAATGTCAGCAAGATGAAGCCTTGCGCTGCTGAAGCAAAATGCGTACTAATTCAATTAGGCAGAAACGTTACCAAACTAGAGCCAAAATGCAGCTAAAATAGAGCCGAAATAGAATAAAAGTAAAAATGAGGGGCAAAGTATGTTGACCATTTGGGGCGGTACAACTTCGCGCACACTGCACGCGCATTGGATGTGCCACGAGCTGGGATTGGACTACACGGCAAAACTCATCGGCCCACGCACTGGTGAAACCCACACCGAGGCTTTTCTGAGCATCAATCCTAAAGGCAAGATCCCAGTACTCGTAGACGACGAACTTGTGCTTTCCGAAGGCGCTGCCATCATTACCTACCTAGCAGACACTTACGGCGAAACTGGCGCATTCGTGCCCATTCACGGCAGCCATGACCGCGCGCGGTATAACCAATGGCTGTCTTTCATTCAGATGGAGTTAGACGCCCATACTTTGTACGTGATTCGCAAGCATAGAGATTTACAGCATTTATACGGCGAGGCACCCGCCGCCATTGAGGCTGCAATAGCAGGATTTAACAAGCAAGTGGCCGTGGCGTCGATACATCTAAAAGAAAGTGAATATTTGGTTGGGAAGAGTTTTACCGGAGCCGATTTAATGTTGGCGGGGATTTTACAGTGGGCCAAGGACTATGGTTTTGATCTTGACCCAACGTTAACCGAGTACACAAACAGACAGCGTCGGCGGCCAGCATATATCGCCGCGAACAAGCTCAATAAAAGCATTGTCGGCTTAAATTAAGTGGCTAAATTTGCCGCGCTCTTTTAACTGTTGCCGGCGTCACCAAAATCACGATCCACCACCATCCAAGCACCGGTAACCGTGGCGCATAATTTCCCGCTCTCACTTTCGGTAAAGTGCGTTTCTACTACGCCTAGCCTGCGCGATCGATTAATCACACGGCTGCGCACATTTATGACATTGCCAGTTTTAATCGGGCGAAAAAAACGCGTAGTAAATTCAGCCGTAGAAAAAGTTTCGGGGCCGGTGCTGGTGGTTGCATAGGCAAAAGACTGGCCAGTATCCGCAATGACATTCACCACGCCGCCCTGGACCATGCCGTCGTAATGTGTGAGGTGCGGGTCTACGGTCCAAACCATATCAAATTCGCCTATAGCTACCCGGGTGAAGAGTAGACCGGTTAAATCCATACCGCGAACAAAAGGGGGCGCCATAGAAAGGTCGAGGTCCTCCCCCGCCGCATTTACCGCACCATCAATTAGCTGTTGAATATCCTTTATTGGATTAAATTCTGTTGCCGACATCTCTCTTCTCCTACGCCTGAGGCGTGCTGTTGTATTTTGTTTTTGGCCTACCTTTTATTTTTATTATTTATTTTTATTCTTTGTTTTATTCTTTGTTTTTATTCGTTTGTCGAATCTTTCTATTTTCGCTTCTGTTTAGCGCTTCTGTTTTGCGCTTCTGTTTTGCGTAGCGATCTGGGCTCTTACTTCTGACGCAAAGCATCCAGCATCAGTGTTTTAATTTTGCTCAGCTAAATCTAAAACCATGGCTAAATTGCCACGCTCATACCTGTCTCTTATACACATCTCCGAGCCCACGAGACTCCTGAGCATCTCGT